>JADMIO011089277.1_pt1 | contig 103432 bp, 73 predicted proteins | sample 8958161 | NCBI WGS metagenome assembly JADMIO01 (sample SAMN16585339, study PRJNA669376) | soil metagenome | isolation source: Crop rotation soil | place: USA: Cullars Rotation, Alabama | collected 2011
CGCGACTTCAAGTCACGTGAATTCCAAGCTTCGGATCCCACTGTGCTGGAAAGATCCGTGTTACTGATGACACTCGGAACATTTGAACATCGAAATATCGCCGAGATTGATCGGATGCTGGAACGGCTTGTTGGCCTGATGACAACTCTCGCACTTCCGTGAAGCAAGGCTGCCGAGGTCGACGGGATGTTTGAACGATCCGGTGCTTGCGTTCTGTTCGGCGGGACGCGCGGAATCGTAAAGAACGGTGTGACAGACGTTGCAGTCGTTGCTGATCACCTTGCCCGTATTGCTCTTGTGCTCACCATCGTGGCAACGGAAACAACCCGACGAAATCAGGTGACCGATGTTGTTTGGATGAGCCTGCCAATCAGTCTTCATTTCCGGGAAGAAGTTAGTCTGGTAGATGCGCTGGATCTCTTTGATCGCGCCGTCCACTGACGCGTGCTTTTCGGAGTAGAGCGCGGGCTGATTCGTGCGGTAGTAATCAGTCAGACTCGACGCGATCGTCTTCACCGCCTCATCGTTAGTCGTGTAAGACTTTGAAAGTGCCTCGACCGCGAGGCGCTTGAGATAGGGCAACGAAGGATCGAGCCGGTTCGCAGCGAAAGCACCATCGACGGCGAAGTCCGGCGGGTTGTAAATGTGGGCCGGCCGGTTGTGACAGTCGATACAATCCATGCGTCGCTTCGGAGCGTTCGCGATTTGTTCCGGCGTGAGCGTTGAGTTCGGGGCCACATAAACCGTCACGTTGCCGGTGCGATCTTTTGCCTGGACCCACGGGATGATCTGTCGGCGCGCGTCGGTAGCAATGAAGTCGATCTGGTTGTTGAGATTCATGTGCCAGTGAATCCCGCTTACCGGCCCCGTATCCGGATTACCGCCACCGACGTTCATCAGCATTCGAATCTCGCGGCGCGTGTTGTTCTGATCGTAAGCATATCGATCGAACACTTTCAGCTTGCTGCCCATAAACTTGTTGGCCCAGTGACAGTGCGCGCACGTGTCGTTCGCCGGACGCATGTTGAGCACCGGAGTTTTGATCGGCCTTTCATAAAGCCCGAACGTGACGGAGTAGAGCTGGTGCACGCCATTGAGTTTTGATTTCACGTACCAGCGCGCGCCTTCGCCGACATGACAATCAACACACTCCAAGCGCGCGTGCGGCGAGTTTTGAAACGCCACAAACTCGGGCTTCATCACGGTGTGACAGGTCTGGCCGCAGAACGCGACTGACTCCGTTTGTTCGTAAGCCTGGAAGCTGCCGAAAGCGCTGATCGCAACAAACAGCACAGCGAAGGCGACGAATACTAGAAACACCTTCCTTGCTTTTGGATCGTTGAGATTGATGCTCGGATAAGGCTCGCCGCCATCGGGCAAGAGACGTCGCCGGCGCCGTCGCTCACGCAAAGCACCGATCGCAACGGCGAGCAAGCCGCACACGAGAATCGCGGGAATGATCACCCACGCAAAGATGCCGATGTACGGACTGCTTCGTCGACCAGTAATATCGACGAGGAACAACAGCAGGATGCTGGCGAGGCAAGCGATTGCGATCGCCGCGCCAGCGAGGCTGATGTAGTTGCGAAACAAGCTTGTGTCCGGAATGAGTTTCACTGTCTCAACGATTTCATGTAGTCCATTAACGCTTTCGCCTGGTCGGCGGTGATTCCTTTGGCCTCATAGCCGGGCATGTTGGGTGGCTTTTCTGCCTTCTTGCCTTTGAGGATGGCTTGCACTTGTTCGTCGTCCGGCTTGGCTGGGTCGTACTTCTTTTCAGCCTTTGGACCATGACAGGCGACGCATTTTCCTTTGTAGGTCTTGGCCGCGTCGAAGTCCTGCGGGCTCGTGTGGCCGGCCGAAACAATTCCAAACAGGGTCAACGAGATTGTTGCTGCTGTAGCGAATGCATATCTTTTCGAATTCATAGCTGTCTCTCCTTTCAAAAGTGCCAAACTGAACCTTTATGACAACGTGTGCATACGGAGAAGTCGTCGCCGCCGAAGGCGCGCTTGCCGTTATGACAACTCATGCAACTAAAAGAGCCGCGCGCCGCGTGATGATTGAGCGGTTGTGGTGCGGTGACGTCATTCGTCTGAACGCGATGACAGACATTGCAACTCAGACGTTCGTCGCTGTTGTGTTGTGCGTGACTGAAGCCGACTCTGAACGCGCGCGCTGTTTGGGTTGGACGCGCGTAATTGCCGAGTTCGTGACAGACGCCGCATGACGAGATGTCGCGATCGCCGGACTTGGCTTGTGGGCCGTGACATTGAAAGCAGGTCGTGTGTGCGTTGAAGCCGGCGGGAATCGTTAGCGCTACACCAGCGCGAGCGGGTCGATGACAGTTCGAACACGCCGTTCCCGTGTGGCGCGCGTGATCGAATTTCATTTTGAAGCTGGTTAGCGTAGGGAATGGTTTCAGTGCTCCGGTTGATGGCTCGGTGTGGCAGTTGGTGCAGATCGCATTCGAGCGATCGGCAAACTGCTTCGTGTGACAACCCGCGCACGGGAGGTGATCTTTGCCTCCGGGCATCGTTGGTTGTGCGGCGTTAGTTTCGCGTCGATGACACAGCGCGCACGGCAATCGTTTGTGATAAGCGGATGCGTGCTGAAATTTCGAGTAGTCAGCATCATCCCGCACCGTCATCTTTTGATCCGCGTGAGCCAAATTTTTGCCACGAAGAAGCACAAAAGGCTCAAAAAGGTTCTGCCTGGTTTTTGAACTTTTTGTGCTTTTTTGTGGCAAAGAAAGACTTTCCATCTTGTGACATCCATTGCACGTGGGCGGCATCGGCGGTAGTTCGGCTTCGAGGTTGTGGCAGGTGAAGCAGACGGTGTGGCTGTTCGGTTTCGATTTGACCTCGCCTTCTTTATCAAGCTGATGGCAGGCTACACACTCCTGGTCCTCGTGCTTCTCGTGCGGAAACTCGACTTTGAGTTCCGCGATGTTGCTCTTCTTCGGCGCGCTGTGATTCATAACGTCGCCGAGACTCGGAAACAGAAACCGCGCCGTATCTCGCGGCGACACCTTGACGTGGCAATTCGAGCAGATCGCAGGCGCCGGCCTTTGCCTCGCGAAGAATTGTTGTCGATGACAGTTAAGACAAGTTTCGTGTTTCGGAAACTCCGTAACATCAGGAAACGCAGCGTCTCCGGCGCGCACATCTTTCCAGTTGTCCGTGGGAAATCTGTGACACGAATCGCACGCGAGCTTTTGATTATCGACGTGAGTGCGATGACGAAACTGCGAGTAGTCGATACGAGCTCGCTTCGACTTCACGCGCTGACCCGGCGCTACCGCGCTCGGTTCTGTGCAGCCTACGGTAACGCTGTTGACACTCAACATAAGCAATGCGACGACGGCTAAGGTCAGGTGCTTCATTCCTGCCGACCAAAGTAGAGGCGCAACGATGTATAGGGCAGGTGCGCGTGATAGTTCTGGGGGCGTGGACCAACGAGGACGCTTTCGTTGTAGTTGTAATACTGATACCCGACATTCCAATCGAGACGCCGGTTGATCTTGATCGCGAGCCGCGCTTCCGGTGATTGAAAACTCATCGGGTAGGAGGAGACGAGCGTTCCCGGTGTTCCGATCGGATCTTCGATGCGATTGCCCTGCCCGTTGTCTTTATTGATCCGGTACGAAGTGAAGAGACTCACTCGTGGGAAGAGAATCGCCGTCGTGTCGATGAAGAAGAAATTATTTCTGACGTAGTAGAGACTGCGACCATCGGGATGTTGGATGTTATTGAAAAAGAAATTTACGACCGCGTTGCTGTTGAGCCAGTTGTAGTTGTAACCGGCGTTGATCGAGTAACGCGAGTTTGGTGTCCAGTCGATTGCCGAAGTAAAGACGCGGGATTTGATGCTCACGCCGAAGTCGTTCAAGGAGAGGCCCGCGATCTCCGAAGGATTAGCGTTGTCGCGACTGATGAACGCAACGTTAAATGAAAGATTCTTGCTGGGCGCATACCTGCTCTTCGCGCGAATGTTCGTGTAGTCGTAGTTGCCGATGCGTGTGAAGACGTTGTCCGCGGTACCTTTTTCGCCGTCGAAATAGATGGTCCAGTTATTTGCGGGCCGCGTCTTGAAACCGCCAAACACCGCGTGCGTGTTGTTTACGAACGAATCGAAGGACGAGGTGCGCGGATTGCCCGAAACCGAGCCATTGGAAGCGAGATCGTTACCTTCAAAAGACTCGTCGATATTGCGGTGTCCATAGCGATAGCCGAAGTGCACCGAATTCCTGGCGTTGAACTGATAATCACCCTCGACGATGTTCTGATACTTGCGATACTTCGTGAGCGTGTGAGCGTCGAGATTGCTGAACCCGATCGTATCGGTGACTGTCGTTGTACCATTGGGTCGCGTCAGCGAAAAGAAGTCGGAGAAGACGGCGTCGCCATTGATTCTGAAGTCGTCGACACGAAACGTATTCGAGATGCGCAGCTTATTCGTGGCCAGGAACGTCACTCCGGCATCGCCGAGCCAACTCGGACGATCGGCGGTCCCGTTGATGTTGTACTGTCCGAGATTCAGCGTGTTCGGAGTCGCGGGCAGCGGACCCGGCGGCCATCCTGAAACTCGAACGTTGAAGTTCGTGCCGCTGTAGTTCTCAATAAACGCGAACGTCGAATCAGAGTCGCTGTAGATCACTCGCGCGGTTATGTCCAACCGTTTGGCGACGAGCGTGTGTATGCTCGCGCGCGTGAAGTCGACACTGCCGCGCGATGGCTCGTGATGAAAGAAACTGGTGAGCTGGCCCTTCGTCGGATCGAGATTTATGCCGGGTGTGTTTCCGAGATCGGTAGAACTATCGTCGCGGAAACGGCGAAAGCCTTGCAGGAAAGAATAGTCGATTGGGCCAAGCGTGCCCTCGGCGCCGAAGCGGAAATCATTCGCGCGCGACCGCAGGTTCACGGGATAGTTAAACTCATTCCCGCCGAGGTGATAGTTGGTGAATGCCGGACCGCTGTATCGTTCGGGCGAGTAGCCGACGTTGAATCTAATCAACCTGTTTTTCGGGAGGATGTTGAGATCGAAGTCGCCGAGCTTCGTCTCTGTGTTGTAGCCATGTTCCCCCGTGAAAGTGTTGGGCGGCACGCTGAAGTTCGACGGCGAAAAGACCCAGTTTGGATTGGCAAAGTTGTTGAGAAATCGGAAGTAGTTGAACTTGCGATACGTGGCATCAAAGCGGTACCACTTCGGCAGCTCGACATTCATGCGAACCGTGCCGTTCGGATCTGCGCCCCAGCCCGTCGTCGTGACGAGCGCGGTATCAAACAAGCCTCCGGTCTTGCCATCCTGCGACCGCATCAAAAAGCTCGAATCGAAGAGTCGTGGACCGGTCCGGTAGTTCAGATCGCTTTGATACTTGTTGAGGTCGCCATCGACCTTTAGACCACGATAACCAAACTCGAGCGTGGAGATGATCGTGTATTGACCGGCATTTTCTCCGGCCTGAACCGGGGCGTCGTTACCATTGTTGTCTGGCGCGGGAGTGGGCGAGGGTTGTTGCGCTGTCGCGAGTGACACGAAGAGCAAGCATCCGCAGATTACACTGATGGCTTTGGCTCGTCTGTTCATAACTCACCTGAAGAAAGCCGGATGTGAACGCGACCCGTGAATCTTGACGTGGCAATTTGTGCAACTCGCGTACTGCGCATTCTGGTTGTGTGTTGGACCAGCAGGCTCGCCGGCTCCGACTCCGTGGTCCACGCTGTGACACGTCAAACAGAGCTGGTTCACACGAGCGAATTTCAACAGTCGCGGATTCGACGAGCCGTGCGGCGTGTGACAGGCCGCGCAACCTTCGGTCTTGAGCGGCGCGTGCTCGTAAGTGAATGGTCCCTGCTTGTCGGCATGACACTTAACGCACGCCGCGTCCGCGCCCGTTGCGAGCCTCGTTTGCTTGAGCTCGAAACCGCCGTGCGGATTGTGACAATCGCTGCATTTCATCGCGCCTTCGAGCACCTTGTGATGAAAGGGTTTGTTGAAGTCGGGCTTAACTTCGTTGTGGCAACTGATGCAGAGTTGCGGCTCGCCTTTCTTTAAGAGGAGACGCGTCGAAAAGTCGGGTTTTTCAGCGTTGGCTGTGCCGACATAAGTGATCGACTTCGCGACGTTTCGATTGCCCGGAAACGAGTGTGATGAGTGACAGTCAGTGCAGCCGACGTCGTTGCGCCAGTGTTCGCCGCGGCGGAAGTTGTTCCGTTCTTCTTTGCCGGCGTGACAGGTAAGACACGTCTCGGAGATCTCCTTGGCTGACTTGTTTTTGAACGAGATGATCTTGGCCGGGTCGCCTTCTTCCGTGTGCGCCTTGCCCGGTCCATGGCACGCTTCGCAGCCTGTTACTTTGTCTTTCCAGGCGTTGATATTCGCAAGGCGAGCGTGAGAAGTATGCGAGAAAGCTTTGAACTGATCCTCGTGACAGTCTTTGCACGCCTCGCTGCCGACGTACTCATTATCGGGTGACGACGCGAGCGATCGGTTAGCCCACGTGATGCAGCAGATCGCTGCGATGGCCGACCCGCAAAGAACCAATAACGTGATCTGTTTGACCAGTCTCAACACCACGCCTCACAAAATAAGCAGGAGTGGTGCGATTCTGTGACGACGTTTGGCTGAACTCTACTGGTAATTTGTACAGGCGATAAAGGCGGCAAGCTCCGAGCCCGCGAAGCGGGCGGAAGCAAAGGTGGCAAAGCTCCGAGCCCGCGAAGCGGGCGGAAGCATAAAGCCTGGGGCGCAAGCCCCAGGATCGCGTTATTGAAGAAGTACGCGAGCCCGCGAAGCGGGCGACAGCGCACCTGATCGATTAGAGGCTGTCGCCCGCTTCGCAGGCTCACACGGGTTTTTATGATCGATGAAACCTAGGGCTTGCGCCCTAGGCTTTATGCTTCCGCCCGCTTCGCGGGCTCGGAGCTACTTGGCTTCACCGGCTCGAGCGGGCTCGGAGCTACTTGGCTTCGCCGGCTCGAGCTATTTGACTGCACCGAGCTTCACCTTCAGACCAGTCGTGAGTAGAAGGTCGTTTTGTTTGGCGCCGCCGGGTGGGTTGGAGAGGTAGCGATCGCTGAGCGTCACTTGCCAGCCGATTCGTCTCGTGACGTCAGCCACGATGCCGGCGTCGAAGTTGATGCGATACTCGCCGCCTTCGGAAAGGTTCGGAAAGAAGAACAACTGCTCGGTCAGACTCAAACGCGGTGTGAGGCGATGATCGAGCGTCTGGCCCAACTGCGCTTCGAGCGACGTGCGATCGTTGTCATTACCCTCGAAAAACTCACGACTCATATCCAGACCGCCTAACAGATCCAGCTTCGTGCGTTCAGTCTTGATCGCGTGATATCCGATTCCACCACCGAGGACCCAACGCAGGTTCAGATCCTGAAGGCCGTTATGTTCGAGATCGCTAAACCCATATCCGAACCAATCGCGGTTAATGTTGCGATCGTAACGCGCACCAAAGCGGAACGTGTTTGCCACCGTGCGCGAGATTCCGTTCGTGTTCTCGCGGTTATAAACGGCGGCGGCGTAGAGGCTCGTCTTGTCGTGCAACGTCTCGCGCGCGATGTTCATGCCAAGCGCGAGACTCGTGGTGGCTGAATTTCCACGCGTAAGTGCGAAACCAACGTTAGCGCCGCCGTTCCACTGTTCGAACCAACCAGGATTCAACGTGCTTTCGTAGGCTTTCTGCTCGTCCGCGGAACGCACGACCGCGATCGCGGCGCGTTCGATTACGACTGAGCCACTGCTCGATCTGACCTCGAACTGGTTGTTTTTAGCAGTGACGAGCCCGCTGACAACACGACCGTCAGTCAGCGTCAAGTAGAGCGGTCGATCGGCGGTGACGTTGTCGACGTTGTCCATCGCGATCGTCACTTCGCCGACGAGGTCGCTCTTGAACACGATCGTTTTTCCATCTAATTTCACGATCGTTCCGGTGAGTCGATCACCGTTCTTGAGCACGATCTGATCGGCAAAGGCGTCAGTGGTGAGTGCGAGGAGGATGATTAGCAACAATCCAATCCGGTATGTCATATCAGTTCTCGCCTGCATTTAGAGTGTTGCAGTTACCGTCTCAGGAAGGACTCGCGTTATCAACTGGCAAAACTTACAGGCCGCTGCGCGGCCTTGTGCAATGCCGCCGCACTGTTATTTCTGACAGTTACTTGCCTTCTGCCGGTCCATAGAATTCCGCGGACAAGGAGAGATCCCGATGAGACCAAAACATGGGCCTGTATACGCACTCGCCATAATCCTGGTCCTCGCTGCCGCTCAATCCGCAGTTGCGCAGAAGAAGCCCAACATCGTCATCCTCGCGACTGGTGGAACGATCGCCGGCGCCGCCGCCAGCGGCACGCAGGCGGGTTACAAGTCGGGCGCCGTCACCATCGACGCGATGATCGCGGCTGTTCCGGGCATCAGCGACATGGCCAACATCAAGGGCGAACAGATTTCGAATGTCGGATCGCAGGACATGTCGTTCGACATCATGCTGAAAGTCGCGAAACGCATCAATGAGCTCATGCCGAAGAGCGATGTCGACGGCTTCGTCATCACACACGGCACGGACACGATGGAAGAGACGGCGTTCTTTCTGAATCTCGTTGTGAAAGGAGACAAGCCGGTCGTGATGGTCGGTTCGATGCGGCCTTCGACGGCGGTCAGTGCCGATGGACCGCTGAATCTTTACAACGCAGTTGGCGTGGCGATCGATCCGAATGCGAAAGGGCGCGGCGTGCTCGTGGTGATGAACGATTGGATTCACGCGGCCCACTCGCTCACGAAGACCAGCACGACTGCGATTCAAACCTTCATGTCGCCGCTGCGAGGTGTCGTCGGCGTCGCAAGTTACGGCAAGAATGATTTCTACAACACGCCACAATGGAAACACACGAGCGGTAGCGAATTCGACATCGCTGACGTCAACAAACTGCCGCGCGTCGATATTGTTTTCGCGTGCGCCGACATGCCTGCGGATCTGATCGATGCTTCTGTGACGAACGGCGCGAAGGGAATTGTTATCGCCGGCGTCGGCAACGGCAACATGAATAAGGCTTCGCTCGATGCTGCGACAAACGCGGTGAAGAAAGGCGTCATAGTTGTCAGAAGCACTCGCGTCGCGACGGGGAATGTCGGGCGTAATGTCGAAGTCAACGATGATGACGCCGGGTTCATTGCCTCTGATGAACTCAATCCGCAAAAGGCGCGCATTCTTCTGTCGTTGGCCCTGCTGAAACAGCGCTCCAAAGCGGACATCCAGACTCTGTTTATGACTTATTAACTGCCACAAAAAGGCACAAAAAGCACAAATGATCTGGATCGAACTTATTCTGCTGCTCGCGTGCATAGTGATCGGCGCGCGGCTGGGCGGAATTGCACTCGGAACTGTTGCCGGCATCGGGTTGCTGGTCTTCGTATTTCTCTTCGCGCTTCCTCCCGGTGGTCCACCTCAGGGCGTGCTGGGAATGATCATCGCGGTCATCACCGCGCTCGCGGCCATGCAGGCCGCGGGCGGGCTCGACTACCTGGTTTCGCTCGCCGAACGAGTCCTCAGAAAACGTCCGCAGTACATCACGTTCATCGCTCCAATGGTGACGTATGTTCTCGTTTTTGCTTCAGGTACCACGCACGTGATCTATGCGTTGCTGCCGGTGATTGCCGAAGTCGCACGTAAGGGAAACATTCGTCCCGAACGGCCGCTATCCATCAGCGTGATTGCCGGCTTTCATGGAAACATCGCTTCACCGATTTCGGCGGCAACTGTCGCCATGCTCGGTCTCTTCGTGGCGAAAGGCTTGTCGCTGCCACTGCTTCTTGCTATCACTATTCCCTCGACGTTCATCGGTGTATTAGTCGGCTCACTGTCGGTGGCATGGCGCGGCAAACAACTGGACGACGATCCCGAATATCAAAAACGACTTGCTTCAGGCGTCGTGAAACCACCGGAGTCGTTGCCGGAGTTTAAGGACGAAAGCCTCAGACGCGCGCGCGGATCGATGCTGCTCTTCCTCGCGGGCATCGTCGCTGTTGTGATCATCGGTATTTTCCCGCGGCTGCGTCCGATGTATGAAGTGGTGAACGGCGATGGTTTGACTGACAGCGATCAGGTAAGCATGGGCATGGCCATCATGATCGTGATGATCGCTGTCGCAGGCCTGACGATGATTCTCTTCAAGGCGTCGCCGGAAGCGACATTGAAAGGAACGATCATGCGCAGCGGTCTGACTGCGATCATTTCGATCCTCGGAGTATCATGGCTGGGTTCGTCGTTTTTTGAAGGCAATCGCAACTACGTCGTCGCACAGGTCTCATCACTGGTGCAGCTTTACCCGATAGCCTTCGCCGCGGGAATGTTCCTGCTCTCGACGCTGCTATTCAGTCAGGCGGCAACGGTGTCGCTACTCATGCCGGTGGGTTTGGCGTTGGGGCTGCCTGTGCATTCGCTCGTCGGATTTTATCCCGCTTCGAACGGGCTCTTCTTCCTGCCGACTTACGGCACCGTCCTCGCGGCAGTGTCTTTCGATCAGACTGGCACAACACAGATCGGAAAGTATCTGCTCAATCACAGTTTCATGCGACCGGGTTTGGTGACGACGGTCACGACCGTCGCGATTGCTCAGTTGTTGAGCAGTGTTCTGAAATAGGCACAAAAGGCAGATCTTGCAGCCTGTAATTTCTGACAGTTACCTCGTCACTTCACGTCAATAGAATCTCAAAGCTAAGAAAATCCAAAGTGGGAGAACTTCAGTGGTCGCCACAAGTGCCGCCGTCAACGACCTGAGTGCTTATGGAATTGCGCGCTCGACCATTCAGGGCGCGCCTTTAGACAAAGAAGAAGCCCGGAAAATTCACGCGTTTTGGTCGGCCTGCAACTATCTCGCGGTCGGCATGATCTACCTGCAGGCAAACCCACTTTTGCGCGAGCCGTTGCAGGCCGACCACATCAAGAACCGAATGCTGGGACACTGGGGCGCGAGCCCGGCGTTGTCCTTTATATATGGCCACCTGAACCGCGTGATTAGGTCGTTTGACGCGGACATGATCTTCATGGCCGGGCCCGGCCACGGCGCGCCTGGTGTTTTGGGTCCGGTTTATCTGGAGGGCTCGTATTCGGAGATCTACCCGGACAAAAGCCAGGATGAAGAAGGACTGCTGCGCTTCTTCAAAGAGTTTTCTTTTCCCGGCGGAATCGGCAGCCACTGCACTCCCGAAACTCCCGGATCGATTCACGAGGGCGGGGAACTGGGCTACGTCCTGTCACACGCTTGCGGCGCCGCGTTCGACAATCCGGATCTGATAGTCGCGGCCGTTGCGGGGGATGGCGAAGCTGAAACTGGACCACTCGCCACGTCCTGGCATATCAACAAGTTTCTCAATCCGATTCGCGACGGCGCGGTGTTACCCATCCTCAACCTGAACGGTTACAAGATCAACAATCCCACGCTCCTCGCACGCATCACGCATGAAGAGCTCGAAGATTTGTTCAAAGGCTATGGCTACACACCGCTCTTTGTTGAAGGATCGGATGCGGAGTCGATGCATCAGGCGATGGCGGCCACCTTGGACCACTGCATCAGCACGATTCGAACGCTGCAACACGAAGCCCGAAGTTCCGGCAAAGCGACACGACCTCGCTGGCCCATGATCGTCCTGCGCACACCGAAGGGCTGGACGGCGCCAGCTGAAGTTGATGGAAAGAAGGTCGAAGGCTTGTGGCGTTCACATCAAGTGCCGCTCGCGGGTGTGAAGAAGAACCCGGCGCATCTGAAACTGCTCGAAGAGTGGATGCGCAGTTATAAGCCGGAAGATCTGTTTGACGCGGACGGACACCTCAACAAAGAACTGCGTGATCTGACGCCAACCGGTAACCGTCGCATGGGCGCGAATCCACACGCCAATGGCGGTCAACTGAAAAAGAACCTGCGTCTGCCTGACTTCAGAAGTTATGGGATCAAGTTCGAGAAGCCGGGTCGCGTTGAAGCAGAAAACACGAGGCCGCTCGGAGAGTTTCTGCGCGACGTGATGAAGCTCAACATGAGCACGTTCAGGATCTTCGGGCCTGATGAGAACACGTCAAACAAGCTCGATGCAGTTTACGAGACCACCAAAAAACTCTGGCTCGCCGAATACTTTCCTGAAGACGGCGATGGCGGGGAGCTCTCTCCTGATGGGCGTGTCATCGAGATGCTCAGCGAGCACACGGTCGAAGGCATGTTGGAAGGATACCTGCTCACCGGCCGTCATGGTTTTCTGTCAACTTATGAAGCGTTCGCGCACGTCATCGACTCAATGTTCAATCAGCACGCGAAGTGGTTGTCGATCTGCAACGAGCTGTCGTGGCGTCGTGACATTGCTTCACTAAATCTCCTGATTACCTCGACTGTCTGGCGTCAGGATCACAACGGATTCACGCATCAGGATCCGGGCTTTCTCGACGTTGTGGTCAACAAACGAGCTGAAGTCACGCGCATCTACCTGCCGCCGGATGTCAACAGTCTCCTGTCTGTCGTCGATCACTGCCTGCGCAGCGAGAACTACATCAACGTGATCGTGAGCGACAAGCAGTCGCACTTGCAGTATCTCGACATGGATACCGCGATCACACACTGCACCAAAGGCATCAGCATCTGGGGACAGGCCAGTAACGATCAAGGACTCGAACCCGACGTCGTCATGGCTTGTGCCGGTGATATCCCGACTCAGGAGGCTCTCGCAGCTACGGCTTTACTGCGGGCCGAGTTTCCCGATCTCAAGATCCGTTTTATCAACGTGATCGATCTCTTCAAGTTGCAATCGGATAAAGAGCATCCGCACGGCTTATGCGATCGTGACTTCGATAGTCTCTTCACCATCGACAAGCCGGTTATCTTCAACTTCCACGGTTATCCCTGGCTGATTCATAAACTCACTTACAGTCGAGCCAATCACGCGAACCTGCACGTTCACGGCTACAACGAGCGCGGCAACATAAACACGCCGATGGAACTCGCGATCGACAACGCCATCGATCGTTACACACTCGCGATCGACGTCATCGATCGCGTTGCTCGATTGCATTCGATCGGTGCCCACGCGAAAGAGAAGTTCAGGAACATGCAGATTGGCTGTCGCCAGTATGCACACGCGTTTGGGATCGACAGGCCCGATGTAGTCGAGTGGCAATGGCCGTACTAATCACTGAGGTCCGAAACGGATGAAGATCTATTTTCATGGCGCAGCGGGTGACGTGACCGGCTCGGCTTATCACGTTGTCACGAGCCAAGCGAGCGTTCTGGTGGATTGCGGGTTCTTCCAGGGGAAGAAAGCGGAGAGTGAGAAAAATCGCCGCAAGGCCAAACTCGAGGGCGGGATACTCGATGCAGTGATCCTGACGCACGGGCACCTGGACCATATCGGCCGTCTCCCGTTGCTGACGCGTAACGGCTACAAAGGACCGATCTATGCAACGCGTCCGACTCTCGACATCGCGACAATGATCCTCAAAGACTCGCTCGCACTGCAAAAACAGGATCTGAAACGACAGAACATCAAACGCGCCCGCTCAAGATTGCCGCCGTTAGAACCGTTGTTCGAAGAAGCGGATGTGCGCAAGCTGAAACCGCTGGCGACGCCGGTCAAATATAACCAACGCTTTAGTGTTGCGCCGGGCATTGAAGCGCGCCTCGTTGATGCAGGGCACGTGATTGGATCGGCCAGTGTCGAATTAACAGTAGCTGAGAACGGTCGCAAGAAGACTGTGGTGTTCTCCGGTGATCTCGGTCCGCGTGGCGCGCCGCTACTCAAGGATCCCGAGCCGTTCAAAGAAGCCGACGCCGTGATCATGGAGTCGACTTATGGCGATCGAAATCATCGCTCGATGCACGACACCGCCATCGAAGGACGAGAGATCATTGCGAGAGCGATTGAGAACAAGGCGAAGATCTTAGTACCTGTCTTTGCGGTGGGCCGCACCCAGTTACTCCTCTACTTGCTGGCCGGAGCCTTCAAGAGAAAGACACTGCCGCGCTTTCCGATTTTTCTCGATAGTCCGATGGCGATCGAAGCGACGCGGATTTACGGTCGCAACAATGAGCTATTCGATACGGAAGCGTTGGAGATGGTCCAGTCAGGTGACCTGATGCGTAGCCTCACTAGCGCTCGACCATGTTCGAGTCCCGGTGAGTCGAGAGCCCTCAACAGCGTGAAAGAGCCTTGCATGATCATGGCGGGAAGCGGGATGTGCACGGGCGGCCGCATCATGCATCACCTGCGTCACAACCTGCCGATTCCCGAGACCGCGGTGTTGATTGTCGGGTTCCAGTCGCAGGGCACGCTCGGGCGGAAACTCGTTGACGGCGCGAAGTCAGTGATCATCAACGGTGAGGAGGTGCCGGTGCGCGCTTCGATCCACACGATGGGCGGCTTCAGTGCTCATGCGGATCAGCGCGGACTACTCGACTGGTTCAGCACCTTAGCGCCTTCACGTCCACGCACGATCATCACACATGGCGAGGATCGAGCACGACAAGCATTTGGTGATCTGATCCATGAGCGCTTTGGGTTGCAGACGGAGCGCCCAGCGCTTGGAGATGTAATCGAGATCTAAGACGGAAATGAGGAAAAAAGATGAGTGCAACTTACACCCCACAGGGAGCAAACGCGGTAAGCCTTGCTGACGAGGAAGCGGTCAAGAAGATCCTGGTTGACTCGGTGCTGGGTCTATGGGACGTCGTCAACAATCTGACTCGCGTGCGGCCCTCGAAGCATGATCGATATCGCGTGACGATTTTCGGATCTGCGCGCGCGAAACCGGGCACGGTCGCTTACGAAGAGACGAAACGTGCTTCAAAAGCGCTCGCGGCGCTGGGTTGCGACATCATTACCGGCGGTGGTCCAGGATTGATGCAGGCCGCGAATGAAGGTGTCGATGCGGCGGGGCGATCTAAGTCGATGGGGATTCGTGTCGATCTTCCTTTCGAGCAGGAAGTGAATCCTTTTGTCGAGCTCGCGTACGAGCATCGCACTTTCTTTACTCGTCTGCATCACTTCGTACTCGCGTCGGATGCGTTCATCGTTGCGCCGGGCGGCATCGGCACAGTGTTGGAAACGATGATGATCTGGCAGTTGCTTCAGGTCCGACATCTCGAACATACGCCGCTGATTCTCGTCGGAAAGTTGTGGCCGGATCTCGTTGAGTGGGTGCGCAACTCGATGCTCTCGTTTGAGACGCCACTGATTAATTCTGAGGATGTGGACATTCCGATCTGTGTCGATAACGCCGACGAGGCCATCGAGATTATTCGTCGCCACCGCCAGGCGTGTGGATTTGCCGCGACCGTCTGATCACAAAAGGCACAAAGGGCTGACCACAAAAGCACAAAATAAAACTGAATTTACCTGTGATCTTTTTGTGCTTTTTGTGGCAAAGAAAAACTTGAGAGAGGTGAAACATGTCTACTGCCACTGGCCACGTAGCGGATTTGCCGCGCGCGCCGTTCAGCAAATTCTTACGCAGCCCGATGAACTGGTTCTTACTGTTCATTCCGATCACGATCGGGTTGGAACATCTCGCGCACGTTTCCGCGCCGGTGCTCTTCTTCATGGCGGCGCTCGCTATCATTCCCATCGCGGCGCAGATCGTGCACGCTACCGAGCAGATCTCAACTCGCACCGGTGATGCTGTCGGTGGCTTGCTGAATGCCACGTTCGGCAATGCGCCGGAGCTGATCATCGCGCTCGTCGCGTTGAAGGCGGGTTATCTCGACATGGTCAGAGCGTCGTTGGTGGGCGCCATACTCGCAAACTTACTGCTCGCACTCGGCGTCGGCTTTCTAACAGGCGGGATTCGCTATCACGATCAACGATTCAATCCCACCGCGGCGCGTGCTTACAGCTCGATGATGTTTCTCGCGGCCGTGAGCATGACGGTGCCGAGCGCGTTTAGTCGCGTCTTTGCACCGACCGAAGTAATTCGTCAGGAACAGCTGCTCAACATCGGCATCGCGATTTTGCTGTTACTCGCGTACGTTCTCTACATTTTGTTTTCTTTGAAAACACACTCGAGCGCTTTTGCGAGTCTCGACACAGAACATGCTTCCGATCATCACGACCAGTGGAGTATTTCTCGCGCTGTGATCACCTTGCTCGCGGCGTCAGTATTTGCGGCCTGGATGAGCGAGATTCTTGTCGGAGCTGCTGAAGAGACTGGAAAAGCACTCGGCATGTCGCAGGTTTTCATCGGTATCGTGTTTGTCGCGGTCGTGGGTGGCGCTGCGGAAAGCGGCTCGGCGGTGGCGATGGCCCAGAAGAACAAGATGGATCTGTCGGTGGGGATCGCACTCGGAAGTTGTATCCAGATCGCATTGTTCGTGGCGCCGCTGCTGGTGCTCGCGAGTTACTTCATCGCGCCTCATCCACTCGAGCTCGCGTTTAGTCGCGCTGAGATCGGTTCGTTGTTGATGGCCGTTTTTATCGGCGCCTTGGTTTGCGGCGACGGGCAATCAAATTGGTACAAGGGCGTCCAACTGATCACGGTTTACGCAATCATCGCGATGATGTTCTACCTCGTTCCGGAGATCCCGCGATAACCAACTTACTGAGCGACGAGTGGGATCTGCGAAGCGACTTGCAAATCCATCAGCTCATAAAGACGACGATCGACTTGAAAGAACAGTGCCGCCTTCCGGGAGGGGATGACCTTCTCGACAATGGGAATGTACTTCTGCCGCGTCTGTGCCTGTTGGACTTGAAGGGCGGCCCACCGGTTTATGATGCTGCTCGCCTGCGCATCGGTTAGCGTCTTTTGGTTCGCCGCGTATTCCTTGATGAGCGAATAAAAATCGTCGTAGACCTTTTGCATCTCGCCTTCGTATTGGTCATACACCGGCCAAAATTTCGTAGCTTCCGTTTCCGTCAACGGCACGTTCAGCGCGATCAGTTTTTTCTTGTCTGAGCGCAGGTCCCGGCGCAGTAACGCAAGGTCTCTTTCAACCTCGCCACCGTTGGCTGTTTCTCTCTGCGCAAACGCGGCCGTACTTGCGGCAGTTAAGGCAATGGTTAGCACCAGGCATGAAAAGAAAATTCGGATCATCGTCGTCTCCTTGATCTTTGAGCTTTTTGTGCTTCTTTGTGGCTTAAAGACTATTAAGGCTCAACTGTCAAAATTGACAGTTAATCCCATCCGTTCACTTCGATACCATCCGACGGAATCGAGGTGGCAATGAAAGCACGACCGACAATGCTTCTGGCGCTGGTGTCGAGCTTTTTGATCGTCGTCGCCGGAACCGCACACGCGCAAAAGAAGAAAACCGGGCCGCCAAAGTACACCCTTCCCGCTAACACGGTAATGCGGCTGCGCTTGAACGATCCGCTGACGTCGAAAAACGCGAACGTCGGCGACCAGTTCAGGTCAACTGTAGTAGATCCGGTTTATGCGAAAGGCTTTCAGGTGATTCCGGCCGGCAGCATCGTGATCGGGCATATAACGCACGTCACGCGCGCGAGTCGTAAGAGCAACGCGGGCAGTTTGAATGTTGCTTTCACTGCCGTGCAGTTGCCGAACGAAAAGACTTATCAATTGAACGCATCACTGGCCCAAAGCGCGAGTGCCGACAACGAAGGCGAAGTAAAAGGCAAGAGTTCCAAGAAACGAAATGCAGCCTTCGTCGCGGGCGGCGCGGTGGTTGGTGGCCTGGTTAACGGCGCGGCCGGAATGGGAATCGGCGTTGGCGCGGGGGTCGGCGCTGCGCTGATTAAAAAAGGCAAAGAAGCCGAAGTTAAACCCGGAACGGAATTCAACGTGATTTTGAATCGCAGTGTCTTACTGCCTGAATTCAGAGGTGGCGATTAATTCGCACTAACGGGCCATGAATAAAATTCTTCAACCAGGGGTCGCGCTATTTGTGTTGATCTGTGTGACTCACCTTGCTTACGCACAGCAACTGCGCGACTCCTTCCGCCGTGTCAAACCGTCCGTGGTGGTGGTCCACTCCAGCGATCGAAAACAGGCAGACTCAAGTCGACCTGGCGACGTGGAGGACTCCGGCCTGGGCTCGGGAGTTTTGATATCACCCGACGGAAAGATACTGACCGCGGCCCACGTCGTCGAAGGTGAAGATCACCTCGTTGTCGAATTCGCAAATGACGAGTGGGTCCCGGCAAAGGTCGTCAGCTCGTCTCCCATCGCTGACGTGGCGTTGCTGCAATGCGACCGCGTACCGAAAGGGGCGACGCCGGCAAAGCTCGGCGATTCCGACAAGGCTGAGACGGGCGACGACATCTTCATCGTCGGCGCGCCTTATGGTCTCAGTTATACGCTGACTGTTGGACGAATCAGCGCGCGACGTCCGGATAAATCACGCAGTGGCCTCATGAGTTCAGTTGAATTTCTGCAAACGGATGCCACCGTGAATCCGGGTAACTCGGGCAGTCCTGTCTTCAATAAAGACGAAGAAGTGATCGGGATCGTTTCCAGCATCATCAGCGATACGGATGAGTTTAAGGGCGTCGGCTTTGCCGCCACCGTCAACTCCGCGCGCGCGCGATTACTCGACCGCGACACCAAGCAGGGAAACATCGAAGGCTTGATGGTGATCGGCTCACTGGCCCGTGCGCTGAACGTTCCGCAAACGGCCGGATATCTCGTCACGACTGTTGCCAAAGGATCGCTGGCCGAACGACTCGGTCTCAAAGGCGGCGAGCTCACCGCGGTGATCGATAACCAGGAGGTGTTGCTCGGTGGCGACATCATTCTCGAGATGGACGGCAGTGTAGTTGACGGCAGCCGCGAGACTTACAGAAGTATCCTCGCTCGCATCACAAACTCCGAATCTCATGCGCCCGTACGTTGCAAGGTGCTGCGCGGCGGACGTGTCATTGAACTGTCAGCAAAATAAGAACGCAATGTCCTCATATCAAGCCTCAACTCGATCATCTTCACCATCCCCGGGCGTGGACGTCTTTGGCATCAGCCACAAGGGACTCGTTCGCGACACAAACCACGATCACTTTTTGATTGTGCGGGCCTCACGCTCCCTCGAGACGATGTTCACCAACTTGACTGAGACTCAGCCCGGCGAAGCTTTCGAGGAGTCAGGTTATGGACTGGTGGTGGCGGACGGAGTGGGCGGCGAAGCCAGCGGTGAGTTTGCGAGCCGCAAAGCGATCTACGCGCTGCTTAACCTCGCGCTGCACACGCCTGACTGGCAGTTTCGTTGGGGTCCGAAGGAAAGAAACAACGTCCTCTGGCGTCTCAAAGAGCGGTTCCGCAGTGTCAACGAAGCGCTCGTACGAGATGCGGCCGCGCACGCGAGTTTGAATGGGATGTGTACTTCGATGACGGCGGCGGTCACGTATGGACAGGATGCGATCATAGGACACATCGGCAACTCGACCGCGTACCTTTTGCACAAAAGCAAACTCATACGATTGACTCGCGATCACACTTTGGGAGGACGGTTAGTCGAGGAAGGCACGCACCTGCCGAACGACCCGCTTGTGCTCGAGTACCGCGGTTTGTTGTTGCAGTCACTGGGATCGCGGGAAGGAGAGTGTCACCCGGACGTTCATAACTACTTGCTGCAAGACGACGATCAGTTGTTGCTTTGTACGGATGGTTTAATTGACGCGGTTGCTGAAGCTGATATCGAGTCGGCGTTGAATAGTGCTACTTCCGCAAACTTCGCGTGTCGCAGCCTTATCGATCTCGCGCTCGGTAATGGAGGCGCTGACAACGTTACCGTGATCGTCGCGCGCTATTAGGATGACGTTTCGAAACTGCATAATCAGCGCGGCGTGCCTGTTAATATTGTGCCAGTGCGTCGCGGCACAGCGAGTAACAGTCAGTCATGATCCGACGATCGATTTCACCGGCTACCGAAAATATTTGTTGCTGGAGAGTAAGAATCCTTCCAGCCTGAAGATCTGTCATCAGGCAATTCTCGACAACATTCAAATCGCGCTCGCTGTTCGTGGTCTGCTACCGGTTGATGACGGCGAAACACCGGATCTGTTCGTCGTTTACAACGCGGGCATTAAAGAGGTGATCTCGATTTCGGGTTATGACTACAGATACGCGACGAATTTCACTCGCGTACCAACGTTAACCGAGCAGCCGGAAACACTGATCATCGATCTCGTCGATGCCAAACAGAACCGACTTGTGTGGCGCGGAATCGCGACCGAGACTCTTGTTACGAACTACGAAAAGGTAGAAAAGAAAGTAGCCACCGCCACGCGAAAAATGTTCGCCATGTATCCGCGTCCAACCACCCCGCGGTGATTTTTAGCCACAAAGAAGCACAAAAAGCTCAAAAAATAGCAGAACCTATTTCGAGCTTTTTGTGCTTCCTTGTGGCTAATCTTGTTCGCGCAGAGTTTGAATCAATGTCTTGCCGTATGGATAGAAGCGTTCCTTGCGCCCTTCGGCCCACGCAGCTTTGAAATCCGGCTGGGTGATGTCCCAGTCCGGCCTGCATTTCATTAGAACAGCCCGCAGATCCTGCCGCAGCTCTTCCACCGTCGGACGGCCGAAGAACCAGTAGCCCATGTAGACCTTGTACACGACCAGACCAGGCTCGAGGACAATCGTGTGAGGAATCATCGGATTGTGAAGTGGATCGGTGTACTCGGCGATGTCGAGATCTTTCTGGACAATGCGCCCGTCATCTGAGAGGAAGGGCCAGTGGGCGTCGACGCCATTGCGATATTCATTCGTCTGGATCAGATTGTCGGTGCTAAGCGTTACGAGCCGGCAATAGCCAACCTCGAGTTCACGATGAAGTTGCACAAGGCCTTCATGTTGCCGGCGCTCCTTGGGACAAAACCCGCCGCGGCTGAGCACGAGTATCATCGGATCGGATCCTTGCAGCTCCGAAAGCTTGCGTCGCTTCGTGGTGTGATCGGGAAGCTCGTAGTCGGGGAAGACAGCACCTGGAACAATGTCAGATCTCATCGTGAAGCTACCTTTCTAGTTTCAACTGGCTGGGTTTGCTGGTGCGAACCGCTGAAGCGGCGGCGCATCAAGGCGTGGTCCGCGATACGCCTTCACCTCGCCAAATCTTTGATGACGCTGCCAATCAGATCGTGCCTCTGCAATCTCTTCGGGCGTGCGCGCCACAAAATTCCACCACATCAGAATCTTCTCTGGAAACGGAGGCCCGCCAATCAGCAAGACTCGACATCCATTTCTACTCTTGAACTCGACACTCGAACGACTCGTTCCGAGATACCAGAGACTCGTCGAGTCAATCACTTGACGATCGATCTCTACAGCGCCTGTCAATAGTAGTGCTGCATGTTCAAACGATTGGTCCAACGGGAGCTCCATCTTCGCAGTTGCGCTCAAACTTATGTCGACTCCGAGGATCGGTGAGAAATGTTTTGCGGCAGCCGAATGACCAAGGAGCGAACCGGCAAAGACGCTCACACTACCGCCTGTCTGCTCGATGATCGGAACCTCGTCGATGTGCTGAAAGGACGCCTGACCGTTTCGAGCAGCATCGGGAAGTGCAACCCACAATTGCACGCCGTTCAAGAGGCCGCTGTTCTTTGGAGGCGTCTCTTCCGAATGCGCGATGGCACCGCCGGCCGTCATCACGTTGACGCCACCGGGCCTGAGTAATGCTTCATTATTCAGATTATCGTTGTGAAGAATCTCTCCTTGTAATAACCAGCTCACGGTTTGCAAGCCAATGTGCGGATGCGGCGCGACATCCATGGGTTTGGCTTCGCTAAAAGAAAGCGGCCCGAACCGATCGAGAAAACACCACGGGCCGACGAGTCGTTTCTGGCGAACGGGCAGCAGTCGCAGGATTTTCAACGTGCCGAGACTGGTTTCATGCGCGGGAAAACTTTCGAACACTGATCCATGGACATCCGAAGCATGACACGTTTGCGCTGCGACCTTCGTATGATCCATGTTTGCTTCCTCTGCTCGTCTCGCGTAGTCAACACAGTACCGAGCGCGGTAGTATCGGGTCAACTTGCATCAGCAGGAATAGAGGTAAATGACATGCACCGGCAAAGTATGATTTTCGTCTCGCTGCTATTGATTGTGGCAGCCGCGATCGTCGCGTTTGGTTACGCCACGGGCCAGGGACCGCTGGCGGTCGTGAGTGAGGGCATTTCGCGACTGACATCCGGAGGTCAAATGATCCCTCCTCGAACTATGACTGAGGATACGAAAGCGCCCGCTGCTCCGGAGATTTCGAACGGTCAATGGATCAATTCCGAACCGCTTACGCTGAAGAGTTTGCACGGACGCGTGGTGTTGCTCGATTTCTGGACGTTTGCTTGCTACAACTGCCGCAATACTTTGCCTTCGCTCAAAAAGTGGGACGCGCAATATCGCGACAAAGGTCTAACGATCATCGGCGTGCACACTCCGGAGTTAGACTTTGAAAGAGACATCGATCAACTACGTCGTGAGGTGGCAGGGTTGGGCATTAAGTACCCGGTAGTCACTGACCAGGATTACTCGACGTGGAAGGCATACGGCGTCGAAGCCTGGCCCACCGTGTTCTTACTGGACAAGCAGGGACGCGTGCGTTGGAACCACGTCGGCGAAGGCTACTACGACGAAACCGAACAAGTGATCAAGAACTTACTCGCTGAGAAAGACCAGTAAGACGCTAATTCCTTCGCTTGCGGCGACCGAGCCTTAACTTTGCAGCCAGACCCGCCACACCTGCTCCGAGTAATGTGATCGTCATCGGTTCCGGAGTTTGTACGGGACTCCCGAAATCGAAGTTCAGGCTTCCAAAAGAGAAGAGGGGGACACCGTCATGGTTAACTCCAGAGAAAAGGAGATGAAGCGTAGCGGTTCCGTTTCCTACCAGCGTCATGCTGAATATGGGGTTGTCACAAGGGAGAAAAGGACCCGGACAACCGGTGATGGACGCAAAAAGACTAGCCCCGCTTGTTAAGGTGAGGTCCGTAAAGGCGACTGGAACAAAAAAGCCGGCGTTCAGCTGAAAGGTCCCCGTATACAATACATTCGTGAAGGTCTGGCCGTTGATGGTGACGAAACCGCTTCCGAGGCTGTTGCCCGTCAAGGTGGTGGAGCCGCCTAAACCGGTACCGCCCAAACACGGGATGCAGTTTCGCGCCGAATTGAGTGCGAAGTCATTGGCTCCCTGTATAGAAAAGTTTTGCCCTGTAAGAGTATAGATAATTGGGCCGAAAGCTCCCGGGAGTGAGACTGAACCGCTTTGGACTTGGACTGTATCCGCACGCACCGACGGTGCAATTGTCAGCAGCACGAAAGCGCATAAGCTGATGATGAGTTTAGACATAGAGTTCTCCTGTTCAAACAAACGAGACTTGATGTTTCAACGGAGGACCACGTTTGAGAGTGCCAGGGGACGTGCAGCTTATATCACACAGAGTATGCTTTGGGGGATAAGGAAAATTCGGAGGGAAATTGGCAGTTAGCTGCCTTAAGTCAATTTTGATTTAGCCACAAAGAAGCACAAAAGCTCAAAAAAGCAGAACGTATTTGAGCTTTTGTGCTTCTTTGTGGCTATGCAGACAATTCATATTCAGGCGTTAACCGTAAGTGTTTTCTCGTAGCGCCAAACCTGCAGAAGAAATGTGCCCTCCGAAGTTTCCGCTTCGTTGCTCATCGTTCCAGTTCGACGCCATCCGCACTTCTCATAGAACCTGGCGGCGCGATCGTTTCCAATGGCGCATGCAAGCCATGCGGTCTCAACACCACTCTGGGCCAACTGGGCCTCACCGTCCGCCATCAACGCGGCGGCGACGCCCGTTCCGCGCGCCTTTGCTGCGACGAAGATTTGATAAAGCTCGTCGCCTTTGACGACGCAGAATCCAACAGGCTCACCTGGTGCACCTGCAACTCGCACGTTTGGAAGTTCCTTCCGCATCCTTTCACGAAAATTCTCCAGCGTACGCAGCCGGACCAGTTCCACCGGGACGATCTGTGCATGCGCATCGTTCCACGCCTCGAACCAAACCTGCGCCAATTGATCGACCTCTGTTTCTTCAGCCGCTCTAATGGTTGTCATCATGCTATTTCTAGCTCATGTCTGGGCCTTGCACAAATCTAAATCCCACCAACGGTAGTTGGTGGATTCGTTCAGGTCGTTTCTACACGACCGCTCCAAAACCAATTCATAATCCCACCCACGGCAGTGGGTGGATACTTCAAATACTGCGTAAAGGATCTGAACCATCCACCCACTGCCGTGGGTGGGATTTCCGGAGTCTCGTGCAAAGCAACTCGCGTTAATACTATGCAACTAAAACTCTACAGACCAGTCCAACTTTAGTTGGGTGACACTCCTTCGCGCTCTCACTAAACTCGTCGCCATTCTCAGGTTGCAGTTTCTTTCCTTCAGGGGTTCGTCTCGTTCGCAAAAAAATTAGTGTGGGCTTTACGTGGGAGGTTCGGAGTATGCGTAAGCTATTCGTCCTGGTGTTCTTTCTCTCGGCTGCAACGACAGTTAATTCTCAAAGTAATTACGCAACTCTGAGCGGCACGATTTTCGATCCGCAACAGAAGGTCCTCGCGGGTTGCTCGGTCCAACTGACCTCCGAAAACACAGGCGCGTGGCGCTCAGCGATCACAGGGGAACTCGGCAGCTTTCAGATTACGGGTTTGCTGCCCGGCGATTACAAAGTTTCGGTGCAAGCCACTGGTTTTGCGACGCTGACTCAAAAGATCACACTGGAAGTGGGCCAATCAATGACGCTCGATCTGAGCCTGAGAGTCGCCTCAGTGAATACCGTAGTCGATGTTACAGCCGACACAGTCAACGTCTTACGAACCACCGACGCTTCTCTCGGCGAAGTGGTCGAGCCGACGGCTGTACAGAACCTTCCGCTCAACGGGCGCATGTTGATCGATTTGATGCTCACAGTTCCCGGAGCACACGAATCACACGGAGCACAAGCCGGCGACATGAGCCCGTTGTACTGGCGTCCGGGCCAGCGTTCCGCGATCAGCATCAGCGGCAATCGTCCTAACGCAAACTATTTTCTGCTCGACGGCGCCACGAATACAGATCCGACATTCAACACGCTCAACCTCAGTCCTTCGCCTGATGCCGTGCAGGAGTTCAAAGTACAAACGGGAAGTTATACCGCGGAGCTCGGTGGCGCCGGCGGTGGTCAGGTGAACATCGTCACGCGCACCGGTTCGAACGAGTTTCATGGGACTGTTTACGAGTTCCTGAGAAACGACGTTTTTGATGCTCGAACGTTCACTGAGATGGACGAGTCGAATCATCTGGTGCGGAATAATTTTGGTGGATCGTTTGGTGGTCCAATCGTCCGGAACAAGAGCTTCTTCTTTGTTAATTATGAAGGGCTGCGACACACTAAAGCGGACACGATGGTGGCGACGGTGCCCACGCTCGATGAAATCAACGGCAACTTCGAGATGAGTGGGGCGACGATTTACAACCCGTTTAGCTCGCACGCCAATCCGAATTTCGATCCGACGAAGCCCGTTAGCTCAGCCAACCCGCAGACCATTCGCGATCCGTTTCCAAACAACCAGATTCCGGAGTCGCTGATCGATCAGAAAGCAAAGCTATTCATGACCAAGTATATCCCGCGTCCAAATCTCGAAATGGGAATGATGGGTTGCGGCATGACGATGATGGGAGCGCCCACGGTCGTCGGAGCGGGCATGGACTGCAACAACTACCTCGACGTGCGTAATGAACATCACGTCACCGATCAGGCGACCATCCGCTTCGATCAAATCTTCAACGGTAATAACAATTTCTTCGCTCGTTATTCGTTTAGCAGTGAACGCGGATTCACGCCGCAAAACCTGCCGGGCTTCGGCGCCATTCACGACAACCTCTCGCAGAACGGCACGGCGGGTTGGACACGCGTGATCAGTCCGAACTTCGTGAACCTTGCTTCGATCACTGTCTCGCGTCTCGCGATGCATCGCACTTCTGAAAACAGTTTTACGAATGACATCGTGTCGGAACTCGGCATCACGGGTATCGGCTTCGGCGGTGAAGGCGCGTTTGGCGCGCCGTGGTTCAACGTCCAGGGTTATTCAGGCATGGGCGACACTTACATCGCCACGCCGGTGCAGATGTGGAACACGATTCTCGAAGCGCGCGACTCGTTGAACTGGCAGGTTGGTCGACACAGTTTGAAGTTTGGCGCGAGTTATCGTCATTTCATCTGGCCCATGTGGGGCTTCTTTCAAAACCGCGGGTACTACCAGTTTACCAACGGCTTCACCACACAAACGGCGGCTAACGACGGCACGGGATCGGCGTTGGCGAGTTTTCTACTCGGTCTACCCGCCGTGAAGCAGAGACAAGCGGGCATCCCTCAAATGCAGTTGCGGCAGTGGTACGCCGATGCCTTTGTGCACGACAGTTTTCAGATTACGCGCAACACTACGATTCAGATTGGTCTGCGTTATGAATACATGAGCCCGCTTGTTGACATTCGTTATCCAAACACGAACCTGACTTTTCAGGACGGCGTGCCTTTTGTCTTTATCGGCGGGCAGCAGGGTTTTCCGGAAGGTTTGAACTACTCGAATAAACTCAACTTCGCTCCGCGCTTTGGTATCTCTCACGCCATGCACAAGCACGGGCTCGTCTTGCACGCTGGCTTCGGGATTTTCTTCACGCCGGTTGACATGAACACGTGGTGCAACCAGCGACACAACGTGCCTTACGTGTTCCCGGAAACACAGCAGAGCGATAACTTCACGCCCGCACCAGGCATCGTCGCGAGTCACTTCAACTTCGGGCCGGCGGTATTAGGCACGACGACAGTCAGTTTCGCTGCTTTCGAAGCGAATGCGCCGCCGCAGTATATCGAGCAGTGGAGTGGATCGGTCGAGAAGAGTCTCGGTGCAGAGACAACTCTCGAACTCGGTTATCTTGGCTCGCATGGATTGCATTTGCAGCGCTCGCACTTAATCAACAATGCGCCCGCTGGTCCGGGTGCGATTGGGCCACGCCGGCCGTTCAGGACCTTGAGCTTTCTGCCGGGGATGGTCCTGCCCTCCGATATCGCGATCACGAGTACGACGTTTCCTGTGAGTGGTATTAACCTGTTGGAGAATTCCGCGCAGAGTTGGTATCAGGCCGGTTACGTGAATTTGCGCAGAAGATTCAGTCGCGGTTGGACGTTCCTTGCGAACTACACTTTCGCGAAGAATCTTAGCGACGCTCCTGATTTTCGCTCGCCGATGTTTGAGTCGGCTGCGCCTCAGGACAATTCGAATCTCACACTCGAGAAGGGGCTTGCCTGCGATGTGCGTCATCGTTTCGCGCTGAGCATGGTCTACGGCATCCCCGCATTGACGAAGAGCGGCTTCATTCATGCGGTCAGCAAAGATTGGCGGCTGTCGGCGATCTATCAGGCGCAGAGTGGTTTCCCGTTCACCATTTCCGTGTTTGGCGACACGGCTAATGCGGGTACGTTGTTAGGTGAGAATCCGATTCGCCCGAATTACACGGGTGCGACGGTTTTCGATGCGAATAGTCGAACGGCGGATCGATGGTTCAATACCGCGGCGTTCACGACACCGGCTGCGTTTACTTTCGGCAACGTCGGACGGAATACGGTGTATGGACCAGGACGGCAGACGCTCGATCTCGCGTTACAGAGAGAGTTCGCGATGACCGAGACGGTGAAGGTGCAAGTGCGTGCTGAAGCATTCAACGCGCTCAATCATTCGAATCTCGGAACGCCGAACCGGTTCGTGAACACGCCGCAGTTCGGCACGATCACCGAAGCCGCGACACCCGGGCGCGAAATCCAACTCGGCGTCCGCGTTTCGTTCTGAACAAAGCTCGCGAAGCGAGCGACAGCACAGCGTTACTCTTCAAGGAACGCGTAAACGAAATCCGATTTGGGCCACAAAGAAGCACAAAAGCTCAAAATCGATTACGGCTGACTTTTGAGCTTTTGTGTTTTTTGTGGCTAAATTTCGGCTCATGAACGTATTGGTCCTTAACTGCGGTAGCTCATCGGTCAAGTTCCAACTGATCGCGACTGACCTCGAGCGAATAGAGCAAGATGCGGACAAGCGTCTGGCGCATGGGATCATTGAACGCATCGGCGGTGCGGCCATTGTAACGCTCACCGCTGAAGGCAACGCGCCCAAACGCTTCGCCGAACCGATCCGAGATACGCGCGCCGCCGTGGAATTGATTCTCCGTTGGGCTGTTTCGCAAGACTCGGGAGTCGCGGAGGTCAACACTGTCGCTGATGTTCATGCTGTTGGTCATCGCGTGGTACACGGCGGCGAACGCTTCACCAGTTCTGTGTTGATAACCGATGAGGTTTTGCGAGGCATTGAAGATTGCATCGAGCTCGCGCCGCTTCACAACCCGGCGAACATTCAGGGCATCCTTGCGGCGCGCACGGCGTTAGGCACGGCCCTGCCGCAAGTCGCTGTCTTTGACACAGCCTTTCATCAAACACTGCCGGATCATGCTTTCCTTTACGCGTTGCCTTATCAACTGTATCGCCGTCATCGCATCCGCCGTTACGGTTTTCACGGGACTTCGCATCGTTATGTTGCTTATCGTTATCGCAAACTGAAAGGCATTCCGCGCGAGTCAACAAACATACTAACGCTGCACCTCGGCAATGGCTGCTCAATTGCGGCGATCAAAGGCGGCAACAGCATCGACACTTCTATGGGATTCACGCCTCTGGAAGGCCTCGTGATGGGCACGCGTTCGGGCGATCTCGACGCCTCAATCGTTGACTTGATCGGCGCGAAAGAGGGCTTGTCATCCCGCGAAGTCGAAACGTTGCTCAACAAGCAATCCGGACTGCTGGGTATCTCGGGATTGACTGACGACATGCGCGAGTTGCTTGCCGAAGCACACGAGCACGACGATCGTCGCGCGCGTCTGGCTATTGAGATCTTCTGCTATCGCGCGCGCAAGTATATCGGCAGCTATCTGGCGGCGATGAATGGTGCCGACGCGATTGTCTTCACTGGCGGCATCGGCGAAAACTCCGCGGAGATTCGAGCGATGATTTGTGGCGAGCTTAGCTGGCTCGGTGTGGAACTCGATCCGGAACTGAATTCAAAGCATGGTGCCAATAGCGGCGGGCAGATCAGCAACGACAGCTCTCGTGTTGCGGTTTTCGTCATCCCAACAAACGAAGAGTTATTGATCGCGCGCGACACCGTGCGCGTCGTGAGCGGCGCCCCCAAGCGCTTTTAGAACAGATTTTGAGCTTTTTGTGCTTCTTTGTTGCTAAAAATTTCCTTCCAGTCGCACCGGGGGCTTCCCATTAGAAAAAAATTTGAATCTATCCACCCACTACCGTGGGTGGATTTGAGACTTTGTGGAAAGCCCCGCGCTCGGTGTCGTGGGTACGCGCCTTCGGCGCTGTGCCCATACATTTTTTTCGGCTCAAATCCAAAAATTCGTTGACATTTGCCCGACTTAAGGGCATTAATCACGCCGTAATCGCGGCGCGGCTCGCGCCATCTTAGTCCCAACCCGATCCATAAATCTGCTGCGAATGCTTCGGTTTCAGCTGCTGTCGCGCTGGGCCGAGGTCTATCGCAACACCACCTCGGAAGGAGAGCCCCCATGAAATCCGATCGCCAACAACGCTTTTCAAGTTTTCTATGGAGCGTCCTCATCACCTCCAGCTTTGCTCTCGTTTTGTGCGCAAACGTCTCAGCGCAAGTCACCGCCAGCGCCGCGATAAGCGGTACCGTTAAAGACAAAAACCAGGCTGCAATCGCTAACGCAACTGTCACCCTTACCAACAAATCAACCGGCCTGAGCAGGACGGTCCAGACCAATGAGGCTGGAGAATACCGAATCGATTTTCTGCCCGCCGGACGCTACGACATCAAGGTCAGCGCCACTGGATTTAGTAACGTGGCGGTCGAGAATTCGGAAGTGCTTGTCGGAAAGACAAACAATCTCGACTTCACCATGGAACCCGGCGTGCAGACGGCCACCGTTACGGTGACGGCAGGTGACGTCGATCTCGTCAACAGAGAGAAGACGGACATCAGTCTTAACATCACGCCGCGCGATGTTGAGGATTTGCCACTGAACGGTCGCGACCTGGGAAACCTCGCCTACCTTGCGCCCGGAGCCAAGCCGGTTGATTCCTACGATCCAACCAAGCGTCGCATTTCCGTTTTCGGCATCAACGGCTCGAGCGGTCGCAACGTTAACGTGACCGTGAACGGCATCGATAACAAAGACAACACCGTGGGTGGTCCAGTCATGCAATTCCCACTGGAGTCGATCCAGGAATTTGTGATCAGCACCGCACGTTTCTCAGCGGTGAACGGACGGAGTGAGGGCGCCGCTGTGAACGTGGTCACGAAATCGGGTGGTCGTGATTACCACGGATCAGTTTTCTATTTCCTGCGAGACAAGAAACTGAACGCGAGTGAAGTTTCACCTGCCGATCAATCGATCAAATCGAAGCCGCCCTTCAACCGAAAGCAATGGGGTGGTTCGATCAGTGGGCCCTTACATCTACCGCATTTTGGCGAAGGTGGACCAACTCACTACGACACCGGAGAAAACACTTTTTTCTTCTTCGCACTCGAGCGCCAGAACGAAGCGACTTCGATCCCGGTTGCTTCCGACGCATTCAAGGAATTGACGTTAGTGCAGTCTTTGGGTGCACAACCGGCGGAAGTGCTGCCGACACCGTACAAGGATTGGCGCATCAATGCGAGAATCGATCACACCTTCAATGCGAAACACCAAATGTTCCTGACGTACAACGACCAGTCCAACACTGGTCTTAACGATCAGGCGACGCAACGCGTCGATCTCACGCAGGGCAACTTCACCAACAATCGCCTGATACTCTCCAACTTCTCATTGAACTCCGCGTTGAGCAGTAATGTCGTCAATGCCTTCACGGCGGGCTATCAGTACTGGAACAACCTGATCGATAGTGAAGAAAAAACTACCACGGTCACCTTTCCGACCGGTATCGGGTTTGGTACCAATGTGAACGTGCCGCAGCAGTCGTACCAGATCAAATATCAATTCAAAGACGACCTCTCAATCAACAGAGGAAATCACACCTTCAGAACTGGTATCGACTACCTGTGGGAACCGAAGCTCGGCGGTTTCTTCGAGTTCAATCCAACGCTCGAGATCGATTTCGTTTCGTTGCCGAGCGATATCCTGAAACTGCCGCAGGGTTTCTCAACCCCGGGACTAGTCGGCGGCATGACTGCAACCGCGGGCGATCCTTATTTCAACTTGCCGGGCGGCGCGAAGATGCTCGGTCTTTATTTTCAGGACGATTGGAGAGCCAAACCAAACCTGACGTTCAATCTCGGACTGCGGTGGGACAAAGACTTCAACTTGATTGGAACGCAAGCACAAGAAAAAAGCAGGACCTATCTTGCTCTGAAAGCAATCAACCATCCTGCCGCTGCGTCTTTACCAAAAGACGACAGCAAGGATTTTAGCCCGCGCGTCGGCTTTGCCTGGGACATCGGCTCAACCGGCAAACACATCGTGCGCGGCGGCTATGGTCTTTATTACGGCCAAACGTTCCTGAACATTCCTCTGTTCATGATCCAGCAGATCAATCCAACGATCTTCGTCAGCGTTTTCAGTATTGCCAGTGGCGACCTCGTCCCGGGCACGGGAATTCAGCTGTCGAATTGGCGTTATGGAATCGATCCGTTGCCGACGATTCCGCCGCCGCCGACCCAGTTACCGGACAATTCGACTGGGCGCATCATGGATCCTGATTACCAAAACCCACTCACGCAACAGTGGAACGTTGGCTATGCGTGGCAATTCAATTCTTACTCGGTACTCGAATTTGAATACACGCACATCCTTGGCTTGCATGAGTCGAAGACCGTCAACATCAACCCGACGCGGGCCATCTTCCTCAACGGCGCGGGCCAGGAGATCACCACGCGACCTTTAACCGCAGCATTGACCGCGGCGCATCAACCAATACTCGGGCGTGTCGACCTCGAGCAGTCGTCGGGTCGGTCGCGCTATGACGGTATGAATATTTCGTATCGTCGCCGGCTGCACCGGAACTTGACGGTCAATGCCACTTACACGCTCGCACAGGCGCTGGCTTACAACGGAAACTCGGCGGCGTTTAGAAATCGCGCGTGGGATCCGTTCAATATGTTCGCGTCGTATGAGCTTGGTCCAACGCCAAACGACTCGCGTCATCGCTTCTCGATGGGTAGTGTCGTAAACCTGCCGGGTGGTTTTCAGGTAGCGCCGATCGTGCAGTGGGAATCCGCGCGTCCTTATACAGCGGGTTACGGTGCCGCGGTTGACATCCTTGGCGTTGGTGGCGGACGTGGGACTTCTCACGTCGTGGTATTCAACGATAAGCCAAATGACTTAACGGCTACGCTCGCTGCATTCGGAGATCCGGGTGCTTCAAATACGAACCGCCAGAAGTATAGAAACTGTCTGCGCTCGGGCCAATGTACTCACGCAGCCTTTGACAATCTGAGGGGCCAACCCTTCTTTCAACTGGATGCGCGCGTGACGAAGAACTTCAGAATTCGTGAGCGCGCCAACCTTCAGGCAATTTTTCAGGTTTTCGATTTGACCAATCGGGCCAACTTCGGAAACAACTTCGTGACTGACGTTCGTCTGGCAAGCTTTGGGAAACCCAGCAACTTCATTACACCCAGCGGCGTCACCGTGCCGCACAGTTTGTCAGCGGAGATGGGAATTCGGTTTACGTTCTAAGCTCGCGAAGCAAAAGCTCGCGAAGCGAGCGACAGCATAAAGCCTGGGGCGCAAGCCCCAGGATCAGATCGTAAGAACAACGACGGAGCCCGTGAAACGGGCGACAGCCTCTAAATCTCACGCTGTCGCCCGTTTCACGGGCTCCCGGCTATGGTTTTTTTGATCTGATCCTGGGGCTTGCGCCACAGGCTTTATGCTTACGCCTGCTCCGCAGGCTAAGAGATCGACTGACCATAAGTCGACAAAAAAATTGACATTCCTACGCGGGTGCAGTAAGTTGCCGCCGTCTGCTGCAATTAAGGCTGCCAGTCTTGTCAGGAGCGCTCACGTATCCTCGCAATTCGTATTGCGTCACACCGAAGAGCAGCGTCCACGTTCTCAATTGAGGAGATGTTCCATGGCTAAAGGGACTGATTTGTTGAAAGTCGTAGGGCTTGTCGGCGTCGGTTTAGTCGCTGCGATCGCTGCTCCAAAAGTGATCAGGAGAGTCAAAGGAAGCAAAGGCAAACTCTCCAGGGTCTTTGACGACGGAGCTCAATTGGTCGATCACCGAATCGGTTGGGACAAGCTGCCGTCGCCAATGGGATTGGCTACGTTGGCGGGAATCCGCAACACACTGCGAAGAGAAAATCTTCACGACACGTCGGCTGCGCCCTCGCTGCCCGCAGCGGCGTTGCCGGCGCCCGACCAACGTTATCTCACCGCGCGATCGCTGGATGGCACATACAACGATTTGTCGAACCCGAGCATGGGCGCTGCGGGAACTCGCTTCGGTCGCAACTTCCCAATCGAGTACACATATCCTGAGCCTGCGCCCGCCATTCTTTCGCCGAACCCGAGAACCGTCAGTCGAGAGTTACTCACGCGCCACAAGTTTGCTCCCGCAACGACACTCAACGTGCTCGCCGCTGCCTGGTTGCAATTCATGATTCACGATTGGTTCAGTCACGGCAGCAGTCCGAAAGAGAACCCGTGGAAGCTGCCGCTGAAGGAAGATGACGACTGGCACGAGAACCCGATGATCGTTTTGCGGACTCGACCCGATCCCACGCGCGCTCCGGGATCCGACGATCTGCCGCCCACGTATGTCAACGTGAATTCTCACTGGTGGGACGGCGCGCAGATTTACGGCAGCACTAAAGAAATTCAAACCCAACTGCGTTCCGGAATTGATGGCAAACTAAAGGTTGCCGCGAACGGTCTGATCCCGATGGACCGCACGGCGATGTCGCAGCCCGGCGCCTGGCTTGGACTGGCGTTACTCTTCAATCTATTTTCCCTCGAACATAACGCGATCTGCGACCACCTGAAAGCCGCTTACCCGTCCTGGTCTGATGACGATCTTTACTACAAAGCACAACTGATTAACTCCGCGCTGCTGGCAAAGATACATACCGTGGAATGGACGCCCGGCATTCTGGGCCATCCGACGCTTCAGATTGCGATGCGCGCAAACTGGTGGGGACTCGCCGGTGAATGGGCCTACCGGCGCTTCGGACGGTTAAGCCGAAATGAACTCATCAGTGGCATCGTCGGTGGTCGTACGGACCATTTCAACGTACCTTACGCATTGACTGAAGAGTTCGTCGCTGTGTACCGCATGCACCCGCTCATTCCCGATGATTACAGTTTTCGCTCTGCCAAGAATGGTGCGTCACTGCAAGATCAAACATTCGATAAACTTGCGGGGCCGCACGCCATCGATATCATCGATCAAGTAAAGATGGCTGACATCCTCTATTCATTCGGAATCGCCCATCCCGGCGCCATTCAATTGCACAACTTTCCGAAGTTTCTCCAGCGTTACGAACGACCAGACGGCTTCATCATGGATCTGGCGGCCACCGATATTCTGCGATCGCGCGAGCTGGGCGTGCCTCGCTATAACATGTTTCGCCAGTTGCTGCACAAGAAGCCGCTGAAGAGTATTGACGAACTGGCCGACAATCCGCAGACCGCGGCTGAGTTAAAAGAGGTATACGACAACGACATCGATCGCGTGGATACGACTGTTGGACTCTATGCCGAACGCCCACCAAAAGGCTTTGGTTTCAGTGATACGGCGTTTCGCATTTTCGTGTTGATGGCATCGCGTCGCCTGAACAGCGATCGGTTTTTCACGGTCGATTACACACCGAAGGTCTACACGCCGGAAGGAATGGAGTGGCTCGACAACACCACGATGACGACCGTGTTGTTGCGACATTACCCGGAGTTGGGACCATCACTGGGCAAGGTCGGGAACGCCTTCGCGCCGTGGGCCCAGGTCAGCTAATACTCAGCTTGTCGGCTTGGTCAAAAAGTCTGAAATCCCACCCACGGTAGTGGGTGGATAGATTCAAATTTTTTCTAATGAGTGGCTCCGTGATGCGACTGGAATCCCGCCCACGGCAGTGGGGTGGATGGTTCAGATCCTTTGCCCGTAATATTTGAAGTATCCACCCACTGCCGTGGGCGGGATTTCTGATTTTGAGGCAAAGCCCAGCTAGGACAACATCGCAATGTGGCAATTACGAAGAGCGTTCTGGAGACGGCTGTCATTATTCAAGTTTGCCAACAATAAGCCCGCGATCATTCCGATCCCGACAGACGACGGACAGAAAATCAACGCCGTCAGCCTGAGCAGTCAGTTTCGCGGCATTCCGATTCCAAACATTCTGGTCGCCGATCGCGTTCCCGCCGACGAAGCTCAACGATCGAAGTATTATTTTTACGAGTTTCAGGTGGCGATGTATCGCCTGCTGTCGCCGATGCAGCGCGGCCTGCCGCCTGTCGATGCCGATCCGCGCGCCGCACTCAATCTCGCTTACGATGACGGCTTCCGAAATTTGTTTCCCGAGCCGCAATTGCCGGCGGAGTATCAGCCGCAGCTAGATCTTGGGCGAATTGCGGTGGCCAGTCCGTATGCTTGTTACGTCGAGCGCACGCCGGAAGGGGATTACCAGTGGGACTTGCGAATACTCAATCAGTACGAGCATCACAAAGGACTGCAATCGATCGGCGCCCTGGTGCGGTTTCGTCTGGAAGAAGCTGCGCGTCGCCTCGAAGCAACTGAAATAGACTGCGAGCTCGGCGTCTGTAAACCCGGCGATGCGAATTGGGAACAGGCGCAAAAGATCGCGTTGTGCGCGGCGACCACTCATGTTTCGCTCGTGCGTCATTTCAACGGAGTTCATCTCGCGGCAGGCGGACCATTTGCCATCGCCACGCGAAACAATCTTCCCGCCGCACACCCGCTGCGGCGACTGCTTTGGCCGCACATGTACGGGACGCAATACAGCAATCAAGTCGTGACTAAAGGACAGATGGTGAAGGGCGGTGATTTCGAGACCACCTTCAGTCTCACGCACGCGGGAATGTGCAAACTCTTCGCGGATACTTACGAGCAATACGATGTGACCGTGCTCGATCCGCAGCGTGACGCGGAACGGCGCGGCATTGCAGATGGAAGTTTCGACACGCCCGCGCTCGCGAATCGTTTGGACCTATTTAACGTGATGTTGGACCACGCGGTTCGATATTTGAGCGCTTACTATAATTCTGACGAAGAGCTTCGGGCCGACGAAAGTGTTCAAAACTGGCTGACCGAGCTTGATCGACTTGTGCCGAACGGCATTCGTCGGTTGTATAGTGATGAAGTCAGCATTAACAGCGTCGCGCGCGTGATCGCCGCGTTCATCTACCTCGCAACTGTCGAGCATGAAATCCTCGGCACGGGACTTTGGAACTATCAAATGTGGACCAACGTCCAGCCCGTACGCATTTACGCAAACGGACAGCGTGAAACAATCGACGTTTATCAGCGTCTGGTCAACGCTAATTTCAATCTGAACGTTCGGCGCGCGCGGCTAATGCAGGACTTTGGTTATCTGGCGTTGAATCGAAAAGGCGCCGACGCGTTTCGAACCTTCCGTTACGAATTGCAGCTCCTCCAGTCTCGAATGGACCAGGAACCATTTGCCTACTGGAGGATCTATCCAAATATCCTCGAGGCAAATATCAACGCCTGACCCGGAGATTTCCTACCAACTCTAAAGAAATCGATTTGTGGCAATGCTCAGCGCAAGCGAAGCGGCTTGTCTTCAATATCATTCTTTCCGTTGGTCGGGCTTGAGTGCCGGCGAGTGGCTGTGACTGCCACTGTGGTAATCGCGGACTTTGTGGGCACGGTCAACTCGTTCACGTTCGTGAAGCTCAAGACCGGAGCGCCGGCGATGGGTTCCTCGAGTGCAGTCACTAATTCCGCCGTCGGTTCTGACTCGTCATGGAGCACGGGCATCGTCACTTGCACCGGAGCCTCTGTGCCATTCGCGTTCGGCATGTACAGACGTATCGCGACCTGGCCCTGCGGATGCGTTTTCTCCGGAGTTTTCGGTTCGCCCATCGGTCGGGTCGCGCGGATAAGAGCCGGCGCTGACGCAGATGCGAGGGAGGTCGACTGCGGTAACGTTATCGGATCTTCAGGGTGATTTCCCGGCGAGGCTAACTCTGCGCGCAGTGGTGTTGTGACTTGTAAGGCCTCGATGAGAGGCACACCCTGCGCCGGATCGAGCGGCGAATTGGCGATATGAAGTGTGTACCTCTGGGTGTGTGTGTCCGAATCAGTGCCGGCAGCGCCGCGTTGAGATCCATCCGTATTGCGGAACAGCGAGCCGAGCATCGTTCCGTTGTAGCAGGCCCACGCGGGCATTCCTGAGTGATAGATTGCGGCTAGCGGAATTACGACTCCAGCCTCATCGGCGGCCGGCATTAGAAAGTTGTGCGTAGCCTTGAAAGTCGGATCGGGCCAGTACGCGGGCACAGCGTCATCGTGAAAGTGGTGCGCCGTTCCGTAAATCAAGTGCGTAGCATTGGTGCTGCCATCCGTCGTCTTGGCCGGAAAACTCGTCATCACGCTGGAACCGCTCGGCGCGCTGCCAGTGACTTTCATCCGCACCATAGGCTCGCCTACTACCAGCGAGTACTCGATTACAAAAGGTATGTCACCGGTGCCAGTCAGGTTCGCTACGACGCGCCATCGTAGCGGACCGAATTCTGTTTGCACTGCGCTGCCGGCGACGAACGGATTCTGGTATGCCTGAAAGGTGCCGCCGACAATTTCATTGCCATACTGATACAAGTTGCCGCTGTCGTTGTAAATCTCAAGGTAGTTGGCTGGACTATTTGAGGGCAACACATTCGTGTTCGTGCCGCTCGGCCCAATCGACGTCATGGCCCAACGCTGATCGCTCGATATGATGATTGCGATGGTCCCGTTGTCGATCGTTATCGAACCACTCGGATAAGTCACTGGTGGTTTCGGTGCGTCAGGCTGGCCTAACTTCACGAGACCCGATGTGTAGCCCAGACTCTGGATTGGAGGTGCTTGTACCAGTAAGCCACCGCCCGGGAGTGACTGCACGTTGGCAGTCGTTCCTTCGAAGGTTACCGCGGATCCCTGGTCCAGCTTAAAAATTCCACTCCGAGCAACAGCAACTGCGTTGTGAACGGTAACCACGGTATCCGCACTTTCCAGGTTGATTGAATCAGCGATGATCTTGATCCCCCGCTGGTAAACATTGCGAGCAAGACCTGCCGCAAGCGACAACATCGGAAGCTGCTCCATCTTGTAAACGCGATCGGGTGATGTTCCCGTGACGAAGTCGTGGTGACTGCTCGGCGCCAGTATGTTCCACACCTGTTCGATAGTGGCGTCGAGCGAGTCGAGCGCTGCGCTGCTTGTTCGGGAGCGGAGCCGCAGTAAACAGCTCACTGCTTCTGCTGCCTGGAGATCGCGCGAGGCGCGTGCTTGCAGGATCTTGAGTTCAGGACGACTGCCGAAGTAGCCGGTCCAAAAGTTCGACGGATCAAACGGCATCGTCGTGAGAGACGCAGTTGACGATTGCACGGCTGAAACGTAATCAGGAAACGTTCCCAACTTTGCCGTCGTGTTAGTCAGATTGAGGTTATTGACACCATCGACCCACCCGCTGTCGGGCACTGAGAAGTCGCCACCCGCAGGCGCAAACACGATGTCACCCGGCCACACCACAGTCGACAGTGAAGAGCAAACGTTATTGTAGCTGGTCGAGGCCGAGAGGAACTGCGACTGGAGGAAGTTCGTCCATGCCTCGACGTTGGCCTCCTGGCCCTGACTCGAGCCGGGCACACCGTAAGTGTCAGGCATGAAGTGTGCAAACACGGCCGAGTTGTCGCTTGCCTGCCAGTTGAACGCAACACCGTTCGCCATGAGTGAGCACGCCAGGGACGATCCTCCTGCAGCTGGGAGGTTGTAATTAGGAAATGCGCCGGGGATGCGCGCGAATGCCACTGCTGTGAGGCCCATCGCCGATAGAATAACCGGTAACTCAGGGTCGTGTCCGAAGTCATCCGGCATCCAGGAGACGTTTGCGATCTTCGAGGCCAGTCCGACAGACTGAGCCCACTGTCTGCCCACGAGGTAAGCACGAACGAAGACTTCGCCATCGCACACAATGTTGTCCGGGGAGGTGATAGCTCCGCCCATCAGTGAAAGGTTCGTGGCCCCAAACAGGTTTTGTTGCTCGTCCTGGAGATAACGTTGAAGCCAACCTAACTCGGCCACATTAAAGTAGAAGCTGCTTTCCGTCGTGAAAAGCGAAGCCGCGGCGTTGAGGATTTTTTGAACTGGTCCAACACCGTTGGAGTTTCCCGGAGTCGAGTTTCCCTTGGAAGTTTTGTAATACTCTTCGAACGAGCTGGTCCAATCCCAGTCCATGTGACTGGTCGGACACACTATAAGAATTGTTCCCTGGGCCATAGCGATGGGTCCTTTCTCAAGTGAAGGGGCGGCGCGAAAGTAGTTATCGTTGAGGGCCGGTGCCTTCGAGCAGCTGAATTGGTTTAACGAAGTAGCCCGATTCTATGGGTTACGATCAGCCGCGTCAATAATCGCGATCGTAATCAGATGTATACGTAGTTCTCCGATTGACAGGTAACAAATGACTGTGCTGGATCGACGACAAGTGCGATGCCCAACTTTTGAGGCAAAACCACCACGCGCAGCCAGCCTGCGCGTGGTGGTCCATCCGCGCTTTCACGGCAGGACGATATTCCGCAGAATCTTCCACTCGCCGTTCGTCTGGCGCTGCCAGACGGTGAGAAAACGGCCGCCATTGACCGACAGCTTGCCCTCTCTCAGCACCCCGATTTCCCCATAACCTGATTCATAGGCGAGGTCATTGTCGACGACGAGTTTCTTCGAGTTAATTGTTGTCGAGCGTGCGACACCAAAGCGTGCGAAGCGATCGCGGTACATCTTTTCAATTTCCGTCCGACCCTGAATGCAGGAGCCATCGATCATAATGAACGACGCATTCTCGGCGTAGGGTGCGGCAATCGTCGCGGCGTCGCCGGTCTTCATGGCGACGATAAACTCTGAGTTCGCTTTTTCTATCGCGCGATCGAGTTTGGGATCTCCCGAGTGGTGCGCGAGCAATTCGGCAGGAACTACAGTTAAAAAGACGACTGTCGCAATGCAAAGTGCAAAGCGCGAACTTCTTTTCATGACGTTACTCCTAATGGCCGGCGATTAGCTGCAACTCTTACCAGAAAAATCCATAGAAGAGAATCCCGATCCCCATCACTAACGCAGAGATTCCCGCCAACAAGAACGCCGATGATTCAGCTCCCTTTAAACGTAGAGGACTCGTCTGCATCAACGCGTCACGCAGACCTCGGTGGAGTGCCAGGACTATCTCAATAATCCCGATTACTAACAGGATCGATGCCAAAATATATTTCCACATATCCCTAGTGGTGTTTCTTCTTACTCCGGCCTGCAGGACGAAACTTTTTCATTCCCGCGACAACCAGTTCACATGCGCGCTCTGGACCAAGACGATTCAGCACTTCAAATCGTTTTCCCTTCGTCTCATTGTAGGCGATGAAGAACCTCTCAATCTCATGCAGCAGGTTGCTGTTCAGATCTCCGAGGAAACGAACATTAGAGTGGTTGCGCGAATCTGCGGCGACGGCGATCAGGCGATCATTGCGCGTGGTCTCTTGCTCTTCCGTCTGCTCGGCTTCGATGACGCCGATCAATTTCGCCGGCACCAAACAACCAGTGAAGGCAGGCTCGTCCATGAGGATCAAGATATCTAAAGCATCACCATCGTCGGCCCTCGTTGACGGAATGTAGCCGAAGTCAAAAGGGAACACATTACCAACTGGCAGCATCCCCGATAACTTGAACAGTCCGAGTTGTTCGTCATACTTGAACTTATTTCGGCTACCCTTCGGAGTGTCGATGATGGCATTCAGGTGCCCGGATTCTTTATCGAGTGCTGCGAGCCTAATCACGAACCTGACCTTCTACTTCTCTTCATGTTGTTCAATCTGGGCCACGACTTTCTCCAGTTCCGTCTCTTGAGCCAACACCGTCATGTCCTCGTCAGGCTCAATCTCCGCCCCAACCTTTTCGGCGATGGCCTGTAACATCATCAGCATTTTAGTATTCTCCTGCTCGCTCAGCAGGTTGATCTGTAGATCGAGATGATTGCGTCGCTCACTGATTCGCGTGTCCTGATTCTGACTAATCAGAATGAACGTCGACAGGAAAATCGCCTCGAGCGATACGATGAAAGTCAGAAAAGTGAAGGGAAAGGGATCGATATGCTTTACACCGGGAACCATATTGAGCGCGATCCATCCGCCAAAACCGATCACGTGAACCCAAACAAATGTCATGCTGCCGCAGAACCTTGCAATTATCCTCGCAAGGCGGTCTGAGGTAGTTCTTTCCTCGTTGGCAGCTTCCTCGAGTCTCCGGACCACCTCGATGTTTCGCTGCGTAAGCTGCTCGACTGATGCGGTACCGATCGTGTATTTGGTCACACTGTTTCCAGGAGTAGTCATGCTTAGCCGCGCTCAAGCAAATGTAAGACCATCTTCAGTTGAATAGGGATACTTGGACCGTTCAACGTTGATGCGCCCGATTACAATGAAGCCCAGCCAATCGAAATGTATGGGCCTGATACAGCAAACGTGGCTTGGTGGCGTTGCACAAAGTCTGAAATCCCACCCACTGCGGCTTTGCACAAAAAAGTCTGAAATCCCACCCACGGCAGTGGGTGGATTGGTTCAGGTCCTATCTACACGACCGCTCCAGAACCACCATTTAATCCCACCCCACGGCAGTGGGTGGATACTTCAATTATTGACGGCAAAGGATCTGAACCATCCACCCACTGCCGTGGGGTGGGATTCCAGTTGCACCACGAGAGTTCTTATGTAGAAAGAATTTGAATCTATCCACCCACTGCCGTGGGTGGGATTTCGGACTTTTTGTGCAAAGCCACCCACTGCCGTGGGTGGATACTTCAATTATTGACGGCAGAGGATCTGAACCACCTACTGCCGTAGGTGGGATTCCGTACCACTATGGGGTTCTCATTAGAAAGGATTTGAATCTATCCACCCACTGCCGTGGGTGGGATTCTGGACATTTTGTGCAAGGCCATAGCTTGGTTTCTTATCACGATCTCCGTTCGATCACACTTGGGGTTCGATGGCTGGGCCTCGACTCAACTTTAATATCTCTTCGACGAGTGCCTCAGGAGTACACGGCTTTTTAAGATATCCCTGTGCGCCGGACGCGAGCGCCGACATGACGTCAGATGGGAACACCGCGCCGGAATAGAAAAGTATCGGAGTGTGTGGATCGAGAGAACGCAGGCCACGGCATAGCGCGTTTTCGGTGTCACCTTCTATCCAGTTGTCGATCAGGTAAAGATCGAAGCCGCCCGTCGCCGCGAGCTTGAACGCCGAAGTTGCGCTTTCCACGGAAACAACCTGCCACCCTTCACCCTGCAAGATGCACTCGACGAGGTTTCGTGTGTCCTCATCATCTTCGACGTGTAAGATTCGCATTGTAGTTTGCTCCTCAAGTAAACGGCGGTTGGCACACGAACACCTACTCGAAGCGTGCGGCGCCTGGTAGGTCTAACGCACACGTCACCAGTCAAAAGAGATCTCACGCCAGGTTTGTTGGGGAAAGTTTGCCGTGTCGGTCGGCAGCAATTCAGAAAAGAACCGGGCGTTAGAGATCGATAGGGCGAGATTAGTTGTACTGGAAAGTAGTAGCTGCCAACATTTTTTCGAGCGCGGTTGAAGTCGCAGCTTGCTTCAGCGGTCGTGATGGCATTAGGTTTGCGCTGCAAATGTTTCTGCGAGAAGAAATGTTTGGTTTCATTGCAATGAGGAGGTTCTAACCATGCGCAACGTTTTGTTAACAGTCTTTTGTACGCTTTGTTTGATTGCAACGGCTGGTGTTGCTACCGCCCAGGAAAATCAAACACCCGAGAACAAAGACAAAAGTGCGGCGGAGAAGACCGCTGATAAAGCCGGAGACGTAAAAGACAAGACTGTAAAGGGCGCCAAGAAGACTGGCCACAAGACAAAGGAAGTCGCGGGTGAGGCTGCTGACAAAGCGGACGACGTCAAGGACAAGACCGTTGATACCACTAAAAAAGGTGTGAACGAAGTTGGTGACAAGGCTGATGACGTCAAGGACAAGACGGTCGACACAACGAAGAAGGCTGCAAATGAAGTCGGCGATAAAGCCGAAGACGCCAAGGACAAGACGGCTAAGGGCGTGAAAGTAGCCACGAAAGAAACGAAAGCGGTAGGTAGCGAGGCTGCGGATAAGGCCGGCGACGTCAAAGACGCGACTGCAAAAGGCGCAAAGAAATCCGGCAACTGGTTAACGCGTACTTTTAAGAAGATTTTCTAAGTCCGCTCTGCATCTTTATTTGAAGCCGACCTTCGTGGTTCTGCGGTGTCGCGTTCCGCGTAAGGTTTGCCTTCCAGAATTACTCCTCAACTTTCTCTGCGCGAGGTTAGCCTCGCGCAGAGCCACACCCTTTTCCGACGGTTTCAATCCCTTCATGTGATGTTTTGCGAATCCTCGCCACTCTAGAACGTAATGTTCGCATTGCACTAAAACTTGAAGGAGAAGAAAACATGAAACGTTCACTGTCGATGTTCCTCGTACTCACATTTACGCTGCTCGTCGGAAGTCTCGCAGTTACCGCAACCGAACGCCCTTTTTCACTCAACGGCACCGGTATCGCGGTTCCAATCCTTGATGGCAACGGCAACGTGATTGGCGCTGAACCAACTGGTTCCGGTAATGCAACCCACCTCGGTATGTTCACCAACACAGGAAGAGTCAGTTTCACGCCCGACGCATCCAATCCAGCCATCCTTCATCCGTCCGGTGGCGGTATCTTCACGGCAGCTAACGGCGACAAACTCAACTTCGTCATCATTAATGGCGCTTTGGATTTAACTACCGGCATAGGAACCGGAGATTTTGCATTCACTGGCGGAACGGGTCGCTTCGCCAATGCTACCGGACGCACGTCAGGTGTTATTCAACAGAACGTAGTCACTGGCGCCTACGTACTCACCCTCGTTGGCAATATCGATTACTAAGATCGGTGCTACAGGTCAGACTGTTTTTCCAAGTAGGGCAGGTTCAGGCCTGCCCTTTTCTCTTGCATAAAAGATATACTTTTCGCCGCGGGTTAAGACATACTCCGGCAAAATAGTATGGTGGATTATTATCAGGTCCTAGGGGTCAAGAGTACTGCCTCAGTAAAAGAGATCAAGGCAGCGTACAAGCGGCTCGCCCGTCTGCAACACCCGGATCTCAACGGCGGCTTGCCCGAGGCTACCCAGGCCTTCGTTCAAATCTCACGTGCCCGGGACATATTGATCGACCCACAGCGTCGGGCTGCGTATGACGCACAGCGCAATGCTTATGCAGCCAAAGGCGCTTATGCTCCAGTCGTGAGTGCCACTGTCGAAACTTATGTGCGGCGCGCACGATCCGATGCTCGCATCAACAAGAACCTCGAAAAATTTTTGATGATTGAACGCGAAGAGGTACGCGCGCTTCGAGAAGCTGTCTTTCCAATCGTGGCATTTCTTTTCGCCGCGTTCTTTGTGCCGTTGGTCCGTCCTCACTTGTGGCGTAGCTCTGGCTGGACCGGGCGTGCCGTGATATTAGTCTTGGTCAGCATAGGCGTATGGCATACCGTCTCGAAAATTTGGACCAGTATCAAACTGCATACGGATGATGCTCGAACGGTTACAACTGACGATCAGAAACGGTGGAGTAGACGTGAGGCTCTGCTCTTCATCGCGTTCGCCGCAATCGGGTGCGCGTTACTGGGAACTTTGATTGGCATGTCTTTCAGCGACTCTTTATTGAGTGCAATGCCCATGTTCTTTGATCCATCGATTCGTCTGGAGTTGTTGCTTTATCCGTGGATTATGGTCTTGTTAATCGATACGGTGTATTCGGTAAGCCAGAGAATCGACATCTGAATTGCAAATAGTTTCACGAGATCTCGTCAGTGATTTCGCTTGATCCCTTACAGGGTACGCAGTAGCATTCGGCTCTCTCCCCGCCGAGTCGGTATAAGTACTCCCGGTCATGGTTCTGGTTAACTCTACTAATTCCGTCTACGAGTTTGGGCCCTTCCGTTTGGAAGAGTCTGAGTTTCGCCTGCTGCGTAATGGTCAGCCGGTGCCGCTCAAGGGAAAGACGTTTCAACTCCTCTTGTTACTCGTGCAGAACGCCGGTCACGCCCTGACAAAGCCCGAGCTAATGACTCACCTGTGGCCCGATAACTTTGTAGAGGACCACAACCTCGCCGTGCAGATCTCAGATTTGCGCAATGCACTCGGCCGCGAACACCCATACATAGTTACTGTTTCGCGCTACGGATATCGCTTCACCGCCACAGTCACAAAGCGCGAGCAAGCCTCATATGCATCTGGCGAAGGGACCACTGGATGCCTGCACGATGGCCGTCCGCGTGAGCCGTTTACGCTGGCTGTACTTCCGTTCAAGGTGATTGGTGGTAGCACGGACGATGCGTATCTCGAGTTGGGCGTCGCTGATGCGTTAATCACCAGGCTCAGCACGTTGAAACACGTGATAGTTCGTCCGACGAGCGCCATCCGCCGTTATGCCGGCGGCGCGGATGCGATCACCACCGGTCAGGAGCTGAAGGTACAACTCATAATAGAAGGCAGTATCCAGCGAATCGGCGAAAGCGTCCGTATCACAGTGCAGTTAATCAATGTCTCAGACGGCTCGGCTGTGTGGGCCGGAAAGTACGACGGCAATTGTTCGGACATTCTTGGCCTGGAAGATTATGTGACCGAACAAGTAGCGGCCGCTCTCGCTCTCAAACTGACCCTCGGGGAAACTCAACGTCTCATGAACCGCCAAACGGAAAGCGTGGAGGCCCACACCGCCTACATGAAGGGGTACTTCTACTGGAGCAAGCGTACGCGCGGTCACACAGCGAAACTAAAAAGAAGCATGGAGTACTTTTCTCGCGCGATCGAGATCGATCCTGAATATGCAGCAGCCTATGTGGGCCTCGGGCGTGTGATCATATCGTTGTATGCCTTTCAGTCTCTGGCGTTGAAAAAGGAGTACCCGCAGCTCGAAGCGCTTTTGGACAAGGCCATCGAATTGGACCATCAACTGGCAGAAGCTCACTCGATCAAAGCGATGCTGCGGCTCTTCATGCATTTCGATTGGGCCGGCGCGGAGAGGGAACACCAGGCGGCTATCAATACTGGACAACATTGCGCGTTCACTTACGATGCGTACTCAACTTTTTTGTGTCACTTAGGACGCTTCGAAGACGCGCTGCCACTCAATCGTTTGGCGCGCGCGTTGGATCCCACGTCAATTGTCTATCTGTCGTCGCGCTGCCGAATTTTCTTTTTATCGCGCGATTATGAACGGTCTGTTTCAGAACTGTTGGACGCGATCGAATTAGACCACCATTACCTCGCGCTTTATTTTCTGCTCGGGGCCAATTACGACCAGCTGGGTGAGTATGACAAGGCCCACGCCGCTTACAGCAAGTATTTGAGCGCGGATCCGGAAAACTCTGAACTCCTGGCCTCGCTCTGCCGCAATCGGGCGTTGTCCGGTGAGCAGGACAAGGCGCGCGAAATTCTGGACAACGTCGTAGCGCTTTCCCGGAAGCAACACGTTCCCAAGACCTTCTTAGCGATGGCGTATATGGCCCTGGGTGAGACTGAAAAATGTCTTACCTTACTCGAACAAGCTTTTTCCGAGAGCGATGCTGAGCTCTGTATCTTAAGAATCGACCCGCGATTTGACTCACTGCGCGAGGAACCAAGGTTTTCACGCGTAGTCGACAACATCATGAGAACTGCGACGAATGGCTTTGCACAGAAAAGTCTGAAATCCCACCCACGGTAGTGGGTGGATTGGTTCAGGTTGTTTCTACACTACCGCTCCAGACCCGCCACTTTAATCCCACCCACTGCCGTGGGTGGGATTCCAGTCGCACGGTGAGGCCACTCATTAGAAAGAATTTGAATCTATCCACCCACTACCGTGGGTGGGATTTTGAAATTTTTGTGCATGGCTGCGACGAACACTCCGAGCAACATACTCTGCCGTTGCCGAACGTCATTTCCTCCCGCCTGACGTAATTGATTATTAATTGATTCAACTTTAACTCACGGTTGAGTACGGCCCTCCGTTCGAACGCTTACTATCCGCCCTCTCCCGATCCATCTTTGCCCTGAAAGGAAATCTGTATGCGAACGCAAATCAATAACATGTTTAGCTCTTCCCGTCGCAAGTCTCGCTTGATGCGCCACGTCGCCGTGACAGTGGCCCTGAGTTTGGTAGTACTCGGCCTCTGTTACCGTACGCCACGCGTTGTTCGCGCCGACACGCAGTTGGGCCAGAGACTGCGAGGCGTGAAGACCGCTCACCTCATCAGCGATCCGGTCCCCGGCAGGATTGATTACATCTTCCGCGAAAAGAGTTCGGGCACCCCGTCCACAATTACCGCTTACGCGCCGGGCGGAACTCTCCTTTGCAGTATCCCGCCTGATCCGTCACAGCCGATCCAGGATCTCGTCGACGTCATAGATCTCGATGGCGATGGGAACGCCGAGATCGTCGGCACCTACGGCGGCAACGGCTCGACCGACTTCCCCGCACTGTGGATTTACAACGGCAACTGCACGCTGCGGGCGAAGTGGAATACACCGCAGGCGACGACGCTCGGAAATGGGCAGGTAAAAATTTACGACGTTGTCCCCTTGAACGGTCAGAAGCGAATAGTCATGGTCCCTAATACATTCCCAACCTACTCAGGGCTCGCACCGATCTACTTCCTCGATGCGTTTGGTAATCTGGTAGCGCAGCCCACGGTCCCGCCGCAGAATTCTCCCGTCCCCGACATTTTGACTTTCCCGGGAATCGCAGTCGCAAACATCGACAACTCAGGAGGTGATGAGATCGTCATCCTCGCGAAATCACGCTTGCTTGCTTTTAACCAGAACGGGCAGAAGCTCTACTACCGGCAGTTCGTAGACTCGGGCGGGAGCTTCACCAACTACAACGTTTTTAATGACAAGCCCGCCGGCTCGTCGTTATCGTGGGAGGGGCGACGCTACGGGCTGTTTCAGTTCAACGATGTCAACGGTGACGGCGACCTCGAGTTGATAGTAGCGGCCGATGGCAACAACATTAACAACAACATCCCCGGAGCGGTCTACGAGGCTTATAACCTCTCCGCGTCTGTGCAGAGCGACGGCTATCAGCCGCGCATGTGGCAGAGATGGCTACCGCGGGCCGACTCCAACTACTTAGTCACGAACAACAACCCGGTCGGCTATCCGATCGGCGTCTCGCTTGACGGCATCGAAGACATGAACGCCGATGGCATTCCTGAGATCATGGTGACCGAGTCGGACGCCGCAACCGGCAACCCACTGATTAAAGCTATCAACGCGCGTACGGGTGCCGTCACGGGCACGCTTATCAACGGCATCCTTGTTGCGCCGAGAAAGCTCGACAGTTCGTCGACGCTGTGGGACCTGATTGTCTACGACAATACGGTCTTCAATCCTCTGACCGGCATGGGCAACATCAAAGTCTTCCGGTTCAATGCCGGAACTTACACGCCGTTTCAGCTTGCGGAGAGTCCCGCGGGAAGTCTTTCGAATTTCGCTGCGGCTATCGTCGGTAGTGACGTAGGTGACGACCTTAGCCTCTCGGACACTGTCTACCTGGGCACGGGAATCACTACCGGTCAGGGCCATTTCTCACTGCAGGTCGCGAGAACGAATAATGTCAGGACTTTCATCGCGAACACGGCCCTCAGCTGTCCCTCCGGTCTCTACAGTTGGCAGACGACGGGCGGCGTGGTCCAACCGAGTCTTACGATGTTTCCCAGACCAGGCGAACTCGTGTCGACTCTGCCCACGACAGACAAGAAGAACCACGTTTGGGTACTCCGTGTTGAGAATTCGTGCGTGGTGAATAATGTGATCAGAACCGCCGTGCAGTCCGGCTCTACGCTCGTCGCCAATGGCGATCTCTAGCTTAATGCTGTATATCGGCTTAGGGACTACCCCCTAAGCCGATGGAGCGTTGAGTGCATATTCCGAACTGCTCTTACTGCCAAATATGTACACTGCTTGTGACCCTTCGTGCAATCAGCAGAGCGTCAACTTGCGCTTTGAGATCCTCGTAACTCTTGACTGAAACACGGCGGCCGTTGATGAATAATGACGGAGTTACTTTGAGCCCGAGTTTCATGCCCTCATCAACGTCTTGTTGGACCATCTCCGCAAACTTTCCTGAATCGAGACCGCTGTCGAAACGCGTTCGATCGAGTCCAATCTCAGTCGCGTAACTCTTCAACTTCTCAACTCCAAGTGCGGATTGATTGCGCAGCAGCACCTGTACGTACTCCCAGTATCGACCCTGTTCCCGCGCAGCCTCCGCTGCCTCTGCCGCCTTAAGCGCCTCGGTGTGCTGGGCGAGAGGGAAGTCGCGCGCAACCAGTTGTACTTTATCGCCGTACTCTTTCACTAAACGGTCCAGATCCTGATGCATGGCGGCACAACTCGGACACTGGTAGTCAGTGAAAGCGATGACAGTTACCGGAGCGTTCGCGTTGCCTAGCGACGGTTGATCGGTCGTCGAGATAGAGAAAACAGGCGACTCCGGAGCAACGAGAAAGACTTGAATCGAAGCAGTGCCGCGAAGTTTTTCGACGAATACGCGTTGCGCTCGACGCAGTTCTGCCTGCTCCAGATACTGCCTGATCGCAGCTTTTGTTTGATTGAAATCTCCACTGACACGATCCTTATTCGCCTCGTAAAACGCGCGCGCTTGTTCGTCGGTTACGGGTTGTGGCTTCACTTCAGCGTCGAGCAGCGCGCTCGCGGTAATCTTTCTTCTTTGGGCTTCCTGCGTTAAGAGTGTGTCGTTAATAGTGAGATCAAGTTCATCCTTCCGCAGCTTGTAAACCTGTTCCTGGACGTCAAAGATCAGCGGCTTGAGTGAATCTTCAATTTCGCCCGAGGTAATCGGCTCGCCTTTGACTGTGGCGAGGATGCGATTTCGCTCCGCTTGATTTGTCGGTGGTGTTACTTCCGATATCAGCACTTTCGTTTCGCTGGCTTGCCGCAGTCCATCCGCAAATCTCTGCGCCTCGAGCCGCTGTCGTTGATCGAGGAGATACGCGGTAATTTCATCCGCGACGTCTGTGAACTCCTCATTGATCCGGGCTTTGTTCTGATCGTAAAACGCCTGGGCTTCGGCTGGTGTTGGACGTTTTGCTTTGGCAATAACTTCTTGTTCGAGCAGTTTGGTCGTGGTCACCCCGCGCTTTTTAGCTTCCAGCGCCAGTAGTCTTGAATTTATCGTCAGATCGAGCTCGTTTTTTCGCGCTTGAGTAATCTTATGTTGCAGTGCACTCACAGCTTCGCGCGTTGCCTTTTTGATGTCATCGCTGGTGATCTGAATTCCATTGACTATCGCTGCTGTCTTTGGCAGAATCTGCGACTCGCAGGCGCAATCCTCAATCATGGAATTTGATTGACTTCCAGCTTGTTTGTCGGGCGAGATTGTGGTGTTCTTCGGATTCGCAGTGGGCGACTGAGACTTCACAACCGCCGTCAACGCTACGATCAAAACCATGACTGCATAGATCGTTCTGCTCATATCAACTCCTTCATCGCTAGCTACAGCTAAGGTGGTGGAACTCGGTTGTTGCACAGTTCGAGTGATGAGCGTCCTGCAATTGTTATGCTAAATTCCCCCGACAACTCCCCCAACACTGGGCTGCGTTAACACCTCGCTTACAAAGAGTCTCTAAAACTTTGACGGATGTTGAGAACCGCATCCGTTCCTCCTGTCCCAGAAGGTCAGAACATTCCGCTAATTCAGGACTGATGGCAGAGGTGTGCATAAAGGGGGGAAACCAGTGAAATCAAATTTCGCGAAGAAAATTTTGATCGTCGATGACGACAAAAGCGTGACAGACGCACTTGAATTGACTCTCAGTGGCGCCGGTTTTTCAGTCCTGACCGCCCACAACATCGCTGACTCAATCAGGATATTGAAAGACACGTTGATCGATCTCGTCATAACCGACCTTCGGCTCCCGGACGCGAGTGGAATTGATTTAATCGCCCACGTTAAAAGAGCGACACCCGATACCGAAATTATTCTCATGACCGCCTACGGTTCGCTCGACATATCGATAGAGGCAATTAAGGCTGGAGCTTATTACTACCTCGAGAAGCCTTATGTGACGGACCGTCTTTTTATGTTGGTCGACCGCGCTTTACAATTCGCGGCACTACGACATGAGAACGAGACGCTGGAAAGCACGCCTCGCTGCGACAGTGAATCTTTTGGGATGTTGGGGCGCGATCCGAAAATCCACGAAATTATTGAGACGATAAATACGACCGCACCTTCTGATGCGTCGGTGTTGATTGAGGGTGAGAGCGGCACTGGCAAAGAGTTGATCGCGACCGCCTTTCACACCCAGAGCCAGCACGCTTCGGGTCCATTTATCCAAATTAACTGTGCTGCTATTCCCAGCGAGCTCATTGAATCAGAATTGTTTGGATATAAAAAAGGAGCTTTCACCGGCGCGGATCGCGACAAGCGCGGCCTCATCGAAGCTGCTCGTGGAGGCACTCTGCTGCTCGATGAGATTGCGGAAATGCCGACCCATCTGCAAACCAAGTTGCTGCGTGTCTTACAGCAGCGGAAACTGCGCCGCCTCGGTGATGAGCAGGAGATTGCTGTTAGTTTTCGGCTTGTTTCAGCTACTAACCGTAATACTCTCGCGCTTTTGCGTGAAGGCCTGCTGCGTAAGGACCTCTATTTCCGGATCAGCACGATTAAAATCAAAGTTCCTCCTCTTCGTGAACGTCTCGACGATGTGCCGCTGATTGCGCAGCGATTTCTCAAGCGCTTTTGCGATCAATATGGCAAACAGATTCGCGACATCTCGCCGGAAGCTGTGGTGCATCTGCGGCGCTATGATTGGCCCGGCAATATACGCGAACTCGAGAGCGTAATTGAACGTGCGGTGCTGTTTTGCCGCGGCAGTGAAATAACGCCCGCCTGCTTGCCGGAGGAGTTGCAAACTCAAGCTCTCAGTTCCACGTTTGTTATTCCTCCGCTGTTGCCGATGGAAGAGATCGAGCGTGAGGCGATCGTGCAAACGCTCGAACGCACGTGCGGCAACATCAGAAAGAGCGCTCAGATCCTCCACTTTCATCGACCGACGTTTTACCGAAAGCTTAAGAAGCTCGGGATTAAGGTTGAGAGACCACGCGACGGCGTGGTGGAAAAGAACGTCATGTAGTGGCCCAACAGCTTTGGCAAAAAGTCCGAAATCCCACCCACGGCAGTGGGTGGATAGATTCAGATTCTCTCTAAATCAGTAGCACCGTGGTGTGACAACAATCCCACCCACGGCAGTGGGTGGATAGATTCAGATTCTCTCTAAATCAGTAGCACCGTGGTGTGACAACAATCCCACCCACGGCAGTGGGTGGATAGATTCAGATTCTCTCTAAATCAGTAGCACCGTGGTGTGACAACAATCCCACCCACGGCAGTGGGTGGATGGTTCAGATCGTTCGCCGTCAATATTTGAAGTATCCACCCACTATCGTGGGGTGGGATTAAGTGGCGGTTCCGGAGCGGTCATGTAGAAAGGACCTGAACCGATCCACCCACTACCGTGGGTGGGATTGCACTTTTTGTGCAAAGCGTGGTCCAACCTATGATTCAGCGTAGAACATGTCCATGCGCACTTGTTTCACGTTGAAGCATACAAAGCCTCATATCGAGCTTACATAGCAAAAAGCTTTCCACTTCATCTGTCGCGTGCGGGCATACCTATTGCACCGATACTCCCCAAACCCAAATCGTCCTCGGAGGAGAAAGATGAAACGCAAACAGCATCTCTTTCGAAGGAGTAGACTCTCCTTCGTAATCGCCCTCCCATCTTTCGTGCTGCTATTGTTTTTGGCAGCCAGCACACCAGCTCAGACAACGCCCGTTTGTGAACGCACGATAAAGGCAGACGTGGTCGCACTCGATCAGGTGATCGTGTACAACCGCCTTGGGACAATAAATCCTGGCGGTATGATCTACGCCCTTAAGAAAGACGTCGTGGCGATCGATTCAACGAAAGGAATCGTCGCCGGCAACGTGCGGTTGCGGTCCGACAAACGACCGCGGCCAATCGTGCTCCGCATGAACAACGGCGATTGTCTAAAAATCACTTTTACCAATCTTCTTTCGCCCACTCCGGTTAGTCACCAGGATCCCGAAGATCCACTCAGTGACCAGCCCGCGACACGCACAGCGGGCATCCACGTCATCGGCATGGAACTGGTTGGGACGATCGCTTCGGACGGCTCGAACGTCGGCGTCAATCCGCCGAGTTTGGTGGGGCCGGGCGGCTCGACCGTTTACACCTTCGCCGCAACTCGTGAAGGAAACAACTTAATGTACAGCACCGCCGCCACTACGGGTGGCGAAGGTGATGGTGGGACGCTTTCCGAAGGATTATTCGGGAGTGTCAACGTCGAAGTGAAAGGCGCTGAGTGGTACCGCTCGCAAGTCACTCAGGCGGATCTGGCATTAGCGACCGTCAAGAATGCGGATGGTACGCCGAAGATGACTCCCGGCGGACAGCCGATCATCAATTACGATGCGGTTTATCCGCCAGGTCATCCCAAGGCTGGCCAACTCATCCTGAAGATGCTCAACGTCGACACGATCGTGCATACCGATCTGAACGCGATCATCACCGGTCCAAATCATGGACGCTTTCCCGCGGGAACCTACAGACCGAATGCGACCGAACCCGATCGCGATCGGCCTTTCCGCGAATTCACCGTGGTGTATCACGATGAAATTCAGGACATCCAGGCCTTCCCCCAGTTTCGCGATCCGGTTCTCAGTCACACACTCCACAGCGTCGAAGACAAGTTTGCCATCAACTACGGCGTTGCCGGGATAGGCGCCGAGATTCTGGCCAACCGGCTCGGCGTCGGACCGATGTTCAACTGCACCGAGTGCAAGTATGAAGAGTTCTTCCTGTCTTCATGGACTGTCGGCGATCCAGCGCAGATCGTGGACAAGCCGGCCAACACCACCGACAGCACCGGCAAGTTGATCACGGGAAGAAAGGCCACCAAGGTCCTATATCCCGACGATCCATCGAATGTGCACCACAGCTATATCGGCGATCAGGTCAAGTTTAGAATCGTGCACGCGGGGCCGAAGGAGCATCACATTCACCACTTGCATGCGCACCAGTGGCTCCAAACACCCGACGACGACAACTCGACTTACCTCGATAGCCAGGCACTCGGGCCAGGCTTTGCATTCACTGCTGAAATCACCCACATCGGATCGGGAAACCGAAACCAGGTCGTGGGCGATTCAATCTTCCACTGTCACTTTTATCCGCACTTCGCGGAAGGCATGTGGGAACTGTGGCGTTCGCACGATGTATTTGAAGCGGGAACAGTGCTCAACGCGAGTGGAATTCCAGTCGCCGGAGCACGTGCGTTACCCGATGGCGAGATCGTCGCCGGTACGCCAATACCTGCGGTAGTGCCGTTGCCGACTTTGGCGATGGCTCCTGCACCCACGGCGACTGTGCCAGGGTATCCCTTCTTCAATCCCGCGGTGGCCGGTCACCGTCCTCCGCATCCGCCGCTCGACACGGTTGATGACGGAGGTCTGCAACGTCACATCATCACCGGCGGTACCACGCATCACGTCGAAACACGTCTGGACTTCAGCAAAGAGCTCATCACCGCGATCGCCCAGTCGATCCCGGAGACAGGAGCGCCAGTTGAAATCGCCGCGATGCAATACCACGAGCAGCGTTTGCACCCGAGCTTCAAGCCTGATGGCACACCGGCGAATTTCATACTGAACGGTCTGCCGCGACAGCCGGGCGCACCTTATGCCGAGCCTTGCATCGACGATAACGGCAATCCGAAAGGAACGCCGCGCGTCTACAAAGCCGCCGCTTTTCAGTTTGACATGAAATTCAACAAGGCTGGCTGGCACTTCCCGCAATCGCGCATTCTTGCACTCTGGTCGGACGTTGCTGCTACTAAGGCAGGCACGAAACCGCCGGAACCGCTTTTCTTCCGTGCGAATACGAACGATTGCATCACGTACTATCACACTAACCTCGTACCCAGTGTTTACGAGCAGGACGACTTCCAGGTACGAACGCCGACCGACGTTATCGGCCAGCACATCCACCTCGTCAAATTCGACGTTACTTCATCAGACGGCTCGGCTAATGGCTTCAACTATGAAGACGGCACGTTTAGTCCTGACGAAGTAAAAGAGCGGATTATCGCCATCCGCAAACAGAATGGTTGCGTCGGTGTTGAATCAGGTGACCCGCGCGATGGCACGTTCACATGTCCGGTAGGCAAATTACATCCGTTCTTCGGCACCAAGTATGCACAGACAACCGTGCAGCGTTGGTTCGCCGACGATACACTCAACAACAACGGAAAAGACCGTACGCTTCGCACCGTTTTCACCCACGACCACTTTGGACCATCGACTCACCAACAGACCGGCCTATATGCGGGTCTGGTGATTGAGCCGCAGGGTTCGGTCTGGAAGAATCCGGAAACAGGAGTCACATTCGGAACCCGTACAGTGGATGGAGGACCCACGAGCTGGCAGGCGCTCATCATCGAGTCGACGGTGGCGAACAGTCACCGCGAGTTCCTGTTCGAGTTCGCTGATTTCCAACTGGCTTACCAGGCCGGCTTTGGTATTGGTGCAAACGGAAAACCGATCGCCGATCCAGTACACGTGATCAATCCGCCAATCGTCGACGAAGTAGGACTGCCTTTCCTCGTCGAGAACGGAATGGTTTGTCCGGGAGGCGTTCCGGCGCCATGTCCGGAAGCGATCTCCGCGGCCGATCCAGGCACCTTTAGCGTTAACTATCGCAACGAGCCGGTGCCACTGCGCGTTCGCGATCCCAATACCAACACGCAGGCATCTGGAGCGGCTGGTGATTTGTCGAAGGTTTACAAATCAAACATCACTCGCGCCGATCCGAATTTCAACGTTCAGCCAAACTTCTATCCGGCGTTAACCAAGGGGGTACAGCCGGGAGATCCATTCACGCCACTCCTGAGAGCCTACGAAAACGACAGAGTTCAGATTCGTATCCTCGTGGGAGCACATGAAGAAACACACAACATGACCATCAACGGTCATAAGTGGCTGCACGAACCCGGCACGCCACAGGATCCGCTGGCCGTCAATAACTCTGGTTATCGAAACTCGCAGATCGCAGGTATTTCAGAGCACTTCGAGTTTCTCACTGGCAAAGAATCGATCATGGGCGGCAGAGCCTTTATCGACTACCTCTACCAGAACAGCGCCTCGGTCGATGGGCAGTGGAATGGAGTTTGGGGATTGCTGCGAGTCTACAACGGCCGGAATGGATTAAAGACCGACCTGCAGGCTTTGCCCAATAACACAGCCGGCGCTGCGCCGTCGTCGACGAACGACTCAGCGTTCCCAACCGACAGCACTTTTCCGACAGGTGCTACTGACTTCAACGACTCAAGCGATTCTTCTATGTCGCAGGATTCTACGGCGACGTCGGATACCTCGTTGATGTCGGGCACGATGCTCGGTACTGAGAGCAGAAGCTCCTCGACGTTTACCTATAACTCCGATGGTTCTGTAGCAACTTCGAGTAGTCCTACGTCAGCAGACGCTACATTCATCGGTCCTGGCGGTCCAACCGTCGTCACCTCTAATCCGACTGACTTTCCAACGGGTAAGACCGTACAGGCAGGCGTCTGTCCGGGCACGGCCCCAAAACGAATTATCAACGTGACCGCAGTCAATGCCCTGGCGATTGCGGGAGGCAAGCTCGTCTACAACAGTCGCGCCGGAAACGGCGGAGCACTTAACGACCCAACGGCGATCATGTACTTCCGTAGTGAGGATATTGACAAGTTCGGCAGGGTCAAGTTCGGCGTTCCGATTGAGCCGCTCGTCGTGCGGGCTGCCGCAGGCGAATGTATCCACTTCAGACTTGAAAACAGATTGCCGAATGGACAGGCAGATCTGGCTGGATTCAACACCATGCCAAATCTGATCTATCACTTCAACGCCAACCAGGTGAAACCTTCCAGTCATGTTGGACTGCACCCGCAACTCGTTGCCTACAACGTTGCGAACAGCGACGGTAAGAACGTCGGATTCAACCCGAATCAGACGGTTGGACCAGGCGGCGTGGCGCGGTACAGATGGTACGCCGGTGACATTGTTATCAATGCCAGTAACCAAAGGGTTGCGACACCGATTGAGTTCGGCGCCACCAACCTGATCTCATCCGACCCGATCAAGCACAGCAATAAGGGTGCGATCGGTTCGCTCATCATCGAACCTCAGGGCTCGACCTGGATCGAAGACGCGACCTCGCGTGCACAGGCGACAGTAACCAAGTCTGACGGCACGTCGTTCCGTGAATTCGTACTGCAGTTCCAGACCGACATCAACATGAGGTTCGCAGATGGGAGTCCGGTGCCAAACCTCGCTGGTCCAAACGGTGCGGAAGATGCGGAAGACTCGGCGCAGAAAGCGCTCAACTATCGCACGGAGCCGCTCTGGAAACGCATGAATTACCCGCCGGAAACTCCGTTCGAGAAAACGCGTGATTTCGACTTCACCAACGTGTTGACAAATGCGCAGGTTGGAGGGGATCCGCAGACACCGGTATTCACGGCTCAGGCCGGCCAGGCGGTCCGGTTCCGAATCCTGAATGCCAATGGTCACTTGCGCAACAATGTGTTCAACCTGCACGGACATTTCTGGCAGGAGGAACCGTATACCAACAACTCGAAGTCGATTGGCAACAATCCACTTTCAGAGGTGAAAGGCGCTCAATACGGAGTCGGACCTTCGTCGCATTATGACGTCGTGCCGTCGAACGGCGCCGGTGGTGCACGTCGCGTGACGGGTGACTATCTCTATCGAACTCAGGAATCCTTCCAGTTTGACGGAGGCATCTGGGGTATCTTCCGCGTAAGACCATAACCATGCGGGTTAGCCACGGGTGACGGAATACATTCGTCATCCGTGGGCTTTGCACAAAAGGTCCGAAATCCCACCCACGGTAGTGGGTGAATAGATTCAAATTCTTTCTACATAAGAACTCTCGTGGTGCAACTGGAATCCCACGGCAGTGGGTGGATGGTTCAGATCCTTTGCCGTCAAATAATTGAAGTATCCACCCACTGCCGTGGGGTGGGATTAAATGGTGGTTCTGGAGCGGTCGTGTAGATAGGACCTGAACCAATCCACCCACTGCCGTGGGTGGGATTTCAGACTTTTTTGTGCAAAGCCTCATCCGTGGCTAATTGTTTCGTTTGTCTAGCCCACCACAAATTCGAGGAGACGGAAATGGACCGACTTACTATTCGACGCTACGCCCTGCAAGTAACGTTCTTTTGGCTCTTACTCTTCAACGCAGTTGGAATCTTTGCGCAAGAACTGACTAAAACTGCAAACAAGGAACAGCCGGTGATTGCGCCGCAGAAGATTGTGGAGCAGGGAATCGCAATTGAATTCACGGTTGCGCCTCGCACGCCAAACTCGTCCGTGCCGAGAGTCGCCGAGGACGCAAATATAAAGTTCAAGATTACCGACACGACAACGGGTACTCCTGTGAAAGGCCTGAATCTTTCGGCATGGCTCAGCCTGCGGGCAGGAGAGAAGACACCGGACGCTACCCAGTGTCGCGAGAAAATCCAGTCGTACTTAACCGGCAGCTTGAAGGCACAACCCGACGTTGATCTGAATTCATATTACATCCTCGCCCTGAACAAGAGCGCTGACATTTCCGTCATCGATCCTCTGTTGGGTTTTGGCGGAAGCAAGTTGTTGACGCTCGTGATGCTGAAAAGTCCGGGCGAAGACTGGGTGTTAACAGGCGATCGCGAGAAGCTCTTCGTGACGTTGCCTCTGATTAATCAAGTGGCAGTGATCGATACACGAAGCTGGAAAGTCACGAACTACATCGACACCGGTGTGACGCCCACCAGTATCACGCTCCAACCCGACCAGAAATATGTTTGGATTGGTCACGAGGGTAGCCAGCCGGCGGCGAGTGGTGTGACGGTAATTGATACTGCAAGTCTGAAGGTTGCGGCGCAGCTTCCCACCGGCGCGGGACGCCACGAGATAGTGGTCACCGGCGACAACCGTTATGCGTTGGTTTCAAATCGGGAGGCAAAGAGTGTCTCTGTTATTGATGTACAGAAGCTGTCAAAGATTAACGACGTCAAGGTTGGTGCCAATCCCGTTTCGCTTGCATTATCCGAATTGAGCAAAGCCATCTACGCTGTCAGCGAGACTGACGGAGCCGTCACAGTCATCGACCACCAAGGCCAACTTCAGTCGCGCATCAAAGCAAAACCGGGAGCGCGCGTGCTGCGCTTTGCACCAGGCGGACGATACGGATTCGTGCTCAACACGAAAGAGAGCACCGTGAGTATCTTCGATGCCGCTTCGAACCGCATGCTTCATGAATTAAAAGTGGGAAAGGCTCCTGATCAGGTAACCTTCAGCGACACGTTCGCCTTCGTCAGGTCGCTGGAAACAGAGACCGTGAACATGGTGCGCCTCGCTTCGATCGGGAGTGAAGTAGACATAACAGAGTTTCCAGGCGGACAGGGAATACCGGCGGAAGGGTCGTCGCCTGTGCGAGCTGATTCGATGGTGCCTGCGCCGGAAGGTAACTCCGTCATCCTCGCCAATCCGGTTGATAAGACTCTTTATTACTATCAGGAGGGCATGGCCGCACCGATGGGCAACTTTCAGAACTATCGACGCGAACCACTCGCTGTAATGATCGTTGATCGGAGCTTGCGAGAGACGATGCCCGGGATTTACTCCGCTACCGTGAAACTGCCGGCCAGCGGGCACTACGATGTTGCTTTTCTGACTGACTCTCCGCGCATCGCTCATTGCTTTGAGGCGGCGGCCGATCCCAACCCGCTGTTAAAAGAAGCCCCGTCAGTCGCACTACGGCTCGAACATCAGACCAAAGAGATGCAGTTGCAGGTGAATCAGGATTTCCCACTCCGGTTCAAGTTGATCGAAACCAAAACTAATGAAGCGAAAGACGGTTTGCAGGATGTGCGTGTGTTGACGTTTCTCGCTTCCGGTACGTGGCAGCGACGCGACATTGCGAAGTCACTCGGGAACGGAATGTACGAAGTCAATCTCAACCTGCCGGAGTCTGGTGTCTACAGGATCTTTGTTGAATCGGGTTCGATGAAAGTCCGTTATCAGGATCTGCCCGGGATAATGCTGACCGCAACCGAGGAGAAAAAGTGAAGAAGTTAGTTGAATAACTAGTGGTGCCCTAAATCAAAAAATTTCTCTGCGGTTCTTTGCGTATCTTTGCGTTCTCTGCGTTGAAGACCTATTTGAACGCAAAGGCCGCCGAGATACGCAGAGGACTGTTCCGCGCGCAGTACTACGCGCGCCAGTCGTCTGCCGGTCCTGAGGCGGATCGAGCATCGATGGCGACCAAAGCACGGGCGGCGCTGACGACACTGGTGTCGGCGAATCGCGGCGATGCATCTCGGCTCGCGCTCGCACTCGCGGCTGCATTTGATTACTACCGACGTGATTACGCGCGTGCACTGCCGGAGTATCAAAAGTTTGTCTTGCGGTATCCGTCGAGTTTGTGGGCGCCGATCGCTGCGCTTCGCATCGGCGAGTGCTACGAACAGATGAAGGATTGGTCCAAAGCTGCTGCTGCTTATAAGCAGGCCGCCACCACCTTCGCTGATAACGGGTACGCGCGCGTGCTTGGTGGAGCATTTGCCTCGCGCACGCTCGCTGCTTGAGAAGGTCGACGGTAAATGGCGTGCGGTTCGCCTAACAAACCGGTGGATCACGTCAGCACGTGCGCCGGCACCTGCTAACAACGCGAGCACACTTACTCGTACCGCAGTGCGCTCAGCGGGTCTATTCTTATCGCGCGCCGGGCCGGTATGTAGTTAGCGATGAGAGCGATTACTACCAGTAGAAACGTGACGGCAATCAAAGTCGCAAGATCAGTAGTCCTCACTCCAAAGAGTAAGCCGGAAATCAGCTTCGTAAGGGCAACAGAAGCACTGAGCCCGATTACTGTTCCGATTGCGACCGGCGTCATTCCCTGCAGCAGTATCAACTTCTGCACATCGTGCGCCGTCGCACCCAAAGCCATGCGCACCCCAATCTCTCGAGTGCGTTGGGCCACCGCATACGAGACGACGCCGTAAATTCCGATCGCCGCAAGGCCCGCGGCCATAACCGCGAAAAACGACAGTAACAAGGTCGTAAATCGTTGCGGAGCGACCAATTCAGACACTCTCGATTCCATCGACTTAAACGAATGGATCGGCTGCAACTTGTCTATCGCCGCGAGTTCGGCGCGAATCGGTGCGGATAGACGCATGGGATCTCCCGATTGCGCTCGCACCACGAGTGACATGGAACTCCAGTTTTCTTGAAGATAAGAAAAGTACATGTGAGGGAAAGGCTCTCGGCTTACGGTCCAATACTTTGCACCGCCCACGACTCCCACGATCTCGCGCGATGTTTGTCCCTCGCCCCGGCTGAATTCACCTTTGATGTGTTTCCCAATCGGATCTTCTCCGGGGAAGTGCTGCTTAACGAATGCTTCATCGACAATGACGACGGGCTGCGACCCTTTCCCATCACTATCATTGAAGAACCGTCCTTTGCGTAACGGAATTCCCAACACGCGAAAGTAATCCGGGCTGACCTGGTTGATGTTCGCGGAGGGTTGCTGCTCAGGAGGAAGCGGCGGATGCTCATCAATGCTAAAAGAAAAGGACGCGTTAAGACTATTGATGAGACCTGCGTCGCGAACGTTTGGAATCGTCCGAACGCGTCTCAGTAATTCCTGATAAAACGTACTGACGCGATCGAGCCCTTCATACTTCTCTGAGGGATCAATCTGAGCGGTCAACACCCCGGTCGGATCGTATCCCAGATTCACATGCGCTAATCGCCAGAAACTCCTGGTCATCAGACCGCCTCCCACCAGCAGCACCATGGCCAGTGCAACCTCAGCGACGACCAACACCGAACGGAGATGTTTTCGTGGTGCGACAGTTCTACCGCCTTCGTTCAATGCTTCGTTTAGGTCGATTCTTGAAAGTTGAAACGCCGGCACTAAACCAAACAGGAGACTGGTTATGAGTGCCAGCGTGAAAGTCACAATCAGCGTTGTTGTGTCTATTCCCAACAGAGCGACACGGGAGTTTGCGTCGGCCAGATACTCAGGCAAACCACTCGCGACGAATTGAGTGGCCCATCTCGCGAGCAGTAGTCCGATACCGGCACCGAGAAATGCCAGCAGCAAATTTTCCGTCAACAATTGCCGCATCACGCGCCATCGGCCTGCACCCAATGCTGTCCGGACCGCTAGTTCTCTGCGTCTTACATTTCCGCGAGCCAGTAGAAGATTCGCGATGTTCACACAAGCAATCAGTAGCACGAACCCGACCGCCACCATCAGCAACAACAACATCGGACGAACTTCCTCCGTCAGCTCTGATTGCGGGATACTCAACCGGGTAATCACTTGTGATTTAGGATTTTTATTAAACTGACGCGAGATCGTTTCGACTTCCGTGCTGGCCTGCGCGAACGATACGCCTGGTTTACGACGAGCGATCACCTCGAGGTATCCGGCGGGATCATTTTCGTCCGTAGGCGTGAAGGCGAGCGGCGTCCATAGATCTGTTTTAGTGAAAAACCGAAAATCCTCGGGCATCACTCCGACAACCGTATAGGAGTCGCGATTGAGTGTGATCGTCTGTCCGACAAGTTGCGGGTCGCCTCCAAACCGCCTCTGCCATAGCTGGTTGCTAAGTACGACAACGTGATTTCCGCCGGGACGATCTTCATCTTCGACGAACGTCCGACCGTGTCGAGGCGCGACACCAAGCAGTGAAAACAAGTTAGCTGAAACTTGAAACCCTTGTAGCCGCTCTGCCTCACCGCTTCCCGTAAGATTTGCGGCCCATCCCTTATTGCTGAGTGCCGCGACGTCAGTAAAGACGCTGTTGTTTCGCCTCAGGTTCAGAAAAGCGACTGGCGACAAAGGGAATTTCGATTCTCCACCGGATGTGTTGTAGAACGTCACGAGCTCGCCGGCATTAGCAAAGGGCAGTGGCTGCAACAGCACCGCATTAACGATGCTAAAGATCGCGGTGTTCATTCCAATACCCAGCGCCAACGTCAGAACCGCAACCACAGTGAAAGGCGCGTCGCGTTGCAGCATACGGATCGCATAACGCAGATCCTGCCATAGTGTTTCCATAAGACCGCCACCTCTAACGGAGTATCCCAATTCTTTAATGCGAGTCACGCGCCCGAATCGTTGTTCAGCTAATGCGCGAGCTTCGTGAGGCGACATGCCCTTCCTGATATTTTCCTCAGTTTTCATGTCGAGGTGAAAACGCAGTTCCTCGTCGATCTCGCGGTGCACGGCGTCGCTATCTCGCAAAGCGCGGAATCTGTCTCGCAAAACTCTCCACGACCACATGGTATTGCCTCCTCTCACGTGGCCTTTAAGACTTTGGTTACCGCCGTTGAGAGGTGCTTCCATTGAGACTCTTCAGTGGCGAGTTGTTTGCGACCTCGTCGCGTTATCTTGTAGAAGCGGGCGCGTCGATTATTCTCTGATGTGCCCCACTCCGATTCGATCCAGCCCTTTTGCTCGATGCGATAGAGCGCCGGGTAAAGAGTGCCTTCCTCGATCCGCAGCATGTCTTCTGCCAGTTGCTGGATGCGCTGGCCCACGCCATATCCATGCATTGGTCCCAACGAGAGTGCCTTTAGCACTAGCAGGTCGAGCGTGCCCTGCGGCAGTTCCGACTTTTGTTTCACCGGTTAGTCATTCCCCTCTTTGCTTCTAGGGAGATATGCTCTCACAAGTGCACCGCGAAATTCAATAGGGTGATAGATTTTTCTCGGCTGCGATCAGACTGGGAACGAATTGCAAGTTGTTAGAGGAAAATGGTTGAGGTTGGTGCCGAGGCCGGGAGTCGAACCCGCACGTCCTTTACCCTCGTCAGAAGCCCTTTCACTATTGAAACTCCTTGCACGATTGGATGTCACTCCATAGTCCGTCTATCCTGGTTATGAGAGAATTATAATGAATTGAGGCTTCGAGTGAATTGGGTGGCCTAGTCTTGGAAAGACGCTTGAATATTTCGGTCGAGTCATCAGACAGCAGACAAACATTATGTGGAATGAACGATACGCTAGTACCGAATTTGCCTACGGAACAGAGCCGAACTTGTTTCTCGTGCAGAACGCAAAACTCTTGACATCACCAGTGCTCTCTTTGGCAGAAGGAGAAGGACGGAATGCCGTCTTTCTTGCTTCACTGGGATTGGACGTGCTGGGTGTGGACGGATCAGACGTGGGACTCGCCAAGGCTCAGAAGCTTGCGGCATCAAGAGGCTTGACGATCCGAACTGAGGTTGCTGACCTTGCGTCTTATGAGCCTCCGGAGAATCACTATGGCTCGGTGATTTCGATATCCGCGCACTTTCCCAGTCACGTGCGAAACAAGTTATATCCTTTGGTTGAGCGCAGCCTAAAGCCCGGCGGCGTTATTCTTCTGGAGTCCTATGCAAAATCACAGCTTTCGCGGAATACAGGTGGCCCAAAAGATATTGATTTGCTGATGGAGGTTGCAGAGCTGGAAAAACAATTCTCGAATTGTGAGCCAACCCTCGCTCAGGAGATTGAGCGCGAAGTTATTGAAGGAAAATTTCACACTGGCTTGGCCCACGTAGTTCAATTCATTGCAAAAAAGAAATAAGCCGGGTTAAGCACATGTGCGTAGTGAACGTAGATCACAGCCTGATTTGAAATCTTAACTGAAAGCGAGATCCCCCATGTCACAAGACTCAATCGATCTTTATTCGCTACCGCTTGCTCCGGAAAGTGCAAAGCTTCTCAGCTCCTCTTCTGAGGAGCAGATACTGCTCAACACCGGTGCGCCGCCATTCCCGGTGCATAGGCGAGTGCAGGAAGCAATCATCAAAGCCGTCGAAGCAAGCAAGGAAAAACTCTCTTACCCGCCGACTCGCGGGCTTCCAGCCTTGCGGCAGAAGATTGCCGACGCTTTCGGCTATCCGGAACAAGGCGTCATCATCACTTACGGTGCCTCGCAGGCGTTATATAACATCCTCGACACCATCGGCGAGGGAGACGTCTTGATACCGGCGCCGTTCTGGTTCGCCTTTCCACACATCGTCGCGCAGGGTCGAGCGAGGCTCAAGATCATTCAGACGAGTGCGGAGAATAATTTCAAGCTCACGCCGCAACAGCTCGAACAAAGTATCACCTGGAACAGTCGCATACTGCTGCTTACCAATCCGAACAATCCGACCGGAGTGGTCTACACGCGCGAAGAGTTGCACGGGCTGGTTAAAGTGCTGGCGAAACATCCGCGACTGTTGGTGGTTTCCGATGAGGTTTATAACCTTGTCGTAATTGACGACGTAGAGTGTCCCAATATCAGCAGTTGGCCCGAGATTCACGACCGCGTGTTAGTAGTCAATAGCTTCTCCAAAAACTACGCGATGTCGGGACTACGCGTCGGCTTCATCGCGTCGCATCCGTCGTGGACCGACATTTATCTGCAGAAGCAGAATTACAGTACGTCGGGAGTGAATGAATTTCTGCAACACGGTGGGTTGGGCGCGCTGGAAGTCAGTAACGAGATTATACGAGACATCGTGGCGGCCCTGAAGGTCAGGCGCGAGAAAGCGATCGCGGTGCTGGATACGGTGCCGCATACGTCCTACATCGCTCCGCAGTCAGCGTATTTCTTCTTCTGGAACATCGAGCGCTACATAGGCTCTCGGACTGAGGGTGGGAAGTTGATTCGCAGTGATATGGATTTGGTGGATTATCTTTTGCAGGATGCGAATGTGGTGGTGGTTGCGGGCAGTCTTTGCGGCACACCCGGATACTTTCGCATCACGTACGCGATTGCTGAGGACACGTTTGCGACCGCAATTCAGCGGATCAAGAAGAGCTTGGAAAAACTCAAGCTCGGCTGACGTCCGGTAGCCAGGTCACGGTTCCGGTCTGGATTGCGTAGACGCGCCGACGATTCTCAAGTTGCCGTGCGCCACCAACTCCGAGAGTGTCGGTGTTGACGAACGAAGCTGCTTCGCGACCACGTTCGCCACGTGGTCACCGGACATATCTCGATTCAAGCAGCGAAACTATTCCAGGCGGAATTCCCGGCACGACTTAAGGCGCACCTTTGCTACCAGACTTTGAGCGAGTGGAGTTCACGAGTACGACATAAGTGATCTCCTGGGCCATTCAAGACCGGGCGTCACCCAAGTCTACGCTCGTGCTACTCGGACGGTGTTAGAGCAAGCCATTGAAGGTGACGGAAGCTTGGGGGCAGGTGATCGAATTTGAAAGAAGAGCGGGATAAAATTTAGTCCCTCAAAGGTTGAGAATGGTGCCGAGGGCGGGAGTCGAACCCGCACGTCCTTTCGGACAACGGATTTTAAGTCTTTTAAAGTCATATTCAATCAGTTTTGATCAATATCAGTCAGTGCGATACGTTGGCAAATTCTAGTACTTATCAACGGTTGCCTATGGTTGTTTATGCGTCTGATTGGTTGTCTTGGCACACACTTGGCACACAGACTGTTTTTACACAGGGGCCTACCCTTTCCTTTAGTAGGCTTCTAGTCTTGGCATCAACATTGAACCTGCGTCTGAATCACTGGCAAAGTATCTGGATAAGTGGTTAGAGACTTCGGTAAAGCCTCGCGTTAGATCTCGCACTTACGATGATTATGTCTCGCTTATGGCAAGGTATGTCCGCGAGCCTTTGGGTGCTATCAAACTCGCTGACCTCCGGCCAATTGACATTCAAAAGGTCTATCAGTCAATGCAAGAGCGTGACCTATCATCGCGAGTAGTCAGATACACTCACGCGGTACTTTCATCGGCACTGAAGCAGGCCGTGAAATGGGATATGTTACACCGTAATCCAACAAGTGCCGTTGATCTCCCGCGAATGGTGCGGAAAGAAATGAAAGCAATGTCTCCCGTAGAGGCCAGCCTCTTTCTTGAAGCACTCAAAGACACTCGCCAATACGCACTCTTTAACTTTGCTCTGACAACCGGAATGCGACCGCAAGAGTATCTTGGCCTTAAATGGTCTGATGTCGATCTCGAAAAAGGATCGGCAACGGTTCAGCGGGCTATTGTCTGGAAGCGCGAAAAAGGCGGAGGGTGGAAATTTGCTGAGCCTAAGACCGCACGTTCACGCCGAACGATACCTTTACCAGCCTCGACGGTGAAAGCTTTGTTAGAACACAAGAGACAGCAAGGAATTGAGCGTTTGCGGCTCGGTTCCGAGTGGCAGGATCACGGCTTGGTATTTCCTACCAGCGTCGGAACGCCCTACACGCTTTCATCACTAACAAACGAGTGGTTTAAGCCCGCGCTGGTCACGGCTGGACTCGGCGAATTCAATCTCTACAGTTTGCGGCACACTCACGCAACGCTGTTACTCGCGAATGGCGAGAACGCAAAGGTTGCGAGTGAACGTTTGGGCCATTCAACAATTGTACTTACGCTTGATACTTACTCGCATGTGTTGCCGGATATGCAGCAACAAGCCGCGGAAAGAATCGAGGCGTTACTATTCAAGACCGGGAGTTGAACTCTCACGCTTACTCGCTGGTTCGCCCGGCGCTTGCTTGGTTTGGTTTCGGTTTAGTAAGCGGGAAACGGCGGTTTTCAATTCCGCATGATCCCTAAGAGCGATGCTTATCCGATCAGCCAGCTCGGTTAGAACGACCCGAATACTCGTCGCGATTTCCAAGCAGTCTTCATCAGTTTGCGCGTGGATTCCTTCGCTTAGCGCGCCATGCAGGAGCGTGAGGGGATTGTGGCCGTTAATCATCAAACTTTGCGGGATACTGTCCTTCACGGCCTCAATAGCAGAGCTGAACTGCGTTTCTTTAGAGGCTTTTTCAAATGTAGTGAGGATCTCACCTTTCGCGCCTAGTCGTGTCGCAACCTCCGCAATCTGTTCAATGATCCTGCCTTTTTGATTCTCCACGACCCTGCGGTAATATGCAAAAGCGCCGATGCCTAAGCCTTGTATTTCGGCTCGCCGGCCTTTTAGGAACGCGTCACGATCAGGGCCGATCATTGAAATAACACGCGACGGCGTGGGAGGCCCAAACGCAGGATTCTCGCCTATTTTAACGACGAGTGCGTCATAGCGTCCCTCAGTCCGCAAAACAATACCTTGTATAGCGAAAGTCTTAGGTGATTTCTTGCAGTTGCGGCACCGATAATCTAAAAAGAATGCCACTGACCCGCACTCAATCCAGCGGTCTCCACTGACCTCCTCGAAGAACCGAATTCCGCCGCATGATTCAGAACCACAATACAACTGCAAGTCCGGCGTTGAAAGACGAAACTGTTTTTCGTTTCCGGTGGTCGCTAGCTTAAGCGCGTAGTAAAAGGTCCCTGGCGGTTTAGATTCCAGTATCTCCGCCCATAGTAACTCTTCGTATTTTGAGTTTTGCTCTTGGGTCGCTTGCGCTGGTGGAGCTGATACGTTTGCCATTTAAAGCCCGCAAGTTTTGTCGTTTGGCACACTATGGGCACACACGACGCTCAGACGGTCTTAGCTAGAGGTTGGACCACAATCCTCGTAACTATTTGATTCTGTTGTGGTGCCGAGGGCGGGAGTCGAACCCGCACGTCCTTTCGGACAACGGATTTTAAGTCCGCAGCGTCTGCCATTCCGCCACCCCGGCATGTTGTCCGTAACGCGGATTCTAGCAAGCCTTTCTTCTTTTCGCTAAGTCATCAAATCATCACGCAATATGTCCTGCGCCAAAGATGAGCCACTAACTGCGCAACCTAAACGTTGAGAAATCGAAGTTCTTGATGTAGATTGTCTCACTCATTACCGCACAGTCTCAGCACTAAAGGCGTTCCAGTTCACTCAAGGAGATCAGAGCACCTTCGATGCTAAGAAGGCGCTTCCTCAGGACGATAATTGAGACCGCTTAAATATCTGTAACACCAAAACAGTAGCGGAAGCGTATTCCGGGTGCCGGCGACAAACCTCATGAATAACCAAAACAATGCTCACGAATTTTACCAGTTCGGTTTTCGCATTCCCTTTCTACCCGATTTTCTTCTCGACCATACACTGCTTGAAAAAGAACCGCATGAACGCATTGCCGAACATTGTCGTCGCTGGACACAGTTCATTGCCGGATTATGGCGCGAGGAAAATATAACCTTCGCCCTGGTTTTTGAGTGGAACCCACAACCAAAATCTGCGCGCAGCTCCCACGCTGATTCGATTGAAATGTTTCTGGTCGGGTGTGCCGAGAAGGGACGAATAGCTGACGAGATTATCGATACACTGGCCTGTGCTTTGCGCGCTTTCGGATTCGTGCCCGAACGACTTTCGGATCAGGAAGTTGCTCACCTCAAGCCATTGCGAGATGGTGAAGTGTTTGAAGTTCGCCAACGCGATACACGTGTCGACGTCGATGTTGACTACATTCGACGCCACTACTCAAGAGAGTTAGACGCCGCAACGCTCAAGCGACTCGAGCATGGCGTTTATACCGTTCTGCCCTGGTGGGGTGCAGGCGGAACGCTGCTATTTCCTTTCCATTCACTCGCTGCTCAAGAGAACCCCGTTTCAATCTGGGTATTGTTACGGCCGGTATCAATCAATGAAATTACAAACGAACGGCGATGGCTCTTAAACTGGGCCCGCCTTCTAGCAAAATGGTCAGAGGATAGTGGATCGATAGGGAATTCGACATCAGAAACCAAAACAGAATCAACCACCACCGGAGATTCTGACGCGAAAACCGAAGGCTCCAATAAGACTACTTCCGATTCCGTGAGCGATGGCAAGACAAGGCCCAAGTTTATTCTTGCAGGCGATGTCAACAGCGGAACAAATCATAGTGAAGCAGAGACGGAAGTAGAGTCGAGAACGATCGGTTACAGTAATTCCAAAGCAATTGGCACCTCAGTTACGACCACAGAAGGCACTCCATCATTTTCGGCGAAAGATCCACAGGCAAAGTGGTTCGCGGAAGAAATAAATGCGTTTACGCGTAAGCTGAATAATCCTTTTTATGTGACGGTCTATTGCTTCTCTGAAGATATATCGGCGGCTCGCACTGTCGCTAACTCAATCACCAGTGCAATCAACGAAGAGATACCCTTTGACGCACCCCAGTATGAAGCTTCGCCGCGCCGCTCGTGCGCCGAGTTCATCAAACTCGAACAGGCACAGAAACGAGCCGCCGTCGAAACTTGCCGGACGCTGATCTTCGATCCAGATAAAATTCAGAGCTCTGCCAATCTACGCGCCGGGGAAGCCAAAAACTTAAATTACATCGCCGACGCGCGTGCGGCTTCGACGGTCTTTCGCTTTCCAGTCAACACTCGCGGCGGCATTCCCGGCATCAAGATCAAACAACAGCCACCCGATTTTCACCCCGGTGCGATCTACGCGACCGTGCCGGACCAACACATCTCGCTTGGCGAGTTGGGCCAGTCGGGGATCTTGTCTCTTCCGGTGGAAGCATTTAAGAAACACGCCTTGATTACAGGCTTCACTGGAAGCGGTAAGACCGTTACGGTGTTGAATCTGCTCCACCAGTTTTGGGTTGACTGCGGCGTTCCCTTTCTGGTCATCGAATCGGCGAAACAGGAGTACCGTGGATTGCTCAACGTCGACGGTTTCGACAGTACTGATAATCTACGAATCTATACGCTCGGAAACGAGGTTTGTGCGCCCTTCCGCTTTAACCCGTTCGAACTTCTTCCCGGAGTCCGCGTTGAGGCGCACATAAATAAACTGCAAACCTGCTTTGAGGGAGCCCTGCCACCAATTGGTCCACTCGCATCGCTGATTTACGAATCGCTACTGATGATTTACAGCCAAAAGGGATGGCAGTTAACCGACCATTACCCGCGCAACGGGGAGAAGGTCTGGCGTTCTTTTCCGACGATGAGTGATTTCGCTGCTACCGTCGAAGAGTTGATTACGTTGCGTGGGTATCAAGGCGAAGTGCGTAACAATTTAACTGCGGCGATCGCGGGCCGTATCAAGCCTCTCATACTCGGCAGTAAGGGAAAGATGTTCGACATTCAGCATTCGAACCCACCGGCGGACGAACTATTCAAAATCCCGACTATTCTCGAGTTGAATGATCTCAATCAGGATGACAAAGCGCTGGTCGTTATGTTTTTACTGACTCTGCTGCGTGAGTATCGTGAGGTTGCTCCGTCGTCTCAGGGAAAACTTAAACACGTCACCGTGGTCGAAGAGGCACATAACGTTCTTGAGAACGTGCAATCAGCCGGCGCGGCCGAAGGAGCTTCAGCGGACACACGCTACAAAGCGGTACAGGCATTCTGCAACATGTTGGCAGAGATTCGCGCACTCGGCGAAGGCTTGATCATTGCCGACCAGAGCCCGGAAAAACTCGCGCCCGACGCGATGCGCAACACGAATGTTCAGATCGCCCATCAGTTGCGCGATAGCAACGACCGCGAGGCTATCGCCAAGGCCATGATCATGGATGAAGAGCAGCGGGATTTTCTCGGCAAACTGGAATCAGGACATGCTGCGGTGTTCGTGACCGGCCTGCAAAAAGCGACCTTCATTAAAGTGCCGGAATACTATCCGGGAGAAAAGATCAATAAGACATTCAGGCGTGACGAAAGTGATCAGGCGCGTAAAGCACGTCTTCAAAAAAGCTTTCGCGGCTACGGCTTTGGTGCGGTCGGAGACGAGCGGTTGAAGTCGTATATGAACGACCTTACGAAAACCTATCAGCAGTTGAACGTACCCTTCGAGGAATGCAGGTATTGCCCTGCTCAGGGCTGTCACCGTGATTCGATGTTTGTACTGGCGCAGGACGAGACGCTGAAAAGACAGTTCCTTAATGCGTTCTCTTACTCAAACCCGGAGTACCTGGGCGCCTCACCGGAAAGGCTCCGACAATACTGGAAAAAGATGGTAACGATTGCGAATCGCGCTGCTGAACAGACGGGCCACTCCAACGACGCTGATGCTGCCTGGTGTTTTTATCTTCATGCATGGCACAACGAATCGGCTAAGACTCAAAAAACAGTGAAGCCTTTGACCTCGACCCATCGGAGAGAATTAGAGAAGGCTGTCTCATACATCGCGAAGAAGCGGAGGTGAAGTCGTATGTCCAACATCGAAAATCAACGGATCGAAATCTCTGAGACGTCAGAGACCAAAGCTCCCGAGAAGGGGACTGAGATGAACGACCGCGTGGACGCCACTGGTCAGGCGACAGGCGATGAGTGGGACGGGGAAATCGAAGACCTGCCCGATCAACCTTATGAGTCAGGCAACGAGGTGACGATGTCCCATGCACATGAGAATGTTTCTCGCACCGAGCTTAGTAACGCACCCGATGTGAGATCGGACTTCAACAATGCGGCGGGACCGCCCGAGAGTTCCAATGTGCAGACGGAGAAGACCGATAATGCTCACAACGATCTGAATCCGCCGCCATCACCCGATTTTTGACTGGACAAAAAGCGTGAGACGGAATGCACGGAGAGCCCCTCCCCGTCGGAACCTCTCGACAGCGAGAAGACGTCGAAAGTCGAGCTCGTTAACGGCAGGATGCCACGTAATTATCACTATGCCGGAGAAACTTATCCTGTTGATCTACTCAAGCCGGAACTGAGAGAAAAGTATCCCGAGAGTGTCAGGTTCAACGAGAAAGGTTTTCCGGATTTCTCCCCCTATGCCGTTGCGGAAGTCGACATACAATATACCGGAAACAGGAGTGACGATTTTGATCTTGCGGACAAAGCCGCCGGCTTCGAGGTTAAGCCCGAAGGATACTCCTGGCACCATCACGAAAACGCGAGGACACTTCAATTAGTCCCGACCGACTTACACAAGGCGGTTGCACACACGGGCGGGTGCGCAACGTCCGGCCTCGATTATGACGGTGAGTGAAGAGATGACTGAAATACTGGACGCTAATGAAAAGCTGGATGAGTCAACCGTCGCCAAACTTGAAGGGTCGTTAGGGATTAAATTGCCCTCGTCTTACCGACGGTTTCTGATGGAATACAACGGGGGCCGGCCGGTTCCCAAAAGGTTTAACTTCAAAGGCAAGACAAAGGGCTCGTCCGTCGACAGGTTTCTGGGGGTTCACAACAGAGAATATAACAACCTGTTGGACTATCTTGAAACTTATAAAGGAAGAATCCCGCGAAACTTGTTTCCCATAGCGCATGATCCGGGTGACAACTTAATTTGCATCTCGGTAGAAGGGGCAGACAAAGGCAGCATCTATTTTTGGGACCACGACCGGGAAAGTGATCCTCCGGACTATGAGAATGTGATTCTGATCTCAGACAGCTTCGACGAGTTCATAGCGGAGCTTCACGAAAAGAGCCCGTCGAAAACCTGAGTCGGACTGTAGCGGGATTAATCTACGGCTTTGCACAAAAAGTCCGAAATCCCACCCACGGCAGTGGGTGGATAGATTCAAATTCTTTCTACATAAGAACTCTCGTGGTGCAACTGGAATCCCACCCCACGGCAGTGGGTGGATAAATTCAAATTCTTTCTACATAAGAACTCTCGTGGTGCAACTGGAATCCCACCCCACGGCAGTGGGTGGATAAATTCAAATTCTTTCTACATAAGAACTCTCGTGGTGCAACTGGAATCCCACCCCACGGCAGTGGGTGGATGGTTCAGATCCTTTGCCGTCAATAATTGAAGTATCCACCCACTGCCGTGGGGTGGGATTAAATGGTGGTTCTGGAGCGGTCGTGTAGATAGGACCTGAACCAATCCACCCACTGCCGTGGGTGGGATTTCAGACTTTTTTGTGCAAAGCCTTAATCGACTGTGAAAGCGTCCTCCACGGTCGAGAATCGATTCCTCGGGGAACTTGCCACGACCGCGGTAGCGATACTCATCACAATAAGCAGGATCATGCTGAGCGCCCACATGGCAGCAATGGCTTTGCCATTCCAGGTTTCGCCCGGAGGCGTCACCCTGGCAGTGTAGGGAAGAGCAGCGAGCGTTTTGGATTGAGAGATGGGCTTAGGCGTGCCGGTTTCGAAATCCAGGATGCCGTGGAGCAGCCAACCCAAAGGTTTGAGAACGCCGTTGGGGACGAAAGGCGTGGTGCTGGAATCGGGCACCCGTCCAAGCGGGCTGCAATAAAAGTACGAGACGGTTTTGAAGTCACGCTCAATCCCGCGCAGCAGATTGCCCTCACCGTTTTTCTCCAACCAAATGCGAATCGCGTTGGACTCGGCTGTCTGTGTGTCGTCTTTCTTCAATGGTGGCTGGCTCGCGGCGATCTGTTGAATCTCGTCAGAAATGTTCAGAGCGTCTGTCTTGGTGAGTACAACCGCCAATCGTTTCTTCGAGCGGGTGCCCACGCCGCGCTGCTGCTGCAGGATTTGGAGCAGGTTCGAGTACGCGTCCTGCGGCGCCAGTACGCTCGGCCTGATCAGATGCTTCGCGGTTAGCTCCTTCTGAAGCCTGTGCTCAACCTGCGGGAGGGAAAAAGGATCGATGAGAAAGATGATCCCATTCACATAGTCGAAATACTCCTGATTGCGCATCTCGTCGGTTTGCTGGAAAAGTTCGCCCGCTGGATCGTAGACGTAGAGCAGGCAATCGTCGCCGCCGGAGTTGAGGTTGACGAGAAACGCGTCTGGCGACTTGAGGCTGGTAGCGTTCACGGTGTTGCCGCTCGCGAAGTACCGCTTCCATTCGGCATAGTCTTTCTCATACTTCTTTTCGGGGAAGGCCACGCTCACCCTCCCGAGGTCTGCGCTGCGGTGTATCTCCAACATGGTTGCCGCGAGGAAATGACTCTTACCTGCCGAACGCCCGCCAATAATCGGGATGTGGATATTCCTGGTGACGCCGATGCTCGAGTTGAGCGACTTGTTACAGCTTGGGCAATAACCGTTTAGTTCGTTACGCCCGAACAGGAACAAGGTGGGGAGCCATGCGCCGCACCTGCACTGACGACTGAAAACTCCGTAGCTGCCTGGCAGCAGATTCTCGTGCTTAGCTCCGCAGGACCCATTCGGGCAGATGTAATACGGCAGTGAAATGTCTCCGTGACACGCGCCGTTCGGGCACTTAAGCGAGATGCGGCGCTTGAGCATCAGGAGATACTCGATACCCATCAGTGTGTAAGCCGTCGTGATCGCTAGTGCCGCAGTGCCTGCCACTATCGTCAGATGGACCAGCCCGAAGAATAGATAGGCCAACGCGCCTGCGATCGTGCCTGTCACCACTATGGCTATGTAACAGAGCGCTAGCGGCCAGGTGAACCATAGGATCTTATTCGGTTGAAAGAGTTGTAATCCTCGATCTTTCACCCAGTTGAGTACGGTTAAATTTTTCTCCGAACTCTTTTGTACAACTTCCCAGTAATCGTAAAACGCCTTGCGGAAAAAGTATTGTTTGAAGGCAGGCTCGTCTCCGGTGGGACTGTCAGTCCAACCCTTACCAACAACCAATTCTTCATACATCGTTTTCACGTAATTGAAGAGGACTGCGCCGGTAAAGACCACACAACCAACCGGCAACAACAACCAGAAGGCGATATAAAACAGGAAGCCAATGAAAACGATGTACAGGCAGAAGAGCATTAGGCCACCAATGATGTATCCGATAGCTTTGTCTGAATCTTGTGACATAGTCAGCGTCCCCCTTTCAGGAACAGTCCGGTGAGTGATGACCGATCCAAGCCTTCAACCAGCACCTGAGCGATATTCTCGAATGCGGCGGCGAGGTCCCTGCTGCCTGACAGGAGGATGGATTGATCTGAGGTGGCGATCTGGCGAAGAAATTTATCGTCGGCGGATCCAAAGCCGATCGCGATAATTTCAACTCCCGCCTTGTGGCAATTCTTAGCTCTTTCAACAGCGTGGTCCTGGCGTGACCACACTCCGTCGGTCAGTGCGACCAGAAAGCGAGGACCTTTCACGTCGCCAAGTTGTTCAAACGCGAGGTCGAAAGGTTGGCCCGAATTGGCGCCGCCAACAAGTCCGATGTGCAGCGAATCGATCGCACGCAGTATCTCTTTGGCGTTCTGCGATGCAGAGACCATGAGCTGTACGCTATCGGCAAAGGCGATTAGACCGATGGAGGTGTTCGCTAAGTCAGAGTTTTGAACGAAGCCACGCATCGCTTCCTGCGCATCCTTAAGCGGGCTCCCACTCATGCTGCCTGACAGGTCAATGGCTAAATAGATCGTCTGGTGCGGAGGAACGAACATGCGTGGCGACTGAAACACCCAGGACATATCTTCGGGCAGAGGTTCTTCGGCGACCGCCAACGTAGCTCGGCTCTTTTTGTGAACGGCAGAGACGCGGACAATGCCGCTCCGATCGTATTCATAGCTGATGTCGAGCACGGACTTCCCAGACTTCTCGAACGGGATTTGAGTAATGACATACTTCCCCACGAACGAGCAGTTGTCTAAATCCTCTCCCTCACCCTGGGTCACGTAGACTGTTATCTTGTTGTTGCCCTGCTCACGCGTTGCGGCCTGGTACGGTCTGACTTCGCTCGAAGGAATCGTTTTATTTTTAGGGATGATCACGCTATTGATGAACTTGTTGCCATCAGCGCTGACCGCGACCATGCCCAGACTGTGGCTTGTTGCGCTATGAATTCGACTGCCAGAAAGGAAGAACTGTTTCTTGTCTGCACGGTACTCGGCTCCTTGTATCGCCGCCCCCACAGCTACACACTCGTCGGGGTTGATCGAGGTGTTAGGCACTTTCCCGGTCAACCGGTGTACAAGCTCGGTACATGCCGGCATCCGTGTGGAACCGCCGACCATTAGCACGCTGCCGATCTGTTCGAAGCTGAAATCGGTTTCGTTCATGACCTGTTGGATCAGCATCTCAGTCTGCGCCAGCAGTTCCGACGTCCTCGATTCGAAAACCTCGCGGGTGACTTCGATACGCTCCATGATGCCGCGGCAGTTGACTGTCACCGCCGTGCTGCTTCTGCTCGATAGAACTTTCTTGGCTTCCTCAGCCCTGATCAGTAAATCCTGAAAAGAGAATGGCTCGTCGAGCGGATCGAAGCCTTGGCGTTTCTCGAACTCCTCGCTCAGGTACTTCAGGATGGCGTCGTCCCAATTCTTGCCACCAAGGTGGTGATTGCCATCAGTGCCGATGACGTTGATCGTTCCGCTGTGAATGCGGACCAGCGAGATGTCGAAAGTGCCTCCGCCGAGGTCGTAAACTAAAACGGTCTCGTCTTTATTGGAGCGGTTAAAGCCGTAGGCGACTGCTGCCGCCGTCGGCTCGTCGATCATTTGCAAAACTTCCAGTCCGGCCTGCTCGCCCGCCTGACGTGTGGCCACACGTGGCTTGTCGTGGAAATAAGCTGGGACCGTGATCACGGCCTGCCGGATTTCGGTTTGCAGGAACGCTTCCGCATCAGCCTTCAGCTTCTTCAGGATCTCGGCCGACAGGTCAGTCGGGGTATAGTCGCGGCTCCTGTAGTTGTAGACCGCGGCGGTTCCCATGTCGCGCTTGAAGAACTGGGCCGTGTTCTCTTTTTCGATTGCGATCTCCTGCTTCGCCGTTTCGCCGACGATGACACTGCCGTCCATTTGAATCTGCACCACGGACGGTGTGATGTTCCTGCCTTCCGAGTTAGGAATGACCTCTGCCTTGTCGTACGCGGGGTTAATGTAGGCAACAGCGCAGTTCGTCGTGCCGAGATCGATGCCGATGATCGGACTGTTTTTCATTTACGTGGTTCCCTGACTCTGGTCCATTCTGGTTAACTACGGCCGAGAATGTTGTCGAAGAAGCGTCCCAGGGTGCCCTTCTGCTCCAACTCGATTCGCTGCCTCACCCGCGCCCAGACCCTGAATGTTTCGTGGGCCAAAGCGGCCTCTAGTTTCTCGATGTCTTTTCGCGACAGGTTTTTTAAGATCAAGCCGATCCAGTTGTGCAGGTGAGGCTCCATGCTTCTTTTGTGTCTTGTCGCCAGCGTCCAAATTTCTACCATGCGGGCGAGTTCCTGATGACTTTTCCGCGTACGCGAAAGCTCCTGGATTTCCTGCTGATAGCTTTGCAGGAAGTTGGTTTCCTTCGAGTATTCCGGCAACACCTGAGCGTGGAGTCGGTCGTCTTTAATCGTTATGAATTTTCTCCCCAGGAATTTAAACAGGCGTGGAGCGATCGGAGGCAGTTGCCGGCTGTTAGCGGTGAGCCATTGCAAATATGCATTCGCGTTTTCCCCGTCAATATTGCCGGGCATCGTCTGGAGTTCGGCCGCCATCGTGTAAGCGTTGAGCGTCACTTTGGCTCTGTCGTCGATCGCGGAAAAGATTGCATCTAAATTTAACTTCTCAATGAATTCAATCTGTTGTGCGGTCAGGACCTCGTCATTGAAATTCAACGATGCCATCAAGTGGCTCGGAATGTCGCTCTTTACGACGTAGTCGGAAAGTGGTGGAGAGAGGAGTCTGCACGCCTCATCTAACGTCGGTGTGCGCTCGAACCAGATCGAGTTGAACGCCGTCTGCACGATCTCCACACTGATAACAGTCTTGAATGAGGTTCGGATGTCTGCCAGTTGTGCAGTCAGAGCCTCGATCCGTTCAGACCCTTCGAGGTTGGACTTCAAGCCACTGAGACGCAGATAGAGCGGCAGATTCTGCGTCTTCACTGCGTAACTCAATAAAACGCGATAGGAGTTGTCGTCGGAGATTAAGGTGGCAAAGGACGCGAAGAGTTGTAGGTCATCGACATGTTCGACCAGGAATTGCGCGATGCCTTCGAGTAAGCACTTCCCACCGCCCTTGCCGGAAATTTCTCTGATACTTTGCTGAAGCGGTGCATTTGTGAGCCAGGTTGCGGCGACATTCTTCCCGAGCCAGAGCAGGATGTCGTTCTCGTCTTCGGTGAATCCCATCCGGTCGCCGAGCCGGAGTAGGGCGGCGAACCGCGTTGGTCGGTCGGCATCCTTCAAATACCTCAACCACTCTTTGAAAATACTTTCGGCGTCATTACCTTGATAAGTCCGGCTGGGTAATCTATCGGCCGTCTCGTTCAGCAGGGTGGGATCAAGATTGCGGCTTGCCTCGGTAATTAGCCATCGTACGTAAAGATCATTCGCCTGGCGGCCGGCAGGCGTCTCGATACCAGTGTCCAGCGCCGCCAAGTAAAAATCTGTCGCCGCATGCAGGATCTCCGCCTCGATTTCGCCCTTACCGACGATTGTGTTGAACAGGTTGGTGAAGTCTTTGTCGGCGAGTGTTGTTAAGTGCCGGGAAGACCAGCCGAGGACTCTCACGTCGTTTACGTCAGGTACGTGCTGGTTCTCGAAATAACAGTAAGTCGCCAAAGCGTCTTCCAACTCTTCGACCGGCATGTCCGGAGCTGTCTGCTCGACGAAAATAGGAAATCCGGTAATCACTTTGCCGTAAGTTTGTTGGTAAAGATACGCGGCCTTCATTGCGAAGCCGTCGGGATCGATGGGTGTGAAACGTCCGCCCTTGATGTCAAAGACAGAAAACAGGTGTTCGATCTCGTGCGGTGCGAAGTTGAAAGTCGAGTCTTCGGTAGTGCCCGTGATGAGTGCGTCCGTGTTGTAAGGATTCTGGACGTAGGTGCTGAACGTCAGTTTTAAGACGAGGTGGTAAGGCAGCACGTAAGAGGCAGCAGCAATCCATAGAGCGACGCTGTCGTTGTCGTCAATGAGAATGATTCGCCTGTTTGTATTCAGCGCTTCAGCTACGGCGCTTAGATAGCGCGGCAGAATGTCGCGGCGTGCAGGATCTGTAAAAAACTCCTGAACTTTTGCGAAGCTGATAGCAGTGCCGAAGGGTATTTTTTCGAGCGCCGGCAGGACGGTTGAGTCGTGCTCCGTCGTCACCCAGCATTCCGACAACCACGTCTCGATCGGGAGGAGTTGGTCCTCACGGAAAAAGTCGGAGTAAGGATCGACGGAGATGAGCGAATGGGCGAAGAAGTTGCCGTAGCGACCATCGGCCATCAGCCCGACATATTTAGCTTGGCCCAGGACCACGCCCTCGTCATCCAGAGTGTAGAAGAAGAGGGAAATAGGAAATCGTGCCAGCTCTTCCGTCGTCGGTCGCGGAGGGGCAGAGTGCGGCGGCGCGTACGAGCCCAGCCTTTCGATCCTTTGCAGTGTTACGGGCTTGATGTCGGTACTGGCGGCGTTGAACTGAAATCCTGCTCCCGTACTCAGGCCCTTTTCGCACGCGGTGTAATAGAGCTGTCGAAAACTCATCCGTGGTTGCTCCTTTTCCCAGGGATGATTCCCTGCCGGTTCAGAATCCAGAGGATGGGGTCAACAACGCGAAACGGAGCCGCGCCCATCGCCAGACGACCGCTCGCGTCGGGCGAGGCGCCCAAGGCAGAGATGCCGAAATAACTGTAGGTGCGGAAGTGCTGTTTACACGCGCGATCCAAGTTCCCGCCCTCCCATTTCTCGAGGTGGGCTTTTATGTTCTCGCTGACTATCTCGGCATCTGTGACGTCGAAGTAGCCGTCGTGATTCGGAGCCTGTCTGATAGGTGAGCCTGCGTCGAAGAATTGTAGGATCTCGTCTACCTTCGAGAAGGTGACAGCAAGCGGGATATTGATTTTCGTCTGCTGGCCGCTCAGACCTTTAAACCTTTGTATCAATTCGATGGTCTTCGCGACGATGTGAATCGGCTCGCTGTATTTCCCAGGCAGGCCGATGGATCCCTTCAAACGATCTCTGACATCAGACATCTGTAAGGGATCGAGCAGGAGAACAATGCCGTCGGAGTTGGCGATATACTTCGCCTCCGTGGACATCACATCGATGCTGTCGAGATCTTCCCCGGCAGTGTCGAAGAACGCCATGATGCTGACGTGTTTACGCTTGCGCCTGCGGGCGAAACGAGAGGCCCGGCGGGTCACGTCGAATTTGTACACCAGGGGCTTGTTGGTTTTGGTGCGTGCCGAGGCAGTTCCGGGGATGACGATGTTATCGTCGTAAATATATTTCTTAAAATTCTCTTTATACCGCTTGGGAGTATCTTCACCTTGCCAATCTTTATCCCATGGGAATATTGAGGAATCGAATTTTGCCCCGATGTTGTCGCTGAACAGCTCATGAATGAGCACGGCGATGTAGTTACTCTTACCGGAGTGCTTCGCGCCGATGAGGGCGATCGTCTTTGTCTTGACCTCGGCGAACCCGGTAGGCAGGTCGTGATGACAGAATGGACAGACCTCCCACGTACGCTCGCCGCAAGTGCAGCGCAGCCCTTTCCCGGAGCCACCGGTGATTTTCCGTCGCAAAGTCCGCCACACAGTTGAAGCGGGTTTGAAGATTCGACCACGTAAGGGTGGGATGGACAGCTTTTCGTACCGTGCCAGCTTCTCGTCTGGCTCGAAAGCGCAATGGGCCGGGTCGGTGCCCAGACAACGGAACTCGATCTGGGAGAAGGAGAACTGTTCAAAACAGTAAGGGCACGTCAGTTTACTCATCACTCACTTCATCTTTAACTGCTTCGGCGGAGGATCGAAGAGCTTGTAGGTGTCGTAGGCACCGGGCACGGCGAAGAACAGACGCAGGAAGAACGGACGCTTCAGCTCTGAGATTTCAAACTTGTAATCGAAAGTCAACGGTGGGTTGAGGGCGGCGTTATTGATGCGCGCGACGACCCGACCGTCATCGAGGTCAAGGGGCTGCGTCTCGCCGGGCTTGGCTATCACTAACAGTTCGGGAAGGGCCGTGATCGGCTCTTCGCTGATAAGTGAGACGATGAAGCTTTTACGCAGCAAGCCCTTCGTCTTGACCGAGTAGTTTATTTTGACGGTCGGGCGCGTCCGTATCTCGGCGCTGCAATCCTTATTTAAGCCGACACTATGAATCTGTCTTCCGTCTCGCTCGGTGAGGGTGAAGACGGTGAACTTGTAGGGCTCCTTCTTCGGGGAACTGATTCGGAAGCCCCCGGTTGCGTCATACTCATATTTAGTCAGGGTTTGTTTGGAAGCCTGTTGATCGTGCACATCAACCGGATAATGGTCGTGTCGCCAGGCAACCGTGACCGCCTTGAAACTGCCGGACCATTTCCAGCGCAACAGCAGATAGGAGCCAAGGTCCTGGACCTTTAGACCAGAGATTTCTTCGGCAGCGATAAACTGCTTCGTCTGGCCGACGACCACGACGTCACCGGCAACGGTAAACGGTGTGTAGTAGACCTCGCCGCTCGCCGGCGGCGCATCGACAGCCGCCGACTCGCCCTTACTCTGAATAGGATTTCCGATCTTTGCCAGGTTAGCTGGGGAAATGAAGGCCCCACACTCCCACTCCGGCTTTTGCGAGAGGCGATACATGCTCACTCTCCCGAACGACGGTGTGGTCCAACGGAAATTAAGCACCCCGTTTTCTGAGCTCATGTCAAAGCGTTCAATCGCCGGTGGAGGCACCGCAGGCGCTGCTGAAGCGAACTTGCCGGTGGTGGAGAAGAGCTTGCCGTTAGGGTTTTGATACTCGACGAAGACGCGATATGTGTAAGTCTCACCATTGTTCAGGCCGTTATCAGTGAAGGTGTGAAGACTCGTTAACGGAACCTCTCTGCCCGTGCCTTTCCGGAGCGAGGACTCGTTTCCGCAAAGGACGCGCACCTTTCCCGCTGCGATGTCGAACTTCCATCTGCCGTGGACGATCGCGTCTCCGGCTTCAAGGCAAAAGTCTTCGACCTCTTTAATTGACAGAACGCCTTCGGAGACTACGCAGGATGAGTACGCTCCGCCACGCACGGCACAGACGCCGTAGTAAACAAAACTTGCCGGGCGTACTTTCTCGTCGCAGAAACTGTTGGAGGGAGTTTTGGCAATTTGCTCTCCGTCTGAGGCTGCGACCGGAGGCCGGTTCTCGCACCGGACGACCACATATTCAAGATTGCCCGCCGAAGGGCTCTCGTTCCACTTGATAACGATGCCGCCCTCGTAGGCGGTCGCGGTCACGCCGCTCACCGGTTCGGGTGGATATTTCTTCAGGCGCTTTTGTGCGTCTTCGAAATCAACCGCAGTATTTAGGACTTCCTGATAAACCCGGATCGCTTCATCCAGGTTCTTCTCGTCCTCATACTTGCGCCCTCTTTCAAAGAACTGCTCAACCTTCTGAAATCGAAGTTCGAGTTCGCGCTGTAGTTCCTCAGGTGTCTTTCCATCCCATGATTTGAAGTGTGGGCTGAGACCGACAAGCATTCTCAAGCTGTTGCGAGCGGCGAGAAGTCTCTTCTGCGTCAAAGCTTCATCGTAATCTTTGCGGTAAGCCTCAGCTTGTTTGATGAGCAACTCGATCTTGTTGAGCATCACTGCCACATCGTCTTCGCGCCCCCAAATGCGTTTGGCCTCGAGTCCGATACGCAGAGCGTCTTCCAACTTCTTCTCATCAAGCGCGAACTGACTCTTTCTAATCAGCAGATTTACCCGGTAGCGATCCGCCGTGACGTGGCCACAGTTCCCGCAGGCCGTGCTGCTCAAGGCAAGCTTAGTCATACACTTGGGGCAGACCGTCCATAGGTCTTCACCGCACGAGGTACACTTATTGTTTTCTTTGGGGACGTTGGCATAACACTTCGCGCAGATGACGGTGTCTTTCCGTTCGGAGAGTTCGACCACCGCCCCCTTCTCATATGCCAACCACAAAATGGCTTCTGACGCTTGCTCCTTACTCAGTCCGACTTTAATTCCATGATCGATGAGGGCCTCAAATTCCTGGGGCGAAATCCGTCGGTCGAACGCCGCCCATTCGACCTGCGTCCTCAATTCGTCATCGATCACATCCCAGACGAGGGCCTTTTCGTATTTCTGCAACCCGCCTTCAACGAGTAATGTGCTCTTGATAATTCCGAGCAGGGTCGTCGCGGAAATTTTCTTATTGTCATTCTTCCTTTTGGCCCATTCAGCGCTGAGTTCCTTGTGTCTCATTTCTAACTCAGCCGCGGAGATTCCACGCCTGACTTCAAGGAACTCGTAGAGGTTGGACTTATGAAGAGTGGCGAGGTTGCTGCGAATCTTTTCGCGCGTCGACGAGTCTAAGCCTTGCTCAGGCGGGGTCATGACCTTTTCCTGAATCGGGACATTGACCCGAGAGAGGATTTCCTGTTCGGTCAAACCAACGGTCTTGAATTTGTTGACGAGGGAATCCTTCTCCTGAGGACTTAGGTAGCCCTTGGCGGAGAGCACCTTTACTGCTTTGTCCAGGTTGTCGAATCGCTTTTCCTGTCTTTTTTTCCGTTCGCTTCTGGTGATCTCGCGCAGCGCGTCGCGCGCCGCATTATCAACAAGTTGTTGGACGCTCTCTTTGTGTTCGGCCCGCAACACTCGCAGCAGGTTCCCGAGTTTCGGGTGTTCGATGTTGTTATTCCAGAAAGCGAAGACGGACCCGGTGGCCTGTTGAATGACGCTCGTATCCGAGACATCAAGCGGCAGCGCATATCGCTCAAAGACATCTGGCAATACCGCACCACCAGTCTTCTTGAACTCGTCAACCGCCGGGACTAAAACCTCTTTTTGATATTTGTCGGGAGCAAAAGTCCACATATCTTCAGTCTCTTGAATCAGGACCTGAACTGCGCACACAGCTCGAAAATTGTGCACGGGAGTGAGAAGCGACGCGCGTATTACCGACCGCACTGAATCTTGCTGTCGGACCTGGAGGCGTGAGCTTGGCCCAGCTATCTAACCCGAACCTTTGAGGACGGCGCAGCCTAAATGACGTTCTGCTTTAAGATCAAACCGCGCTTCTCCTGAATCTCCTCACGGCTCAACACTCCGCCCTCAACCTTCACTTCAAAGTTCAAATCCTTATTCGATGAAGGCTCAAACCCTCTGACTTTAAGCGTTCCATCCTCGCCCAGCCGGAAGGTGACGATGATTGGTGACCCGGCCGGGAGGTTCGGCGTGATATCAACGAGGTCGCCAAAGCCGATCTGTGCATTGTCGTCCAAACTCGATGATTCGCTCTCGCCCAGTTGCTCCATGACTCTCAACTCGACACTCGACTGGTTGTCGAATAAGGTTCCGAACTCCTGCGTGATCTCGACCGGTAGCGACGTATTTTTATGAATGAGGAAGGCGACGAAATCTTCTTTGCTCTCCTGGTTAGTGACGACTATCCCAAACCCCTTCGAGCAAACGTTCGTGATTTTCCTTGTAGCCAGGTCAAGCAACTCCTTGCCCCCTAAACGGAAAACGTCTCCTGCATTCTGGGCCGCATTCTGTGCGGCCTGCTGCAAGTCCTTCTCCTCGATGTCCGCCAGGTTGATCTCTTCCTTCGGAACATTCTTTATTTTGGACAGCTCTTCGGCAAGCATCTCACCCGCCAACGTACTCACGCCGCTCAACGCCGCACCCTTGGCAACGGCCAAGTCTGGCTCCAGAAGCTGAGGCTCGAGACCGAACTCCTCTTGAATTCTTTTAGCCACGTAAGGCATCTTGCTTGAACCACCGACGAGAATGATGCGGTCAATCTTGTGACATCCCTTGCCCTTGGCGTCTTCGAGCACGTCCCGTGTCATGCCGATGGTACGTTCCAAAAGATCTGACGTCAGTTCCTCGAACTTCTCGCGGGTCAGTTCGATGGTCGCGCGCTCACCCTCGTGCGACATCGAGAGTCGATATTTCTCTTTGTTGGTTAGACTGATCTTCGCTTCCTCAGATTTTTTCAAAAGCTCCTGTGCAGAGTGCGGACTATCGAGCGGGCTGCTGACGTTCGGATGCTCTTTGTTGAACTCCGTAGCGAAATACTCGACTAACCGTTTGTCCCAGTCCGCTCCACCAAGATAAAAGTCTCCACCTGTCGCCACGACGTCGACGTCCTTGTCTTTCAGTGCGATGACTGTGATGTCGAACGTGCCGCCACCGAGGTCGTAAACCAGCACGACCTGATTTTCCTGCGCTTTAACAAGTCCGAAGAAGATAGCGGCGGCTGTCGGCTCGTTGAGTATGTGGCGGACATTAAGGCCCGCCATCTCACCGGCGGTTCTCGTTGCCACACGCTGGTTATGCCCGAAGTAGGCGGGGCAGGTAATGATCACGTCGGTTATCGTTTCGCCGAGAGCGCGCGAAGCGTCCAGGACCAGTTTCCGGAGGATGTAGGCCGAGATCTCTTCCGCGCGGTACTGTTTTCCGTCAACGGTGAAACTATACGCAGGATCGCCCATGCTTCGCTTGACGCATTCAACCACCCGATCGGGATAGATTTTACTAACGTTCTTGGCTTCTTCGCCGACGATGAAGTTCTCTTCGTTCTCGAAGTAGACGGCCGAAGGAGTAGTGAATTTGCTATCGCTGTTTTGCAGGACAGCTGGTTTGCCGTATTCGTCGATGTAAGCGACGCAAGAGTAGGTCGTGCCCAAATCAATGCCGATGATTTTCTTTGAATTCATTTAGCCTCCGGTTGCTTGCTGAACTCTACTCCGCGACGGTCGGCGCGGCTGCCTCAACTTCCGTTGCCGCGTAGCGGAAGACTTCAACTTCGACGCTCCTGATCATCTTGTTTTCAGTCCTAAATCCATCGCGAATGATCTTCGATATTTTTCTGTCCTGCTCTAACTCTGCGGCGGGTACCGCGGCCACAGCCTTGTGCTCTTTGGAATTAAAATCTGTGCCTATGCGGGCTTCAATTTTTTCGACTCCATGTCGATATAAAATGTCGGTGACGATGTCTTTGTAACAGTTCCAGTCTTTGACAAACTTCTCGCCTTCGGTCGTCGTCTGCTGGGCATAGCTAGCGGCGGTTGCCTTCAGGTCGTCATAGAGTCTGATTAAATCGCGGAAAATCGGAAGCAGCGCCTGTTGTAGTTCACCTTGCTTCAGCTGTTGATTTTCACGGTGCAGCCTGTCGATAACTGACTCCCTCTCTTGCGAGATTCTGTTCGTTTCACGTAATTCATCTGAAAGGCTGGTAAGCAGGGCAATGACCTGATGATGCTCTTCGTTGGGCCGGATTTGGACGTCGGGCGAAGCGTTCTCTGAAGTCTCTACGCTCTGCTCACCTTCATCAGTTGAAGGTTCTGATCCCGGGGCGACATCGGTTTCCGATTGTCCCACTTCGCTGTTTTCATCTTCAGTTAAGTTGTTCATCATTAGCTTGAGTCCAGTGGACTACTGATTTCCGCGGCTGTTTTAGACGGTCCCGCGTAATTCCTCGCACGAAGGCAAGACCAAAGGTAATTTGTGAAGCCCTGAATCGTTGGTGCGGATTGGAGACCGCACCTCATGTTGCTCGTCGCCCGCACGCCCGATGAGAAAATGGACGAAGCGTCAAAATCAGTATCCTGAAAGGGCGCGCGCTAAAGAAATAGCCTGCAAAAAACGGCGAAACAACCCAGAGACATTTCGGTGCGGCCAATCCAGGTGGAAAGCTGTGAAACCGACGGATGACGAGTTGAACTTAACGAAACCGGGTTAAGACGGCTTCAACTGACTTCTACTTTCGAACAGGAGGGGTCACAATAAAGCACCTTCTATTAAATTGCAATAGCCTGTGCTGCGGTAATTGTGCTCGTTAATAAAGCACGGGAGGCTTTCACTCTTTCGTCACTGAAAGCCAAGTGCTAAAATCTCAGCACTGATGACGACCGCAGAAGAGCCATTAACTGAAGAACAGGAAGTCTTCCTAAAACACATCCAGAAAAAGGGCCTGAAGCGCACGTCTCAGCGCGACCTGATTCTGGATGTTTTTCTGCGCACTGAAGAACACCTCTCCAACGAAGACCTGTATCAGTTAGTCAAAAAAGAAGACCCGACCGTCGGCCAGACGACCGTCTATCGCACCCTCAAGCTGCTTACTGAAGCGGGTCTCGCCCGCGAGGTGCGCTTCGGCGACGGACGCGCGCATTACGAACACAACTACAAACATCAACATCACGATCACATGATCTGTTCGGAGTGCGGCAAGATCATCGAGTTCTTTTCGGCCGAGCTCGAAGCGATCCAGGACGCGATGGCCGCGAAGCATCATTTCGAAATCACGCAGCACCTCCTGCGCATCATCGGCCTCTGCGCCGAATGCCAGGCGGTGCGCAGACAAAGCGAACGGACCCTCACCGCGCGCTCGTAGATTTTGCAGAAGTCTCCCCGGGATTTACACTAGCCAAACAGATTACACAGCGTTGGAGGTTGGGCATGAGTGTCTCTATTACGTTTGAACCGTCCGGCATCAATGGCCTCGTCGCCGAAGGCACCTATCTGATCGACGCGGCGCGACGCATGGGCGCGCCACTCGGCACCGGCTGCACTTCGGGAAAAGGCGAGTGCCCGGATTGCGTCGTCTCGGTGAAGACCGGCGCGAACTTACTCTCGCCGCCCAGCATGGTCGAGGAGCAACAACTCGGACAGGACCAGTTGGACCAGGCACTGCGTCTCGCGTGTCAGGTCAAGATCGAGAACCACGGTGAAGTTGTGGTGATGAACGCAACGCGACCGCAAAGATCGGCGCCAGTCGACGAAGGAGCTGAACTGACGAAGAGATTTGGGGCGATGCCGCTCAGCAAGAAACTGGCGACGTTGATGCAGTTGGAAGCAATTGCAATGTCGGAAGCGTTTGATTCGGCGATCGAGAAGCCGCTCGCGTTCGGGTCGAAGACGTTTGATGCGATCGTTGACAAGGCGAAAGCGAGAGCTGCGCGCGCAAGAAAGTAGTGACGGCTTGTTAGGCAGGATTACAGGATTGACGAAGATGGCGGTGTTGGTGGCGCCGCTGTTGTTCATTGGCTGCCCGAAAGAAGATCCGCCCTCGAGACCGCGCGCGACCGTTTCAACTAGTGCTCGTCCAAGCCCCACGTCGCCGCCGGTAGTCGTGGCATTTAACGGCGAACGAGCGATGGACCACGTGAAGAAGCAAATCGAGTTTGGACCACGCCCGCCCGACACGCCGGCACTCGCAAAGACGCGCGCCTACATCGTAAACGAATTGAAGTCTTATGGACTGACGGTTTCGCTCGATGAGTTTACTGCCGGCACGCCGCAAGGTGAAAAGAAGATGGCAAACATCGTCGCCGAGATTCCGGGTGAAACGAAGACGCTGATCCTGATCACCAGTCACTACGATACGAAGTTTTATCAGGACATGACTTTCGTCGGCGCAAACGATCCGGCAACATCAGTCGGAACGCTGCTCGAGATTGGTCGCGTGCTGGGCAGTCGCAAGGAAAAACCGAAAGCAACGTATCGACTCGTGTTCTTCGACGGCGAAGAGTCGTTCTGTGAAGGCTGGTCTCAGTGTGGCGACGAAGAAAGTCCGGACAACACTTACGGCAGCCGGCGTTACGTGTCGCAACTGCGCGCGCACAACGAGATCGAGACTACGCGCGCGATGATCCTGCTCGACATGATGGGCTACAAGAATCTTGAACTCGGTCGCGACCCGACGAGCACGAGATGGTTGCAGGACATCATCTGGCAAACCGGACGCGGACTTGGTTACGGCAAAGTGTTTGTTGATCGCGAGGAAGGCGTGGGCGGAGACGATCATGAGCCGTTCCTGCGCGCGGGCATCGAGGCGGTCGACGTCATTCAACTGACTTCGTATCCACACTGGCACCGCGCTGACGACACGATCGACAAAGTGTCGGCGCAGAGTATGAAGATTGTTGGCGATACGATCCTGGAGAGTCTGCCGAAGATCGTTGATTACGTGAGTAAGAATAGCCGCAAAGAGGTTCAAAAAATACAAGAATAACAAGGGGGAGCGATGCTCAAATCACCCGAGATACTCGTCCCGATAGATTTTTCAGCTTGCTCGGTGAACGCGCTTCGAGTGGCAGTTGGCATGGCTGCGCCCGACGGCGATCTGACGTTGCTGCACGTTGTTGATGAGGAGTTCATCCAGGCCGCGGTGGCCGCGGGCATGGGAACGACTGACGATCTGCGCGCGCGTCTCAAGGAACAGGCGGAGGCGAGTTTTGCAAACGTGCTGGAAGGAATCGAGACTGCGAGCGTCGATATCGAGAAGATGATCGTGGTTGGGCTGCCGTTTGTTGAGATACTGAAGATCGCGCGTGATCTCGATTTGCCGATGATCGTGATGGGGATCAGAGGCCAGTCAACGCCCGCTGAGGAAATACTTTTTGGTTCGACGGCGGAGAAAGTTCTGCGCGGCACACGTGTCCCCGTGCTCTGCGTGCCGTATTAACTTCTTCTTTGCGCCTTTGCGCCTTCGCGGGAGAACAAAATCATTTTCCCGCAAAGGCGCAAAGGAAGAATAAACACTTAAGATGAAAAGAATCGCAGTCATTCCTGGTGATGGCATTGGTCCGGAAGTGGTGCGCGAGGCCGTGCGCGTGCTGCGACACTTGCAGCAAACCAAAGGTCTCGAACTCGAGCTCGTCGATTTCGACTGGGGCGCGGAAAAGTTTCTGCGCGACGGCGTCACACTCCCGGAAGGCGCACTCGAAATGTTGACCGCCGAATTCGACGCGATTCTCGCGGGCGCGTTCGGCGATCCGCGCGTGCCGTCAAACAAACACGCGGAAGACATTCTGCTCGGTATGCGGCGCGGTCTCGATCTTTACATCAATCTCAGACCCGTGCGTCTACTCCACGATCGCCTGACTCCGCTGCACAATCGCAAAACTACCGACATCGATTTCGTTGTCTTTCGCGAAAATACTGAAGGCGCATATGTCGCTGCCGGCGGTTTTTTGAAACACGGAACTGCCGACGAGATCGCGTTGCAGGACGAGGTCAACACTCGTCGCGGCGTCGAGCGGATCATCGTCGCCGCGTTCGAGTACGCGCGTGCAAACGGACGCAAGCGAGTGACGATGGCTGACAAGTCAAACGTGCAGCGTTTTGGCGGCGATCTCTGGCAGCGCGTGTTCAAGGAAGTCGGCGCGGGTTATCCGGAGATCGCGGCGAACCATCAATACGTCGACGCAATGGCGATGTACATGGTGCAGGATCCGTCGCAGTACGACGTCATCGTCAGCAACAATCTCTTCGGCGACATTCTGACTGATCTCGGCGCGGCGATTCAGGGCGGGCTCGGACTCGCCGCTTCGGGAAACATTCATCCCGGAAAAGTCTCGCTTTTCGAGCCGGTGCACGGCAGCGCGCCGCCGCTCGCGGGCAAAGGCATCGCGAATCCGATTGGATCTATTCTGACCCTCGCGATGATGTTAGAATACCTGGGCTTCCAAACTTTGAGTGACGAAATCGAGGCTGCTGTGCGCAGCGCGATCTCTGCGAATGAAACCACCAGAGATCTCGGCGGACAACTCTCTACGGAGGAAGCAGGCGCCGCAATCATCGCGCGCCTCTCCCGCGACGGCACGAAGTAGAAAGTAGAGGTAAAGGAATTATGACGAGCGCAGGGAAACTTACAACGAAGGCGATCGCGGTCATTATTATTGTAGCGATGCTCGATGCGGTGGGAGTGCCGCCCATCATCATGGTGCTTTTCACCGGGATGTGCTTCGTTGTTTGGCTTTTTGCTCGTCGCGCGCAGGCGCGTGAAGTCGAACGCATCTTCGATTTTTACATTGCCGCCGATGCGGTGCTGCGTGAAGAGGAACGACGCTGGTACGGTTTCGAGATCGCGGAAGTGATCGAACACGGCGAGAGCCTGCTCGACATCATGCCGGATCCGCCGCCGTTGAATTACTTCGCGCTTGGCGCGCTCTATCAACGACTCGGTAATCACACGGCCGCCGTCGAGTATCTTTCACGAGTGATTGAAGATGAGCGTTGCGACGAAACACATCGGACCGCGCCTTCGCCGCAACTGCGCCGTTATGTTTCCATGTTGCGACGCATCGAGTACCAGCCATCACTCGCGCCACAAACGCTCGCGGCAATCAGAAGTTTGGAACGTGCGCGGCAACGTAACGCCGACAAACTGCTGGAAGAAAGCCGTGAGCTGATGAATGCTGAGCAACAGGCAGCAAAAGAAGAGCAGCAGCCGGTGCCGCAAGTAACTGAAACGCGCGAAATACACGAGCACAAGGAACCGTTATTTGCATCGTCAATGCCGCTGAGTGAAATCTCCGCGCCGCCCCCGATAGCAAAGGTGCTGCACGACGTTTACGACGTTTATCAGGACGAAACCAGAGCCAGTAACTAACGCGACTTGTTCGAATCCCTGACAGCGGAAATCATTGCGATCGGATCGGAGCTTCTTGCGCCCGATCGCACTGACACAAACAGTCTCTGGCTTACCGAACAACTCAATCGCCTCGGGATCGAAGTCAAGCTCAAAACCATCGTCGGCGATGACGATGCCCGCCTCGAAGAAACGATCAAAGACGCCGTGCGCCGTTCGAAAGTGGTGATCACCACCGGCGGTCTTGGTCCAACCGAAGACGACATCACCCGCAAGATCACTGCGCGCGCACTCGGCAAACGACTGCTGCTCGATGAAGTCGTGCTGGCGGAGATCCGCCAGCGGTTTCAGGGTTTTGGCGTGACGATGCCGGAGCGGAATTCGCGCCAGGCGATGGTGATTGAAGATGCTGTTGTGCTGCCGAATCCGAACGGCACGGCGCCCGGGATGTTCATCGACCACCAGGGCACGGCGATCGTTTTGCTGCCCGGACCGCCGCGTGAGATGCATCCGATGTTCGAGAATCACGTCGCTGAAAAACTTGTCGGACGCGCGGGTAGTTTGCGTGTCGTGCGCCGGCTGTTGCGCGTCGCGGGCATGGGCGAATCTGCGGTTGATGAGAAGATCGCGCCGGTTTATACGCAGTACGACAATCCCGTTACTACGATCCTGTTCAATCATAGTGAGATCGAGATTCACCTGACTGCGCGTGGACGCACGGAGAACGAGGCGAGCGACTTGCTCGATCGTTTGTCAGCGCAGATCGAAGAGCGACTAGGCAATGCGGTGTTTTCGTTTGCGGGTGAAACGATGGAGGAAGTCGTTGGATTGAAGCTGTCGCTCGGTGGTTACACGGTCGCCGTGGCGGAGAGTTGTACCGGCGGGTTGTTGGCACAGCGCATCACGGACGTGCCGGGATCGTCGAAGTACTTCATCGGCGGCGTGATTGCGTATGCGAATGAAGTGAAGACGAAGGAGTTGGGTGTCGAGCCGATGTTGTTGATGGAGCATGGTGCGGTGAGTGCACCCGTTGCGGAAGCGATGGCTGAAGGTGTGCGGACGCGTGTCGGAACTGATTTCGGGTTGTCGATCACGGGAGTTGCCGGACCGGGTGGAGGTACTGAAGAGAAACCGGTGGGCACGGTTTTCATCGCGCTTGCGGATGACGTGAAGACGGAGCATCGACGGCTCAAGATTCCCGGCGATCGACATCTCGTTCGCTGGCGCGCCTCGCAGGCCGCGCTCGATATGTTGCGGCGTAGATTAATTTAACCACGGATGACACGGATCATTGTCGTTGTTATTGCTTACCTGCTCGGATCGATTCCGTTCGGTTACCTGATCGTGCGCAGGAAGATTGGCGCGGATATTCGACAGACGGGTTCGGGTGGGACTGGCGCGACGAATGTTTCGCGTCGCGCAGGCAACGCCGCGGGTGTGTTGACGTTGTTGCTCGATGCCGCGAAGGGTTCTGCCGCGATCGTGATCGCGAGAGTTGTCAGTGGTGATGATTGGGTGATCGCGGCGGCGGCGATTGCCGCGCTTCTCGGTCATATCTTTCCAGTGTGGTTGGGATTTCGCGGCGGCAAAGGCGTCGCGACTGGTGTTGGAATATTTTCCGTGCTCGCTCCAGTAGCGCTGTTGTGCTCGGGCGTGATCTTTCTCGCGATTGTTGTCTCGACGCGGTATGTATCGTTGGGTTCGATCATTGCTGCAATCCTGATCCCGGTATTTGTCTGGTTCCTAAGTGGCTCGCAATCATTATTGATCGCGTCGATTGTGGCCGCAGCGCTGATTGTGTTTGCGCATCGCGGCAACATCAAACGACTCGCATCACGAACGGAGTCGCAGATCTGAACGAACGATGAAGCAGATCGCAATCATCGGAGCGGGCAGTTGGGGAACTGCGCTGGCGGCGGTGGCCGCGCGAGCCGGACACAACGTGCGACTCTGGTCGCGAAACCCACAAGTGGTTAGCTCGATCAACGATGAACGAGTTAATTCACGTTATCTGAGCGCGAAGTCGATTCCACCGGGCGTGACCGCGACCGGTGACATCGAAACCGCATTGCGCGACGCATTGATGGTCCTACTCGCGGTACCATCTCACGCCGCGCGCGACACGTTGACGACGATGTCATCGCATTTGCACGAAGCTGCGATCATCGTCAGCGTCGCCAAAGGCATCGAGATCGAGAGCGGCAAACGAATCTCGGAAATCGCGAAAGAAGTGGTGCCCGACTCGCATCCGTTTGTTTGTCTGTCTGGTCCATCGTTCGCCAAGGAAGTAATTGAAGGACACCCGACCGCGATCGTCGCGGCGAGCAAAGACATTGCTGCGGCCCGCGCCGTTCAGAACGATCTGAGTTTTGAAAACCTGAGGATCTACACGAACGCGGACGTCGTTGGGACCGAAGTCGGCGGCTCGGTAAAGAACGTGATGGCGATCGCCGCAGGCATGACGGCAGGTTTGGGTTTCGGCGCGAACAGTGTCGCGGCGCTGATCACGCGCGGCCTCGCGGAGATCACGCGTCTCGCACGTCGCGAAGGTGCGCAATTGGAAACGCTCATGGGTCTCGCGGGTCTCGGCGATCTGGTGTTGACCTGTACTGGTAGTCTTTCGCGAAACCGCTTTGTCGGCGAAGAGCTCGGCAAGGGCAGAACGCTCGCGGAGATCACTGCCGAGTTAAGCGAAGTCGCCGAAGGCATCAACACGACGCGCGCCGTGAAGAAACTCGCTGATCGCGCCGGACTCGAGATGCCAATCACGAACGAAGTAAACGCAGTGCTTTATGACGGCAAGCCCGCGCGCGATGCCGTCGCAGAATTAATGAGCCGCCCGCTGCGCGAGGAAAAAAATTAAGCCACGGATTTACACGGGTAAACACGGATTGATCTGTGTCATCCGTGAAATCCGTGGCCCAATGAATAAAGGAGCCCACTAAATGTTGAAGCGCCTCTCAGTCTGTCTGACCTTCGTCCTGTATGTTTCCGCATTCCCGATCCACGCGCAGAACGGCACGCCTCCGAAACCGCCCGATCCGCTGAAGGCGTTGCAGTATCGCAGCATTGGTCCATATCGCGGCGGACGCTCTGTCGCAGTCACTGGCGTGCCTTCGCAGCCGTTTGTCTTTTATTACGGCGCGACGGGCGGCGGCGTTTGGAAGACCACTGACGGCGGCATCAACTGGGGATCGGTCAGCGATGGCTCGGTGTTTGGGACGGGCTCCGTTGGCGCGATCGAGGTCGCCGATTCCGATCCGAACACGGTCTACGTCGGCATGGGCGAGTCGCCGATTCGCGGCAACGTCTCGCATGGCGATGGTGTTTACAAGTCGAATGATGCGGGCAAGACGTGGAAGCGTGTCGGTCTCGAAGACACGCGACAAATTTCGCGCATCAGAGTGCACCCGAAGAATCCCGACCTCGTTTACGTAGCCGCGCTCGGCCACGTTTGGGGACCCAACGAGCAGCGCGGCGTGTTTCGTTCGAAAGACGGAGGCAAGACGTGGGAGAAGGTGCTCAGCCGCGGCAACAAGGCGGGCGCGACTGATCTGATTCTCGATCCGTCGAATCCGAACATCATTTACGCAGCCTTCTGGGAAGTCTATCGCAAGCCGTGGACGCTCGAGAGTGGTGGTCCAGGCGGCGGGATCTTCAAGTCGACTGACGGCGGCGACACGTGGAATGAGCTGACGAAGAATCCCGGCCTGCCGAAAGGTATGGTCGGGAACATCGGTATCACTGTCTCGCCCGCGAATTCCGATCGCGTTTGGGCCATCGTTGAAGCTGAAGACGGCGGCGTGTTTCGTTCCGACAACGGCGGCAACACGTGGTCCAAAGTCAACGAAGAACGTCGACTCCGCCAACGCGCGTGGTACTACACGCGCATCTACGCCGATCCAAAAAACGCCGACACCGTTTACGTTTTGAACACCGGCTTTTATCGATCGAACGACGGCGGTCGCACTTACAGCGGTATCGGCGTGCCGCACGGAGACAACCACGATCTCTGGATCGCGCCTGACGATCCAAATCGCATGATCGAGAGTAACGACGGCGGCGCGAATGTTTCGTACAACGGCGGCCGGAGTTGGAGTGAACAGGACCAACCGACGGCGCAGTTTTATCGCGTCGCGCTCGACAACGATTTTCCTTACCACATCTACGGCGCGCAGCAGGACAACTCGACGGTGCGCATCGCGAGTCGCACGACTGAAGGCGGCATCGGCACGAGTGATTGGTACGACGTTGGTGGCGGTGAGTCGGGCTGGATCGCGCCGTCGCCGAAAGATTCGAACATCGTGTTCGCCGGTTCTTACGGTGGTTTGACGACGCGTCAGGACAAACGCACGGGCCAGCTTCGCGACGTCAATCCGTATCCGAACAATCCGATGGGCGCGGGCGCGGACGTGCTGAAGTATCGCTTTCAGTGGAACTTTCCACTGCTGTTCTCACCGCACGATCCGAACAAGCTCTACCTCGCCGCGAACGTTCTCTTTATGACGACGGACGAAGGCAGCAGTTGGCAGATTATCAGTCCGGATCTGACGCGCAACGACAAGTCGAAGCAGGCGTCTTCAGGTGGTCCAATCACCAAAGACAACACGAGCATCGAGTACTACGACACGATCTTCACGGTGATGGAGTCGCCAGTGCAGGCTGGGACAATCTGGGCCGGTAGCGATGACGGTCTCGTACACGTGACGCGCGATGGCGGCAAGAACTGGGCGAACGTCACGCCGCCGACGAGCATGATGCCGGAGTGGATTCAGATCAACTCGATCGATGCGTCGCCGCACGATGCGGGCACGGCGTACGTCGCCGCGACGATGTACAAGTTTGACGACAACAAGCCTTATCTCTATCGCACGAGCGACTACGGCAAGACGTGGAAGAAGATCACGAACGGCATTCCCGACACGACGTTCACGCGCGTGATTCGCGAGGATCCAAACAAGCGCGGGCTGCTTTATGCGGGTACGGAAACGGGCATGTATGTCTCGTTTGATAACGGCGATCACTGGCAGTCGTTGCAGCTCAATCTGCCGATCGTGCCAATTACGGACCTTGCGATTCAGAAGCGCGAGAATGAGCTCGTCGTGGCGACGCAGGGTCGATCGTTCTGGATTCTCGACGACCTGCCGCTGCTGCATCAGATGATGGACAACGGTGGTCTGAGTGCTGTCGGTGAGACACGGCTGTACGAGCCGAAGGAAAGTTATCGTTTGCCCGGCTTCAGTTTTCCGCTTGGACCAACCTCGACACTCGGACAAAATCCGGCGAACGGCGTTGTCGTCTACTACTCGTTGAAAGCGAAGCCTACGTCGGATGTCGATCTGGAGTTTTTGGATTCGGCGGGTAAGTCGGTGCGAAAGTTCACGGCGAAAGTGAAAGCTCAGGGTGAGGGCGCGGCTGCCGCACCGCCGCCACCGCCCGCGGGTGAAGGATTTTTTGGTGGCGGTGGTGGTGCGCCGCCCGTGCCGACTGATGTGGGGCTCAATCGTTTTGTGTGGGACACGAGATATTCTGACGCCGTGCGTTTTCCGGGAATGATTCTTTGGGCGGGCGAGACGCGTGGTCCAAAGCTCGCGCCGGGACGTTACCAGGTAAAGCTCACCGTCGATGGCAAGAGCTACACGCAGCCGTTCGAGATCAAAGCCGATCCGCGTTTGACGACCACGCCGGCGGATTACGCGAAGCAGCTCGAGTTGAATCTGAAGATTCGCGACAAGTTGACTGAAACGCATAACGCGATCATTCAGATTCGAGACGTGCGCAAGCAGGTCGAGGATTTGTTGAAGCGCCTCGCGGGGCAGCCAAACTACAAAGTCATCAACGACGCGGGCACGGCGCTGAACAAGAACCTGACCGCGATTGAAGAGGCGCTGTACCAGACGAAGAATCAGAGCAGCCAGGATCCTTTGAATTTCCCGATCCGCTTGAACAACAAACTCGCGGCGCTCGGTGGTGTGGTGGCGAGTGCCGAAGCCGCGCCGACCGCGCAGTCGTATGCGGTGTATGATGAAGTGGTCGGGCAGATTGATGCGCAATTGCAGAAGCTCGCGCAGTTAATGCGAACTGATGTGCCGGCGTTCAATCAGCTAGTGAAGGATCAGAATATTCCGGCGGTGGTAGTGAAGCCGCAGAGTTCAAATCCGTGACCAATATCAAACGAGTAGCAGAAATAACGAACGCCAAACTCAGCGGCGATGGAACGCGGATCGTCACTGATGTCAGTCATGATTCACGCCGTGTTGGTCCAGGTTCGTTGTTCGTCGCGGTGACGGGGGCGCTGTTTGACGCGCACAAGTTTGTGCCGCAAGTCATGGAGCAGGGCGCTGCGGGAGTGTTGTCGGAGCGTCCTGCGCCTGAGGATTTCAGCGGCGCATGGTTGCAAGTCGCGGACATTCGTTGTGCGATGTCTCTCGCCGCGGCGGAGGTCCAACAACATCCATCACGCGAGTTGCAACTCGTCGGCATCACCGGAACGAATGGCAAAACAACTACCGCGTATCTCATCGCGTCGATTCCCGAAGAAGCGGGTGAGCTCGTGGCGATGACGGGCACTGTCGAGTATCGACTTGGCAAAGAACGCTTCAAAGCCGATCGCACGACGCCCGAAGCGCCCGACATGCAGCGACTGCTGCGACGCGCGGTCGAGATCGGTTGTCGCACGGCGGTGATGGAGTGTTCGTCGCAGGCGATGGATTTTCATCGTTGTGACGAACTCGAATACGCAGTCGCGGTTTTCACGAACCTCACGCGCGATCACCTCGACTATCACAAGACGATGGAGAACTATTGGTACGCGAAGCAGCGACTATTTGATGGTCGTCTCGGGACGAGACCACGACATTCCGTCATCAATGTCGATGATCCGTATGGAGTTGAGCTCGCTGCATCGCTCGAGAAGGACGGTTTGGATGTGATTCGCTATGCCGTGAATGCAGATGCGGATGTGACTGCTCGCGATCCGGAGTTTTCGTTGAGTGGGATGCGGTTTCGACTCGTGACGCCGGCGGGCGAACGCGATTTTCACTCGCCGCTCGTTGGTCCACCACACATCTACAACACGCTTGCGGCCGTCGCGAGTGGACTCGCGCTCGGTTATAGCTTCGACGTCGTGACTGCGGCACTCGAGAAGTGCACTGGAGCGCCGGGGCGGTTTGAGCGTGTCACGCATGATGGTGGTTTTTCAGTCGTCGTCGATTACGCGCACAGCGATGATGCGCTCTTGAATGTGTTGCGCACGGCGCGCGAAGTGGTGCAAGGGAAGATCATCACGGTGTTTGGGTGTGGCGGCGATCGCGACCGGACGAAGCGCGCGCCGATGGGTGAAGCGGCGGGCAGCTTGAGCGACGTGGTGATTCTCACGTCTGACAATCCGCGCACGGAAGATCCCGAGCAGATACTCTGCGATGCGGAGGAGGGGATTCAGCGGACGGGCAAGCCTTACCGCAAGATCGCGGACCGGACGGAGGCGATTCACCAGGCAATCGCGGAAGCGCAGGCCGGTGACCTCGTCTTGATCGCAGGCAAGGGGCACGAGGATTATCAGATCATCGGGCGTGAGACGTTTCACTTCGACGATAAGGAAGTAGCCCGCGCCGCGTTGGCCCAAAGGAATTAGTGTTGCCACAAAAAGGCACAAAAAGCACAAATGCAGAGAAAACGCATTTGTGCTTTTTGTGCCTTTTTGTGGCAACTTCTGTTTTTGCGCAGAAGCCCGCTTACGGTCCGCCAGCAACGCTCGGCACTATCAAAGACAAATCGATCTCAGAGAGTAGCGGGCTCATCGCTTCGCGCACGACACCGGGCGCGTATTGGACGCACAACGACTCCGGTGACGGACCATTCATCTACGCGATCGACACGCGCGGTGAATCACTCGGCACGTTCCGCGTCAACGGCGCCCAGAATCGCGACTGGGAAGACATCGCCGCCGGTCCTGGCCCACAAGCAAACAAATCGTATTTGTATATCGCCGACACCGGTGACAACGACTCCGTGCGTCCGGAAGTGATCGTCTATCGCGTCGCTGAGCCCGCGCTTTCTGGTACGAGTCGAAGTTTCACGAAAAAGCGTCCGGGGACGACCGAGCCCGCCGAAGCGATCAGGCTGAAATATCCTGATGGTGCACACGACGCAGAGGCGCTCCTGGTCCATCCGCATACGGGCAACATCTACATCGTCACGAAAGTGGTGATTGCGAATCCCGGAGTCTACGAAGCTGTCGCACCGTTCACCGCAGGCAAGCAGATCACGATGCGACGAATTGGCGAGACGCACGTGCCGAGTATCTTCGGCGGCGTGGTCACGGGCGGCAGCATTTCTCCCGACGGGCGTCGCGTTGCGTTGTGTGATTATTTTCAGGGATACGAGATCGTACTGCCGGCAGGCAGTTCTAACTTCGATGATATCTGGACACAGAAGATGATCGGCTTCGATCTCGGCAAGCGCAAGCAGGGCGAGTCGATCACCTACCGCCTCGACGGCAAAGCCCTCCTCGCCACAAGTGAAGGAAGGCAATCGCCCCTTTTCCAAGTGGAGCGCAACAGATAGTTTTCACGCAAAGGCGCAAAGAACGCAAAGATTTCCTTTGCTAACTTTGCGTCTTTGCGTGATTTTTTCTGTCTAACAAATAGTAGACCGGCAAGCCCAGCAATATTAAGAAGACGCCGATTGCGGATTGACGCGGTGTGTTGATGATGGTTTGAACGATAACCCACGTTGACACGATCAAAAACACGATGGGCACAACCGGATAACCCCACACACGATAAGGTCGCTCGGCGTCCGGCATACGTTTACGGAAGATAAATATCGATGACGCGACCAGTATGTAGAACAAAGTCAACGCAAAGATCGCGTAGTCTGTGATCGTGTCGTAAGACCCTGAAAGCGCCACCACACACGCCCAAAACATCTGGACCAGCAGAGCCCGAATCGGCACATGCGTGCGCGGCGAAACGTGCGCGAGGCTCTTGACGATCAGACCATCTTTCGCGAGCGCATAGGGTATGCGCCCCGTTGCCAACAGCGATGCGTGCAGCGCGCCGAAAGATGAAGTCATCATCGCCGCGGCCATGAGTGTTACAGCGCCGGCGCCGAGTAGTCTTTTCACAACTTCCGCTGCTACCGATGAAGCCGCTGGAACACTCGCTATCTCAGTCGGTGACAGCACGTGGTAATAGTTGATATTCACGAATAGATAAAGGGCCATCACCACGAGCCCGCCGCCGATCAGTGCAAGCGGCAGATTGCGACCGGGATTCTTCACCTCGCCCGCGAGAAACGTGATGTTGTTCCAGCCGTCGTAGGCCCAGAGCGCGCCGAGCATCGCGGCCGCGAATCCGGCCATGCCGCCCGTCGTGATCGCCACGCCTTCACACGCGCCGCCAGTGTTTGCCATGCCGAGATGGCCCCAGTCGCCGCCGCTGTAAAAGAAAGCACCAAAGCCGATGCCGAGCAGCAGCACCAGCTTCATGCCCGTGAGCAGACTCGCGACGCCGCCACTTACGCGTACGGCCGCGCAGTTGATCAGAGTCGTGATAACGATCGCGGCGAGTGCGACGAATTGCAAACGACCAAAGGAAACAACGTGCCCGCCCGGAAATGTGTATTGAAAGTAGATTGGATCGAGCGCGCCCTTGAGCAGATCGTTGAGAAAGATCGCGAAGCCGACGGCGAGTGCGGCAGCAGACGCGGTGCGTGCGATCAGAAACTGACTCCAACCGTAGACAAAACCCAGCGGCCGTCCAAACGCATCACGCAGAATTCCATACTCGCCCGCCGCGCGCGGCATCATTGCAAGCAACTCGGCGTACGTGAGCGCGCCGGCAAGTGCAAGACAACCGGCGATCACCCAAACGATGAGCGCCTTGCCGGGCGTGCCGACATTACACGTCATCACGCGCGCTTTGAGAAAGACGCCAGTGCCGATGATGTTGGCGACGTTGACCGAGATCGCGCCAATCAAGCCCAGCCCGCGGATCAGTTGTGTATGTTCAGTTTTCATCCGTCTTAAAGATCCGTCTAATCCGCGGTTAAAAAACGTCGTTGGTTATTAGATCTTCGTATGTGTCTCTTCTACGAATGAGCTCAGCCTTACCATCACTGGAAACCAAAACCGCCGCCGGCAATGGCCGCCCATTGTAGTGAAACATCTGGGCCAGCGAATACGCGCCGCAGTTGAGCAATGCAAGCACTTCGCCTGGGCCAACATCGTCCGGAAGCTTACGGTAATCGGGCAAACGTCCTTCGCGCTCGATGTCGAAATAGACGTCGCCGGAATCGCAGAGTGGACCAGCAACTTTGTAGTCGCGCGCGTAAGGCGCGCCCGCGCGTGAGGCGGAGATCAGGTGGTAGTACCACTTGTAATTATTCATCGAGAGCATGATGTTGTAACCGGCGTCGGTTAAAAGCCAAACGTCGCCGGTTTCGGGACGGCTCTTGATGTTGCGCACCGTCGTCAGCACCAGACCAGCATCGGCGATCACGCTGCGACCCGGCTCCAGCAAGATTGTCACTTGATCGAGCAGGTGTTCGGCGTCTGCGGCACGAGCAGATTCGCGCGCGACGCGCAGCGCTTCCTTGAGCACTGTCGTTGGCTCGAGCTCCGCGCCCAGCATGTCGCGCTCATGTTCGGGAAGTTGATCCGCCTGAGTACGATCGCGCAGGTAGTTCACGGGAATGCCGCCGCCGAGATTGATGTGCTCAAGCGTGTGGCCCGTCTCGCGATGAATCGTGACGAGGTGTTCCCACATGCTCCGGAACGCTTCAGCGAAGGGTTCGACGTCGGGCGTCTGTGAGCCGACATGAATGTGAATGCCGCAAACGTGAACCAGATCAGGTTTCTCGAGACCACGTCGAAACGCAGCGAGAACTTCAGACGACGAGATACCAAATTTCGACGTCAGCAGCGCGGTTTGCAATCCAAGATGTGAACGCGTGCCGATCTCGGGTACGAGCCGCAGCGTGATGCGCGCCGGTGGTACGTTTTCACCGCGCGCACGCAGGCGTTCGACAGATTGTTCGACCAGATCCTTTCCAGCACATTGGGATCCTAAGCTTAGAATTCCACGTGGACAAGTTGTCGCG
>JADMIO012736320.1_pt1 | contig 103408 bp, 81 predicted proteins | sample 8958161 | NCBI WGS metagenome assembly JADMIO01 (sample SAMN16585339, study PRJNA669376) | soil metagenome | isolation source: Crop rotation soil | place: USA: Cullars Rotation, Alabama | collected 2011
CGCGACAACTTGTCCACGTGGAATTCTAAGCTTAGGATCCCAATGTGCTGGAAAGTTCACCGGAGAATCGCTTTTGCCCGATGGGCACACAGCCGTTTTTCCTAGCTCGTATAAGTTACCCGACGAGACGCGTTTTGATATTTGGGACTTGGACCAGAGTGGTTTTGTCTGTTCGCTCGGGGATAGCAGTATTGACAGTGAGCGGTTTGTCCTCGCTCCGGCGCAGCGGCTCCTGGCCGTGCGGAGCAGTGCTACGAACGTCTCGGTCTGGGAATGGCCCTCTGGCCGTCGGGTTTGTCTTTTGACGAATATCATTCCCCCCATTTCTCACTTAACCGACGGCTATTCTCTATGGAATTTGAAACAACCTTTAGCATTCTCAGCCGATGGAAGCATTCTGGTCACGGCCAAAGATGGCGACCGAGACAAGTCGGATCAAGCCAGAATCGAATTCTGGAATTTAAATGGAACCCAATTGGGTCACTTCAACGCTGACAAGGTCGACTTTACCGCTGGAGCCTGGCTCTCCCCAGATGGACGGCTTTTGGCCGCAGGCCTGAGGGATATCAAGGTCTGGTCCGTTCCCTCAGGTGAGCTGAAAGTGAGGCTCATTGGCCATATCCGGAGCAGTTTGCGACTCGGCTTCAGCGCTGATGGTCGTACGTTGTCCTCTATTGCGGACGATGGTACGGTCAGACTTTGGCACGTGGCAACCGGACGTCAATTGCTGGTCTTGCCCATTCCAGTGAATGATCCGAATACCTGCCGGACTCAGTTTTCGCCCGACGGCCGAACTTTAATTGCAAATTGGAAGCAGGCCGAAGGTGTCGTAACGCACTTGTGGTACGCGCCATCTTTGGCCGAGATCGCGGTGGCCCAGGGCAATGATTACAAGGGGCTGACCACCAACGCCGCAGCCTGGCTCGTAACCGCCAAGGCGCTAGAGAAGCGCCATCATTTGGAGGAGGCCGAGCGCGCCCTAACGGAGGCGGTTCAGCACACTGACTTGGGCACTGAAAGCCAAGCTCTGCGCAATGCCGCTCTACTGCGCCGCTCGAAGGTCCGCTCTCGCCTCGGCCATTTGTCTGAAGCGGTCTCGGACAAACTGGCGGCGATTAACGTTCCTGCGCGTGATCCGCACACGCCCGAACAATCAATCGATCTTTCGCCCTTCTTTAATGCGAGTCTCGATTCAAATAGCTTATATCACAAGATTCCGCCAGGACCATTTCTTAATAACCTGCCCCGTGGGTTTCGAAGTTTGCCCGGCACCGAGGGCGTTGATTTCGACTTGCGCGGCGTTGTACAATTGGACAATGACGAGCATCTGCCGGGCTTGCCTCAGTCGGTAGAGGGTATTAGCGTAAAACAGAAACTGCACCGGCTTCATTTTTTGCATGGAACACATTCTCACTACTCGGCCGGTCAACAGGGCAATGAGAAGGGGCAGATCGGATCCTATGTCGTTCATTATGCGGATGGCGAACAAGAACAGATACCGATCACATTTGGCCACAACGTGCGCGATTGGGTGCTCGACCTCGTCGAAATGCCCGGCGCGAACATCGCCTGGATTGGCAGCAATTCCGTATTTAAAGCCTGCTGGATTTATCAACTGGCTTGGGAAAATCCGCATCCTGAAATTCCAGTCGAGACGGTGGATTTTGTTTCAAAGCTCACTAACCACGCTCCCTTCTTGGTCGCCATTACCGCGGAGACCGACGCCTACGGACAATCTGCTCACAGGACGGATACGGAGCGGGTCTTTGCCGATGTGTTGACACCGAAGTTCATGAGCCAGCCGGGGAGCGTGGACATGCTCTGGGTTCGCGCCGGGTTCCTCGCGCGCGGCGGTCACTGGAGCGGAGCGGCGGCAGATCTATCGAGAGTCATCGGTCACAAACCCGATGACGTGCTGGCCTGGCACAGCTTGGCGGCGCTTCTTGTTCAAGCGGGACAACTGGATCGGTACCGCGAGCTTTGCGCCAATAGCCTCGATCGCTTCAGTGATACTAAGGATCTAACCACGGCCGAACGGATCGCCAAGGACTGCCTCCTCCTGCCTTCTTCCGGCGCGGACCTCGAGGCGGCTGGCCGGCTAGCTGATTTAGCGACACGCAGTGCCACAAACAGTTCTGCTTTCCCTTGGTGCCAATTTTGCAAGAGCCTGAGCCAGTACCGGCGCGGACAATTTGCCGATGCGGTGCGGTATGCGGAACTGGCGCTTTCTCAACCGGGCGACGCCCAGCGGGACGCCGGGGTGCAGGCAGTGCTGGCAATGGCCTGCTGGCGAAATAACCAAACCGAAGCCGCGCGGAGTGCGCTCAAGCAGGGAATCGAAATCTCGCGCACCAAGCTGCCCAAACTCGAAGACGGAGACCTCGGAAGCCGTTGGCTGGATGGCATCATAGCCCACACCCTGCTGCGCGAAGCTCAAACACTAATAGAACAGCCGGTAGCCGAGGCGACTAAGCCGGCTCATGAATAATGTAACCCAAATACTGCAAGCCATTGAGCGCGGTGAACCAAAGGCGGCCGATCAACTGCTTGACTTAGTTTACGAGGAGCTGCGCAGGCTTGCGGCAGCGAAAATGGCGCTTGAAGCGCCTGGCCAAACGCTGCAAGCAACGGCGCTGGTTCATGAGGCGTGGCTCCGATTGACTACCGATGAAAATCGAAAATGGAATGACCGCAACCATTTCTTTGCAACGGCTGCAGAAGCGATGCGTCGTATTCTGGTGGATAACGCTCGGCGCAAGCGCACCAAACGCCGAGGCGGTTCTCGATCAGCGGTTGAAATGCCGGACGTAGCCGCTCCCATCGCTCCTGAAGACGAGCAAATGCTGGCTCTCAATGAGGCCTTGGAAAAGCTGGCCACGTTCGACTCTCAAAAAGCAGAACTCGTAAAGCTTCGCTATTTCGTGGGCATGACTATCGAAGAGTCCGCAGAGATTTTGGGCATCTCCACCCGAACCGCGAAGCGTCATTGGACTTATGCACGCGCTTGGCTCGGTGAGGAGATACGAGCTGCTCGAGTGCAGGATGCTCTGAAGACTGACCGGGGAGGTTAGTTAGCCACCCGTCGAAAATGGCCAACAGCCCGAGCAGTTCGGCCATCTTCACACGAGACCTTGGCACCGGAATCGAGGTCAGTTGCCAGCGCCGTTTCCCGGGGTAATGATGGTGCCGAGCTGGTCGCCAGATTCGACACAAGTTGCTTTTGTTGCTTCCGGTTCTGCCATCTCCGTGGTTTGCATGGCGAATTCTGATGGGACCTTTCTTCGGGTACTGCCTACTTATCCGAATGCTGCTGTAGCAATTGTGTGCCGCGTAACGGAAAATGCCGTGTGAACAGGGTGATTTCCTCGGATTTTCGACGTATCACCCTTTTTTTATCATTGCGCTTTGCGCATCGTTGGTAAAAGGATTGAAATATTCATCGTAAGATTGCTTCTTTTCTTTGTCACCTCTTTGACTTGTTTCCAGACTGATTTATTGACGTGAAGATGACACAAGCAGTGAAAAAAACGGATTCTAGCGACTCCGAGTTGGTGACGTGGAGTCTGGCGGGCAACCGCGATGCGTTCGGCTGGATTGTAGCCCGCTATCAATCACTGCTTTGTTCCCTCGCTTACAGCGCCACCGGTAGTCTCAGTCTGAGCGAAGACTTGGCGCAAGAAACCTTTGTCGCGGCTTGGAAGCAACTCGCCGATTTGCGCGAGCCGGAAAAACTGCGTTCGTGGCTGTGCCGGATCTTACGCAATCTTACCTATGATGCGCTGCACAGACAGGGAGTGGAGCCCATTCACAAAGCGGAACCCCTGGAAGAGATACAAGAATCCCCCGCACCGGAACCGCTGCCCTCGGATTACACGATCAGCCGGGAGGAAGAAGCCATCCTCTATCGTTCGCTTGAGCGCATTCCGGAAAGTTACCGCGAACCGCTCATTCTGTATTATCGCGAACACCAATCAGTTGAGAATGTGGCGGCGGCTCTGGACTTAAGTGAAGACGCCGTGAAACAACGATTGTCTCGTGGGCGGAAGTTGCTTCACGAACAGGTATTGGCTTTTGTAGAAGGGGCATTGGAGCGGACGAGCCCGGGCAAAGCATTCACAATCGGCGTGCTTGCGGCCTTGCCCGCCTTCACTATTTCAGCCAAGGCTGCGACGGTCGGAGCGACGGCAGCAAAAGGCGGTACAATCGCCAAAACGGCCGCCGCCAGCGGGTTGTTGACCGCGATGCTCGCTCCGGCATTGGGCCTGTTCGGCAATTATATCGGCTATCGCATCGGCATGGAGGGCGCGCTATCAGATCACGAGCGTGAGTACATCAAGAGTTTTTACCGAAAAATGCTCGCGTGCCTGATCGGGTTTTGCGTCGCGTACGGCGTTCTGGTGATCTGGGCAAAAGAATTCATCAAGGATCACCATTTGGTTTACAGCAGTTTGATTATCGGGTTGGTGCTTTCTTTCACTTTCATGATTCTTACGAGCGGGATTTTTTGGCTGCGAGCCCCGCGCAAATTCCTGGCTGAATTCGCGGCGAAAGGCGTGAGCGTCAATCCGGAAAGTCCGGCCTGGGAATACCGCAGCAAATATATTTTGTTGGGACTGCCCTTCATCCACATTCGCGTGGGCGGCAGTCTGGCCGTGCCGGTAATACCGGTTAAAGCCTGGATTGCCTCGGGTGAGTATGCTGTGGGCTTGCTGTTTGCTTTTGGCAACCTGGCGATTGCGCCAGTGAGCATAGGTGCGTTGCCAATCGGATTATTATCCTTCGGCGGCTGTGCGGTTGGCTTGCTCTCATTGGGCGGGTTCAGCTTGGGGATCTGGTCGTTTGGCGCGTTGGCGTTTGGCTGGCAGGTGTTTGGCGGTTGCGCCATCGCGTGGAATGCGGCGAATGGTGGCATAGCCGTTGCGCATCAATTAGCAGTTGGCGGCATCGCGCATGCATTGCAGGCCAACAACGAAGTAGCACGATCTTATTTTCGGTCGAACCTGTTTTTCCAGCACATACCCCTCGCCTTGCGCTATCTGGCTTGGCTGAATCTGCTTTGGGTCATTCCGATGCTTGCCCGGTGGCGAGTCGTAGCACGAAGTCGTCGCCGACGGAAATCCGCACATTTGTAAAAATACCATATGCGCTATCAGATCGAATTGACGCATTCGAAGCCGACTATTACGGCTGTGATTCGAAACCGGCTGCCGGCAAAAGATCTGCCACAGTTCGTGCCCGCCGCGTGCGGCGAGGTGTGGTCGTTTATTCGATCTGCCAGACTCCCGCGACCAGGACGGCATCTGACGCTGTATCTCAATGACGGATCTATCGAAGTCGGGGCCGAAGTATCGGAACCGTTCGCCGGCAACGATCGGATTCATTGCTCACAGTTGCCCGCCGGTCGTGTGGTGACCACCGTTCACTTCGGCCCATACGAACGCCTTTCGGATGCGCATGCAGCCATTCGCGAGTGGTGTGCCAGGCATGGGCACCGATGTTCGGGTGTTTCCTGGGAGATTTACGGTCACTGGGAGGAGAGTTGGAATAGTGATTCGTCAAAGATACGCACCGATATTTTCTATCAGCTTCACTATCCAAAAGGCCCAACAAGCGGTCCGGAGCTTGCGACATGAAAGACAACTATGAAACGATTGATATTAGCAGTGGTCAGCGTCGGCGTGATTGGCGGAGCGACGCTATATTTGAATCGGCAAAAGACAGCGCCGGTTTCTCCAGCAGAACCGATGGCTGAAGCGACTTCGACCCATCCACCAGAAGACAAACGTTCCGTGAAGACCGCGGTCGTGCAACAAACAGAGCCGCAAATTACGCAAGCCGCAGCCGATTCAAAACAAACGCCGATTGCACCGCCAGTCTTGAATGAGGTGAAGCCCGATAACGCCCCAAACTCCACTCCAGCCACTGCATTCCGCCAAGCCATAGATATATTGGTGTCCCCGCAAACGAGTTTCCAACAAAGGCAGGCTGCCTGGAAACAATTGCGGGATGCCGGGGAATTGGACCAGGCCCTAGCGACTTTGAAGCAGGGCGTAGCGGACAATCCGACTTCAGTGGAATATCCAACGGTTCTCGGCGAGGCCTATGTTTACAAATTACAGACTATTCGGGATTTCCATGAGGTGAGCATTCTGGCGTTGCAGGCCGATCAGAGTTTCAACAGCGCGTTGGGCATCGAGCCAACAAACTGGGAAGCGCAATTTTTCAAAGCAGCCGCTTTGTCCCGTTGGCCCCCGGAAATGAACAAAGGTCCGGAGGTGATCCAACAATTCTCGAACCTCATTGATCAGCAGGAAGCGATGCCGCCGCAGCCGCAATTCGCGCAAACCTACTTATTGTTGGGTGATCAATACAAAAAGACAGGACAACTTGATTATGCGATGCAAACCTGGCGGCTTGGGCTGGCCAAATTTCCCGCTGATTCAACGCTTAAGGGAAGAATCGCCCACCCCTGACGAGGAGCACTAAAGCTGACCTCACTCCTGCTCCTTGGGTGAACACCGCTTGTTCTGCTGCCGGGATCACAATCGAATTATGCCGAGTTCCAGATGTTTTGTGATACTTGACTAAGATAACTTCAGTTTTCGAATCATTCAGCCTGATGCCACAGAGCGCCACAAAAGAAAATGACAAAAACAACCAGAATTAATAGTGCGTGCATGTGAAGTCTATTGGTTTTTGGTTTGGCTGGCCGCGCTGGCGTTCGCACTCAGGCCGGACCATTCCGCATCTTTAAGAGCCCATCCGCCTCCGAGCGCTTTGTAAAGTTGCACCACGGCCAACCGGCGGGCGACCTCGACCCGCGAAAGCGCATTTTCCGCCGGATATAATTGTTGCTGCGCTTCCAGAACTTCGTAATAACTGGCTTTGCCTTCATGGTAACGCAGCATCGCTGTCTCGACGGCTTCGCGACCGGCAGCGACTGCTTCCGCTTGTTCTCCGCGTCCTTCTTCGAATCGGCTGCGGGCGATTAGCGCGTCCGATACCTCGCGAAAAGCCGTCAGGGCCGTCTGCTGGTATTGAAGTTTGGCTTCTTCGGCTGCGGCTTTGGCCTGGCGATAGCGGCCGGTCAATCGGCCTCCGGTAAAAATAGGGCCGGCGGCGCTTGCTGCAAGTGACCATGTATTGGCTTTTGCAGAAACCAAGTTATTGAGATCCGAACTTGCGCCACCGTAAAACGCGGTTAACCCTACGCGTGGCAAGAAATCCCCAACCGTCACGCCGATTTGCGCGTTGGCGGCCCGCAACTGTTGTTCAGCGGCGCGCAAGTCAGGGCGCCGTTCCAAAAGTGTGGATGGCAGGCCGACCGGAATTTCCACTGGAACTTCCTGGGCCAGAAGAGTCGAACTGCGCGCAATCGGCCCCGGATTCTGCCCAAGCAAAATATTAATTTCATTTTCCTTGAGCGCAATTTGGCGTTCGATATCAGGAATGGTGGCGGCGACAGAACGCAGCGCCAGCTTTGCCCGCGAGACTTCGAGTTTGGATGCCAGCCCACCTGTGTGTTGATCGTCAAACAGTTTGAATGTGCGTTCGTAGGAGTTGCGCGTCCTCTTGGCGATCGCGAGTTGCTCATCTAATTCGAGCAATTCGAAATAGCCTTTCGCAACTCCGCTCACCACGGAGATCATGACGGCGCGGCGGCCTTCCTGCGTGGCGATGAAGTTGGCCCGAGCGGCTTCGTTCATGCGGCGCACGCGTCCCCATAAATCAATTTCCCACATTGCTTCGAACCCGCCCAGAAAACTGTTCATGGTCTGCCCGCCGTTGGGTGACGGCTGGCCCAAAAAACTGTTTCGCCCCCTGGTTGAATCGCTTCGATAATCAAGCTGCGGCATGAATTGCGACCGCGCCTGTGTTTGCAAGGCCCGAGCCTGATCCATTCGCGCCAGGATGATATTCAGATCATAATTATTTGTTAGAGCCACTCGCACCAAATCCTGCAACGCCGGATCTTTAAAAACGGCCCACCAAGGCAGATCAGCGAAAGAATTCGTCGAAGTGGCTTCGGCAGTGTCGCGAAAGGTTCGCGGCGCATTGACTGTCGGGCGTTTGTAATTTGGGCCCACCGCGCATCCGGCCAGAATTAATAAGGCCGCGACACAGCAAGCAGATGTTTTAATTAAATGAATATGCATAGGTAAATCCTTACTTGATAAGTTTCAGTTTCGCGCAGAAGACATAATAGAGCGTTGGCAGCAGCAGCAGCGTCAGCACGGTGGCGAAAATTAAGCCAAAAATGTGCACGGCCGTCAGTGGATGCCAGAGTGCGCCACCGGTCAGGAACAGCGGGATGAGCCCACCCACGGTCGCCAGCACTGTTACGAGGACCGGACGCAATCGCGCCAGGCCTGCTTGAACGAGCGCCTTCTCCAATTCCATTCCTTTGGCGCGCGCTTCCTCAATGAAATCGCTCAGCACGATAATGTGGCTCACCATCACGCCGGCTAGACTTACGATTGCGAGCAACGCCATGAATCCAAGGGGCGAGTGGGTCACTCCCAATCCCAGGAATGCTCCAATCAGCCCAAGCGGAACAGTCAGCATCACGACCACCGATTTGATTAGAGAACGAAATTGCAGCACCATGGTCATGGCAATCAATGCCAGCGAGATCATCATCACCATCCCCATTTCCCCTCGGTTTTCCCGCAACTCCTTGTCCTCGCCGGCAAAGCGCATTTGATATCCGGGTTCCAGTTTGATTTTAGCCAAGGCTGGCTTGGCGCGTTTTAGAATTTCTGAAGGGAGTTCTCCGAATCGCGCATACGACTTGACCGTCACTGTGCGAAGCTGATTGTAATGTGGAATTGTCACATATTCCGGTTGAATTCGTAAGCGTGAAAAGCTTTCGAAAGGAACCGATTTTCCGCCTGGGAGCTGCGCATAAAGCCCGCGAATTTTCTCGGCTTCCGACCGGTCTTCGACGCGGCCGCGCACCAGCACTGGGATCAACCGGTCCCCTTCGCGCAATTCTGTTACTTTTAAGCCAGTAAAAGAGGCCTGCGCAACGGCGCCAATCTGCTGATTGTTTAATCCCAGGGAATTTGCGCGGTCCTGGTCGATGTCGATTTGGATGTTTGGCATGCGCAAGCCGAGGTCATCAAACACATGATATCCGCCCGCGTCGCGTAGCACGGCTGCTGTTTGCTCCGCGAGTTCGCGCAATTTGTCCAGGTTCTCGCCGCTAAGGCGAATTTGAATTGGCTCATCCACGGGCGGCCCTTGTTCAAGCTGCTTTACCACGCAGCGCGCGCCCGCAACGGACTCGTCCAGTTCTTTGCGCAACTTCACCAGCAGGCCGCCAACCTCATCCTCGTGGCGTGTGTTGATCAGGATTTGCGCGATATAATTCGCTGGCTCTTTGGGAGCTACGTTATAGTAAAAGCGCGGCGCCGTGCCACCGGAAAAGACCGCCGCGCTGGCCACCTCCTCATGGCGTTTAATTATCTCAACCACGTGATCCACGGAGGAGCGCATGGTTGTGATCGAGTCCGTGGAAGGCAGTTCGATGTCCACCAGCAACTGATTTCGCTCGGCGGGCGGAAAAAACTGACTGCCCAAGAATGGCGCCAGCAGACAACTGAGCGCCAGCAAGGTATAGCCCGCTCCCAGCACCAAGAACGGACGTTTGAGGGCAGCCTCCAGCGCGCCGCGATAACGCGGCAGAATAGCCGCCAACGCGAGGTCCACGTAACGAAACAAGAAGAAGGACCGTACTTCCCCACCTTCATCCAAACCTTTTTGGCCGCGCAAAATGTAGTAGCTGACCAACGGCGTGAAGGTGAACGAGACCAGCAATGCCGCCAGCAAAGAGAGTGTGATCACCGCGGGAAGGCTCTTCATGAATTCGCCTTTGTCACCGCTGAGCATTAGCAACGGCAGGAACGCAAAAATATTGATCAACGTGCCGAATACCATCGGATGCGTCAGGTTCACCGGTCCGAGCCAGGCCGCGCGCAACCGGGGATGTCCATTGTGCAATTCGCGATTGATCCCGTCGGATGCCACGACCGGCACATCCACGAGCATTCCCAGAGCGATGATGAGCGCCGCGATGGAAATCTGATGCAACGGAATTTTGAGCATCTGCATGCCGATCAGCGTCATCGCAACCGTTAGTGGAATCGCCGTGGCCAGCACCAGCGCGGAACGCCAGTCCATCAGGAATAACGAAACGAAAATAACGATCAATACGGCTTCGACGAAGCAACGCACAAAATGGTGAATGCGATGCGCCACCGCTGTCGGCTGGTCCGAGAGCACCCGAAATTCCAAACCTTCCGGAATGCGCGTTTTCATGGCCTCCGCCACCTTCATAACGTTCTGGTTGAAATGGCGGATGATTTCGCCATCGCGCATTTCGACCGCAACCATCACGGCTCTGCGCGTGTCCAGCTTGCCCTCTTTTCCGGTGCGCCCCAGAACATCGGCTTTGTATGGGATGGGTGATTCATACATACGCCGCACTTCAAAAATATCTCTCAAATACACGGGCGCCCCGCCGCGGCTCATGCTGACAACCGTGCCCAGCATGTCGTTCTCGCTTTTATACTCGCCGGAAAGCTGCACGGGGAAGTTGCGTCCTTCCGTGCGCAATGTTCCGCCGGGGATCACCGCGTTGCGCGTGGAAATCGAATTCATCACTCCCTCAGGCGTAAGTCCGTACCCAGCCATGTTTGCATCTGAGAACAACAGGTAAACGGCTTCCTGAACGATCCCGACCTTGGTGACTTTGCCCACGCTTGCGACCTGCTTTAATTCATCTTCGAAATCGCGGGCCAGCAATTCGAGCGTGCGATAGCTGTATCGAGGAGGAGCTGAAGCGCGAATTTGCGGAAGCGGATCTTCGTCACCCATCAACAAAATCGGAGGGGTGTAGTCGGGATGCATCAACTCGCGGTCTGTCCCAGTGACCACCCGCGTGAAATCATTAATGAACTTTCCAAGCTCTTGCCTCGAGGCGCATGTTTGCATCTCCGCGAGAATGAACGATTGCTTTTGCACCGTCTTCACATTGGTCCCGAGCCGAGCCGCGCGAATCGCGGTTTCCAGCCGGCCCAGAATGTCGCTTCGATAGTTTTGCGAGATCGACGGCGGGAAAAACACCGCCATGGCCGCGTGATTTGTGGCGCTTGAACTGCATCTGTGCTCCGCCAAGGTTTCACGCAGCAAGTTCGCCCGCGCGATGCACTCCGCATCCGTAATGGGCGGGCTGACCAAACCGAACAAGAGTGTGATTGTATTGCCGAAATCGGTATTTAACCAAGGTTGGCGCGTCCCTTCAGGAAGCGTCACTTCCTGAATCTTCGCCCGCACCTTATCCCATTCCTGGTCGATCATGGCCGTGGATGCGGGAACCTGTTTGATCGTCATTGTCGAGATTCCAGGGCGGGATTGCGTTTTTATTTCCTCGATCGACTTGAGTTCGCTGATCTTTCGCTCGAGCGGCTTGGAAACCAATTCTTCAACCTTCGACGCGGTCGCTCCCGGAAAGATGGAAACAAGCATTGCTGTTCGTTGCGGGATGGTAGGGTCTTCCTGTTGGCCGAGTTTGGTGTAGGCAATGCCGCCCCAGATCAGCACGGCAATCAGGGCCAGCCAACTAACTTCACGGTGCTCTACGCAAAATTGCGCCAGGCCGCCGGATTTTACTTCTTTTTCAATGTGATTGGACATAGCAGTCGTTCCTTTCTTGAATTACTTTGCGGCCATCGTCTCCCCGGCCACCTCAACCAACGCGCCGTCATAGAGAAAACTCGTTCCGGAAATCACCACCCGTTCTCCCGCGCGCAATCCTTCAACGATTTCAATCGAGCTATTAAAAATGTCGCCCGTCTTCACTGGGCGTTTCCTGGCTTTGCCATTCTCGATGACGAATACGCCTAATTGCGAGGGCTCCTTGCGGTTGCCGTTATCGCTGGCAGGCAGGGTTACCAGCGCCGAAAGCGGCACGCACACTTGGTTCGCGCTTGCCATTGCCTTGTCCTCAACGTGAATGCGAGCAGTCATGCCCGAGCGCAAAAGACCATTTGGGTTGGGCACCTTGACCACCACGCGGAACAATCGGCCATCGCCGCTTGCGGCTACTCCAACTTCAGAAACGCGCCCGCGAAAGGGCCCAAGCTTTTCCAGTCCGGAAATTTCGATATCAATTTCATTGCCGGGGGTCAGCCGTCCCACGAGTCGATCGGGCAAACCTAGCTCAACGGACATCAAGCTCGTGTCCGCGAAGCGCAACACCCTCTGGCCAGGGGCGACAGTAACGAGAGAATTGACATGCCGCGCCAGAATCACGCCGTCCTTCGAAGCCACCAACCGGGAGTCGCGCAAATTCTGTTGGGCCTGATCTAGCTGCGCTTGCGCCGAGCGCCAGTCCGCTTCTGTCACGTCGAGTTCTTGCTGGGAAATAGCGTCTGTGGCGCGCAATTTCCGGAAGCGTTCAAGAACTTTCGTGGTAAGTTCCGCCCTGGCGCGCGCTGAAATCAAAGCGTTGGTGAAATCAACCTGGTTTAATTCCGCCAGAACCGTTCCCGCTTTTACTGGCGTGCCCTCGTCCCAATCGTGGCCAGCTTCGGGCCCGATTCCGAAAAGGATTCCGCCAACCTTAAAACTCAAATCGGTTTCATTGTCGAAACGGACACTCGCCAGGTAGGAGGCATCGCCGTCGTGGCGGGCTTTGTCGAACGACTCAGCCGTGGCCGCCCGCACGAGCGATGTTTCCGGTGGTCTGGGTTCCTCTTTTCGGCATCCTGCCAAAGCCAATGCCGCGCACAGCAACGATGGCCCGAAGCCGGGCCGATACTGAAAGATCTTCTCAATTTTTCGCATATGACAACCCTCCTTTGCAGTCTGAATGCCAAGATTGGTTGCAAGTGGAACCTGTTGGAAATCAGCAGTTAATAACGAGGGGCAGCGTTTTCGATTGAGGTTCGAAATCAGAAGGTTCGAAAATTATCGTTCGGAAATGGTAAAGCGGTTAGACACACCTTTAGGCGGTGGAAATACGATCTAACCAGAGGACTGCCAGCATAATGACGATAACAGAAGAGGAGACTTGGGTTAGCTCGATTCTAGATCGATAAGCCGCTGACGATCCACAAAAAATCGGGAACTCAGTGCCCCGAAAATAAACCCCGCTACATGCGCCATGTAGGCGACTCCGCCTTGTTCAACATTGATCACGGCTCCCAGGTTAAACAGTTGGATTAGGAACCAGACCCCGATGAGCACAGCCGCCGGGATGAAGGTGACCTTTACGAAAATAAAAATGATCAGAAGGGAACGAATGCGATCTCGCGGGTAAATAACGATGAAGGAGCCCATCACCGCGGCGATTGCTCCGCTCGCTCCAAGACAAGGAACGGTCGCGTTGGGTGCTGCCAAAACTTGGGCCAACATCGATACGAACCCTCCGCTTAAATACATCACCGTGTATTTGAGTGGGTTCATTAAATCTTCAATCTCCGGCCCAAATGCCCATAGGAAAACCATGTTGCTAATAATGTGCAGCCAGCCCCCATGCATGAACATTGCCGTCAAAAGCGTGACCCAGTGGTGGCCAGCGGTAATTTCCGCGGGTACCGCCGCCCAACGCAGGACGAAAGGACCGCCACCATTTAATTCCAGGTAAAAACCGAGGGCGTTGAAGGCGATAATGCTGATCGTCGCAATCGGAAAATGTGTCGGACGCCGTGAAGCGTCCGACAGTGGAATTAACGCGGGCATGACAAGCGCGGAATGGGCTATTATTAGATTGCAGCAGCTTCTTTGACCAGCCGCCAGGCCTGGCTCAACTTTTCTTTGCGCGCATCAAGAATCACGACCATTTTATCCGCGGATTCAACTGCCGAGTTCGATGTTTTATCTTTCACAAGTCACCTCTCATTCTTAATGTTCCTTTGCCCTCGGCGGCTAGCACCGCATCGTTTGCTCACGATTGCGATTCAGTTCCGGCTTCGCGCTCGGGCTTTTTCAAACCCCACTTTTCCATTTTGGAAAGCAGGGTGGTAGGCTTTAGTCCGAACCGCTCTGCCGCGCCATCCGGCCCTTTGATCTTCCAATTGGCTGCTTCCAATGCGCGTAGAAGGTTGTCGCGTTCCAACCGTTGCAGCTCGGATTTCGTTAGAAATTCCCCCTCGGCGCGCGCAACACCGGACTCTTCGGCGGGGTGATTGGATTTTGCTCCGCTGGTGACAGGCAAATTAAATTCCAGCGCCTTCCCCCGGGCCAAAATCACTGCGCGCTCAATCACATTCCGCAGCTCCCGAATGTTCCCCGGCCAATTATAATTCTGCAGGCTTGATAAGGCGTCCTGGGTCAGGCGAGGTTTGGGACAATTTAGTTCGCGCGCGGAAAGTTCAACAAAATGCTTGGTCAAAAGCGGAATATCATCCAGGCGTTCACGCAACGGCGGAACCTCGATCGGGAAAACATTTAACCGATAATATAGATCCTCCCGGAACCGCCCGGATGCCGCGTCCTTTTTCAAATTACGATTGGTTGCGGCAACAATGCGGACATCCGAGTATCGCGTTCGATCATCCCCGACTCGTTCATACCGCTTCTCCTGCAGCACGCGCAGAAGTTTGCTCTGCATGTCCAATGGAATTTCACCGACTTCATCCAGGAAAATCGTGCCTCCATGCGCTGTCTCAAACCGCCCGGCTCGGTCTTTGACCGCGCCCGTGAACGCGCCTCGCACATGGCCAAAGAATTCGCTTTCAAACAGATCTTTTGGAATAGAAGCGCAATTCACGCGAACCAGCGGCTTTTCTTTGCGGGCGCTGCGGCGATGAATTTCCCGCGCCACCAATTCCTTTCCTGTTCCAGTTTCACCTAATATCAGCACCGACGCCTCCGTGCCGGCAACAAGGTCGATGTGGCGCACGATTTGGCGCAGCGTGGCGCTTTGTCCTACCAATTCGCCAAAGGCGCGCGCTTCCACAACCTCTTCTTCCAAATATTCGTTCTGTTGTTCTAGTTGATTTTTGAGTTGCTGGATTTCCTCGAAGGCGCGCGCTCCTGCAATTGCCGCACCAATATGGTTGGCAAAAATTTTACCCCAGGGATGAGACTGACGCGGCGGATGATGATCGAAATAGGTGCTTGTGATTCCAAGCAGCTCTCCTTTATGCGTAATTGCCGAACCCATGAACCCTCGAATATCGGCTTCTTTCAATCGATCTCCTTCGCCAACTCGTGGCCAATCGGCATCTGAATCGCACAAAACTACGGAGGTCGATCTAGCGGCGATCTCGCCCAGCAAGCCAGCTCCCATTTCTATGCGCTCGCTCGGGTCTGCCAACTCAAGGGTTAATTTGTCAGATGCAGCCGCTAAAAAGAGGCTCTGTTCACGTCGATCCAATAACCAAATCTGAACACACCGGATGTCCGGACGTTCACTCATTCGGCCAACCAGCTTCTTCAACAGGTCTTCAACCGAACGCTCATGAGCGGTTTCCGCCAGGAGCTGCGCCAGGAAATTGGGATCGAAACGGCTGTCATTCGCCGAATCCATGGGTAAAATTCTGCCAAACCCCGTCTAGGCCGTCCAATCAATTCAACCTAGAAACCCGCAGTTGTCCATGGCCAATCTGGCGGGCTGAATTCCTGATTTGAGGCAGTTGCTGCAACCCGCGTTGGGGTTGTCGGTTCTTTGGAGGTCTGACCCAGGGTGGCTCGTGCCTCGCAACCCTGGGCTAATGGCTGCAATCCCTATGGGATTATTTAATTACTCGAAATTCGGCGTAGAGGGGGGGTGGGGGTCGCATATTTTGTTAATTAAGTTATAACCACTTATGAGCGAAGGAGTTGTAAAAAAGTCTCTTTTTCTTACCCGCAAAACAAACGCAAAATAAGCGTAGATAGCGGGATAACACCCCTCTTTTTTTAAACTGGAGGCCTCAATGGCCCTTGGCCAATCTGGCGGAAGATCCTGTAGATAGAACAGTTTATCTTACTGATAGATCACCTTGCGGACATGCTCAGTTTCTCCACTCTGCTTTATCCCTGCGGCCTTGTGTTCGAGAACATGCTCAAGTGCGGCTTCCAGGTTAAAGGACGACTTTTTTCGGACATCTTCATTTTCGACCCGGAATTTTTTAGGCCACCAATCTTCACAGGTCGCTGGCGCGCAGCGCGTTGTGCAAACTAATCCCTCTTGGCACGTCAGTTGCAAAGCTTCTTCGCAGAATTGAATATGAACATTTCAAAAAATAAAACGAATTCGGTGGTTCGCCTGCGAGCTGCGGCGGCATTGACTGGCCAAGTCTTCTTGGGAATTGGCTCCATACTGACCTCGCAAGCCATCGCCGCCGCCGAACCGGCTGATCCCTCAACAACTGGCCCTAGCCCTAAATCCGAATGGACAGCGTCAATTCGTTGGGAGAACGACACTTTCGGGGGAAGCGACCGTTTTTATACAGACGGCGTCTCCGTCGGGCTTTCCCAAACGGGCAAGAATTGGTTGGATCCATTGGCCGACCGCCTTCCATGGGGTGAGGGGCGCCGCACTGTGGGCTATGACCTCTCGCAAGGAATGTTCACTCCCTCAGACACCACTCTGGTAGTCCCCGATCCACGTGATCGCCCTTACGCCGGCGTGCTCACTTTTGGGTTGGATCTGCACGTTGAAAAGGAGCAGTCCTATCACGGGCTGAAATTTCTTAGCGGATTTGCCGGCCCGGTCTCCATTGCGGAACAAAGTCAAAATGCGGTGCACGACATGATCGGCGACCAAAAGGCGCGGGGGTGGCATTACCAACTCAAAAATGAACCGGTGTTTGACTTACTTTATGAGTATCGCCGCAAGTTGCACCTTGCCGGTGACCGAGATCGCTGGTCTGCCGAAGAAATATCCATTGGTGGCGCCTGGGCCGGGAACCTCTTAACTCAAGGCCAAATCGGCGCGCTGCTTCGGGCCGGTTACAACATACCTGATGACTTCGGACCAACCTTGGCGCGGAGCATGGGTCACATGCCGCCTCCGCGGCATGATCCGAACAATTCGAAATCGGATTGGGGCTTTTCCGTTTACGGCGGCGGCCTGGCAAACGTTGTTGTCCAGGACTTGACGCTGGACGGCAATACTTTCACCGACAGCCCAAGCGTGGACAAGAAATGGTTTGTTCCAATGGCTGGCGTAGGTTCCAGCGTCGGGAATCGCCATTTCGAACTTTCCTTTACCTACATTTTTTGGGGCAAGGAGTTTGAAGGACAAAAACAGCACAGCGAATTCGGCGCGCTTACCGCTCGCTATTTCTTTTGAGCCACAAATTTAACTAAATAATCCAATCAAAATCCTAAATATATGAATGCAATTCCAAGTTATCTGAGCCTCGAAATCCGCACGGCCGATGGCCTGCTCACCGAGTTTTTTCAGTCTGATCCAAAACTTATTCGCGAAACTTTGCGCCTGTTGTGCACGCCGCGCCTTTTTACGCAGCCACAAATGTTCCTGGCATCCGAACGGCATGCCAGCGCCTTCACCGCTCGCTCGATAGATGTCATCCTTGCGCGTACCGATGCGCAGATCCAGGGGTTCTTACCCTTGAATTCACCCGCGGGGCCTGTTCATGTTTTTGAATCGCAAACCGCTTTTCCACCCGCCGAGTTGAGCGCCCTGCCCAGGATTGTGGATGCGAATGCGGAAAACTCCCGAATCGTTCACGTGCAAGTCAACACGCTGGGCGGATGGTCAACTCTTCTGGAAGTGCGGGCAGAGATCCAAGGGAGCGCGCTGGATCGGCGTCGAACGTTCGCGAACTTCTTTGCCGTGCCAGTCATTCCTTTTCTGCTCGACGGTGGCGGTGTCGGCCTGATTAATCCAGCCAACTTAACTTGCACAAAAGCTTATCCTTCCTTTCAAGACGAGCCAGACACCGCTCTTCCAATGAAACTAGCGGGGCATGGCTCGTTCCGTTCCGAAGAGCCCGTCAATATTTACAGTTTCGATGCGTGAGCATTGCGCGCCAGCATATCCTCTCAACTTGGTTAAACTTTAAACCCCGGCTTTACTGTGAAGCATTCCATCCTTTTGTTGATCTCTGCGGCCCTGCTCATCACCGGCTGTGCCCATTACCCGGTGAACGCGCGGTTGAACCGCACACCTTCCCAGCCAGGTCGCGAATATCGTTTTGAAACAATCGCTGCCAAGGGACGTTCCGACGATCTCTTACTCATCCTCGCCTTTTCCGGCGGCGGCACGCGCGCAGCCGCTCTTTCATACGGCGTGCTTGAGCAACTTCGAGATACGAAACTCGGTTCCTCTCAAACCGAGCATCGATTATTGGATGACGTTGGCCTTATCTCCTCGGTTTCCGGAGGAAGTTTCACGGCGGCTTATTACGCGCTTCACGGGGACGGCATTTTTGTCGATTTCGAAAAGCAATTTTTGAAAAAGCGGGTTCAGACGGGCCTATTGCTTCAAACTCTTGCGCCCTGGAATCAAGTTCGCCTTGCCTCGCCGCGTTTCAGCCGCAGCGACCTGGCTGCTGAGTATTACGATCGCCTGCTGTTCCACCACGCCAGCTTTAGAGATTTAAAAGGACCTTTCCTAACCATCAATGCCACTGATGTGTCTTCCGGAGCGCGCTTCGAATTTACCCAGGATGAGTTCGATTTGCTTGGTTCCGATGTTTCGAGTTTTCCTCTTTCGCGCGCTGTCGCGGCTTCGTCAGCCTTTCCCATTCTTTTAACACCGGTGGTTCTCAAGAATTACTCCGCCGGCAATAAGCAAGCGGAACCCGAATGGATCGATCCTATATTGCGGGATCCGGCAGCGAGCAGCCGTCTCAAATATGTCGCGTCGCAAGCTCGGTCCTACACCGACGGCCACCGTCAATTCATTCACCTTGTCGATGGCGGTCTTTCTGACAATCTCGGTTTGCGTGGCGGCCTTGATAGGGCGATGGCTCGCGAACAATTCGCCCGCGTTCCTGGCCTGCCCGCCAATTTACCGCGACGCGTTGCCATCATCATTGTCGATGCGCACACGGAATCGGACTATGGTTGGGATTCCAAAGAACATTCCGTCGGGTTGGGATCACTGCTCAATTCCCTCAGCCAGGTCGCGGTCAGCCACTATTCATTCGAGACCACGGAACTTTTTCGCGAAATCATGACCCGGCTTTCCCGGGAAAACTCCGGCGGCCAAAGCGAGCTTCGGCCTTACGTTATCGAATTGCACTTCCGCCAGGTTCCCAGTGAAACGGACCGCAAATTTTTTAATTCCGTGCCCACCAGGCTTCAGCTTCCCTCGCAGACAGTGGATCGTCTGCGCCAATTGGCTGCTCGGGAGCTCGCAGACAATCCTGAATACCGGCGGTTGCTGCGCGATCTCACGAATCCGTTAGAGGAGCGCATTCGGTTCGTTCATGAAAATGCCCATACCCAGGCTCCTGGCGTTGCGAACACACCATCTTCCTCCCAGACTGACAGTGAGTAGATAAAATATGAGTAATAAAAATTATATGACGGTTGCGTCGCTGCAAAATCAATATGGCGACTCCAACATCCCAGACGCCACGGCTCTTTATCAACGGCATGTTGCGCTCGATCAGGTTGTGCCAGAACAACACGCTTCCTCGCGCGATAAGTATGAGGCTATAGCCCATTCCGTGCGCGACTTAATTTCGCCGCGCTGGTTAAAGACCGAACAGGCATTCAAAAATAGCAAAGCCAAACGGGTTTATTATCTTTCCATGGAATTTCTCCTCGGCCGCGCTTTGGCCAACAACGTCACGAATCTGCTCCTCGATCCGGATGCAGTTCAATTCACGCGGGACCATGGCATTGATCCACTGGAAATTCTCGAACAAGAGCCCGATGCTGGCCTTGGCAACGGCGGCTTGGGTCGGTTGGCAGCATGTTTCCTCGATTCCATGGCGACCCTCGGGATTCCTGGAATGGGTTACGGACTGCGATACGATTATGGAATTTTCCGGCAGGAGATTCGCGAAGGCTGGCAAGTGGAGCGGCCCGATCACTGGTTGACGCGATCGGACCCCTGGGAAGTTCCTCGGCCCGACCAAGCAGTGGAAGTTAAACTCTATTGTTCGTTCGAAGTCCGCGATGGCCAATTGCGGCCAATCCCAGGGCGCGAATCAAACTTGCTCGGCATTCCTTATGACAGGCCAGTGGTTGGGTTCGGCGGCAAGACGGTGAACACCCTTCGTTTGTGGGCCGCTCGCGCGCCAAACCATTTTGACTTCGCTCAATTCAGTGGCGGCGATTTTATTGGCGCTCTTGCTGGCTCGCTCACCGCGGAAACCCTTACGCGTGTATTGTACCCGAACGACAACACCATCCAAGGCCGCGTTCTCCGCCTCTTTCAAGAATACTTTCTTGTGGCCTGTTCTCTCGCCGACCTTATTCGCCGATTTCGCGCCGAGGGCAACGATTGGTCTGCTCTTCCTGATAAAGTTGCCATTCAACTTAATGATACCCATCCAACTCTCGCTATTCCGGAGTTGATGCGGATATTGCTCGATGATGCCAAGCTGAGCTGGGATGAAGCCTGGAACCTTACTCAACGCACCTTCGCTTACACCAATCACACCCTATTGCCCGAAGCCCTCGAGAAATGGCCCGTGCAGTGGTTTCACGATTTGCTGCCGCGTCACCTTCAGATCATTTACGAAATCAATCGCCGTTTTCTTGATGAGGTGCGCGCTCGCTATCCTGGCGACAATTATCGTCTTGCGCGTGTCAGCTTGATTGAAGAAGGCGCCATTCGCCACGTGCGCATGGCAAATTTGGCCATCGTCGGCTCCCACAGCACCAATGGTGTCGCTGCTCTCCATTCCGAGCTGCTCAAGCAACGCCTCGTGCCGGACTTTGCGTCGATTTTTCCAGGCAGGTTCAACAACAAAACCAATGGCGTCACTCCACGCCGCTGGCTGCTGCTGGCTAACCCGGCCCTTTCCGGAGTTATCACCGCTGCGATCGGCGACGGGTGGGTTGCTAACTTAACTGAATTGGAGAAATTAAAACGACTGGCAACGGACAGCTCCTTCCGCCAGGCCATCCGCAACGCCAAGCGAGAGGCCAAAATTCGCTTTCTTAATTGGCTCAATATCCCTGGAATCGATCCGGATACAATCTTCGATACCCAAATCAAGCGCATTCACGAATACAAACGGCAACTGCTAAATGCCTTGCACATTGTCGTGCTCTACAACCGCCTCCGCGATAATCCCAAGCTCGACGCCGCGCCGCGCACCTTCTTTTTTGCGGGCAAAGCCGCTCCTGCCTATCATTTTGCCAAGCTCATTTTCAAATTCATCAATAATCTTGCGGCCACCCTGGATGCAGATCCAATTGCTAAAGGACGCTTGAAAGTTTTGTTTGTGCCCGATTATCGCGTTTCCGTAGCCGAATATCTCATTCCAGCCAGCGATGTTTCCGAACAAATTTCAACCGCAGGGTTTGAAGCCAGTGGCACCAGCAATATGAAATTCATGATGAACGGCGCTTTGACCATTGGCACCCGCGATGGGGCGACCATCGAGATGGCCCAAGCCGCTGGCGAAGAAAACTTTTTTCTATTCGGCCTGACCGCTCAACAAATTGAATCCAGCCGCGGTTGGCATAATCCCCGCTGGCATTATGAAAACGAACCGGAAACACGCGCCGCGCTCGATTTAATCGCCTCCAACCACTTCAGCCGAGGAGAGCCTGGGATCTTCCGGCCGATTCTGGACGCATTGCTGAATCATAATGATTACTACCGTCATTTGGCCGACCTAAGCTCTTATGCGGAAGCGCATCAAAGCCTGGGCGAGTTGTACCGCGATCCCCACGCTTGGACTGCCAAATCTATCCTCAACATCGCAGCATCCGGTCCGTTCTCGAGCGATCGAAGTGTTGCTGCTTATGCCCGAGAAATCTGGGAGGTGAATCCATGTCTGCCATAGCCATGAATTGGGAGAACATTGCCTCCACCTTAATTGGCGCGTCCATCACCTATAGCGCCATTCTGTTAACCCAGGCAATAGAACTATGGAAGCGAAAGCGCTCCCATGACACTCTGCTTCATGCTCTCTTGCACGCCATCCAGGAGGAGGTCGAAAGCCTCCTAGAAATGGCTCGCATGAACGCGCCTTCTGTCGAGGATATTCCCGATGGGAGACCGTATGAACGCCTTTTTACCGCCAGGCAGGATTACTTCACTGTTTACCATTCCAACGCGGCTCTGGTCATGCAGATTAAACCACCCGAGCTGCGCCGGAGCATTTTCAAAACTTACCTGCGCGCCAAAGGCCTGCTGGATACCGTCAGCATGAACCGCCTTTATCTCGAGCGCTATCACTATCTCCAAAGCACGTTTTTAAAGACCAAAGATCCAATTGCAAAGGCCGCCTCGGAGAATTATCGCCAGATGCTCATTCAAATCGCGTCGCAGCTTAGAATAGCTGATGGCGAATTCAGGAACGCAGCCACTCGCCTGGTCGGTCAGATCAGCGCCCAACTCAAGGAACAACCGGCCCGGGTTAGCAAGAGGCCAGTTCAACTCAGCGACTTTCGCTTCCCGCAAAAGGAGAAAGGAAACTGATTTATGGCGCATCCGACTGAAGCCCGACAGCGCATCCTGGTTGCCGCCAGCAATCTGCTTCTGGAAACGAGTTATCATGCCCTTACTGTCCATGCAGTCTGCGATCGCGCCGAAGTCCGAAAGGGAAGCCTTTACCATTTTTTCCCCACAAAAAGCGCTCTTGTCTCCGAAGCGTTGCAGCATTTTTGGACAACCACCGCTCAACCGGCTTATCACAAACATTTTTCAGAACAGCATCCGCCTCTTGCGCGAATTCAAAATTTCCTCGAGTGGATGCGTTGCTTTCAATTGGAAAAGCATCGAGAGCACGGCAAGGTCTTGGGCTGGCCTTTCTTCACTCTTGGCTGCGAGCTGTCTTCAAGCGAACCCGAAATCAACCAAATCCTTGATCGCATCGACGCTCTCGAAACCTGGTATTTCGAATCTGCCATCAGCGATGCCGTTCGCCTAAATCAGCTCGCAAGGCCAGACCCTCACGCCACTGCTCTCGCTTTGCAGGCGACTATTGAAGGAATATTGGGACGCGCCCGCATTCAGAATCGACCGGACGAACTGGACACCCTTCTTTCTCTAAGGAGCCTCTGCAAAACCATCCGGCGCGATTGATCCGGGTTCACAAGCATCATTAGGTTAACACTTCTTATAAAGGGTTAATCAGGAGAATGTAATCCGAATTGTTGGTTGAAGAAGTAAATCATTTTAACTTGTCCTTCAAAAATCGATTTGCTAACATGAGTCAGCGAAGAGCCAGACCAAAAACTAAGTTGAATGCCCTCGACACAGATTGGCTAGGGTGGATGGATCGCCTATTTGATGCGTCGAATCTCCGTTACATGCGGCTGTTTTATATCGCATTCCTAATTTGTGACGCACTGCGTCAGGCATTTCCGCGGGGATCGTAAAGAAAAGTGTTTGTTATGGGTGCGAATCCAACGCCCCGTGGATCGTTTTTGCCGGCAGGAACAATTCAAGTTCGTTGGATGGCATGGGAATAAAGCCAAATTGCTCATAGTAGCGTTTGGCGTCTTGATCTTTCGCATCCACGAAAAGACCAATCCCGCCCGCTGTGTTGAAAATCTCGATAAACTTCCCCATTGCCGCAACCAGCAATGCTTTCCCGATGCCTTGGCGCTGGCACGTTTTGGCAACGGCCAACCGGCCCAGCCGGACACCGGACACGTCACGCGGCAGTTTTTTCGCCTCTCCCGATCCGAGCGATTCTGATTTTATCTGGCAGATGTTCAGCGAAAAATAGCCGAGAACCGGTATCGGCGGGGCAGCGTCCTTATCTACCAAGACAAATGTCCGCGAGATGCCGCGCTCCGCGTGTTGACGCGCGGTTTGCTTGAGAAACAGATTGAGAGGTTCACTTCCGCAGTCGAATCCGTCCCGGTCGTGAGACTTCGCCAGCAGTTCAATTTTATGCACGCACCGTGCCCTTGAACGCTTTTACCGCGTCCTTAAGACGCTTGTTGGGTTTGGGCGGATTGTCCAGCAGGGCCAGCACCTTTTGCGCGTCTTTCTGCGAAAGCCGAATAACCGACTCACGCTCAATCACCCGTTGCGCTTCCACATAGGCGGTTTGCACGACAAATTGATTGACCGTCGCGCCCAAAAGCTCCGCCGCTTGTTCCAGGGTGTCTCGCACGCTATCAGATACGCGAGCCGTTATTCTCTTGCGAGGCGCTTCCATGACATGTTCCATACCTATTTATGGTGCCACTTTGGCACCGGCTTGTCAATGGCGTTCTGCGCGGAACGCGTCGCAACGGAGGAAGCGCTCCGTTGCCTTCCCTAGCCGGCTTCGCTGCGAATTGATCGGCGAATCCGAAGCCTTTCGCAAAGAAACATCATTTTCTTTGAAAGATCCGGCCGGTTGCTGCGATGCATTTAATAACTTGATTAAGGCAAAATGAAATTAGCCCTGAATTAGTTTAGAAACTCGAAATAGCTATGAAAACCACAACAATCAAATCGTCCGCAACCGCGGTGCTCTCCGCTCTCGCCGTGGCGCTGGTTGCGGCCAGTCTGCAAGCCAAGGAGATCAAAATCCCTTCGGGCTCAATCCGCACGATTCAGCAAGGGGTGGACGCCGCCGCGCCGGGAGATACAGTGATCGTCCTGCCGGGGACTTATGTCATTAACTTCGCCGAGGGCAGCTATTGGCCGCCGGGGGTTTACATCGGCCCCGACAAGCCTGGACTGAAACTCAAGGCGGGAGGCGCACCGGGCACAGTCAAAATCGTGGGAGCGGGAACGATCGAAATTGATTCCTCCTATTACCCAATCTTGAGCGGAATATTTGTTGCGGCTGACGACGCTCTCGTGGAAGGCTTTGACATCTCCGGCTTCCCCACAGGCATTCTGGTTACCGGCTCACCAGCTCGAGTCGAGGTTGATCGCAACACGGTGCATGGCTGCGTGCTTGGTATTTTCCTCGATGGGTCGTCGGTCGATGGTCCAAACTGGCAGGCGCACATCCACCACAACCAGATGAACAACCAACTGAACGATCCCCCTTGGGCGTGGGCAGGGCCTGGTTCGGGTATCTTCGTCTGGCAGGCGCCAGGCTGCCGCGTGGACCACAACGAGTGCAACAACAACGCAAATTGCGGCATTGCTGTCGGGAACTCGCCAAACTGTACAGTGGACAACAATATAGCTGATGCCAATGCCAACACCGGCATCTCGCTTGGTTCGAGCAGCTCACTGTCAGTTACCAACAATGAAGCCGAGAACAATGGTTCCGATGGTATTCAGTTGTTTAATTGTGCCGCCTGCAAGCTCGACAACAATCAGGCCAATGGCAATGGCTCTTGCGGTGTCGAGGCGGAGAGCAGTCCCGGCAGCAAGTTCATGAACAACATGACTGAGGGTAATGCGAAATATGATTTCGCATCCAAAAACTCTAACGTTCGGTCAAGTTTTTAATAGTGGCCGCGGACCGGGCCACGCGCCCGGTCCGGCCCGAGACCATCAATGGAGATTGGTTCTGGTGATTCGATCATCGAGTCGAGGTTGAAAAAGTGCTGGTTGTTTTTTGCTTGGCCGCAGTCGTCGCAATTGAAGTTTTCCGCAAGAATTCACAAAATTTTTCCCCCGCTGGCGTAACATCGCCGCTAACCGTCCGCGCAATGCCGATTGAGAATGCCTCGGTAGTCCCGGTGAGCGGACGGAAGACTAGTCTCCTTCCACTGACGATTTTTAGAACGGGAATGGCCAATGTAATGCCTCGGCCAGTTTCGACCGCAGTGATGAGTGAACTGGCGCTATCGCATTCGAGAGCGACGCGTGGCTTTGCCCCCAACGGACGGAAGACACGCTCCATTAAAGGGTAGTACTCAGGGTAGTCCTTGCGTGAATATCCGACGAGCGGCTCTAGAGCTACTTTTGCAAGGGGGACTTTTTTGAGGCGCACAAATGGATGGTTCGCGCCCATGGCGACGCAGAGGGGATAAGTGCGGAGCTTTTCAAATTCAATCCCCTCCGCGCGCAAATTCAACTCTTCCGGCATAACTGCCAAATGCAGTTCGCCGCTGTGCAAACCTTCGACAAGTTCACGGCGCGAAGCGTCGTGGAGCAATACATTCACATGCGGAAACGCTTTTTGGAATGCGGCGAGCGCGGGCGGCAGGATTTCAACCGTGGGCGAGGGCGAGTAACCGACGTGCAGTTCTCCATATTGTCCGCGCGCAAGTGCCCGGACTTTTTCAACAGCTTCGTTGGCACGCTTTAGAAGTTCGCGCGCCTCTTCCACAAAGAGTTTTCCTTCGGCCGTCAATGTTACTCCCTGGGGGCTGCGTTTGAAAAAATCGACGCCAATTTCATCTTCCAGGTCCTGAATCTGACGGCTCAGTGCCGGCTGCGCGACGCGCAGTTTCGCTGCTGCTTTATTGACACTCAGAGCCTCTGCCACTGCCAAGAAATATCGCAAATGTCTCAGTTCCATCGCCACGCAGCTTATGCCTAAAAAGTATTACGATGCAAGGAACATGGTATTACCCGGACCGGCATTCGGTGTGGAAAGGTAGAAACGTAATAGAAAAGATTGCGGAACAACGAAACAAAACACAAGAAAATGAAAAATATTTTACTCATCGAAAGCAGTCCGAGAGGAAGCGATTCCTACTCGCATCAAGCGGCCCGGTCCATCGTGAACGAACTTCAAATACGTAATCCAGGTTCTCGAATTGTGGTCCGTGACCTCGGCCAGAATCCGCCCCCACATGTGGGTATGCCGTTTATCGGAGCGATGTATACGCCCCCGGAAAAACGCACGCCCGACCAGGGCAGGTTGTTGGTTCTGTCCGACACCCTGATTGACGAACTCTTCGCGGCCGATACGATTGTTGTTGCGGCTCCCATGCACAATTTCGGCGTGCCCTCGACGCTTAAAGCATGGATTGATCACGTCGCGCGTGCTGGTCGCACGTTCTCCTATGGCGCAAACGGACCGCAAGGTTTGTTGAAAGACAAGAAGGCCATCCTGGTGCTTGCCAGCGGCGGCGTTTACTCAAACGGACAGATGAAGCCATTTGACTTCACAGAGCCCTATCTGCGCACGGTGCTCAGCTTTATCGGGATCACAAACGTTGATGTAGTCCGTGTTGAGGGAGTGGCTCAAAGCGCTATCGGACCGGCTAGAGCCCTCGCTTCCGCCAACGCGCAATCGGAACAAATTCTCGCTCATCTCAACTGAACCAACAACAAACGAAAGGAAACTTAATATGAAAACCATAACTATTAAAGCAGCTTGCCGGACAGACCTTGCGGACAACACTTAACAGTGCGGCGTTGATGCTTCGTGGCCTCGCGTGGCATAATAAAGCGCCATGAAGGAAATCCTTCAATTTGTAGCGCAGCACGGCTCGGCAGTGATATTCGCGGCCGTGTTCATTGATCAGTTGGGAATACCACTGCCTGCGTTGCCCTGGTTGCTCGCCGGTGGGGCCCTCGCGGCAACGGGCAAATTGAATTTTATCGCCATTACTGCTGCCGCCACACTGGCTTCGATTTTGGCGGATGCAATTTGGTTTTACTTGGGACGGTACCAGGGTGCTCGCGTTTTGAATCTGCTCTGTCGCATTTCATTGGAACCAGACTCTTGCGTTCGGCGGACGCAAAATGTTTTTACACGTTTTGGAATGCGCGGGATCATCGTGGCAAAGTTCATACCCGGCCTAAGCACTCTCGCACCGCCACTCGCGGGCCATTCCGGAATAAAAGTGTCACGCTTTTTATTCTTTGATGCCCTGGCATCTTTTCTTTACGCGGCTTTATTTATTTTTCTCGGCTCTTTGTTTAGCAATCAATTGGAACAAATTATTTCCGCCCTGGAGAGTTTGGGCGGCAAAGCATTGGTTTTGGTTATTAGCATCTTTGCTCTGTACATTGGGTACAAATTCTTCCAACGCCATCAACTCCTTCGCCAATTGCGAATGGCGCGCATCACTGTTGATGAACTAAATAAAATGCTCGAAGCGGGAGAGAATCCAGTCATCCTCGACGTCCGGGCATTGACGGATATAGAACAGGATTCATATCTAATTCGCACGGCGCGCCACATGACGTTGGATGAAGTGGAGACGCGCCATCAGGAAATTCCACGCGATCGCGACGTCATTTTGTATTGTTCTTGTCCCAACGAGGTAAGCGCGGCTCGCGTGGCGTTGTCATTGCGGCGAAAAGGAATTGTGCGGGTGAAACCATTGCTTGGCGGAATTGATGCCTGGAGAGAACGCAACTTCCCTATGGATCAACACGCAGGACTCGCCAGTTCGACGCGTTCTTTATAAAGGTGACTGACGCCAGGCCTGTCAGTGAGGCTAAAAGTGCCAATACGAAACTTCCGACTGCTCACGTGCTCACGCATGTGTAGTCCATTTACGGGTCTAGCCTCAAGATGAACCCCCCTTGAGCGGGCATTGTGTGCTTCCATTTGGTTGGAAGCACCAGATGCTTCGTTTGTAAATCGAATAAAGGGTCAACGCCCTCCGAGACGAGGATTCCAGACTTGCTACGCGAGAAATCTCGAGTCTCAATCGTGAATGTGAGTGGCGCCTTCGATCCGTTTAAGCCAGCTACAAACCAAGATTTACCGGAGCGTCGCGCAAAGACCACGCAACGCCCAGGATCGGCAACTAGACATCGCGTTTCGTCCCAGCGCGCGGGCGCATCGCGGAGAATTTGCGCAACTTCAGAGGGCAGCCTATCAAAAAACTCCGGCCCTTCGGCGTAGCAAATAATTCCAGAGTTGAAGATGAGCGAAGTTGCAATTTCATGTACGGCGGTGGTCTGGCGCGCAAATTTCTTTGGTGTGATGGCGATAGGTGTGTAATCCATCGGACCCGCCACATTGCGAGTGAAAGGAAGTATGCAGTTTAACTCCGCGGCCCGGTCCGGAAAGGTGGGTTCATAAAGATATTCTTCGGCGCCCAGAACTGCTTCGGCGGTTATGAAGTTCGGCCAAGTGCGCTGCCAACCACGCGGCAAGGTGCAGCCGTGAAGGCTTACAAGCATCCGCCGCTTGGCCGCTTCTTCAAAAAGTTGGTTCATTGCGGCAAGAGTTTCCTGGCGGTCGGAACACCAAAAATCCGCTTTCACTCCAATGCTGCCTTCCCTGAAAAGTTCGTCCAGTTTTCTTCCTTGCTTTATTGGATCATAAAAATCGCCAGCAAAGGACCAAGCTAATGATTTAACTCCTTTGCTCCTTGCGTAGTCGCTGATCGGCTTCAGTCCAACATCCCACCAACCGCCGTCAAAGAGTGTGTATTCCCAACCAAAGGAAACGGCCAAGTCTGTGAACTTTGCATAGCGTTGCGCTGTGTTCGGCCCTTCAGGATAGCTCCACCAGGACCATGCAGCGCGTCCGGGATGAATCCACGATGGGTCAGCGATTCTCGATGGCGGCGCCAGGTCTGTGATCAGGGTGGACATTGCAATATCCGCAGCCGAATCGCCCATCACTATCACGCGCCAAGGCATTGTCCATGGTGAATGCGAACGAGGATTCGTCCGTGAGTCGAGCGCGACTCCACCCGTCTTTTCTTGTGGACTTGGAAACGCAATTCGATAAACCGAATTGCCGACCGCATTTGTTAAATGACAAGCGGGGTATTGGCCTTCGGAGCCCGATTCCGTTAAGAGAAGCCACGCTTTCGCTTCTGGTAAATTGAAGAGAGTGGGGAATGCCCAACCGATCGCTTTAGCGCGGGTGCTATGGGGCGAGCCGCCTGGTTTCGTCAAAAAATAAAAATCCTCGTATGCAGGCGTGTATGGGCCCGGCACGTGATACGGCTGAAGCCAGCCCATTGCAGAAGGAGGAATGGAAAAGCTCGTCGCTTCGGATTCGATGCTTCGCATTTCATTGCTTGATTCCGGAAATCGATACCGAAATGCCACACCCTCATTGCTTGCCGCCAAGTCAATTATCAGGCGCTTCCCACTCATCGATTCGAATACGAGTGAACGATACTTGAGCAGTGCGTCAACATGCGGGCGATTCCCCGAAAACAGGCCGTATCTCTCATGGCGAGTCTCAGATTCACTTGCGGAAACAAACCGAAGATTGGTGACGAAATTCGCGTCATCCCAAATTAACCCCAATGGCGATTGATTGATTACGACAGAATGCTTGCGCCGGACAGTAAATTGCATGCCAAAGGACTCGTCTAAATTTATAGTGATTCTGTTTTTGCCATCCGGCGAAACATGCGACCATTCGGCGGCTTCTACTGACAAAATAAATCTAATTAATAAGGTGCAAAAAATTAAGCCTCGATGTGGCCACGATACTAATCGCATTGGTCTTCCTTTAAACAATGTATGAGCACAGCAACGAACGCTGGCATGCTGGAGATTGAGGTATCTATTCCGCGTTCTTCGATTCCATTCTGCAAAGCGCACACCGGTCACTTTAGTTTTCGACTCTCCCTTTTCTGGGGAACTCTTTGGATCTTCCACAGAGGGTTGATAATAGCAGGTTTGTTCGCGAGACGCGAGTGGGAAGGGCTGCTGTTCTATTAGCAAAATGCCAAAACTCAGCTACAGAATGACATTAATCCAGCCAGTGAAATTCCATGATACATTTAAGGAAGTTTGCCCTGAACCTTTATCCCTCAGGCTGTTGCGCATTTTGAACATGCTCAACTGCGGCTTTTAAGTTAAACATTCAGCGGCGAATCCAGAACTGTTCGAATTGTTTTTAATAGATGCTCAGCCGTGAATGGTTTGTGAATAAAACCGCCGCTATTTCCAATTGGTTCCTGGCGCGGCGCGTCTCCGAGCCCGCTCGTTGCTATAATTTTCAAGCCGGGAATCAGGCTGCGCGCTGCGCCGATCAATGCTGCTCCGTCCATGACCGGCATAGCGATGTCCGTCAGCAACAACGCAATTTTTTGCCCTTCACGCGCGCAGACTGCCATTGCTTCGGCGCCATTGGTCGCTGTTAGAACTTTATAATTGAATGCTTCCAACGTCCTCTGGGTCAGAGCGCGAATCGCTTCTTCATCATCCACAATTAAAATGAGCTCCCCTTTTCCAAGTGGCAATTTCGGGCGTTGCGGGGTCGCCATTTCGGAAGCTGACCGCCGTCGGGCTGGCAAAAAAACTCTGAATTCGCTGCCACGGCCAACCTCGGAATAGACTGATACGAATCCGCCATGGCTTTTCACGATGCCGCGAACAGTGGAAAGGCCCAGGCCCGTTCCCTGCTCCAGCGGTTTCGTAGTGAAGAAAGGATCAAAGATCCGTTCTCGAACTTCCGGCGGCATGCCTGTGCCCGTGTCGGTGACACTCAGGAGAACGTATGGCCCCGGGCTCGCGTCCATGGACATGCTTGCGAAATGCTCATCCACAATAAAGTTGGCCGCATTGATCGTGAGTATTCCCCCTTGGCGCATCGCATCCCGGGCGTTCACACACAGATTCAGCAGTACCTGATGAAGTTGTGTTGCGTCTCCAAGGACCGACCAAACATCACCCGTGCAATCCGCGCGGATGCGGATATTTTTCGGAAACGTCTGGCGCGCGATTCCCTCGATCTCGCGAATTAGATGTTTGGCGTCCACCGCAACATGTTTGCCGCTCAGGCCGCGCGAGAACGTGAGCAACTGGCGCACCATTTCAGCGCCGCGTTTGGCGCTGTTCAAGATCATATCCAGCATCGCCTGACCATCGGCGTCGGGAAGTTTTTGGCGCAATAACTCGCCCGCCATCAGAACAGGCGCCAGAGCGTTGTTGAGATCGTGCGCGATTCCTCCCGCAAGGGTTCCAATGCTTTCCATGCGTTGAGCGCGCAGAAATTGAGCCTCCAATTTCTTGCGCTCCGTAATGTCAGTGGCGACGCCCGCGATGCGATACCCTTTGCCCGAACCGTCCAGAATTGGAAACGCTCTGTCATTGATCCACCGAATCTCACCATCCGGTCGCACGATTCGGTAATCCTCGTTATAGTTTCCGGCAACCTGGCGGAGGTGGGCCGCCTCGGAGACTCGGTCGCGATCTTCGGGATGGATTGCCATTAACCACGATCTCGGATTTTCATAGAGGCTTTGGCAACTGCGCCCCCAAATCTTTTCGTAAGCCGGGCTCACATATAACATCGCTCCTTTTGTAAGATCGGTGAGCCAAAATACTTCTTCGATGTTTTCTGCAATCTGGCGAAACCGCTCCTCGCTCTCGTGCAATGCCGCCTCGGCTTTCTTGCGTTCGGTTATGTCTCGGGCAATCGCCAGGATGTACGACCTACGATCCTGCTGTATGTAGGTTACATGCACTTCCACCGGAAAAAGGGTGCCGTCCTTTCGACGGTGTTCCCCTTCCACCAGGATGGAGCCGCGGGCGCGCACTGTCTCTTTAATTTCGCTCCATGTCATCCTAGCGAGCGGAGTGGCGACCTCCTGAAGCGTCAGAGCGAGGTATTCCTCGCGTGTATATCCACGCACCAAACACGCTTGTTCATTCACGTCCAAATAACGTCCGGTTTCCGGGTCGATGATTTCAATGGCGTCGTTCGTGCGGTCGATCAGCGAACGGAACAAGCGCAGTTGCTCTTCCACCCTCTGGCGTTCGCGACGGTTTTTCGATTCCCGCAGCACGCGCCGAATAACTGACCCAAGCCGCGTGAGATTATTCTTCAAGATATAATCGCTCGCTCCGCCTTTTACACTTTCCACTGCGCGCTCTTCGCCGATTGTCCCAGAAACGAAAACAAACGGAGTCTCGGGTGTTGCTGCCTGCGCCAACTTTAGCGCCGTTGTTCCGCTGAAGCCCGGAATTGTAAAGTCAGAGAGAATGATATCAAAGGGGCGCGATGCGATGGCAGCCTTGAACGCAGCCTCCGTCGCGACACAGGTCAATTCACAGTTCAATCCCTCGGATTCCAAAGCATACGCGACAAGCTCGCAATCGTTTGGATTATCTTCGAGATAGAGCACGTGTAGTGTCTCGGGCATGCTCATATGGGTGCCCCCTTTAGGATTGTCGCAGTTCTGAATCGGGCGGTTGAGATGTGCATTTCAGAAGGAATCTCTGCTCACTCGAGGGCGGGCGCTATCATACTTTAGTTTAGAGTGCATTGCCGATTCTTTCGGCCCGCCGTTGTTCGTCAGCTTCAGATTAGGGAGGACTGGGAAATCTGATTTGAGCCTGTTCAATATGCGCAAAAGCCTGAAAGAAAAAGCATTGCAAATGAGTAGAGCATATATCCGCAAGGTGATCTGTAAGGTTTCACCCGTCCGCCATACCTTTAGCAAAGGAGGAACAAACTGCTCTAACGCCCGGATCATACGGGACATTGAACATGGGCACCTGAGGATTCTCAGTTTATCCCAAAATAGTCGTGAATGGCTTTTTCCTTTGCTGGAAACCCAACGAAAAGTCGTACCACCCGCTAGATGCCGGTCAGATGGGGGGTGCTTTGCGCAGGGAAGTTTAAAATTAGCGCAAACCGACTGCGCTCTCTTTTGACTTTAGCTTTTGCCTCATCATCACGAGTTCCGCAACCGATCCTGCTTTCATTTTCTTCATAACACTGCCGCGATGAATCTTGACTGTGATTTCCGTGGTGCCCAGTTCTCCTGCGATTTGTTTGTTCAAGAGACCGCGCACCACAAATCCCATCACCTCCCGTTCACGCGGCGTGAGCAATCGGTAGCGCTCTTGCAGTTCAGCCACTTCAGCGTGCCATATCAAATTGATCCGATCACGTTCAAGCGCTGCATAAATTGCTTCCAACAAATCTTTGTCCCGAAATGGTTTGGTCAAAAACTCCAGTGCGCCCGCCTTCATCGCTTGAACGCTCATCCGAATGTCCCCATGCCCGGTAATAAAGATAATGGGAGGCGAGCAATCCCTTCGCGCGATTTCACGTTGCACTTCAAGTCCGCTTCGCCCCGGCAGCCGGATGTCCAGCACCAAACAGGCCGGTGATTGTGGTCGCTCGTGCTGTAAATAATCCTGCGAGTTTGAGAATGTTTCCACTCTCAAACCAGCGGACCGAATTAAACTGTCCAGCGCCTCGCGCATCGATGCATCATCATCCACGACAAACACGACAGGCTGATTCAAGTGTGTTCCCGCGTTTTTCATGACGCGACTCCCTCGTGAGCCGGCAAAGTAAACTGAAAGGTAGCGCCGCGCGCATCATTTGGAGTTGCCCAGAGCTTCCCGCCGTGGGCCTCGACAATCGAACGGCTGATGGTTAAACCCATCCCCAACCCATGCGGTTTGGTCGTGTGAAATGGTTCGAATAACCGTTCAAGTTCACCCATCTTAATTCCAGCCCCAGTGTCCTGCACCAGGACATGCACTAAATCCGGTTCGATTCGTTCTGTCTGAATGCGCAATACTCGCGGACGGTCTGTGACCATGCTCAATGAGTCTACGGCGTTCACAAAGAGGTTTAACAACACTTGCTGCACCTGCACCCTGTCAGCGGGCACGTTCGGTAAGTGAGGCGCCAGTTCCATTCGCAACAGGATTTTCTTCTGTTTCAATTCCGGCTGAGTCAATGCTAGCGTCTCTTCTATTAACTTATTCAAATTCACCGATATTTTTGCTGGCTCGCTTTTCTTCAGCAGTGCGCGAATCCTTCGAATAACTTCACTGGCCCGAGTTCCGTCCCGGGCGATCCGCTGAACTGCCTCGCGCGCTTCATCCAAATCCGGTGGCTCAGCAGCAAGCCAGCGCGTAGCGGCATTGGCGCCCGTGACAACAGCGGCTAAAGGCTGATTTACTTCATGGGCGATGGATGCGGTCAGTTCCCCAATCATGGTCACTCGCGCCACGTGCGCGAGCTCTGCCTGCGCCTGGCGCAATTTCTCCTCGCTCCTCGTCACATCCGTTACATCTTCATTGACAATCACCGCGCCCACAATCTGGCCATCTGCGCTTCGGATCGGTGCGGCGGAATTGCGGATGGTCTTTTGCTGGCCGTCGAATGTCTCTATATCTAGCAAATCATTCAGGATTGCCTGGCCATCGTTCATGGCACGTATGGACGCCCACTCTGCTGCCGCTACTCGCTTGCCCGTATCGTGCCAAAATGCCTTGCTGCTTTCTCTTCGTTCTAAACCCGAAATAATAATTCGACCCCAAATTGCTTTCGAAGCCGCATTGCTGAGAAGGATATCACCTGCTTGATTGGTCACGACCACTCCCACCGGGAGCGTGGCCAGCACTGATTCGAGCAATTGCTGGCTTTGTCGGATTGCATCTTCGCTTTGTTTACGCTCCGTGACATCTTCAATGATGGCGGTCACGCCCACGGGGTCGCCGTCTTCATTCCGCTGGGGCGCAAACGATACACTGCAAGTTAGGATCTCCCCGCTTCTTTTGCGACGGTAGCTCACCAACCCAAGAATCGTTTCACCTTGCATGACCTTTCCAATCGTCTGCAAATAATTCTGTCTGTCCGCCTCCAGAACAGTTTGGCATAATCTGTCTTTCGCCTCGCCAGCGGTCCAGCCAAACATTCGTTCGGCGGCTTTGTTCCAGCTTGTAATTCTTCCTTCTGCGTTTAACCCGGCGATCGCCAGTGGCGAGTTTTCCAAAATTAATTGCAGTTGCGATTTTGTTTCAAATAACACCCGCTCCGCCTGCTTGCGATCTTCAATGTCTGTCGATACACCAAACCATTTTATGATCTTGCCATGATCATCCCGCAACGGCTCTGTGCGAACTAGAAACCAATGGTACTCGCCGTTGGCCCCCCGCAATCGCATTTCATCGTCATACCCTTTTCCAAGCGCCATTTGTTCCTGCCATCTTTTGAATACTCGATCCGTGTCTTCCGGGTGTATGGGCTCTGCCGGGTTTGCAATGTACTGTTCAAGCGCGATGCCCGAATAATCCACCCAACGCCGATTCAGGAAATCAACCACGCCGTCCGGCCGAAGTGTCCAGGCCATCACCGGGATCGTATCAATTACCAGGCGAAGCTCGTGCTCACTTCGACGCAAAGCCTCTTCGACTCGCATTCGTTCCGTAATGTCTTGCACCGTGCCAAATAATCGAACCGGGCGGCCTGTTTCATCCCGGACGATTTGGTCAATCACGTGGATGAATCGCGTTTCCCCATCGGGTTTCACAATCCGGTACTCAACGTCATAAGGCTGGAGTTGCTTCAGTGTCTCCTCTAAGGCTCGCCGCTGGATCTCGCGATCTTCTGGATGGATCATTTCCTGCAAACCCGCCTGCGATAGCCCGCCGTTCGGGAATGATACGCCGAAGATTTTGCATGTTTCGTCGGACCATGTGATCCGATCCTCGAGCAGATCGCGCTCCCAATAGCCAAGCTTTCCGAGGCGCTGAGCTTCCTTCAGTTTGGCTTCATTCTTCCTCAATTGCTCCATCGCAGAGTCCCGGCAAATTGCAATGGCCGCGATGTGTGTCGCCAAGTCGATCAATCTTAAATGCTCACCATCGGGCGATGCTGGTTGGCGATAATACATCGCAAAGGTCCCCAACACTTTGCCGTCAGCATCCTTTATCGGCGTTGACCAGCACGCTTTCAACCCATGCCGCAATGCCAGATCGCGATAATTTTTCCACAACGGGTCAGCGGCGATATCTCGAACATAAACTGCCTCTTTGCGCCACGCTGCCGTACCGCAGGAACCCGCTTTTGGTCCGATCGCCTGGCCGTCAATTGCTTGCACGTAATCTCCGGGCAGGTTCGGCGCCGCGCCGTGTCGCAAATGAATTTTTTCTTCATCCAGCAACAGAATTGAACCTAAAATATCCGGAGCCTGCGACTCAATCAGTCCAACGGTCGCTTCCAGCGATTTGGCGAGTGGCGCGCCTTTGGCGATCATTTCCAATACACGCTTTTCCCCTTCCAATAACGACTCGACCGATTTGCGTCGGTTGATTTCGGCTTTCAATTCATCGTTGGCCAGCGTCAGTTGGCGGGTTCGTTCAGCCACTTTTCGCTCCAACTCATCTCGAGCTTCCTGTAATTCAAGTTGGATCTGGTTTTGTTTCATACGTATCCAGCTAACGAAGACACTCGCAAAAAGAAAACGCCAAACCGAGGCATTTGTCCCCATGGTTCCGAAGGTGAGACCACGGGAAGCTAGAGAAAAAAATAATGGCTATACTAGACAAAACGCTCGCCACAATCCCAGGTCCGAACCCGTAACGCCAAGCGCTCAAGATAACTGCACAAAAGAATAATGAACTTGGCACCGCCCTAAATAATGACCGCAAAGCGTAGGTCAGAATCCATGCCGCGAAAACTAGCCCTGCCGCCCAAAGGCTTCCTAAGAGAGGAAGCCTCTGCGCGGACCGCCATGACCTGTCTAGAGCCATAAGTTCGGAGGACGTCTCACTTGATCGTTAAGAGGATCAAAGGAAACACATTTCGGAATCCAAATGTCATTAAACACCTGTTTTCTGCCGCGCGCAAGCTGCCCCCGACATCTCGTTGATGTCTTTCGGGTATGGGGTTTTTGAAGATTATCGAGATTTTCATCCCTTCAAAAACCTTAGCAGATCTGTTGATATAGCGCGGGGGTTCGCAGCGGACCCATTAACTTAAATAAATTTCACCGATCCTTTTCAGGTACAACGTCAGAAATCGGTGGTTTGACTAAGTTTCTGCCGGAGCGCACCGATGACCGGCCCCAGAAACCGATGACCCAGAGCACGAGTCCTATGACAATGATCGCACCTTCGCCCGCTACGAGCAGCGACGCGAACTCTCGCGTGCCGGCTTTAACAACTGTATAGACGAGCAATCCGCCGCCCAAAATAATAAGAAATAAACCAAGGCGAAACAGAACGCCAAAAAACGAATTCATCCCGCGCGAACTAGCGGGAGAATCGCCTCCCGCACTCTGCCGGATGGTGCGGACCATCGATATAAGATTTGCGGCAAAAAGAAAGCCAAGGAGCAGGAAAACTACCATCGCGCCTTTTTGCCATGCCATCGCAATAACTCGCACTAGAAGATAGGCGATCAGTGCGTGAATGATGATTCTAATCTTGTAAGCTGTTTTCACTGCTGTTTTCGCGCGGCTACGCCTCTCGGACCTGTCAAAGTTTCATACGCTATTCCGACCAAAAAGCCTGCGGGAATTACATTCAGTGTTCCACCGCACGATAAAATTCACTGGCGCGAGTTAAACCTTCTGCGTCCTCCCAAAGGGCAACGTCCCCGTTCAACGTTAGCCCGCCTGTGAGCGATCCCCATTCGAGATCGTTGCCGGTAGGCAACACGTTGCGACGCTGAATCTCGACTTTGGATAAGTCACTGGGGGGCGTGGCATCCCCGTACTGAAGCCGCAACTGCAGCAAACTATTGGAAACTTGCGGCAGAATCTGAAGCGGTGCGCGTGTTCCTTTTTTGATCGTGTACGCCCCGTGCTGAATAGCGTAATTGGAAACGTAGAGGTTCCCTTGCAAATCAAAAGCCAGTCCCCAAGGCGAATCAAACCGCGCAAGCGATCCAACTCCGTCATTGTCGCCATTGACCGTTGGGCGTCCGGCAAAAGTGGAAACGGTCCCATCCGGCAGAATTTTGCGGATGGTATGATTGGCGGTATCAGCCACAAAAACACTTCCAACGTGATCCACCGCAATTCCCCACGGGAAAAAAAATTTCGCTGCTGTTCCTTTCCCATCTGTGAACCCAGAGTTCCCCGAGCCAGCCAGAATTTCCACGCCATTTGTAGAATTTACTTTTCGGATGCGATTGTCGCCGCACGTCACGAATATGTTTCCGGACTCATCTAGCGCTACCATTATTGCCGTATTGACTACGGCGGGAATCGGGAAAGGCCGCGACTGTTCCTGCCACTAGATCAATTCGTCGCAAGTTAGCGCCGTTATCGGCCACGACTAGCGTTCCATCCGGCGCGATAGCAATTCCAGTGGGATACGAAAATCGAGCTGCTAGCAATGAACCATTCACGTTTCCGGAAGTCCGAGCTTTGCCCGCGAGGGTGCTCACCGTCCCGTCAGGAGTAATCTTCCGGATCGTATAATTGAGTGTGTCTGCCACATAAACATTCGTATTTGCGTCCACCGCCAGATCGCCAGGCCCGTTGAATAGAGCATTCGTTCCAACTCCATTCACGCTTCCAATAATGCCATATTTCCCAGCAATCGTGGTTACTGTTCGATCCTGCGTTATCTTCCGAATTGTGTGAGTCCCTCGATCCGCCAGAAAAACGTCTCCGCCAGCGTTCACTTTTAAGCCTTGAGGCCAGTAAAATTGCGCCGATTCACCAACACCATCCCCGCTCGCGGAAAATGGCGCGGGCGGAACGTGTCCAGCGTAAGTTGTGACGTTATAATCCGTCCCAACCTTTCGCAGAGTATTATTCCAGCAGGCGACAAATAACCCTCCGGCCGAATCTGATGCCAGCGCGATGATCACTGGAAATCTCGCCGAGGTCCCAGGCCCATCCTGAATTCCCGGGGTACCCGGCAACCCAGCCACTGTAGTTACCTGTCCCTCTTTGTTGATTTCGCGAATTGAATAGTTGTCGCCAACATAAAGATTGCCCGATGGCGTAATGGCAAGTGCCACAGGTGATTTGAATAGCGCTACATTGGTCAACCCATCCACCGTTCCAGATAATCCCATTTTGCCAGCAAACGTTTCCACTGAGCCATCTGGATTCACTTGGCGAATGGCATAATTACCCGAATCAGCCACGAACAGAACGCCAGAAGAGGAAACCGCGATCCCTGTGGGAGTATTAAAAAGCGCCGCGCTTCCAACTCCATTTACTTTGCCGGTTGTCCCTGCTTTGCCCGCGATCGTCTTGACCACCGTGCCTGCTGTAATCGAACGAACCGTCTGGTTGTCTGTGACGTAAAGCGTATCCATCGAGTCGATGGCAAGCCAAGATATAGCTTGAAATCGGGCAGCTTTTCCTACTCCATCCACTACTCCAGAAACACCGCTCCCAGCAAACGTTGAGACAACTCCATCGGGAGTTATTTTGCGAATCAAATAATTGTTTTGATCTGCGACAAACAAGTTACCGTGACTGTCAACGACTACTGCTGAAGGCACCGAAAAGTGCGCGCTCAGAACCGTGCCATTGTTAGCCCCCATGACCCCTGTTTCACCAGCGAACGTGGACACCACGCCGTCTGGGGAAATTTTCCGCAACGTCTGGTTGCCAGCATCGGCAACTATAAGATTGCCATTCTGATCTATGGCAAGGCCGGCCAGATGATTGAATCGAGAGGAAAGTGCCGGTCCGTCCATTGAGCCATATGGCGAGAAACCGGCCAGATTTCTGAAATCCATGCGCTCAGCGGGGGTTTCATGCGAAAAAAAGCAGCTTAAGATCAGAAGGATGAGTGCAGACCGTACGCCAAGATAATGTGGATTCATCGGAGATTTGAACTATATCAAACCGTCTTTTAATGTCACGCTAATCCGCGCCTGGTTAGTTTTGCAAGAGGGAAAGCTCCTTCTCAATGAACTGTCATGTGCGCGTTAGAGCACTGACACGCCTACCTTGTATCATTTGCATTAACTTAATGCGTTTCGAATTTCCCTAGCGCCACGAACCATTTTAGTGGGTTCACTCCAGCCTGCTTTGGATTTGGGCAAAAGCAGTTTCCCGATCCGTTGTGCGGTCCAACTTTCCTTCGAGCCAGCAAATATTCATTTGATGCCGAAACCAAGTTAACTGGCGCTTGGCGAATTGGCGCGTTTTGATCTTGGTCAGGTCAATAGCCTCCATTAGCGAAATCCGGCCATCCAAATAATCAATCACTTGGCGGTAGCCTAATGCGGAAACCGCCGCCGGATTTTGGAGCAGGCCGCGGTTCAGCAAGTTTTTGGTTTCCTCCACCAGTCCAGATTCAAACATTCGATCCACGCGCAAATGGATTCGTTGGGCTAACTCTTCCTTTTCTCTTGAAATTCCAAAACAAAACGCTTTGTTTTGTCCTAACTCAATATCCTTCCAATTCGATTTCTGACTGGAAAATGGCTGGCCGGTAATGCGTATCACTTCCAGCGCGCGTACCACACGACGGGCGTTTCTCCGGTCGATGCTGGAATAACAAACCGGGTCAGCTTGCTCTAATTCCTGAAGCAGCATATCCAGAGGTTCTTTTTCCAACTGTGCGCGAATTTCGGGATTGGCGGCCGGTGCTTCGCCAAGGCCATGCAACCATGCTTTCAAATACAAGCCGGTGCCTCCACAAAAGATCGGCTGCCTGCCGCGCGCAATAATTTCCTGCAACGCGTGATTGGCCAACCGCACAAAATCCGCGGCGCTAAACGTTTCGCGTAAGTCCAAAATATCAATGAGATGATGCGGGACGCTTTGGCGCTCAACCAGAGATGCCTTGGCTGTGCCAATATCCATCCCTTTATACACCTGCATTGAATCTGCCGAAATGATTTCCCCGTTGACCCGTTTGGCTAGTTCCAGGGCGAAGTCGCTTTTGCCAGCCGCCGTTGGGCCGGTGATGACAATCGGTGTTAGGCTAGATTTAGATGGCGGCAATGGACGGCCTGTTATGTCACTGAGGGAGAGGAAGCACTTCAGCTTGCCGTTGCTTTTGGAGTTCCTGGCGCATGGAAATTAAAAAAAGCAAACCGACCCCAGTGCAGATCGCGCTATCTGCGATGTTAAAGGCGGCAAAACCAGCTTCGCCCCCGCCTCGCAAATTGACATAAAAGTAAATAAAATCGGTCACATGCTTGATGTTGAGGCGGTCGATTAAATTCCCAATGATACCGCCGAAGATGCAGCCTAAGGCGACTTGGCCAGAAATGGTTCTGGTATCAAAATGATTGCGAAAAAAGAAGAGCGCCAGCAACGCAAGCAACGAGACGATCGCCAGTATTTCGTTATTGCCGTAAAACATGCTCCAAGCCGCGCCAGTATTGCCCCAATGAACCAGCTTAAAAAAGCCTGGCACAAGAACTTTCTGGCTGCCAAACGCCATGTGCGCTTTGATCAAAAATTTAGTGAATTGATCCAGGGCAACCACCCCCGCCGCAACCGCGAACATCCTGTAACTCGAGTTCATTAATTGAATGCGCGGCAAACCTAAGCATTTTAACACTGCCTGACAAGAGTGCTTCTGTCCTGATTGTGATGCCCGTTGGAGCCCGTCTCTTATTCAGCATTTCTCTTAGCGAGGCGCTAAACTTCCTTCACCACGCCCCAATGAACATCCAGTTTCTTGGCCAAATACAGACGGACAGCCCGAATTAATGCTTTGGTTTCCAAGCGCTGGCCAGCCGATACAAGTTCTTTTAAGGTCATGTGCGATTTTACCGGAAAACTTTCTTGAGTAATAATCGGACCCTCATCCAAATGCATGCTCACAAAATGCGCGGTGACTCCCACAATCTTCACCCCATGCTCATACGCTTGTCTATAAGCCTGCGGTCCGGGAAAGCTGGGCAAGAGGGAGGGGTGTATGTTGATGATCTTGTTCTTGAAGCGCCAGACAAAGTTAGGCGAAAGAATCTTCATAAAACGCGCTAAAATCACAAAGTCAATTTCCGCGCTTTCCAGCGCCGCCAGTGCAGCCGCTTCCGCCTCTGCTCGTTCGTTCCAGGGAATATGCAGGAACTTGTAGCCAGCCTTGGCCGCTATCGCTTTTAAATCACTGCGATTGGAAATAACTAACAGAGGGTCCGCTTTTAATATTCCTTTGCCAAAGGCTTCGATCAGACCTTGCAGACAATGCTCTTCCTTTGTCACGAAAATGGCTGCGCGCTGGCGACGCCTGGGTTCGCGAAAACGAATTTTGATTTCCATGGCCAATTCTTGCGCGAAGGCATTCAGTCCGCTTATCACTGATTCCGTATTCAATGCGCTTCGATCCCAAGAAGCCTGCAAGGTCATGCTGAACTGGCCACGCGTGACTTGCTCCTCAAGCGCTTCGATATTGGCATGCTGTTGAAAAAGAAAATTCGTGATCCGTGCAATCACGCCCGTTTTATCGCGGCCAATAACCGTTATGGTTGCGAAAAGCTTCATGAGATGATGAGCAGTATTGCTGTGATCATAGCAATCAGACTTCATCCTCCTGTTGGATGTAGGTCTTGCCTTTGTAAATTTTGGCGACGCCAATAAAACCAAGGGCTGCCACGAACATGATCGCGCAAAAGAACAGATAATAATTGGCGCCAGACAAGTTCAAAATCCCTTTGTGAATGAACCCATTGACCCCGGCGGTGAATGCGTTCCCCAGTGAGATTGTGAGCAGGTAAATTGACATCACCACGGATTTGAATCGTCGCGGCGCCTGTGTATAGGAAAATTCAAGATGTGTAACGGAAACCAAAATTTCTGCCGCGGTCAAAACCGCATAAGCCAGAACTTGCCACCAAAAACTGGGATGCTCTCCCGCGCTGATGCGGCTTTCAATCCACGCGGAAATTAGAAATGCCAAAACGGTGATGAAGAGGCCCGCGCCAATTCTTCGCAAGGGCGTTACATTTACAATTTTCCCGAGCTTCGGATAAATGAAATAGGAAAAGAGCGGAAGGAACGTCAGAATGAAGAATGGGTTCACCGTCTGGATTTGGCCCGGCAATATTTCCCAATGCAAAAAGTGGCGGTCCAATTTGGCCGCTTGTTCGACCCAAGCAGAGAAGTTTTGCTGCCATATTGCCCAAAACATGGCTACGAAAGGGACCAGCAAAAACAAGTTGCCGATAGCCCGCAGATAATTCGGTTGTGTGATCTCGCGCAAAAAACTCAGCCCGCTCGGAGGCAGTTTCACGTATTTTTTTCTGCCAGACCAAAAAATAATCGTGGCAATCAGCATGAAAATCCCGGGCGTTCCAAAAGCCAGGTGAGGGCCCCATTTTTGATCGATGCCGACATCCTTGCAAAAGCTTTCCAACAAATAAGGAATTAAGATCGTGGAAAATGTGGATCCAAAATTAATCGCGAAATAAAACCAACTAAACGCGCGTGTGATCAGGTCCTTGTTCGTGGGTCCAAATTGGTCCCCCACGTAAGCGGAAACACACGGTTTGATGCCGCCGGCGCCTATGGCTATCAAAATGAGACCAGCTAGAATGCCATATCGAGTTTCGTTCATGGCCAAAACGCCATGCCCAAGGCAATAAACCATCGATAGGTACAAAATAATCCGGTACTTTCCAAAATAAGAATCAGCAGCCAGCGCCCCAAGCACCGGCAGGAAATAAAGCACCGTAATGAAAGTGTGATACCATTCATTTGCCTGGGCATCGGGCAAATGATCCGGCAACCCAGCCGCGTTCATCATGAAACGGGTTAAGAACGGCACAAGAATAGCATTCATGCCGTAGAAGCTGAACCGCTCGGCCGCTTCGCTTCCCACGATAAAGAAAATGCCACGAGGCATTTTAGGGCTGGTTGTATTTTGCTCCATTGGATTTGGCAATTAGGTTAATTAAGGATTAGCAAACCCCAAACGCTTTGCGCAGGAGTTCAATACTTTTTGGAACCGCTAAGTCCGGGTCTTCCTTTCCTTCCATCTCCAGCGATACATACCCGCGGTAATTGTGCTTTCGCAGTATGCCCGCTATGCGGTTGTAATCCAGATCCAGGGAGTACCATTCGCCGCCTCCATAATAGGTTTTAGCTTGGACGAATACGGTCTTGGGTGCGATCTCTTCCAGCTTGGGATACGGTTCCTCCAGAAAATTTCCAGTGTCCATGAGTACGCCCAGCCATGGAGAGTTAATTTGATTTACAATCCGCAACAAACCTTCCGGCGTTCGCGCCAATCCCCAATGGTTTTCCAATGCAAGAACCACCCCGCATTCTTCCGCTTTGCCCAGGCATTGCTCGATCCCATCTATGCACCATTTGAACCCTTCTTCCTCCGTAACGCCCGGCGGGAGCGCTTCGATGCCTTTTTGGGCCATGAGCGTATCGAAATCGACCGTGTTCCAGCGTCCGGTGTTAATCCGAATGGTTGGGATTCCCATTTGATAAGCGATCTCAATGCACTTTTTAGTGTGATCCACATTTTCCCGAATAACTTTTGGATCTTTGCTAACGAAATTTTGGTGAGTGGACAGGCAGATCAAATCCAGCCCGCGCGAGAAAGCCAGTTTCTTTAACTTATTGCAATACGCACGATACTTAGCATCCAGTGGTCCCTTTTCTTCTCCTGACATTTGCCGATGCAATATATCCACACCGCTTACCCCAATATTCGCGGATTTCTCAATCACCGTTTCAATCGGGACGCGGTCCGTTCGGAAATGCCAATAAGAATAGGTGGAGATGCCAAGTTTTACTCGAGGAGTTGAGCCATTCGCGAGCGCGGTGGAGGATTTGCTGGAATCCGCTGCATGGGGTTGCCAGGAAGAAAGACTGGCTGCACCAATCGAGCCAGCAATCCGGGCCATAAACTTCCGCCTTGATGTGTGCATGCCATTTGTATAGCCAACTTAATTTTGGAAAACAATCCTGAGGCGCAAAATAAATTTGAAAGAGGAAGGGAAAAGAGTTATTGACTACTGTTCATATTAAATATATACAGTAGTCAATGTCTCAGACGCGTTTACTGATTCCGCCAATCTCTCCAGCCGCAACGGGTGCTCTTTACGAGCAGATCGTTCAAGGCTTTAAGAAGGAAATCAGCGCTGGACGTCTTTCAGCGGGCGCTCCCCTTCCTTCCTTTCGGGCGCTGGCAGAAGATCTGTTGGTGAGCGTCATCACCGTAAAACGGGCTTATGAAGAACTGGAGCGGGAAGGAATTATTTATCGCAAGCAGGGGTTGGGAACTTTTGTAGCGGAAGCGGGAGGAGACCGCAGTCGCGAAGTGAAGTTAGAGACGGCGCAGAAATTGTTTATGCAAGGGATTAAAGAAGCGGCGGAAGCGGGTCTTAAGCCAGCGGAAATCACAGCACTGTTCAAATCGGCCATTTCAGAAGGCAATAAGGTATGAAACAAAATGCAATTGAAATTCGGGGACTGCGAAAAAAGTTTAGCCAATTTGCTTTGGGCCCGCTGGACATGACAGTGCCCAAGGGAGGAATTTATGGGTTCATCGGACCCAATGGTTCGGGCAAGACCACCACGATTGACTTGATTCTTGGGTTGGGGAAGGAAACCAGCGGAACCATTCATGTCTTAGGGCTGGATCATAGCGAGGAGGAGATCGAAGTAAAACGTCAAATCGGCTACGTGAGCCCAGAATTGAATTTCCAAGCCTGGGGCAAAGTAGGCCGCGCAATTCAGTTCACACGCGGGTTTTATCCAAAGTGGGACCAAGCTTATTGTGATAGGTTGCTTGCCTCCTTCCAATTAAACCTGCAACAGAATATCGCGACATTATCATTTGGCTCCAAAATAAAGTTGGCTCTGGTTTTAGCCATGGCTCACCGGCCGGAGCTGTTGATTCTGGATGAACCGACTGTGGGTCTGGATGCTATCACCAAGCAGCAATTGTTCTCCGAACTATTGGCGGCGGTGGAAGAGGGCAACCGAACGGTGTTGATTTCATCCCACGGCCTGCCGGACGTCGAACGCTTTGCCGATCATGTTGGGATGATTAAAAATGGGAGAATGGTCCTGGAAGGGAGCACAGCGGATGTGGTGGACCGATTCCGAATGGTCGATTTCATTGGGACAGCCACAGACGAATGGCAATCCGCTCCGGGGTTCTGCCTGGTGGCGCAGGAAAAAGAGAGGCGGCGAGCCTTGGTTGATACGACTCTGGGGGGTATTGACTTAATAAAATCGCGAGGAGCTCTGGAACTTTCGGTGTCGCCCGTAACATTGGAGGAGGTCTTTGTCGCGCTGGGAAAGGATTGAAAGTTTATGAAGCCAATTGTGATTGATTTTCTGCGGCGCTGGATGGGTATTTATTTGGCGTTGGCGCTGCTGCAATTCTGCTTGAGCCTCTTTGCGCCACCATCGGCATCGTTTTTTGCCTTACTAACGGTGATATACGCAGGGCCGGTACTCTTATCGTTTGATCTAGCGAGAGGCACGGCTCGAGTATGCCGGATTTTGCCCTTGAGTGCCGTCGAGTTGGCCAACTCGTGGCGAGCCGTGGCGATCGTGCTTCCGATCGTTTGGCTAATTGTGGTTTTTGGGGCTGGGACATTGTTGCGGATTGTATTTCAAATCGGGGCGGCACCGGCCCTTAGCCAATTGAGTTTAGCGGTCGTTTACGCCGGCATCTGGTTGGGAGTTGCGTTTCACATTCTGACGCATATGCCGAACGCAACGTGCGCGCCGCAACAACTCGGAGTCAAAGGCGGATTCATTGGTGGGTTGTGGGGAGCGTGCATTGGCGGAGGTGTCATACTCTTCATGAAATTACCGACAAACTGGGGGGCGATGCACCCTTGGCATTGGGCTTTGTTGTGCGGCGGTTTTATTTCCACCATCTTAGGTTGGCAGCGGGCGCCAGAGATGGTGCGGCAGCGCGAGCGTCCACTCAACGCAGTGGAAGGCATTCCAAATTCCGAGAAAAGCAGGATACAATTGGGCCAAGGCAGCACCGGCCTTTCATTCCTGATGCAAACGCAGATTTGGCAAACGGCGCGGGTTATGGGCATTTTCTTATTTGTTTTCCTGGGGCTCCAAATTTTTATGCAAAAATCGAGCCAGGAACCAGTTTACCAGGTACTCACCAGGATTCTTCGCCAACCGATCAACTTTTTCATCTTGGCGCCGATGATCATGGCCACGGGGCTGCCGTGGTTAATGGCGTTGCGCTCTCTCCGAGTTTTGCCCTTGGGATTGCCTAAGTTAACTATTTTAGTAGCCTCTTTATTCCTGGGGCCGGTGTTGATCATGCTGCTGGCCTTTGCGAGCATCCAAGCTGGACTGAGCCATCAAACGATTTCTTATATTTACCTCGGAAAACTTTTATGGATTACCGCGCCCGTGTTGTTAGCGCCAGGATTACTCTTATATTATGGTCTGAACCAGCGCAGCTACGCATTCGTAATCCTTCCTTTGTTTGCACTAGCGCCGTTGGGTGGGCTTCTGACTGATAAAATAGCCACTCCCTGGCAACTTTTGATTTGCCTGGCAGGATGGGCGTTCGGCCTTGGACTGATAAAGCATGCCTTGAAATATCGAAACGAGAGTTACCGTCATTCGTTTAATTGGATGGGACGCACATAGCATTTCTTAGTTGGAATTAAGGCCGGTTGGTTGTGCCGGTTTTTCTCGACAGACACTATTTGCCAGTTAAGCTAGTGCACATTGCACGCTGAAGAAAATGTCTATGCTGCTTGCGCAAGTCATCCCAGCCTGGAAGATGGTTCATTGACGGGCACAATCGCGATTAACAGGTTTCACGTAAAATTTTGCACCGAGCAAATGCAAGTGGAGCTTCCCTTGATGGGGCTATTGATCCAGCCAGGCTTGGACGAATCCATCCTTCTATCTCATCCGCAAGTTCAGTGGACTATAAGCACCTTCGCACATGAATTGCTGACGGATCCTTATTTGCTGCAAAACCATTTCACAAAAAAGCAACTGACGAATTTTAAATCCACGACCGGCGATCAAGCGCGCCACGCCCGCCTGGTTTACACCATATTAGGAACGATTGCGGCGGCAGCATTGCTCCTCTGGCTATTGAATGGAACCATCATCCACATGGTTGCCGCGTTGATTCCTCCTTCTATTGAGCAGGATCTCGGGCAGGATTTGCTTCTGGAACTAAAGGGGGAATATCCGAAACTTGCCGAACTTAAATCGGATGAGCGCATAGCCCGGATTGGGCAGAGATTGGTCCGGGCCATGCCGGGCAATCAGGTTAAGTTTCACTTTTATTTAATTGAGGATCCGGAAATGAACGCCTTTGCCATTCCTGGCGGCCATATTGTCGTGCTTACCGGTTTGCTCAGCGTTGCAAAATCAGACGATGAACTTGCCTCGGTCCTGGCGCATGAAATCGCGCATATCACGGAACGTCATGCCATGCAGCGCACTGTTGAAGAAATGGGTTTTATGATGGGGGCAAAACTTCTTCTGGGCGGGCATAAAGGTTTTGCTACTTCGATTGCAAAAATCTCCTTATTCATGGGTGAACTGAAGTATTCGCGCCAGCACGAGCTGCAGGCGGATCAAATTGGCTTGGAATGCCTGGCGCGCGCCAAGATGCAGCCGCAAGCAATGATTGATCTTATGAAGACATTTTCGAAAATCGATCGTGGCAATATCTCCTTTTTTTCCACTCACCCCGCTACCAGCGAAAGAATCGCGGCATTGGAAGAGAGCATCAAGAAGTTGCCACGTTAAGGGTTTTAAACCTTGTAAGCGTTAGCATTCCGCACACTTCTGCTGGAAAAGCATTTCGCCTGACACCCCCACTTGTAAAACATACAGCAATGATCGATATCAATTAAAACCAACCGAGTTCCTTGCGTTTAAAGAAATAGAGCACTCCGAGCAAGCGCATTTCCAAAGTTAACAGGAGGAAACCGATAAATCCTGCAATCAATCGCGGGACGATCGGAATATCAATGCCTTCCAATGCGCCGACTAGAAATAGCCGGACACAAACTAAAACCGCTTGGATCAAACAAATGAAAAGATACGCGCCGGGACATTTGAGTATGGCGGAAAGAACTACGACCGGATTTAGACCGCTCAGACTGTCTGCCATGCACACCGCTAGAATGGCCATGGGCAAGTACATTACGCCGATCCCCAAAAAGAGATAACCCAACGTCGCGGACCCTTGGAAAATAAAGAATATGGCGGGCCCAAACGCCGCGGCAAAAGTCGCCACCATCAGCCAAAACGGATGGATGATGTCAGAAGAAATGTCCGTTACTTCGGGCCAGCCGGGCGGATCTTTCTCCCCCTTGGCCGCGGATACCACAATCTTCTGCAAATAAGCGAACAGATAACCGTAGGTAGTCACACGCACCATGATTTTGCCAAAAAAGACAAAGCTGGCCGCGCGGGAGCTGAGCAATCCTTCTATAAAGGTAAAAAACAAAGTGCCGAAGATAAGCAAAAGCAGTCCATTGCCGCGAAAAGGAAATTTGAAAGCATCTCCCACGGCTGAGGCAAAGGTAAGCGGCTTGGGAGGCGCTTTTCTAGCTTCTTCAATATCAATACAACTTCCGCTGCAACCTTTGCAGGTGTTTGCTTGTTTGGCGCCTACTTTAATTGTTTTAACGCAGTCGAAACAAAGTTGCTTTCCACATTTCAGGCAAACCCAAAAAGCCCGTTGGCCAATATGATTCTGGCAATCATCGGGCCCGGCGATCAAGGCCGGGGCACTCGCTGCAGGAGCCGTTTCTTCCGCGGGGTGTGAGCGGGCCAACCCCACACTCAACGGCACGGGAACTCCCGCGGCAGGGGAAACTTGAGCTGGAGTTGGTTTCGCAATCGAGATTGGCGGGAGAGCGGATTGTCCGGAAGGATTTGTGGTGGAGAGGGCTGCGGGCTGGCCAACGCGAATGCGCACAGTTCCGGGAGAGGCCTTAGGCTCGTTTGAAGTCGAACTTAAGGTTGCGGGCTGTCCGCTTTGGGCAAGTTCATTTTGAAAATTTAACTCCACGCTACCCAACTTCAAATTTACATCGCCCGCCAATGAGGTTTCATCGATTTTATGCCCGTTGATGAAAGTTCCATTCGTCGAGCCTAAATCCTTGATTCGCGCGGTGTTCCCGTCCAAAACAATTTCGCAGTGCAACTTGGAAACGCTGGGATCGACGATTTGACAATCGCTTTCATCGGCCCTGCCCAAGCGGTTTATTCCCTGTTTGAGAGAAAAAGTCGCGCCATTAGCAGGGCCAGATTTAATGGTTATAACTGCCACGGTTGAATGAGTATCTCCTTTTAATCAAAGCTGAAACGTGCGTCGAGCCAAATAAATTTATATTGGAAAGAATGAGGACCCCTTTGAGGACCTAAAATGGTTCCAAAGGCATATTCACGATCAGTTAGCTTTGAATTCATTTACTTGGAACGAGATAGGTCTGCAAAATTTTGCCATTTGAATCGACTCGCCAGGCCTTCTGAATGTGCCAATGTCCATCGCTTCCTTTTTTGCGCATCGAGTACTTCAATATTGTTGGGTCACCGTGAACTCGGACTTCTATCGTGCCGCCAAACCAGCGAAAATACCAAGGCGGGCGCTGGTTCTGAATTAAGATGTTCAAACGTTTTTCGATATCGAATGGCAGGATTCCATTAATGGGCAAAAGGGATTCAAGCGAGTGGTCTTCATCAATTAGTCGCGGGCCCGCAGCTTGTGGGTGGAGGTAAAGCAAACGATTTGGAAAATCGAAAGTAACCAAAAAACGCGAAAGAAATCGGAGGCCCAATACGCTGCCACCTTTTCCAGCGGCATTCTCAAGAGTTTCCCTGACAACAAGATTAGTGTAAGCCGCGCCATCCCAAATAGTTTCGGGAATGTACCAACGGCCGTTGTCCATTTTCTGAGGAGATCGGCCGGACAGGAAAAGAAGTGGTGATTTGAGCAGATCAGGATCGATCGCGCCATCAAGGTCGAAACCTGTATCGATTAACAAATTAGCCTCTGTGCCACCAATCAATCCGCTGTGTTCAATAAAAGTACGGAAGTAACCGGGCAGAGTTTGGCTTATGGTTGAAAAAACAATTGGAAATTGTTTTCCCGGCATTTTGCTTTGGTCTGTTAAGGAATCGAGAAATCGAATTTGCCTGGCGCTGAAATCGACTTGCAGGCAGTAATGCTGCAGGGAATCCATTCCCAGGACACCGACAAGAGGATATACAAAATCCGGTGAAAATTGTTTCAAATTACAAGTGAGAATATTCGAGCCTGTGAGTAGTTGAGTTTCGCCCGCAAAAAACTTGGGGGCCTCGTAAGTGGCGCCTTTTGCTTTGAGATCCCAAGCTTGATAATTAAGCCTGCCTTTCCGTTTGCCCAACAATCGATTGAATGATTTGTCAATCAAGGTAATGGGCGAACCGGTATCAATAATAAATAGGAGTGGCTTATCCAAAGGCTCAAATCGGAGCGGGACTGCTAAAACTCCTTTATTAATCCAGTTTGCGTCAAACGGAATGGCGGGAACGGTTTGTGCGGCCGCGGAATTGGACCAAAGAAAATGAAGGAACACCGCGGTAAAAATGGGACGGAGGAAGGGCTGCCGGAAACAACGAGTCATGTTCAGGAAGAACTGGGCTTTAAAATCGCGCCACCAAATTATCCAAAGCTTCACGGTAATTACGGCTCACTGCCAAACGCGTATTATCTTGCAATATGAGGAGGGAATCCCCGTTAAGTTTTGGCTGCCATTCGCGAATTCGCTCGAGGTTCACCAAGTTAAACCTGCTAATACGCAAAAAATTTTTAGGCGCCAGTTTGGTTTCCGCATCCGCCATCGTTTCTCGCAACAAATGAGAGCGGGCCCCAATATGCAAACGAAGATAATTGCCTTCCGATTCAATCCAATCGATTTCCTCCGGTTTAATAAAAAGAATACGGCCGGGGTCGCGAATGGCCAAGCGATCCCAGGCAACAGGGGATTTTTGCAGATCTTCCAGCAACGCCAAAATGCGAGCTTGCTGGCCGGACTGTCCGTGGTTGTGCAATTGAACGCGAGCTCGCTCAACGGCCTCTCCTAGACGCTCATATTCAAAAGGTTTGAGCAAGTAATCCACCGCGCGGGCTTCAAAGGCGCGAACAGCATATTTTTCATAAGCAGTAACAAAAATGATGAGAGGCCATTGATTTTGGGGCAGTTCCGCCAAAAGCCCGAAGCCGTCTAATCCAGGCATTTGTACATCCAGGAAAATCAAATCTGGGTTAAATTGGCGAATGTGCTCGAGAGCAACTTGACCATTGGCAGATTGGCCGAGGATTTCCACGTCGGGCTGTTTGCTCAACAAAGTGGCAATCAGCTCACGGGCGAGAGGCTCATCGTCTATGATTAATGCGCGAATTTTCATGACAAGTCAGGTAATGCATGCAGATGAAATGGAATGGAAATGCTTGCCGTTACTCCTCCCTCCTGGTTTTGGCGAAGCGCAAACTCCTGTTCCTCGCCATAGAGTTTGCGCAAGCGTTCCTGGGTATTGTTCAGTCCAATTCGGCCCGGCCCGGATGTGGGTGAATTCTCTATCGTTTTCAGGCCTGGCCCGTTATCCGTGACCAAGAGCAAAAGACGGCCATTCTGTAAACTGGAGCTAAGCTGAATTTGCCCTGCACTCGTTTGCGGTTCAATTGCGTGCTGAATCGCATTTTCCACAAGCGGTTGGAGGATCAAAGTTGGAACGATTGCTTGACAGGTTGATGGATCAATCTCGATTGAAAGTTGCAGCCGATCTCCAAATCGGATTTGTTCAATTTCCAGGTATTTGCGCAAAAAGGTGATTTCCTGCTCCAAGGGAACTTCTTGCTGATCACTGCTATCCAATGCCATGCGCAGAACCTCGGCCAATCTTGAAATCATCTTATTTGCCGCCATCACATCCTTCAACATCAAAGAGGAGACCGCATTTAGTGAATTAAAAAGAAAATGAGGATTTATCTGCATGCGCAGCGTTTGCAATTGCGCTTGGGCCAGTCGCGCGGAGAGTTCGAGCGCATGCCGTTCCCGCTCGCGCAACTGTCGGGCATAATCAAAGGCATGCCAGGCGCATACAATCACGGCATACACTGCCAGGTTGTAATGAAAACGGTTCGCCAATAGGCCGCGCAAAGCAGGGCTGAAATGGGCTGGATGCGCTGTCGCCCATCCTTGTACGACGGCCGCTTCGGCACACAGGACCGCATGCACAAAGCCAAGCAAAATCCCTACAATTAGGTAAGACAAGATTAGACCAAACCATGGGCGCCTGCGCTTTTGAAGGGCTCGACATAGCCAGATAATAACCGGGGATAGCAACGCCCATTCATACCAATCGCCAAAAGACCAGTAAAGCGCCTGCGGCCAACTCACCGGATGCGCAAGGGAGGCGGCAGAAAAATACATTTGCGCCGCAAAAAAGAAACCCAGCAACGTGGCAATAAGCAGAATGGTCGCGGCCGTTTTGCTTTCGACTCTGGCTCTCCGCAACATATTCAATGGTTGGAAATTAGCCATGTTGGTTACAGAGCGATTGTCTTGATGCCTCTTTATATCGTCAAGATCAGATACAGGACAAGAACTTACGGCATGCGCGCTCTGTAAAATCGCATTAACTCCCCCGCTTCGATTTGCGTGGAGAAGACGCTCGTCCGATTTGAAGATGTTAAGTTTGTTAGCCGCTGCCAATGCAGCAGGTCAGGAGAAATTTCAATAGCATAATTTGAGTTAGGCAATCCAGTAATGATCATATCCATTTGATGGCCATTCGCCCGGGCTTTTCCGATTTGGCCAGGCTCAATCATAGTTAAGGATTGATTAATTCCCACGTCGTTTGTCTGCTGAATAACTCCAGACGGCCACTCGATTCTCAAGACCTCAATACGGGCGGCGTCGCCCAACCCAAAATGAGCGAGCAAGCTGGTTTGTCCGAAACCAGTGCCGCCGGAAATCTCGCGCAACTGCCACATGCTCTTGCCTCGTATTGTTGCTTTGACGCGAACTTTTGCTCCAATGCCGTCGCGGTTGGATGCCGCGCCCACGCATCTTACCTTTAACCAATGATTTGTGTTGCCATTGTTGCGATAGAGGAAATTTGGTTTGCTCCCTTGCCAATTTGCGACAAATAAATCCAGGAACCCATCATTATCATAGTCTGCCCAGGCACACCCGGCTGAGTTCCCTCCGTCATTCACCAGGCTACCGGAAGTCACCCTGTTAAAAGTGCCGTCGCCGTTATTATGATAAAGCGCATTGTTTTGGTTGCCATCATTGGCCGAAAATAAATCCAGAAAACCGTCATTGTCATAGTCAATCCATTGCACAATCTCCGAGTTTTGAGCATCCAAGGCGAGTGGGCCATTGGTTTGTTTCGAGAAATCCCCGCCACCCAGATTTTGAAATAAAAGGTTGTGACCAAAACCTCCCACGCCCAAATCCGGCTGGCCATCATTGTTGTAATCACCCCAGTCCGGAACAATGGCGGATTGAGAATCGGTAGCAATTCGGCCCGTAAGAACGCGCGCAAACGATCCAAAACCGAGGTTATGGTATAAAAAGCTCTTTGATCCATTATTGGCCACGTATAGATCGGGCCAGCCATCTCCATCGTAATCCTGCCAGGCCGCACCGATGGAAACGCCCCCATCGGAAACGATGGCTCCGCTGGTCATTTTAGTGAACGTGCCGTCGCCGCTGTTATGCAGCAGGAAATTGTTCTTGCCTGCTCCATTGGAAATGAAGAGATCAACCCAACCGTCTCGATCATAATCACCCCAGCTCCCGCTCCAGGAATTGGCGCTGGTTGCTCCGGCAAAGCCACTCACTTTGGTGAAAGTGCCATCGCCATTGTTGCGATAGAGTGAGTTGCCGGCCGGTCCAGCCGCAAACAAATCCAGCCAGCCGTCATTGTTGTAGTCCGCCCAACTGCCGCCGTAGCGCGCCTCGGTGGCAGGCACGCTGGTGATTAATTTGGCAAAAGTTCCGTTACGATTATTCCGATAAAGAAAATTCTTCGTTGTGCCATTCCCAACAAACAAATCGGGCCATCCGTCGTTATCAAAATCGCCCCAGGCGCACCCGGAGGAATCGCCTCCTTCGGTTGCAAGGAATCCCGCGGTGATTTTTGTGAAGGTAGGATCCACCTGTACAATCGCCACTTTGCTCGTAATTGCTCCGAAATCGTTGGCGACCAGCGCCGTATAATTGCCTGCTTGGGGCGCCAGAATATTAGAAAGACTAAGCGTCGAGTTGTTTTCCCCTGACAAATTATCATTGTCCCGTCGCCATTGATAGAGCAGCGGCGCTGTGCCAGACGCGGCCACTCGCAACAGCACGGTTGCGCCCAAGTTGACAGAGTGGCCCGTCGGCTGAGTTGTGATGATCGGAGCATCTTGCCCGAGTGCGGTTGAAAGAAATACAACCCCCAACAAAAAAACTAAAACTCTCCATTCGTTTGAACTGTTCACAGTGACTGTCCTACCGATCCAGATTAGTAGTTACAATCAGGGTGTGATCAACGGCGAGAACCAAGTGATGAACCGGCCTTAGATTGTGCTCAAATTCTAAGTGAAATTCTCATGGTAAAGGAAAAGAATCTGTGGAGAGGCGGTTTTAGGAAATCTCTAGCCTTTGTAACAAAGAAACCGGCTGCTTAATTGAACGCTTTGGAATAGGGGAATTTACGAAAACAACCCCAAGACCTATTCTAAAACCATTTTTTCACGTTCAAGCACGATTCATGCTATTATAGGTAATCGCCGTGCATAAGAAAGTGCTATTGCCCATTAGATCGCTATTTGCCGCCTTTGCGTTGTTGCTTTTAGCCGAATCGTTCAGTCTGTTTGCAGAAGAAAAGTTTATTCGCCTGCGGAACGAGGTCATTTCCACACCTGAACCAGTTCGGGGGGGCACTTTGCAGGCGCAAGCGGTGGAGGAACCATTAAATGGCCTCTATTTCATCCAGTTCACCAGCCATTTTGAGGAAGCTTGGAGCGCCAATTTGCGGCCTTTGGGCGTGGAATTGGTCCAAGCTGTTCCTGACGATGCTTATGTAGCATCCCTGACCCAGGTTTCGCCCGCCAAATTAAAGTCGCTCAATTTTGTCCGCTGGGTAGGTCCAGTTCGATCTGTGCACAAGCTGCACCCCAAGTTGCAAGCCTTGGCGCTACAACAAGGGGGTCAAGCTCTCGTGCCCCTGCGCCTGCTGCTCAAACCAAATGTTAAAATTGGAGAGGTGCAAGCGTTGACCCCTTTTCTCAGCAGGGTTAAACGCTCGACAAAATTCAAATTTGGCACTGTCGTGGAAGCAAGCGCCCAGCAGGGCAATATTGGCCGCTTAGCCTCTCTTTCCAGCGTCTTGTGGGTGGAACCTGTTTCCAAACTCAAAATGTTTGACGAAATCTCTTCCAAAATCGTGGCGGGAGACGATGGCCAATTCGGAACCCGCAGCACATCCGATCAGCTCGGTTTCGGCGGGCAGAATGTAGTGGTATCAGTGGCGGATAGTGGTTTGGATAACGGACTGACCAATGTTTCTCACCCCGATTTAATGGGGCGAGTGGACGCCACCTTTTTTTATGGCGATCTTCTGGATTCGAGCGACGAGCATGGGCACGGCACTCATGTGGCTGGCATCATCGCTGGCAATGGAGCTACCGGGGAAACCGATGATCAAGGAAGTTTATATGGCTTGGGTGTGGCTCCTGAGGCGCATCTGGTTGCGCAACGAATTTTCGACGGAGTTGGAGGTTATACCCTCAACGACGATTTCAATTTGTTAACCCACGATGCTTTGCAAGCAGGCGCGGTGATTGGTTCCAACAGTTGGGGGGACGACACCCAAGGCGAATACAATTTGAACGCAGCCGAATTCGATGCGCTTGTCCGTGATGCCGATGTAAATATACCCGGAGATCAGCCATATATATTGGAGTTTTCAGCCGGAAATGCCGGCCCTGGCCTGCAAACCATTGGCAGTCCGGCTGTTGCCAAGAATGTTATTGCTACCGGCGCTTCCGAGAATAACCGGCCTGATTTTTTCATTTATGTGGATGGACAAGAGGCCATGGCCGATTTTTCGAGCCGGGGTCCCTGTGCGGATGGACGTATCAAACCTGACGTAGTCGCGCCCGGAACCTGGATCGCTTCCTTGCAATCTTCTGCCGCGACAGATGAAAATGCCTGGCTGGGTATTTCTCCTAATTATCAATATGAAGGCGGAACGAGCCAGGCCGGGCCGCACGTCTCCGGCGCGGCCGCTGTTTTCGTCCAATATTATCGTGAGACTCACGGCGGCCAGACACCTTCGCCCGCTTTGGTTAAGGCGGCGCTGATTAATTGCGCGGTGGATATGGACAACACCTTTGATCCTTCGGCGGGAGGAACTGGCCCAGTCCCCAACAACGATGAGGGTTGGGGGCGCGTGGATTTAACGCAGATTATCGGATCAGACAAAAAGTTTACTTACCTGGACCAAACCACCTTGCTGAAAACCGGGGATGTTTATGAGCAACGCACGACCATTTCAGGGGATGATAATCCCTTAAAAATTACCTTGGTTTATACGGATGTTCCTGGCACGCCCATGGCCATCCCCGCGCTGGTCAATGATTTGGATCTCGAGGTGATTGATCCTAACGGCGATGTCTTCCACGGCAACCAGTTTGATAATGGCGATTCAGTTCCCAACCCGCCCGGCTGGGATAATCTGAACAATGTGGAAGCTGTGCACTTGGCGACTCCCGTTCCAGGTGAATACATCATTCGAGTGCACGGACGGAATATCATGACAGATTCGCGACGGGACACTGCCGCAGTGGACCAGGATTTCGCGCTCGTAGTTTCTGGAACAATACCGCTGCCCGGGGCAGGCGTGGTTTTCATGGATCGCAAATCGTATACCGTCCCGGGCACGATTAAAATTCGATTGATTGACCTCGATTTAATTAATCAGCCGACTATTTCCGTCAAGTTGACCAGTGCCACCGAAGCAAATGGTGAAACCGTGCTTCTGACGCGTTCAGGAAACTCTGGAGTTTTTACCGGCCAGGTTGCCACGGCCCTTGGGCCCGCGGTCGCTGATGGCAAACTGCAAATTAAACATGGGGATGCCATTAAAGTCTCTTATCAAGACGCATCTCCCGCAGGCGAACGCACCGCTTCAGCTATCGCGGATTTGCTTCCACCGGTCGTTTCGAATGTCGCGGTGACAAATAGTTTTGGCCGCGCGGTCTTGCTCTGGAACACCGATGAACCAGCGCGCTCCCAAATTTTTTATGGGCAGGGGGCGAACCCGACAATTGGAGTGACCAATAACGATTTAACTACGGATCACGAAATCAAGCTTCCAGAACTGGTCACTGGCGCTTCTTATAGTTTTTATATTGTTTCAACAGACGAGGCGGGCAACACCAGCACCAACAACAATAACGGAAAATTTTATCAATTCGTTGCCCCGGAAAGTTCCACAATCCTGCTCGTGTATGGACCCGAACAATTCCTGGATATTCCAATGAGCACTTATACGGATCCTCTTTCCACAATCGGGATCAGCTACGATGTGTGGGATTTAAGCAGCCGATCTTCACCCACTTTGGCGGATTTGAAACCGTATCATGTGGTCATCTGGCGCATACCCGAATTCGATTTGGTCGGGCTTTCCACCGCGGATCAAGAGAGCTTGCGCCAATATGTTAAAGGTGGCGGTTCGCTCATGATGGCTTCGATGGAATTGTTGTCGCGTCTTGGCAACTCCACTTTTGCGGCGGATATTTTGCAGGTCCAGAGTTTTCAGGAAGATGCCCAGGTTCCATCCATTTTGGGTGTTGACTCGGACAGTATCACCAGTGGCATCGATATGACCCTCGATTATACCTATTACCAGGATTTGGAAGCGTTGGGCCAAACGGATTTTTCGGATACATTCAACGTGACCACCAACGGCGTGCCAATTTTGTTTGAGCCAAGCTCCGGGAAAGTCTGCGGGGTGCGTTACCCCAAAACAGGGGTAGATGCCCCTGGCAGAGTTGTTTTCATGTCGATTGCACTTGAGACAGTGCCGGATGCGGGAGATCCGCCCAACAATCGCGTCAACCTGCTGCGCAATATTTTAGGATTTCTCGCTCCCGGCGCAAATGGCTTGGGGACAATTGCGCTGGATCAACAAAGTTACCGGTTGCCCGCCCAGGTCACAGTGGAAATCGCGGACTCTGACTTGGCTGGCAAGGGCACGGTAACCGCGACAGCTTCCACGGACACACCACCAGGTTCTCTCCAAATCAAATTAAACGAAACTCCCCGAGCAGGAGTATTCCGGGGCTTTTTTACGGTGGCGGCAACCAACGCGCCAATCGTGACTGCCAACACGTTGCGCGTGGCGCCTGATGCGGAAGTCTTTGTTGCTTATAACGACGAATCCAGCAGCAGCCTGGTCCAGGTTTTGGCCACCATCGATCTGGTCGCTCCTGTTATTCAGAATGTGCATTTGGATGCTGCATACAATGAAGCTCTCATTTCCTGGGACACTTCCGAGCCTGCGGATGCCCTGGTGCAATTTGGAGAATCAACCTTCCTTGGGCGCACTGCTTACAGCAGTGAGTTCGCGCAATCGCATCAAGTAGATCTGCAAGGATTGGACAGCGACAAAACGTATTACTACCAGGTGGTTAGCCGTGATCCGGCGGGAAACACCAGTGTGGATGACAACAAAGGAAAATTATATAAATTTACTACCTTAAGACCAAAATCCCCTCCATGGTTTGATGACCTGGAAGGGGCGGACGTCTCGACTAACTGGCTGGCATTTAAAGGACAAGTCGATAGCGACACAGGCGATAGCTTAGGTGAAAATATCTGGACTTTAGGCACCCCCAACAACGGTGTTGTGACCGCGGCTCACTCCGGAAAGAACGCCTGGTGCAGCAACATCGATGGCCAGGATTTGGATATCTCCGATACTTCGTTGATTAGCCCCGCCATCGAATTGAAAGGTGGCAGCGCGGCTTACTTGCAATTTTGGCATAATTATGATTTTTCGCTGGTTGCGGATGACGATATCTACCAGTACGGCGAACTTTATATTTCAACCAATAACGGCAACTCCTGGAGTTTGCTGCAACATTATGAGGATGTATCCGATGGTTGGGAGCTGGCTGAAATCAACTTGAATTCTTATATTGGCAGCGTGGTCCAGTTCGGCTGGTATCACGGCCTCTTTGCCATCGACTCGCACCCGCGGGCCGGCTGGGTGGTGGACGATATCTCCGTGATCGTTACCAACAGCTCCAACGGTTCCATACAAATCACCAATAATCTGGCCCAAGCCGGTTACACTTTAACTGGCCCGCTGACGCGGAGTGGCACAGGTTGGGGAACCACAATCACCAACGCTCCTTTCGGCACCTATGTGATCCAGTATTCGACTATTCCTTATTACGACACACCCCCGCCGCAGACCAATGTCCTGGCGAAAGGTGCTGGGTTAGTTTTCCAAGGAAATTACACGTTCAAAGACGCCAATGGCAACGGTTTGCCGGATGCGTGGGAAATTCATTACTTTGGCTCGGCCCCGGCGGGACGCTCCTCTGCCATCGACTCGGATGGAGATGGCGCTTCGGATTTATCCGAATTTTTGAGCGGAACCGATCCAAAGGATCCAGCGTCCTTACTTATATTTAGTCAAATTGAACGGCTGGCTGATGGAAGATTGCGCCTGCATTGGCGGGCGGTTTCAGGTTACGCCTACAGAATTTCCGGCAGTTCTGACATGGCAAACTGGGCGCCTTATTCCTCCTGGATATTTCCCAGTACTGAGGACGAGGTTTATACTTTGCCCAATCTTGGCGCGGCGCCCGTTTTGTTCTTCCGGATTGAAGTGCGCCCGTGATTTTTGGAAAGAAGCAGACCTGGCAGAGTTTTATGGGCTTGGATTTATAGGGTGAAATGAGGTTGTCGTAATCACATGTCTTTCCCGGGTTGACCTCCTATCAATCCGGCTCTAAAACTGTTGGCCATGAAACGCCGAGATTTTCTACGCAGCTCAGCATTGGCTGGAGCCGCTCTCTTTACCCGTATAGACTTTTCCAACGCAGAGATTAAAACCGCGTGGCCAATTGGTTGCTTTAACCGGCCTTGGACAAAATGGAGTTACGACGAAGCTCTTGATGGCATTGCGGCCGCAGGATATAAAATCACCGGGTTACTCTCAGCGCATAAAGGCGAGGCATTCACAAATTCCTCAGCCACTCCTGAATATCTTACCCAGCTTAAAAAGCGCATCCAGCAACGCGGTCTGATTGTAAATATGACCGCGATCCATTTCCGCCCGGAAGCGCCTTTGGAAGAAAATATTGCCAACCTCCGCCAACAAATTGAAAACGCCGCGCGTCTCGAGCTTTCATACATGCTCACCTTCGGCGTTGATCGGCCCGAACATTACGAAAATTTTTACCGCCTTATGGCCGATGGCGCGGCCCAAGCAGAGAAAAAGGGCATTAAGCTGGTGATGAAACCCCATGGGGGAGGAAGTGGCGCGTCCGAAGAAATTCTCCGCTGTATAGAAAAGGTTTCTCATCCAAACTTCAAAATTTGGTATGACGCCGGAAATATCATTTATTACACCGGCAAAGATCCCGTGCAAGAGCTGGAGCCAATTGCCAAATATGTGACGGGCTTCTGTGCCAAAGATTGCCCGCGCCCCAAAGGCGAGGTGATGTCGCAATTTGGAACTGGCAAAGTTGATTTTAAAGCTGTGTTCAGCAAGATGAAAGCAGCGGGATTTAATGGTCCTATCATGGTCGAGGGCGTGGAAGTGGCGGCTACTCCAGAGGCGACCACACAAAATGCCCGGGCTAACCGGGAGTTTCTCGAGAAGGTGATCGGCACTCTTTAAGTAAAGTAACCGCCCGCGCCGTCAGCGAGCTTGCATGAAAAAGGCCAAAAAGCTCATCCAAAGCGGCAATCGCGCTTTTTTGATTAGCGGAGGTTTGGTTATCCTGATCACCTTGGTGACGGTTTTGGAATTCACGCTTTGCCCCGCGTTACAAAAGCTGGGCATTGTTCCGAGAACGAAAGTCGGTTTGATAGGCATAGTTGTTAGTCCTCTTCTGCATGGCAGTGTCGCCCATTTGTTAGCAAACTTGCCTCCACTATTTATTTTGTCGGTGATTCTGTTTTGGGATGTGAAATATAAGCCGCCTCAAGCGCTTGGCTTTATTTGGTTTTTGAGCGGTTTTGGCACCTGGCTAATCGGCAGGCCAGCCATTCATTTGGGAGCAAGTTCAATCATTTACGGGCTAGCGGCTTATTTGATAGCGGCCGGATTTTGGATGCGCCGATGGCGGCCCATTGTTGTCGCGCTCCTTGTAGCCGTTTTTTATGGAGGCATTTTCTATGGCATTTTTCCGCATGACCCACAAATTTCTTGGGAAGCGCATTTGTCCGGAGCAGTGGCCGGATTCGGGGTTGCCAAGGCCTTGCAGGGCTGAAAACAGCCTTCCAGTCTGCTGAATCCCCGGATCGAGAGCCAAATCTTTCGTTGACGGTCGCTCCCGCCTGAATAACATTCACGCTTTGTTTGTTGAAACTGGAACTTGGAAATAATTATGGCAGTGAAAATTGCAATTAATGGTTTTGGCCGAATTGGCCGTCTGGTCTTCCGCGCCATGGTCGAACAGGGCCTGGTCGGAAAGGATGTGCAAGTTGTTGCGGTTGGGGACATTGTCCCTGCCGATAACTTGGCCTATTTATTAAAATACGATTCAACTCAAGGCCGATTTCAGGGGCAAGTTGGATCCAAAAAATCCGCCGCGGACAAAGCCGAAGACGATATTTTGATCGTCAATGGCCAGGATATCGCGGTCGTCAGCGCGAAAGATCCTTCGGGGCTGCCTTGGAAGCAACTAGGCGTGGATATCGTCATTGAATCCACCGGCCTCTTCACGGACGGCGAAAAAGCCAAAGGCCATATCGCCGCAGGAGCCAAGAAAGTCATCATCAGCGCCCCGGGCAAAAACGAGGATATTACAGTTGTGATGGGTGTGAATCATGAAAAGTATGATCCCGCCAAGCATCACATCATTTCGAATGCCTCCTGCACCACCAACTGCCTCGCCCCTTTGGTTCACGTGCTTCTGAAGGAAGGTTTTGGAATCGAAGAGGGTCTCATGACCACAATTCATGCATACACTGCCACCCAGAAAACTGTGGATGGTCCAAGCAAGAAGGATTGGAAAGGCGGACGCAGCGCGGCTATCAACATCATTCCTTCTTCGACCGGCGCGGCTAGAGCGGTTGGTTTGGTTTGTCCGGAAGTGAAAGGCAAATTAACTGGAATGGCTTTTCGAGTTCCAACGCCAACGGTTTCTTGCGTTGATTTGACCGTTCGCACCGTCAAAGAAACTAGTTACGAAGAGATTTCCGCCGCCCTTAAGAAAGCAAGCGAAAGCTATTTGAAAGGCATTCTCGAATATACCGACGAGGAAGTAGTCAGCACTGACTTTATCCACTCCAAAGCCAGCTCGATTTACGATAAAGGCTCGGGGATTGAGTTAAACAAACGCTTTTTTAAGCTTATTTCCTGGTACGACAACGAGTGGGGCTACAGCAACCGCGTAGGCGATCTTGTCAAATATATGATCCAAAAAGGGATCTAATAGCCAGCAGTCTAAACTTTAACAATCGGGGCAGTCCTAGAGGCTGCCCTTTTTTTTTGAACGAAGCCTATTAACGGCATGTGAGGATTTCGGAGCCTATTCTTCAGCGCCATTTCCGCTATGGTCGCTATTGCCATTCGAGTTTGCCTCACCGTCAACAATAAATCGCGCGAACTCAGCATGATAATGGGGAGGAATGCGAACTTTGAAAAGTGCTTGGTCGCCCTCGTAATGGCGCTCGACTACCTGGCCCACGCTGTGCAAGCGGGCAATGACCGATGATTCTTCGTGCGGAACTGAGACCCGCACAAATTCACGAATCGGCCGCAAACTCGTTCCCAGTTCGGCGAGCAAGCTCGGAATGCCCTCGCCGGTTTTTGCGGAAACTGTCACCGCTGAAGGGTACTGTTCCCGCACCTTTACCAGCAGTTCGGGGTTCATGACGCGGTCAATCTTGTTAAATACCATCAGCGTCGGTTTGCCTTCCGCGCCAAGTTCATTCAGGACTGTGTTGACTGCCTCTATCTGCTCTGAATAATGGGGATGGCTGATATCCACTACATGCAACAACAAGTCGGCTTGCACAACTTCTTCCAAAGTGGCTTTGAAAGCTTCCACCAAATTATGGGGCAACTTGCGAATAAATCCGACCGTGTCAGACAACAAGACATTTTGATTTGTTGGCAAACGCAACCGGCGAGTCGTTGGATCCAGGGTGGCAAACAACCTGTTTTCCGCCAGCACGGAAGCTCCGGTTAAATTGTTTAACAAAGTCGATTTTCCGGCATTGGTGTAGCCGACAATCGAAGCGAGCGGCCATAAACTTCGCTGCCGGCCATGCCGTTGAGTCGCTCTCTGTTTTTGGACAATGGCAAGTTCCTCTTTGATTTTATCGATCCGTTCTTGAAGTTTGCGGCGGTCCGCTTCCAATTGGGTTTCACCCTCGCCGCCGCGCATGCCGATACCACCCTTTTGGCGGGAAAGATGGCTCCAATAACGCGTTAATCTGGGCAACAGATGTGCCAATTGCGCAAGCTCGACTTGCAGCTTTCCTTCACGGGTGCGGGCGCGTTGGGCAAATATATCGAGAATGAGCGAAGTGCGATCCAATATCTTGCAGCTAAAGATTCGCTCAAGATTGCGGGTCTGCGCGCCAGTCAACTCATCATCAAAAATAACCGTATCGACCCCCAACTTGGCCGCTTTCTCCGCAAACTCCGCAGCTTTACCCGTGCCAATGAATGTAGCTGGTAGGAGCGAATCGAGTTTCTGCGTGCCCGACCCAACCACTTGGCCGCCCGCCGTGGCGGTCAACTCCGCCAGTTCGTCCATGGATTCTTGTAAATCGAACCGAGAGCGGGATTTTAATTCAACTCCAATCAGGAAAACCGTCTCCGTCTTCTTCGTCGCTATATCTACCAGTGCTTTCAATTAGTTTGAGGGAACTGGGTTCTGCCCAGCATTGTTCATCTATTGCCAGAAACTACGGCATCAACCGCGTAAATTCCAGCATTTTGCGAACTCTTTGGGCGTCGGTCTCTAAGCACGCGCTAATCCAGCGGCCTGGCACGGGCGGGTAAGCCGCTCATTTGGGTCAGACTTCTTTTTTCCTTTTATGACTTTAATTAATTCTCTTCACGTTTTCTTAAGGTTGTCCCTGATATGATCGCACCATGAAAATCAACTCTGAGATTCAACCAGACCTTCCCCAGGCCCAAGTTGCGCCGGTTCATTGCATGCTCGGGTGAGCTGCGCCGGCCAGGGGCAAAAAACCAAAAGAACAAATGAAAACAAAATTAATGGTCTGTATCTGTGTGTTGACAGCTTTAGGCGTCAGCACGCGCAATCTCTCCGCGCAAGCCCCCCCGAACGATCCCAATGATGCTCAGCGCCGCGCACAACGCCCCAATCCGGGGCATCCTCCGCCCGTCCGTCCCTCGCCAAGGCCCGCTTTTGGAAATCCCTTGCCTGGTTTAACCACGGAGCAACAATCGGATTTTGCGGCCGGGCTGGAAGAATTCACCAACGAGGAAACCCCGGAGACGGGCTTGGGTCCTATTTACAACAACGTTTCTTGTGCCGCCTGCCATTCGCATCCGAGTGTCGGCGGCAGCAGCGATATTTTTGTGACGCGTTTTGGCCGCAACGTGCAGGGACATTTTGATCCGCTCACGGAATTGGGCGGTTCCTTATTGCAAAGATTCGCCATCGATCCTGCGGCTCAAGAAGTTGTCCCGCGCCAAGCCAATGTAATCGCCCATCGCCAAACAACACCGCTGTATGGCTTGGGCCTGATCGAAGCCATTCCAGACAACGCCATCTTGCGTCAGGCAAATCAACCCAAACCGGACGGCGTTCGCGGCCGCGCAGCCATGATCACGGATGTTGTCTCAGGCCAATTGCGCGTGGGCAAGTTCGGCTGGAAAGCCCAACAAGCAACTCTGCTCGCTTTCGCCGGTGACGCCTACTTGAACGAAATGGGCATAACGAATCCACTCTTCCCAACAGAAAACGCTCCCAACGGACGGCAAGATATCCTCGCATTGTTCGATCATTTTGCCGATCCCGAAGATGCCGATGAAGAGAACGGAGAAAAGACGGATATCGAGCATGCTGCTGACTTCATGCGCTTGCTGGCTCCTCCACCACAACCGCCGCCGCCACCATCGATGGCCGCCGGTTCCATGCTCTTCCACCAAGTGGGTTGCACAAGCTGCCATACGCCATCCATGACGACAGGTCCCAGCCAAATTGCGGCACTGGACCATAAGGCAGTGAACCTCTACTCCGATCTGCTTCTGCATGATATGGGATCGCTCGGCGACGGTATCGCGCAAGCAGATGCAGGCACCCGCGAGATGCGAACTCCACCGTTATGGGGCTTGCGATCCAGCGCCCCCTATTTGCACGACGGCCGAGCGGCCAATGTTCACTCTGCCATTACTGCGCATGACGGAGAGGCTGCATTGTCGCGCAGCCGTTACATGGCCCTGCCCCTGAATCAACGTCAACAACTGCTCGATTTCCTCAACTCGTTGTAATTGTTGATGACCTGACGGAAAATGGATTCGCCAGCCGAATTGCTGGCGAATCCTAATTTTTTCCGGTGAGGAGATATTTAGAAATAAAGGCCTCGAAATCTTTGTTAATTGCGGGGTCGGAGACCCCTTGAACCGGCAAACCGGAGGTCTGCCCCACGACCCGCAGGCATTCATAGCTGGGCGCGTTGACTCCTGCCCTAATTTCTCGTAGCGTCAGGTTGAGCTTTATGACTGAACTTCGCCCAAGCTTGATCGAGTTGATTCGCCGCACCTCCGCCGAGATTCCTCGGGATGTGCAAGACGCGATCATTCAATCTCTGGAAAAGGAAAAGAAAGGGACTATTGCCGAATCGGCTCTGAAAATTATCGAACGCAATATTGAGCTGGCCAAAAATAAATCCCAACCCATTTGCCAGGATACCGGCACAATTATTTTTTACGCCGATGTCCCGCCCGGTTTCGATCAAATTCAATTCGAAGAAGAAGCCCGTTCGGCGGTTGTGGAGGCGACCAGAAAAGGATATCTTCGCCAGAATTCCGTCGATTCGCTCACGGGAAAAAATGATGGAACCAACGTAGGGCCAGGTTCCCCTGTTATTCATTTTCACCAGCATCGCTCCCCCCAAATCTGCATTCGCCTTGTGCTCAAAGGGGGAGGTTGTGAAAATGTGGGCGCTCAATACTCGTTGCCGCATGAAAAAATGAAAGCTAACCGGGATCTGGCGGGCTGCCGCAAAGTCATCTTGGATGCCGTTCTGCAAGCACAAGGCAAAGGGTGTGGGCCAGGCATTTTAGGAGTTTGCATTGGTGGCGATCGCGCGAGTGGTTACGAATTTTCCAAGCAACAATTCTTGAGATTGTTGAATGATCGCAATCCCGTGCCTGAGTTGGATGCTCTCGAGCAGGATATTCTGAATACCGCCAATGAGCTCGGCATAGGCCCAATGGGTTTCGGCGGCAAGACAACTTTGCTAGGTGTAAAAATCGGGGTGTTGAATCGTTTGCCCGCTTCTTTTTTTGTTAGCGTCAGTTACATGTGCTGGGCTTTCCGCCGCCAGGGAATGGAACTTGCCCCAAATGGCGGGATAACCAAATGGCTTTATTAATTAAGTAACATGATCGAACTCTCCACCCCCTTTACGGAAGAGAAGATCCGCGCTCTTAAAGTCGGCGATTCGGTTGCGATCAGCGGAATCGTTTTTACTGGCCGCGACGTTGTGCATAAATATTTGCACGAAGGTGGAAAGCTTCCTCCTGAGGTCAACCTTCAAAACGGGATTATTTATCATTGTGGGCCTGTTGTGATTAAAGATCCGGATGGCTCTTGGAAAGTCACTGCTGCGGGGCCGACCACATCCATCCGCGAAGAACCATACCAATGGCAAATTATTCGCGATTTTGGCGTGCGCGGAGTGATTGGCAAAGGTGGTATGGGAGCGAAGACTTTGGAAGCTTGCCGCGAGTACGGCTGTGTTTATTTGCACGGTGTTGGAGGCGCTGCCCAAGTCCTGGCGGAATGCGTGAAGCGCGTTAAAAATGTTTATTTTCTAAAAGAGTTTGGCTCGCCAGAAGCAATTTGGGAATTGGAAGTGGAAAGCTTTCCGGCCGTGGTCACGATGGATTCGCATGGACGATCCCTGCACCAGGAAATTTTCGAACAGAGCGAAAAGGAACTGGCCAAACGCCTTTGACGCTTCTCTTTTCCTCAGCGCCATTCACGAATAGTTTCATAATAGCTGTTTGGGAGTTTTGACGCACCAAGCGTGTGGGAGCGATTCCACGAAACTACACCCCCTGACATCAAGGATCTTTAGGCTTACCTCTACAACTCCACCGCCAGCGTAGGATGTAACTCCATCCGGGTTTGTGGCTTGCACTTGGATGGCAATCCGGCTGAATGGTTCTATGTATTCAGCTCTTTTTTCTTGTCAATACCCCCATTTTCTGTTCATATAGTAGAGCCATAAGGCTCTATTATAGAGCGCCATAAGTATGAAGCTGCTGCAATCAAGCGAAACAAAGGGCCTTTTCAAGGGCACCTTAATTCCTGACTGTGGCGGACGGGGCGCATTGAACGTTCCGCTTTTTTGTGATTCGTTAGCAGCATTTACGCTCGCGGAAGTTCTGATTGCTACCGCAATCGCGGCCATTTCAATTTCGGGCGTCGTTTACGGTTATACCTTGGCTGCCCAACGAGCAGAATGGTCCGCTTACAATTTAGCAGCGCAGTCTCTGGCCTCACAACGAATGGAACAGACGCGCGCTGCTAAATGGGATACCTTGGCTAGTCCTCCGATTGACGAATTGGTGCAGTCAAATTTTCCTCCTGTAACAACCAACATTTTGGATATTCCAATTTCAGGAACAAATATTGTTTATGCGACCAATGTCACCACGATTACTATGCTCAGCACTTCGCCAGCATTGAAGATGATCGAAGTCAACTGTTCCTGGCGCTTCATTAAGAATCGTGTTTATACCAACCGGCTCGTCACCTACCGGACTTCAGATCAATGAAAATACCGCAATCGAAATTCGCGGCCGATGCAGGCAACAGGAATGGGGCCGCTTTTACATTTACGGAAACATTGGTCACAACGGCTTTAGTGTTGATGGTGCTGGCGGGAGTGATCACTGGGCATCTTTTTGGGGTGCACATGTTTCAAATCACCAAGGCCAAGCTGGGCGCGAGTGATGAGGCTCGCAAAGCGATTAGTTACATGATTTCAGAGATTCGATCAGCAAAGATTGTGAGGATCGGAAATGGAAATTTAACCAGTTTCACGGAAATCGGCATGAACACCCAACAGGTTGGGAATGCCATTCAAATTTATCCCACAGTGGCTACCAATTCCTATATTCGTTATTTTTGGGATACCACTGATAAGAAGCTGAAGAAAACCACCAACAGCTCTTCCTCTTCCCTAGTTGTCGCAAATTTTATTACTAACAGCAGCGTGTTCACTTCGGAAGATTACAAAGGAACTATTTTAACCAATAATCAAAACAACCGAGTGATCGGCCTTTCACTTCAATTTTATCAGATTCAATATCCCATTGTCATGATCGGACCCGGCAACTTTTACGACTTTTACATGTTGCGCACCAAAATCACACGCCGGGCATTGGAGTAATGCATGAAGACAAAGCTGAAAGTGACGGATTCTAAGAGCGCTTACGCGCTTCTGATGGTTATGTTTTTTTCCGGAATTAGTTTGCTCGCGCTGGCCAGCGCCATGAAATGGACCAGCAATAACGCCATTCTTACCCGGAAAAATAACGCTTATTTTGAAGCCGTGGCCGCCGCCGAAGCCGCCACGGAAAAAGTTCTGAGCAATGTTTCCAAAGATTTTCAAGGAGACGGGGAGTCCCTGGTTTACAGCCGGATGGATGCCTATCGGGTGGCAGTGCCAACCACAACCGAAAGCAGCTATTGGTCTGGATGGACGTTTAGTGACGCGCAGGGAAATAATAACAAAGTTTACGTGCAACGAAGCCAATCCTGGCAATGGACCGATTTGAGCTCCCAATATACTGGCTTAAAAGGGATGGCTTCCACTTACCGAATTGTCGCCAACGCCGTGAGAGTCGGCTCGATTGATCAAGTGACCGGGGCAGTCGCGCAGGATTTGCAGGTGGCAAACATACCTGTTTTTCAATTCGCCATTTTTTACGGAATGCTAATGGAAATCAGTTGCGGCCAGCCTTTCATCGTGACTGGGCGCGTTCACTCGAACAAGGATCTATACGTTTGCCCAGACAGTGACTTGACCTTCAATACACACGTTACGGCTGTGGGTGGCATAAATTTTGGCCGTGCTCCCGGCGATGCTCGAGGCGCACCTGCTGGGACAGTAACTTACAAAGGTGAAAAAGACGCTAAAGTTGCCTCGCTAACCTTGCCTATTGGAACGAATAACACGCCAGATGCGGTGCATGCAATTTTGGAGGTCCCGCCAGGAACCGAGGACATAAATTCTTTGATGGGTAAACAGCGTTACTTCAATAAAGCAGATCTCATTCTGGTCGTTTCCAACAATACCGTTAGCGCCAAAAGCGGTTCCTATAATAGCTTTGCGACCGCCATCCCATCAAGTCAGGTAAACACCTTTGTCACAACCAACACGAGCTTTAATGACGCGCGGGAATCCAAAACCGTCTATCCCATTGATGTCGATATCGGAAAGTTAAAAACCTGGAGTGAAACCAACACGGTTCTGCGCAGTTCTTTAACCCGGGATGTGCGTTCAGTTTACGTTCAGGACGCGCGAACGATGAGTGGAACCAAGCTCAAAGCCGTGCGGGTGAAAAACGGCGCGACACTGCCTAGTTTAGGACTGACCGTTGCCACCGAAGATCCACTTTACGTCTTGGGCGATTACAATGCGCCAGTTGTAGCGCAACGAGGCACTACTTATACAACCTCCACCGTGCCAGCTTCATTATTAGGCGATGCCATCACCGTCCTTTCCGGCAGTTGGACCGACTCGAACAGCACCGCATCCGAATCGAGCCGGGTCGCATCCAGCACCACAATTAATGCCGCTTTCCTAGCGGGCATCGTTGAAACGGCAACTGCCGGAAGCTACAGCGGCGGTGTCGAAAATTTTCCGCGCTTCCTCGAAGAATGGGGCAGCAGTAAAATCTTTACTTATAATGGATCGATGGTGGTTTTATTCCCGAGCGAGTATGCCACCACCAAATGGGGGCAAAGCAATGTGTACGGTCCGCCCAAACGAAATTGGGCGTTTGACTTAAATTTTATGGATCCAACCAAGCTCCCGCCCGGAACGCCCGAAATGCGGACCATGATTCGCGGCCAATGGGCGTTAGTGCAAAAAAATACAGTGACTTACTAGTATGAGAGCATTTCTCACACTGACATCCCTCCTACTTTGTCTGGCTACGAGGCTCGAAGCTGACACCAACGATTTTGAGATACTGTCCCGCCAGGAAAAAGACCGAGAATATGGTCGTCTCTACACGGTTTACATGGTTCTTCTTCCAGAATACAGAATCACTTTTGAACCTGTTGCCGGTTGGCGAATGAGCACAATCGCCAGTCAAAGAAGAGTCACCTTTTATCGCACGAACCCAAGATCCATGGCTGGATTCGAGCTTTTGAATTCACCTGAAGCGGTTTCCCTCATCCGTAAACCGGAAAACCAGCAGCTCGAATTTTTTCAAAAGGATATGGGCGACGCCGCTCCCGGCTTCCGAATTGAAACCCAGGAGGAAATATATGTGAACGGCAAGAAATGCGTCTTATTTAATATAATTTATCAAAGCAAAGCCTCTATTCCTAATCGAATTGTCATGGGGTTTTTGCCATTTGAAGGCGGAGTCATACGCTTTAGTTCCCAATCAACCGAGGAAGAATACGCCAGGACAAAAACTGTCCTTGCCGGATTGATCAAGTCGTTCAGCTTTGAAAAAAGGGTAATCTAAAGGAGCAGTGTTGAGGCCCGCTTCCGCTCGCCCATTCTTCACATCTCAATTTTTCGCCAGACTGGCTTTTTTTTGGGAAGAGGCTATTACTAACCGCGATGAATACGCAGAGCGCCTTTTCCAACTCAGTTTACCTGGCTGCCAACGGTGATTTACGACTTTCCGCCAATCGCAAGTGCTGGCCTGAGCAGGCCAAAATGGAGGCGAAACTGGAGGAAGCACTTGGCAAAGAGGGAGTAAAAGTGATCCGCGCTCACGCATATGATCCGGAGAAGCAGCATGGATTTATTGATTCGCAAAAAATGGGTCTCGAGGTATTCCGGAAATTGGACGCATCCCTGCCTATCATCATTGCGGAAAGCGTTTGGCAATACAGCCACCATCTTCTCGGAGGTTTGTTTACACATAAAGGCCCTATTTTAACTTTGGCAAATTGGAGCGGGACATGGCCGGGCTTAGTCGGCATGCTGAATTTAAATGGGTCATTGACCAAAGCGGGCGTTCCATACAGTTCTCTTTGGAGCGAAACGTTCAGTGACAACTTTTTCAAGAACGGTCTCAAACAATGGTTGGAAACGGGAATGATCCGGCACGACCAATCTCATGTGCGTGATTTCGATTTGTTAAAATTACCGGAGCAGGATGTAAAAATTGGCCGGGCGGCTGGGAGCAAGCTGCAAAAAGAAAAAGCCATCATGGGAGTGTTCGACGAAGGGTGCATGGGTATGTATAACGCGATTATTCCCGATGAACTGCTGCACCGCACTGGCGTTTTCAAGGAGCGATTAAGCCAATCGACTTTATACGCCGCAATGCAACAGGTCACCGAAGCCGAGGCCAACGAGGTTTATCAATGGCTCTTACGCAAAGGCATGAAGTTTCAGCTTGGCGCCAATGAAGCGGAAGATCTCACCCAAGCCCAAGTGCTCGAGCAGTGCAAAATGTATATTGCCAGTTTGCGTTTGGCCGATGAATTTGGCTGCGCCGCCATAGGCATTCAATATCAACAAGGGTTAAAGGATTTGACTCCAGCCAGTGACTTGGTGGAAGGATTACTAAACAACGTGGACCGCCCACCCGTCTTGAAAGATGGCCAACCTCTCTATCAAAATGCCGCCTTGCCTCATTTTAATGAAGTCGATGAATGCGCCGGTTTGGATGCTTTAGCCACCAATCGCCTTTGGACGGAGCTGGGCTTTCCACCCGAAACCACTCTTCATGATCTTCGTTGGGGCCAGCAGTACAAAGGCGAGGGGATGGATGATTACGTTTGGGTATTGCTCATTTCCGGCGCGGCTCCGCCAGCGCATTTTATTGGAGGATATAAAGGGGCTTCCAGCGAGCGCCAGCCAGCCATGTACTTCCGGCTGGGCGGCGGCACCTTAAAAGGAATCTCCAAGCCGGGCCACATCGTTTGGAGCCGGATTTTCGTCATGAATTCGGAATTGCATTGCGACTTGGGCGTCGCCGAAGTTGTTTCTTTGCCACAGAAGGAAACTGAACGCCGGTGGCAGGAAACCACGCCGCAATGGCCGATCATGCATACAGTAATTAAAGGTGTGACTCGGGATCAAATGATGGCTCGGCACAAGTCCAACCACATTCAAGTTGTTTACGCCCCATCCGAAAGCAAAGCCCACCAAGCGTGCAGGATTAAGGCAGCCATGATGGCGGAGCTGGGAATTAAAACCCATTTGTGCGGAGATGTTGAAGTCGATTAAACACAACTAGCGCATTATTATCTTCATTATATCTGGCTTTCTTCTTCAGCGGTTTGGATTCCGGGTCGCTGGGTGCATCAATCTCTCAACAATAGGCTGTTAAACATTTCAAGCTCTCCTCTGGGGTTTCCGTGATTTTGAAGAAATTGCAGATTTAAAATTTCAAATTTCAGATGGGCTATTGACAATGTGGAATAGGGACGGTTGGGATGTATGACAAAAAAGTTCCGCGATTGAAGCACTTAGTTAATTAACTTTTATTCTTTCCAACAAAGCGGGAATAGCTTGAAACGTCAAGCGAACTCAGAGAGCACTCAACAGAAATGCCATGCTTGGCACGAGCGACGAGTGGAATTCGCGAATTATCATTCGCTCCGCGGAGGGGAGGGAAGCTTTGCCATGTCTGGCTTTTGAGCCGTCACCAGACCGACAGCAGCCCAGGCAAGGCCCCACCAAGACGGCATTCCGAGCCTGCGACGGACGACATCTTGCATTCCCATCGCAATGAGATGTTCTTGGTATTCTCCCGTCGATCGAATGTCCACGATCATCAGCCGTCCGCCCGGACGCAACACCCGCACTGCTTCCTCGATGGCTTTTTTGCGTCCGTCCGTTCCGCTGATGTTGTGAATGGCCATACTGGAAACGATCAGGTCAAAACTGTTGTCGGGGAAAGGCAACGCTTGCATGTCGGCCGTATGCAATTCGACGCGATCCGCGACGCCTTCCGCAACGGCGTTGCGGCGGGTCGCGTCAATCGAATTGCCGGACTGATCCGCAGTTCGCCAGAGGTCCACTCCAACGGCTTTGCCAGTGGTCAAGTATTGCGCTGCCATGAGAACCACGGCCCCGCGGCCACAACCGAGATCGAGTATTCGCTCGTCCCCACGCAGCCTTAACTCCTCCAGCAATTTAGCCCAAACCAGGAACTTGCCGCGAAATGAGGAATGCAAATAGGAACCCAAAATCGCCCCCATGAAAAGAACCGGCACAAAACGCTGCCAGCGGCCCGACGCGACCGCCAGCCCGAAGTAAATTAGAGTCATGATCCCAATGAAGAGCGGCGCAATTGGGGCGTCCACTCCGTACGAACCACGCCGATGAGGCGACACGAGTTGTTCTGCTTGCATTAGGTTCCAGTGGATTTGGTTGGTGCCACATTGTCCAAAAATGAGAATTGCAGCAAGTCTTTATTCCCGTTCCAAGCTCTCAAGCAGGCCTCTTGGAAATCACAATAAGTCTCAAGAATCAGACCGGCCGCATTACGGTGCGATTGATGGGTCCGCAAACCTTTCTCAATGCTTTGAGTGAGTGAAATCTTTACCTTCGGTTTGTACACGACTTGGACGGCATTTTTGCCACGAGCATCGTATCGATCTCCGACGCGAGCGCTTTGCGCCTGCCGGTTGCATGCAAATCCGCCCCAAATTTGTAAAAGCAAAATTGGCGTGCAGAGGAAATCAAAATGCTTCCATCTTTTCGTCCATGAGAACGAAATTGGAAATCAATCAAAAGCTTTCAATAGACAAAATTCGAGTGGCGGCGATGCCTCCGATGCTGTTGAGTTCTTTCAACACGCTTTTGCGCATGTTGAACATGCTCAACTGCGGTTTCTAAGTTCAACTGATATGAGTGCGAAACATGTCGAGGAACATTTCTCGGGCAGCGACGTTGTTCGTGACGTTGTGATTGGAATGGCGGACGGCTTAACCGTTCCGTTCGCGTTGGCGGCGGGAATTTCGGGGGCACTAGCTTCAACGCACATCGTTGTGACTGCTGGTGTGGCCGAGATTGCCGCAGGCGCGATCGCGATGGGTTTGGGGGGCTTTTTGGCCGCCAAGAGCGATGAAGAACATTTCTTTAGTGAACTTGGTCGTGAGGAAGATGAAATCAAGTACAAGGCCGAAGCCGAACGACAAGAGATCACGGCCATCTTTCAAGAGTATGGGATCAGCGAAGAGGAATCGAAGCCGGTGTTGACGGCTTTGGAAAAGAATCCGGCTGCATGGCGAGATTTCATGATGCGATTTGAGCTAGGTTTAGAAAAGCCCGATCCCAAACGAGCGATTCGGAGCGCAATCACCATTGCCGGGTCCTACATTGTCGGCGGATTGATTCCGCTTGCACCTTACATTCTGATGTCGTCCCCGCATAAGTCGTTGGCTGTTTCGGCAATTGTAACATTGATGGCGCTTGGAATTTTTGGCTTCATCAAAGGCCATTTTACGGAGGTTCCGAAGGTGAAAAGTTCCGTGCAGACCATGCTGGTGGGCGGCCTCGCTGCCGGTGTTGCCTATGCTATTGCCAAACTCGTAGGTTGATTCGTTTGCAAGCGCCCGCTGCCTGGTGGTTCTAAGTTAAGAGTGCAGCCGGGCAATGTCGGGGGAGGGGGGGGGTATCAAGTTTTGCTCTGAATTGCTTGGAAATCAATTATAAAACATTGGAAGACAATTACTTACAGCCATAATAGGAGGTTCTTTACGAAGCTGAACTAAACGCATAATAGACGTAAAATAAGCGTAGATTGGGCAAGAAAATGGGCCTAATACCGTTTCTGAAATGTTCAATAAGGCGGGGCTACAAATGAAGCGACAGTTACTTTGTTGGATCATTCGCTGACCACGCGCTCGATGCGTTTATCCGGCACAAGCCACATCAACGCCACGAACACATAGATGAAACCCGCGAGCCACGGGCGAATGAAAGAGAGCGCAATCCCCGCAGCGTAAAGCACGGGGGAAAGCTTGCCCTTCCAATCTCTGCCGATGGCTTTCGCAAGTTTAGACTCGCAGCCGCCTTGTTCCGCTATGATGAGGGTTTGCAGAATGTAATAGGCGATGGCGGCCAGCAGCAGCACCGCGCCGTATAGCGCCGAGGGCAAGGGCGTGAAGTGGTTCTCGCCCATCCAGCCAGTGACAAACGGAAACAACGACAGCCAAAACAGCAGGTGCAGGTTGGCCCAGAGAATGCCGCCGTTCACATGGCGGCAGGCCTTGAGCAGGTGATGATGATTGTTCCAGTAGATCCCGACATAAACAAAACTCAGAACGTAGCTGAGAAACACTGGCAACAAAGGCCTGAGCGCGGCCCAGTCCGGACCGTGCGGCACTTTCATTTCCAGCACCATGATTGTGATGATGATGGCGAGCACGCCGTCGCTGAAGGCTTCAAGCCGGTTCTTTTCCATTCAACCTAGAAACCGCAATCGCCATCTAGAACATGCTCGACTGCGGTTTCCAGGCTCAACGAGTTTACCAAATTGCACCGCGAGCCACAATTAATTATAATCAAAACTCGGGATTATGCTGGTTTTCGGCCTTTCAAAAAATAGGTCTTTAGTTCGCCTCTGTCCTTCACGTAAAATTCACCACGATTCTCGAAGAGGTAGCGATCACGTAATAACGCATAGGTGTTTTCGTTCACTTGGATATGCCCGGGGGCACCATAGATTTCCATGTGCCACGCGGTGTTCACAGTTTCACCCCACACGTCGTAGCTGAATTTCGTTTTGCCAATGACGCCCGCCACCACCAGGCCAGTATCAATACCGATGCGCAAACTGAATGTCTCCCCATTCGGCGCTTCGTGGCGCACGATCTCTTGTTGAAAGGCGAGGGCGGCTTCGGCAATAGCTTCGGCGTGGTCTGGCCGGGGCCGTGGCACGCCGGCGGCAACGAGATAGGCGTCGCCGATGGTTTTAATTTTTTCCAGCCCTAACTTCTCAACCACCAAGTCGAAAGCAGAATAAATTTTTCCCAGTAACTTCACAACGTCAGCAGCGGGCATGCTGTCAGTAAGGCGCGAGAAGTCATGCAACCCAGCGAATAGAATCGTGGCTTCAGGAAAACTATCGGCGATCACTTCGGGCCGCGCCTTCAAACGCTCTGCAATGGCGTGAGGCAGGACATTCAGCAACAACCCCTCCGAAACCTTATGTTCCGCGACCAATTGCGCGTATAGTTTCTTCGTCTCAAGGTGGAGCAAGCGGACCTGCACCATGTTTTGAACTCGCAAGAGAATTTCGGAGAGATCGAACGGCTTGCTGATAAAATCACGCGCGCCGGCTTTCAGCGCGCGCAGCTTGTGCTCGGGTTGCGCGGTGATCACCAAAACGGGAAGGTAGCCTTCGGTTTCGAAATCCTTCAACGCGTCTAGTACCTGAAACCCGTCGAAGCCTGGCATCACTAAATCGAGGAGGATCAAATCGAACTGATTTTGCTGGTGCAACCCACAGACCTGCCGTGGATCTGTCATGGAAGTGATAGAGGTATAACCAGCTCCGCGCAACATGCGTTCCAGCAGCAGGATGTTGGCTTCCTGATCATCCACGATCAGGATTTTGGCATTCAGAATATCGGCAGGACTGATCATGCGTTTCGCATTTTATTCCCGACGACCGATCACTTTTGATGCATGCTCGAGCGCCGCATCGAGGACGTGCATAAACTCGGTGACCTTGATCGGTTTGGTGAGATAGGAAAAGAACCCCGCCTGAAGACCTTTCTCAATATCGTGTGGCATCGCATTCGCGCTGAGGGCAACGACCGTGATGTGCGCGGTTGCGGGATCGGCGCGAAGCAGTTCGAGCGTTTCAATGCCGCTGATGCCGGGCAGATTGATGTCCATCAGGATCACCTCTGGCATATTCTTACGGGCAAGTTTGATCCCAGTCATGCCATCGCCCGCGCTCAGCAGACGCAGTTCCGGTCGGCGCGCGATGAGTTGCTCAACGAGCTTGAGGTTGGCCGGATTGTCTTCGACGTAAAGCAGAGTACACAGCGGGGCATTGCTCTTGACCTGTGACGGTACAAGCGCTTCGGGTTCGCTGCTTTCAACCGCCAGAGCCGGCTCAGTGGCTGCGTTCAATTCGAACCAGAACACGCTTCCGCTGCCCACGGCGCTTTCTACTCCGATCACGCCACCCATTAATTCGATCAGTTGTTTGGCGACCACAAGACCAATGCCGGTGCCTTCCTGTCCGCCGCCTTCCTGTCCAAGGCGATTAAATGGTTGAAACAACTGTGCGATTTCTTCGGGCGGCAATCCAGCGCCGGTGTCCTTCACGCTGACGCGAATTCGTTCGGGCGTGGAGGCGCTGCAATCCACAATGACCGTTCCTTGCGCCTGATTGTATTTGATCCCGTTGGAAAGAAGATTGATGAGCACTTGCTTCAACCGAGTGCGATCAGCGATTACAAAGTAGGGAACGGCAGAGGTGGGGAACGTCATGACGATCCCGCTCTTTTGCGCCTGCGGATCGATCATCGCCTGACATTCGCTGAGAACTTCAGCCAGTGCCGTCGGTTCCAGCGAGAGAGACAACTTGCCAGATTCAATGCGCGCGAGATCGAGGATTTCGTTGATGAGCGTGAGCAGATGCCAGCCCGCCTTGAGGATTTGCTCGATGCTTTCCTTTTGGGATGGATCCGGCAATGGCGATGCCGTTTCCATTAGTTGAGCGAAACCCAGAATCGCGTTCAAGGGGCTGCGCAACTCATGACTCATGCTTGAGAGAAAATCGGATTTCGCAAGATTCGCTTTCTCGGCTGCAGACTTGGTGCTCTGAAGTTCCGCATTCTTTTGTTGAAGTGTTTGTTCGTAGCGCTTGAGTTCCGTCACGTCACGCGCGGCAGCGAATACCCCTTGCAGCTTCCGGTCGCGGTCATAGAGAATGGCAGCGTTGTAGGAGACCACCGTTTCTTTTCCGCCACGGGCGCGCGCCGTCAACTCGTAGTTAGTCACCTTTCTGTCGCTCAGCACCAATTTAATGGCTGCCTCTGCGCGGGCTGGATCCGTGAAGTAATCCTTGAAGGGGGCGCCAATCAATTCATCGCGGGTGCAGGCGGTTAATGCTTCCATCTGTTTGTTGACGTCTGTAATGATTCCCGATGGATCAGTGGTCATTAGAGCGTCAATATTGGATTCAATAAGCGAGCGAGTGTAAAATTGCTGATCGCGGAGGCGTTGATCTAGTTTCTTTTTATCGGCCTCGACCTCTTTGCGCGCGGTGTTGTCGGTGCCGATCAACAAATAGCCAATGATTCCACCCTGGTCATCGCGCAACGCGGTGACCGAGACAATGGCGGGGAAACGGCTGCCGTCCTTGCGGATATAGGTTAACTCGTAGATGTCTTCGATGCCGCGTGAAGCTTTGAAAACCAACGCCTGAAATCCTGGCGTGATCGTCGTCCCGAGTTCGGCGCTCAATGCGACCGCGCGAGCGATGACCTCCTGCGGATCAGAAATGTCCGCTGGAGTAATCTTGTTTACAACGTCGCCGGCTACGTAGCCGAGCATGCGTTCGGCGCCAACATTGAAGATTTGAATCACGCCTCGCTCATCGGTGGCGATGCTGGAAAAATTGGCACTATTGAAAATTGCGTTCTGCAAAGCGCCGGCTTTGAGCAGAGCCTCTTCCGCTTTTTTTCGCGCGGTGTTGTCGGTGCCGATCAAGAGATAGCCGATGATCCCGCCTTGATCATCACGCAACGCAGTAACGGACACAACGGCTGGAAAGCGGCTTCCATCCTTACGAATGTAGGTTAATTCGTAAATGTCTTCGATTCCGCGCGATGCTTTGAAGACCAAGGCTTGAAACCCTGGCGTGATGGTTGTCCCGAGTTCCGCGCTTAACGCAACCGCGCGCGCAATAACCTCCTGTGGATCGGAAATGTCCGCGGGCGTGATCTTGTTGACCACATCGGTTGCCGCGTAGCCAAGCATGCGCTCGGCGCCGACATTGAAGATTTGAATGACACCGCGCTCATCGGTGGCGATGCTGGAAAAATTGGCGCTATTGAAAATCGCGTTCTGCAAGGCGCCGGTTTTCAACAATCCCTCTTTGCGCTGGACTTCGGTCACGATCTCCACGGCGACAGGATCTCTGTTGAGAATAGTTGTTGGCTGCATGCTTGTTCCGGTTAAGTATTTTCTAAAGACTTGGCAGGTTCGGCTCCGAGGAGATGATGCTTGAGACAGGCGAGCACTTCTGACAACACGATCGGTTTGGCGAGAAACGGAAAACCGCCGAGCTGTCCACCAGACTCCTCGACTTCTCCTTTCGTAATCGCCGCTGTCAGAAATATAATCGGCACACTTTTGAGTGCGGGAATCGCCTGAAAACGCGCCGCCAATTCTCCACCGTCCAAACCGGGCATCATTACATCCAGCAGGATCAAGTGCGGTGGAAATTTTCCCGCGGTGGAGAGCGCGGCAGCGGGATCATTTTCCTCGATCACCACGTAATCATTTGTTTGCTCCAGGTAACGTTTGAGCAACCGCGTATTGGAAGGCTCGTCGTCTATTACGAGAATGTTTTTCTTTTCAGTTTTCATAGTCTTTTTTATTCCACCAAGTGACGCTTCAGGCAGGCCGCGACTTCTGTGAGCACGATGGGTTTGGCGAGAAAGGGATACCCTCCGATTCGTCCCGCGCACATTGCGACTTCTTGTTTCGTAAGCTTCGAGGTGAGGAAAATAATCGGCACGGTTTTCAATTTGGAATTCGCTTTGAAAGAAGCGGCCAATTCTCCGCCGTCCATTTCCGGCATGAGCACATCCAGAAGAATCAACTGAGGCTTGAATTTCTCCGCTGCTGAAAGTGCGGCTTTGGGATCGTTCTCCTCCTGGACCACGTACTTGTTGGTCTCTTCGAGATAACGTTTCAGCAATTGGGTGTCACTGGCGTTATCGTCTACTACCAGAATTCGCTTCTTCATAGATTTTTCATCTCGCACCTTTGGGTGAAATCTGAGGTTTGAAGTTCTTAGGTGGCGCTTCTTGGAATTCGGGCTCCGCGCGCAACGGCGGCGGATTTGTTTTGTTTATGTATTTACGCACGAGCCAATGGCGTTGCAGTGCTTCAATCAGCCGCTCCAGTTCGCGCATGGAGTTCTGCGTTTGCTCGATCAGTCCAGGCAGGTCTTTTGTCTCATTCGCAACGGCGTCCGCGATTTCGGGCAGGCGAATGGCGCCTTTTTGGACGTCTTTCACTGCGAGGTTGAGATTGGTGACCATCCCCTGAAACTGGCTGATCGCTTGCTTAGCCTTTGCGAGAAGCGTTTGCGCGTCATCGGCCAATGTAGTTTCCGTGAATAATTTGCCGGCCGTTCCTTTGCCTTGTTCCAGACCAAGTGCCAAGTTGTCTAAGCGAGTGAAAAGCCCAGTCAACTGTTCGCGCGTTTTTTGCAAATCAGCACCCAGCTTCGCCCACTCCTCAAGGCCATTGCCGGCTTTTTTGACTACTGGAATCAACTCCGCGCTCAGCGCGGCGAGCATTCGCTCCATTCGTCCCAATGAATCTTCGGATGGCAGACAATTGATGGTTGGCGAACGCGCCGACAGTTCCACCCCGGAACCGCGCGAGATTTCCATGAACGAATCACCGGCCACGGCAAATGCCTTTTTGATCGACGCAGTCGAATCGCTCCGCACGAAACGTTCGAAGTCGCGGCGAATTTTGACGTGTGCCTTCATGCTACCGTCAGCAGCCACGGTGATGTCATCCACCAAACCTGCTGAGACACCGAGGATGAACACTTCGTCGCCGCGGCGCAGCCCAGATGTGCCCGACTGCGGCAGCAGCACATCGAAAGCGTACTTGCGCGCGAACCATCTTTGCGAATGGCCGCTGAAAATCAGGCCCGTCACGACGAGTGCAAGGACGGCGAGCACGAACAAACCGCTCAGTTCATTGACGTGGCGAAATTTGAAACGCTTTTCCATTACGAGATGGGTTCCATTGCGTGCAATTCCGACCCGAACATTTTCGCCCGCGTGGTCGCGCGGACGGCCGGGTTATTCCAAATTTGCAGGTCGGTGACGGTCCAGAGAATCGCTGCGCCACGAGCGCGTGCGGACTGCACCGCGTTCAGAAGTGGGGCCATGAAATCCGCGTAAATGCCTCGCACCGGCTGCTCGATGATGATCAAGGTGGGCTGGCCCAGAAAAGCGCGGATACAGGCTGCCTTCCGCAGGTCCCATCGTCGCATCGCGCCCGGCCGGCCACGTGGCAGACCGGGCAAACCGAACATGCGCGCGAGTTTCAGCGCCTCATCCACAATGTCCCCATCGGCACGTTGCGTGTGATGGCGCTGCGCGAGCATGATATTTTCGTCCACATCGATGTCGCTGACCCAGCCTTCATCGTCGAACAAACGGCCGATCTTCCCTCGTTGTGCGGCAGAGTTCTCAGCGGAAAGATTCTGCCAATCAGCGCCGAGAAAGCTGACGGTTCCTTGCGCGGGCGGTACCAAACCTTCCGTTGCGTCAGCGAGCGGAAGACGTTCGTTTTCGCGCTCAATACGAACGAGCAAGAGGTCCCCTGGGTTTAATGCAAAAGAAATCTCCCAAAGACCCGTTTCATAATGTGGGCTGGTTGGAACCGTCACATTGCCGAATCTTAAAATGGAGAAGGAAGTGTTCATGGTCGGTGCCATTACCAATAGGTCAGAATTGAAACTGCGACAGACACGAGGAACAAAGCGCCGAGCGAACGAGCCAGGGCTCGTCTCGCTGCCAATGGCACTTCAGTAACGCCGCCGGTGACACTCAATCCAGCCGTTGAACAAATCACTGCGGTGAGCAACGCCGGCAAGAGACATTTCACCAGCAGGCCGATGGCGTCGAAGGGGTGAACCGCCTTGAATACGCTGTTAAGAAATACCGAAGGATCAGTACTAGTCTTTCCGATAAAGGCGCCAAACCCAAAGCCGCTGGCGAACGCGACGAGCACGAAAATAACCGTGAGACAAAAAGCCGACACCCCCATGGCGAGCACGCGAGGCATAACCAAAAACGGCAATGGTTCGATGCCTTGTGCTTCCAGTACGCGCACTTCGCCGCCCGCCTTCATAATACCCAATTCCGTGGCAATGGCGCTTCCGCCGCGCACAATGAGAACAAAGTTTGCGAAAAGGGGGCCCAGCTCGCGTGCGACCACGACCACAAGCAACGGTCCGAGCTTCTGCGATTGCCCGAGCTTGCCGGTCCAGACATCGAGCTGCACGACAATGGAAATTCCAACCAGAAACGCCAGGATCAAAATGAAACGAATCGATTCGACGCCGGAGAGCAAAAGCTGTTGCGAAAAAACGCGCCGAACGGTTCGGCGCCATTGGCGCGGCTGCGCGCCCAGGAAAATCGAGGTGCTGAGTACCGCGGCGAGATACTGTAGCTCGCGCCACTGCTCTATGGCAAAGGCCCCTAAGCTCGCCAGCTTTGGCAGAACAAGGTTTCGGCCAAGCCCCGGTGAGATCACCGATTTTTCGCGAGAGACAGTCACCATTACATATTGCCTGATCGCTCCCGCAAGGAAATGGGGTGATCTGCCCATGTGCCAGGGCTTGACAGCTCGCTAAAGCCCTTCGTTCTGAACAAGCGTTTGTTTGAAGCCCATGGCATGCCAATATCATGGGCTGCGAATGAAGATTTAAGACTTATATATGAATCTTTACATCATTAAATGGATAATATATGATTCCTTGCATGAGATCAGCGATCCATGATGTTCTCCCTTCAGGAGTGCGGCGTTCCTTGTCAAAATTCGGTCGTGACCTGGGAGTCGCACGACGAAAACGGCATTTCACCATGGTCATGATGGCAGAGCGAACCGGGTTGGCCAAGAGCACATACGCGCGCATAGAGAAGGGTGATCCCTCGGTGGCGATGGGCGCCTATGCAATGACTTTGTTCGTTCTTGGTTTCGGCGAAGCGCTCGGCGATTTGGCCGATGCCCGGCGCGATGCGGTTGGGCTGCAGTTGGACGAAGAACGTTTGCCCAAGCGAGTTCGCGCTAAGAAATCGCCCGCGCCGTTATGAAACGGGCGGTCAAGGTTTTTGTGGGAGATGAGCCAATTCCGGCGGGAACTTTGCATTATGATGCCGTTGGCGCGCGGGAACGCTCGGCCTTCGCGTACGAACCACCGTGGCTGGGAGCGGCGGATCGTTTCGCGCTCGGGCCGGACCTCCCATTGGTTTCCGGTCCCCAATTTCATCGTCAGGCGCAGAATGGTTCGGTATTCCCGGGGGCAATCGCCGACACGGAACCGGACGGCTGGGCGCGACGGGTCATTCTTCGCGATCACGCCAAACTGCGCCAAGCAGCCCGTCGCAGTGGTCAGGCACAAGTAGCCGTTCAACTTCGGGCGATTGATTTTCTACTCGCAGTGGATGATGCCAGCCGGGCCGGAGCACTGCGTCTTCAGGACGAGGCGGGAGTCTTTTGCTGCGCCAGCGAACCGGGCCGACGCACCGCTCCGCCATTGATCGAACTGAAGCAGTTGCTGAGCGCGACGCATGCGATTGAGACCGACAGCGAAACTGCCGCCGACCTCGCGTATCTGCGCGGCCGTGGCACTTCGCTGGGCGGCATGCGCCCGAAATGCACTGTGGCCGACGACGATGGTCGGTTAGCTGTCGGCAAATTTCCAAGCGTGCAAGACGAACGCGCCGTAACCAAAGGCGAGGTGCTGGCGATGCAGCTTGCCAAAGCATCCGGACTGCAGGTGGCGGAGACGCGTCTAGTGGACAGCGATGGCTTGCCGATTGCGCTAATTCGGAGATTTGACCGGACGAAAAGCGGCCAACGAATTCCCTATATCTCAGCCGCAACGCTTTTGGGAACTGATCCCGCGGCTGCCCAAGAACACTTTTACACCGAAATCGTCGATGCCTTGCGGATTCATGGGGCCGACGCCCAAGCTGACATCGAAGAGCTTTGGCGACGCATGGCGTTCTCGGTTTTGATCACGAATGTAGATGACCATTTGCGAAATCACGGTTTTCTCCACGCAGGGCGCGGACATTGGCGCTTGGCGCCTGCTTTTGATCTCAATCCATTTCCAGATCGCGCGCGCGAGCTGAAAACTTGGATTTCGGAGGAAGCCGGGCCTGAAGCAACAGTTGATGGCCTGCTTTCGGTGATCGCCTATTTTCGCATCCCGCGGCCGCGTGCGAATAAGATTCTCAGTCGGATCGAGCGCGCAATTTCTCAATGGCGTCAAACCGGACTCTCGCTGGGCATGACAAAACAGGAGTTGGCACAATTCACCGACGCCTTTGAACACCGCGAACGTGAGGCAGCGCGACAAGCCGCGAAACAGGGAAATTGACTGAAAAACCCAGGGGACTACGTCCAAAACGAGAGAACCTGACAAAATGTGAGAGTCGAGTTGCTTAAAGATTCTTGAGCCGGAAGCACTCTCGTCAATAGATGTCACTCTATTGGTGTGATAGTGAGGGTGCTCAGGCTGGGCAGCCCGCGAGCGAGGTTGGTTTTAAAACCGCCCATAAAGCGGTCTTGACCAGGAAATAGTAAGACAGCATCTTACCCAAGTGAAAACGACTGTTTCTACCAAAGGCCAAATTGTCCTGCCCGCGCCATTTCGCGCGAAAGATAGGATTCGCCCAGGAGATTCGTTCGAGATCGAGAGAGTGAAAGCGGGCGAATACCTGGTGCGCAAAGCGAAGGAAGCCCCAAACAAGGGCCTGGTTGATTGGCTCCTTTCTTGTCCGGTTAAGGGTTATTTTGAACCGATTGTTTCCGAAGGCACAGACACTTTGTGACTTATCTGGTTGATGCGAACGTCCTCAGTGAAGCCACCCGGCCCAACCCTGAACCGCGCGTGTTGCGGTGGTTGCGCGCCAATGAGGCGGAACTCGCATTGAATCCCATTATTCTCGGGGAAATTGAATACGGCATTTTGACCCTCCCCGCCAGCCGTCGGCGAAGAATGCTGCAGGATTGGTTCTCCAAACGGGTCAGAAACATCGTGTCGCTCGATTTCGATGCCAAGACGGCGTCTGAATGGGCAAAACTGCTGGCCACTTTGAAGCAAAAAGCCACACCGATGCCGATCAAGGATAGCTTGATCGCGGCGACCGCTCTCCAACATAGGCTGGTGGTAGCCAGCCGCAACACTTTGGATTTTCGAAAGGCCGGGGTCGAGTTGGTGAACCCGTTTGAATTGGATCTGTAAAGGCCCCCACAGTTTCCCCAAGCGACGATCGAGCCATTGGATTTCAATACCACAGTATGATAGGATGCGGCTGCAATGGCCACCACACTTGGGGAGCTAACGGCTCCACGCTTTGCCTTGCGCGTGCGGCTTCGGGCGAACTTTCTTATTTGCTATTCTATTTCAATTCATCTGCCAGCTTTTGCATATATTCGTTTGGCTCAAGCCCGTGAGCAATCGATAATGCCTCAATCGCATTTGAGGTTAGCCGGCATTCCCCCTTTTCAATTCGCCGAAGTTGCTTCTCGCTAATTCCCGAAATATTGCTCGGTTTGAGTCCTTTTGCCTCGCGCATTTTTTGAACCGCCTTGCCATATAGTTTGTTGAATTCTTCGCTCTTTTGAGATGCCTTCAGGGCTGCTTGAGGATTGATCAACTGTTGTAATTGTCTCCAGCCGAGGTGAAGATCTACATCAGGCCAATAAATAAATGATCCATCCTCATCGATTTCGAAGTTGTGAACCTTTGCAGGCTTAGCAGTCTTGAATTGAGGAATTTTCGAGATGGGAACCTCTAGCCGGACAAACTTGGGAGAAACAACCCGCAGAGTGTCATTCTCAATTGTGGCGTCGAATATACGGTCCTGCTCTTCGCTTGTCTCGAGGCTCGCATAAAGGCGTTCCAGAATGTGAACGCAAGCATAGGCTTTTCCCGATCCACACTTTGTTTCGATGACATAGCATCGTTCAGGTTTGCGAATCTGAAGGTGAAGAACCTTCGAGAGTAAGAGGTCGGTTGATCTGCCCTCATTAAATATAAAACCAATAGCTCTTGACGCAGGACTGGCCACCATTGGAGAATTGCACACGTCATTCCGCATCAAATGAAAGCATCCATCCTCTTCCATGCCGTCACTGCGTTCGGGTTCCTGTCCATCGCGGCAAGCGCAGCACAGCTATCCATCTCAGTGACAGATGCCGATGGGAAAACTCTCCCATCCCGCATTCACCTGGCAGGATCTGACGGAAAACCGATACCCGCAGGTAATCTGCCATTTTTTCGAGACCACTTCGTCTGCGACGGGCAGGCTTCAGTTGACTTGCCACCAGGTCCGGTAACTTACGAAATTGAAAGAGGTCCCGAATACACACCTGTCCGAGGGCGAATCGAAGTTGGAGATGGCCAGGCCAATCGAATCGAAGGAAGACTGGCGCGGATCGTGGACCTGTCCAAACAAGGTTGGTGGAGTGGCGAAACGCATATTCATCGCCCGCTCAAGGATGTCGAATTGTTGATGCGGGCGGAGGATCTCCACATCGGTCCGGTGATGACCTGGTGGAACGACCAAAACCAATGGTCCAACCAGGCACTCCCGACGAAGAACCTGGTTCAGTTCGACGGCAACCGCTATTACCACTTGATGGCCGGCGAGGACGAACGGGAAGGCGGCGCATTGCTTTACTTCGGCCTTCAGAAGCCGTTGAACATCGCCGACTGCCAACGGGAATATCCGTCGCCGATGAAATTTCTGAATGAGGCAAAGGCAAATCCTGGGAGCTGGGTGGACATCGAAAAACCATTTTGGTGGGATGTTCCGATCTGGCTGGCCAGTGGCAAGGTGAATTCGATTGGGCTCGCCAACAACCATATGAACCGGAGCGGCATGTTGGAGAACGAAGCCTGGGGTCGGCCACGCGATACCAATCGGCTTGCGGCTCCGCGCGGCAATGGTTGGTGGACTCAGGAAATCTATTACCACATCCAGAATTCTGGGCTGCGAATTCCGCCCTCAGCCGGCAGCGCCTCGGGTGTGCTGCCAAATCCCGTCGGCTATAACCGGGTTTATGTTTATTGCGGGGACACTCTCACATGGGATAAGTGGTGGGAAGGACTCGGGGCAGGACGTTCGTTTGTCTCAAATGGTCCGTTGTTAATCGCCAAAGTCGCCGATCAATTGCCCGGCCATATTTTCCAATCCACAGCCAGGAAATCCCTGGACCTTCCCATCAAAGTCCAATTTTGGTCCAAAGACACGGTCAAACAAATCGAAGTCATTCGAGATGGAAAAGTTGAGCGCACCGTCGCTGTCGATGCTAAAAGCATCGAACAAAACCTGGGCACGATTCATTTTGATCGAAGCGGTTGGTTCCTGATTCGTGCGGTGGCCGACGAGCCTAAAACGTTTCGGTTCGCATCCACTGCGCCTTACTACGTGGAGATAGGAGACTCCGACCGGCGCATCAGCCGGGGATCAGCGCAGTTTTTCCTCGATTGGGTGAAGGAGCGCAAAGCGCGGGTCAAACTCAACGATGCGGCCAAGAGGGAGGAAGTGCTCAAGTTTCACGATCTCGCCGAACAATTTTGGCAAGATCGAGTAAATCGCGCCAACGCCGAGTGAGTACTGAGCCCCGCCCACACTCTTTAACCTTTAGCAGGATCACGCTGAAGACTAGGGCCCGCCTGCGCTGAAGCTTTGGCTCGGCAAAATCCACCGCTGTGCGGCGGATTTTGGAGGCGAGGGTCGGCATCGCTCGACTCCGCCCCGTAATTCGTGCGTCGAAGTTCGAGCTTGGTTTGAATCGAAGCGTGAAATGCAATGCTTGGGGGAAGCAGGGCTCATAGCCACCCTTTCCCGGGTTCCCAGCGACCAGGAGAGATGGAGCCGACTTGCAGAGATCCCAGCACTGGTTCGAGGAAGTCCCGCAAGCACCTAACAACTTCCGACAGTTCCGGTGTGTGCTCCGCCACAGCGGCCTGCCCAACGAAAGCATTCCACTGCGCCTGCTTGCTCCGGTCCTCGACGAAGTCTGCCGTCAATGCCGTGATCCGCCCCATGGGCAACGGGGTGCTCCGGGAGGCGAAGGTCGCCCGAATGGCATTGGCGAGAACGGCTCTCTCGAACGGGTAGCTCCGGGACAAGTGCCACAGGTCGAAGAAATCTTTCATCCGGCTATTGCCTAAACCGAGGCGCACCATCGTTTCCAATTTCTCGGCGATGACGGTTTCCGGGGGATAGGCCAGGAGTTTGGGTTTGGGCATATCCAGCAGCGTCGGAAATTCCACCATCACCGGCGGAGGAACGGTGGCATCGCCGAAACCGACATCAACCTGCACCGTCACCCGCGCCGCCGCCATCTCCGCTCGCAGAATCACTCGGATTCCTCCCGCTTCCATCGCGGCCCGGATCGGTTCGGCGCTGACCTCGCCGAAAACAAGCCCATCGGGTTCGACGGGCGTCGCAATCACTTCACGGAACAACGAAAGCAATTCGTCCAGAGAACGCCGACGGAGCCCAAGGAGGTCGAGATCTTTCGTGGCTCGGTGGGGCACACCTTCCCACACCGTGAAAAGCATGGCCCCTTTGAGCAAAAACCGTTCGCCGTGCGGTGAAGCGGCAAGACGGCTGAGCAGACGCTCCACTCCATAACGGGTCAGGACCCGATTGAATTCCCAATTTTTCGCTCGGGCAAGGGTGAGCAGTCGTTGACGCACCGACGCGGCTATATTTGGCGTCTTCATGCGAGCGACTCCACGTAGGGGCGGATGACGTTGTGCACACGGCACACGCGGGCCATGGCCCAGAGTTCATCCATGGTGAAACGACGCTTGGTCCAACCGTCGCGCAGCGCCTCGACCGCGACACTGATGCCGAGTTTGTTCCGGTATTTGAAACAGTCGGCGACTGTCTTGGCGGGGGTGGTGATACGCACGGGCACGCCGTCGATTTGGTGGATGGCGGTTCCGGCGTTGAGCGCCTCGCCTCCGAACCGAACGACATGCAGCGGTGGAAATCCCTCCGCCGGTTGGCGGGCCTTGCGGTGGATGGCCAGCCAGACCTCGTGCGGGGATTGCGTGGTCAGCTCATGAAACACCAGCGCCGAAAGGAGGCAGACAATTCCGTGGGGCACCCGGACGGCAGCTTGGGCCAGACTGTGATGCTCCGAAACATTGTGACCGGTGACGGCGTAGACCCCGTGACTGAGACGGGAGATCAGCCCGTCCGCGAGCGGCACCTCCAGCGCAGTGCGTGGCAGGCCCAGGCGCGCGAGATCGCGGGTCCGGATGACAGATTTCTTGCGCAGCAGCGGACGGAGTTTTGAGTCAATGATCGTCGCCATGGAGCGAACATACAATATGTCGGCACTTGTTTGCAAGTGCCTATCGCATGTAAGATGGTGGGAGAACGCATGGCAATCAACGGAAAAGCGGCGAGTTTTCCCGTGGACGGCATCGTGGCGGTGGGACCTCTGCGCTGGATTGGTGTCGTGAGCTCATAGGTTAGCAACCGTCGCCGATGAAATTTCTGAATGAGGCAAAGGCAAATCCTGGGAGCTGGGTGGACATCGAAAAACCATTTTGGTGGGATGTTCCGATCTGGCTGGCCAGTGGCAAGGTGAATTCGATTGGGCTCGCCAACAACCATATGAACCGGAGCGGCATGTTGGAGAACGAAGCCTGGGGCCGGCCACGCGATACCAATCGGCTTGCGGCACCGCGCGGCAATGGTTGGTGGACTCAGGAAATCTATTACCACATCCTGAATTCTGGCCTGCGAATCCCGCCCTCAGCCGGCAGCGCCTCGGGTGTGTTGCCAAATCCCGTTGGGTATAACCGGGTTTACGTTTATTGCGGGGACACACTCACATGGGATAAGTGGTGGGAAGAAGCGAACAGTGCAATGGTAAATCCCGATTTACCTTTAACCGAGTCAAGCCTAAGTTCTTCAGCATCTTCAGTGTTTTAATTACATTTTTTAGCATCATTCCGAATCCAAGAAAATGCGCTTAGGCACGTTGCGGGGGGTTGGTTAGCAGGATGTGGGGGGACACAAGTCAAATGGATAAGAAATTGGGGAGAACGTCGTTTTTCAGAATTGTAGAATGACAAGGCAAAAGTGATGTAGACAAGCAGACCATTAGCGCTGGATTCCACCTTAGTGCCCCGCTATCCTGGCAAGAAACAGCGCTACGAATGCAATTAAGGAAATCAAAGAATGCAAATGCGCGCGGATGCCAATTGGACGAAGCGACCAGGTGCTCTGCATGAAACCATGCCTTTTACTCCAGGCAAATTGGCTGGCCGTTTTACGACTTCAAATCTGCTCTGGCCGCAACAGAAATTGCACCTGTGAAGTCGAGAATTGCGTGAAGGCAGGCGAGGATTCTCGATTATGAGCGGATGCGCGGCGAGAACTGGATTTCACTATCAAGACCTCTATCTGCTCTTTCGAGTATTGCAGAACGCAAGTGAGTCACTTGATGCAGCTTGGCAGAATTGCATCCCTGACATTCATAAAATTCTCGATAGGAATGGAATCCGCTACGGGATCGAAGCTTCTCCTCGGATTGATGCAACGAATCCTCAGCAAACTTTAGGGCCCGACTGGGACGTCTTGGTTCTTGCAAGCGGAAAACTGGAATTCGCAGAAGTTAAGTCAGGCACGCTCTCAAAGGAAGACCGTTTAGCTTTTTGGAAACGACTCAGGCGCGAACTAGGAAGTAAATCGGAAGAATCAACCGACGTCGTGCCCGTCTTAGTTGTGGATCCAAACGCTGCGGGCGATTTAACAAAATGGCAAAACTTGGCAGCAACTGCGGCTCAATTTTCTGGATTACCGCCATCTGCAGAGCCGACAAGCAATGTCCTGACGGCTGTTCAGCTTTTGGATGAAGCTCTTTGGTGCTTGTGCCATTCCGACAGCTCAAAACGCGGAGATGATCCGCCTGTAACATCGGCGGTTGCTCAAAAAACGTTAAGCCAATTTGAACTGCATGAGCACGAGGCGCAACAGTTGGATTCGCGCGTGTTTCAATTGATTGAATTACTTTTTCCCGGCGGACTGGCTCACACGGAGGAAACGTTACTTTTAGGATGGCTGAACAAACGTGCGGCCGCTCCAATTCAAGAGCGAAGGCTCTTTACGATTTCTGAATTGTTAGCAGAGATCGGAGTCTTGAAACTTGCAACGTCGTTGACGGCGGAAACACTAAAGGAATGGCGTGATTTGTGGAATGAAGTACCGCAGGGAGTAATCGCCCGAAAGCACCTGCAGTTGGGTGAAGCAGGAGAATCTGTTCCTGCGGAAAAAGTTCAACCATCGGCTCTGGAGGCGTTGACCAACGGCAAGAACCGTTCGTTTGTGATTTTGGGACCTGGCGGAGCTGGGAAAAGCACTTTTGTTGCACAGGCCGCACACAATGCGACAAAACGCCATGATTTGGTTTTTCATTGCGCAGCGGATGACGTGACGCCAGCAGAATTGGAAAAACTGGTAAAAGCAATCCGATTTCGTGCCGTCCTGGCAATGACCAATAGCCCGAACGTTCTCGTCTGCATCTTTGTTGATGGGCTGGACGAAGCGGAACCCGCTCTGCGTAAGCGATGGGGTCAGCTTTTGGTTCGGCTCACAGCCTTACCGAATATTTTTCTCATCGCTTCAGTTCGCGAAGCAGTATGGAATGCCGATGGGGAGTTGAGGAAGGAATTGGAATCCTGGCCAAATCTGACTCTGACGCTATGGCCAGAAGAGGTCGTTCGCGACTTGCTCACGCCAACTCCTTATGCTGAAGAACTTCCCCGGAGTGTGATTAGTCTGCTCAGGACTCCCATCCTTCTTGATTTGTTCTGGCGGACGTTTGTGGAACGCGAAGAGCCTGATGTTACGGTCGCGGCCAAGTTACAAACCCGACAAAATTTGCTCGCCGCTTATTGGGATCAGCGGTTGGTGCAATCACCACGCTACGCATCAATTCGCGATTTGCCTTCGCGCTTAAGCGGTGTTTTCTCTGAGCTGGCTGGTCGGATTGGACCATTTCTGGAGACGGGACTCGATGCTGAAATCAAAGATGTGCTGTTGTCGGAAGGCGTATTTGTTCGGGAAGGTCGGCTCCAACCCCGTTTAAGGTTTCGGCATCCACTACTGCGAGATTTTGCGTTTGCACAGTGGTGCCTAGCTACCGATAACGCCGCTGAGGTCGCAAACCGATGGAATTCCATTCAAGGAGGATTGCAACAGTATGGCGCTTTGCGTGCTCTTTTCGAAGCCCTGTCGAGCCCGGACGCGCGTCGTGAATATCCCCGGCTGGAATTGGCAGCAGTTCTACAAACAATTGTCAGAACAGGTGAGAATCTCGCCAGACAACTCGCCCAAGTCTTAGGGACTCACGAACCATCCGCCGGACTCGATCCAGCAAGTTGGCCCGTGGAAGTTCAATCGTCGCTGCCCGCAACTTTCGGATGTGAATTGCTGTCTGCGGCCCGATTGGCAGGCAACGGTTCATGGGCAGCCCCACTCGAACGTTGGCCGGACAATAACTCGTGGTCGAGCAACGGATTCGCACATGAGGTGTGGAATTATCTCTCAACGCTATCGGAGATGCTTAAATCAACCCCTGCCGATCGAGAACTACGCGAGCAGTGTCAACAGGCAGCACGGAAGCTTCGGCGAATTTCCGAACTCGAGCGCTTCGCCTTAGAATTCAGCAAATGGGAGCGTTGGCTAAAAATGCAAGCTATGCTCTGCGTAATTCCGATCTTGCCGGACGAAGCGACGCTGTCCTGGGTTGAGCGAGAAATGCTGAGTCCAAGTTGGCGAACTCGTTCCTATGTCTTGGAAAGATTGATCTACCTGGCACCTGTAAATGCAGACCGGACAGTTGCGATCTATCGACAGGCGGTCGGACTGGTTAAAACCAACGGGCAGCACAAACTTATCTCGCCATGGCAAGGCGGCACCTTTGATCATCATGCCATCAACTGGTCACTCGCCGGTGAAGATGGCCGCCGTGGACTTCTAAGAGAGCACCCTCATGCATTCTTGCCCGTTGCGTTAGAATTGGCCGAGGCATTGTGGTACGCCAGGCACGAAAACGAAAACAGCACCTCAAATCGAATTCACGAATTGATGAAGGAATTTGATCCATCTTGGACTGATGAGGCTGCATCCGCAGACGAACGCCAATTGCAGGAGCTTTTGCAAGGATTGATTGATGATTCGCCAGAGTGGAGCTATTGGCAGAGTTTTCCCGATCACGACATTCGAGCGAGGTGTCTCGGAGCCATTCACGAGTGCGCCGAGGGATGTGCAAAGGATTCGCTGGATAGGTTTGTTTTAACGGTTGCCCCAATCCTGCGTTCATCGCGATTGGCGTCAGTGCAATCAATTCTGCTGGACGTATTGCTTCAGCATCGAACAGAAGCCATTTGTGCGAATTGCATTCTCGATTGCCTAACTGATTCGCGGCTCTACCACGCTTCCGGGATGGGGTATTGGCTTGAGCAAGGCTTGATTGTAGCCTGGCCACAGACCCAATCGCCCCAGCGAGCGAAAATCCTAGAAATAATCCAAGCGCTATTGCGAACGGACGGCGAAGCGCACAATGCTCGGAACTTTTTGCTGCGTTTGCCAATTGATGATCTGCCTCTTGGCTTGCGGAATGAACGTCCTGCAGAGAACGATTCGTTGCACGAGCCGTATGGTCGCCCACAACGCGCCGACGTCACCAGCTTCGAAGGATATCCGATTGAGGATGACGATGAGAGATTGATCGGAAAGTGGCCTGAAGATTTCTCCTGGGAGGCAGTAAAGACATTTGCGCGATCAACGAATGATTTGTCGACTCCAAACTCTTCATCGGACGAGCTTCGCGATAAATTGGTTTCAGCGGCCCGGGCATCCGCCGTATTGCTTCCGAAACTCGGACAACGCGAGGATATATTGCGAGAACCAAGTAATTATTGGGTATTCCGTAATCTTACCGCGTTCTTCGATTCTTATCACAGAGCCAATGATGTTCCGCCTGATGATCTGGTTCGTGCCTGCGCTGAACTCTCTTTGACGTTTTTGAAGGACATTCCCAATGATCTGCCGGGTGACTTGCCAAAAGACGATGTTTGGACCGGCTATCATGAAACAGAATGGGTCGGGGCGCTTAAGCTAGCCGATTCAGTCTTCGGTTGGCCGCCTGTGAAGAATAATGAAGCAGTTCAAAAGGAATTTGAGCGAATTCTTGATAGAGCGTTTCGAACAGAGAAACCGTTGATTCAGTTGATTTGTACAACAACCGTCCGGCCGTGGCACTGGTTCAGAAGTAACGAACGTCGGCAGCTTCATGATCAATTGGTATGGAATCTTCCAAAACATGCGAGTGTATTAACCTGGTCGCTCGGAAGAATCGGCAACTACTCAGATGCTAATCGCGCAAGAGTTTTCCGCCTGCTCATGAATCGAGCCGACGTCGAGGCTTCAAAATTATTGGCCCACCGGCTCGGTCACTACGTCGGAATGTACAGCATGGTTGTTTACCAAAATGGTCAACGATCAGTTGTCTCCGAATTAGCGAGGGAAGCTGTCAATAACCCCGAGAGATTCCGACTTCTCGAAGATCGCACCTATCGACACGAATTCTTGCTTCACTTCGTGTTTGGAATGAAAGAGCAAGCTCAGCGCATGAGTATTAACACCGAACTTTCAGTAGATTATGGTTATTGGGCCTTGAAGATATGGCGGATGCTCCGATCTCACGAGCAAAGTCGAAGTGAGAGCGAACGTGTTGTTCTGATAAGTCTGCACTGGCTCGAAAAAAAAGAGCGCAAACTAAAGGAAATCGCAACGTTCAAATCTTGGTGGCGGAATCTTCAGCCGCTTCTTAACGCAGTCGTTACCGATGGGGGAAGACTCGATTGTTTTACGCTTTTCTTCAATCTTCGCGATGGCGAATACAATGATCTAACCAATGTAGAAGAGTTGATAAAACTTGGAGAGATTTTCACCGAGCGAATCAGAAAGGGCGCGCAAGAAGGCAGTATGAAACTCGACGAGATTGAACGAGAGCAACAAGAATGGAACTCATGGCACGAGATCGCATGCTATCTTGCAGAGACAATAGACTCGCTGCGTCGTGACGGGAGCCTGCAAACCGATCTTCATCGCGAGCAGGCTCATGATCTGCTTTCACTGCTCGCCTCAGAACCGGTTCGGTCTGCGAAAGCTGTTGAAGTTTTGCACCGGCTTCAGAACGAGTAATTGAAGGATAATCCTCAAATGGTTCGACAATCGCTTCGTTCATTATTGCACTGAACACTATTCATTACTTTCCTCGAGACTTCTGGTCTTGCTTCATCCAATTATGCAGCCGCGCATTTGCACTTTTGGATGTTCCCAATTGTATTCGTTGAGCCATTTCTTTGATCGATAGCGTGGTCTCCTGGCGCAATCGGGCCGCAATCGTCAGTTTGTCCGGATCACTTTTGCGCCGACGCCGCAAGTCTCCTGCCTTCCATCCAAACTACTTGATCTCTTCTACCGGAGTCACGAAATGCCGATTCTTCCAAGAAAAATCTTGGATTTCTAACGAATTCTGGCCAAGATCATCGAAACGACGTTTCGAGTTATTCTTAAAACCTCCAATCTATCCCGTGAGATTTTGTTTGAACAATAGCCGTTTCAAGCTGTGCCTATTCTTTTTTGTAATTTCGACGCTTGTCGCAATCACAAACGGCGCTTCGGACTCTCCAAACGCGGGGGGCTGGGTGAAGTATCAAAACAATCCTGTTCTGGGGGGCAGATACGGCACGTGCTTCGATGTTTCCGTTTTGAAGGATGGCGATAGTTACCGCATGTGGTTTTCGTGGCGACCGCGAAAGAGCATTGCCGTGGTGGAAAGCAAAGACGGTTTTAATTGGTCAGAACCGGTGATCGTTTTGGGTCCGAAGACCGAGACGGGCTGGGAAAACGATATTAACCGGCCCGTCGTCATCAAACGCGATGGACTTTATCACATGTGGTACACCGGCCAGTCCAAAGGTCATTCGGCCATCGGTTATGCGACCAGCGCCAACGGTGTCGAGTGGAAGCGAATGAGCGACACGCCCGTGCTCACTCCGTCGCAGGCATGGGAAAAGGCCGCTGTCATGTGTCCGGACGTGATTTGGGACGATCACTCGAAGCTTTTCCGTATGTGGTATTCGGGCGGCGAACAATACGAACCGGATGCGATCGGTTACGCGACCAGTCCTGACGGCTTGATCTGGACACGCAACAACAACAATCCGATTTTCAAATCTGATCCCGCGATTGAATGGGAACGCCACAAGGTGACGGCGTGCCAGGTCGTGGAGAATCAAGGTTGGTATTTGATGTTTTACATTGGGTTCCGGGACATCGATCACGCCCAGATTGGCGTGGCGCGCTCAAAGGACGGGATTACAAATTGGCAACGGCTGCAAATGAATCCGATCGTGAGCCCGGACCCGGGCGGTTGGGATGCGGACGCCTGCTACAAACCGGTTGCTATTTTTGACGGAGCAAAGTGGCTTCTTTGGTACAACGGACGCCACGGCGGTTCGGAGCAGATTGGCGTGGCAACCCATGAAGGCGAAGACCTTGGATTTTCCAGCGCGGGAAAGAAATCCGGTTCAATTCTTAAAAGTGAATCGTTCAAACACTACGTCGATTCTTTCAATTCCAATGATCGAGAGATTTATCCTGGATACATCAAGAATGAGGCGGCCTGGGAATTCCTCAAGAGCAACATTCCGCTGTTTGAATGTCCAGACAAGGAAATCGAACAGACTTACTATTTCCGTTGGTGGACCTACCGGAAACATATTGAACAAACGCCGGACGGCTTTGTCATCACGGAATTCCTCCCAAAAGTGCCGTGGGCCGGGAAAGACAATTCGATCGTGTGCGCGGCGGGCCATCATCTTTACGAAGGACGTTGGCTGGCGGAGGCGAAATTCCTGAACGACTACTCTCTTTTCTGGTTTCGAAAAGGGGGCGATCCGCGGCTTTACAGCACGTGGTTGCCTGACGCTTTATGGGCACGCTATCTCGTAGATGGCGACGCCAGTCTCCTGAAGGAACTACTCCCGGATCTAGTTAAAAATTACGAGGCCTGGGAGAAAACTCACCTCGCCCCCAATGGTCTTTTCTGGCAGAGCGACGATCGAGATGGCATGGAGATGTCCATCAGCGGAAGTGGATTTCGGCCGACCATCAACAGCTACATGTATGGCGATGCAATTGCGATCGCGAAGATTGCCGATCTCGCTGGCCAGACCGGAATAGCCGAACAGTTCCGTACCAAGGCCGCGACTCTCAAGCGATTGGTCCAGGAAATTCTTTGGAGCAGCGATGAGGAGTTCTTTGAAGTCATGCCTCGCGACCGAAATCAGTTGGCGAGAACCCGGGAGCTTCTTGGTTACACCCCTTGGTATTTCAATTTGCCTGACGCGGACAAATCCGTGAGTTGGAAACAATTAATGGACCCACAGGGCTTTTATGCGCCCTACGGACCGACCACAGCGGAGCAGCGCAGTCCGCGTTTTGCAATCGCCTACCGCGATCACGAGTGTCAATGGAACGGACCCAGTTGGCCCTATGCAACGTCGGTTACTCTCGCCGCGATGGCGAATCTGCTGAACGCTTCACATCAGGATGTTGTGAGCAAACAAGATTATTTCGATCTAGTGCAGATTTATACAAAATCGCACCATCTTAAACGGGAGGACGGCCGCGTCGTCTGCTGGATCGATGAAGATCTGGATCCTCGTAATGGCGCGTGGATAGCCCGCACTCTGCTTCAGGAACGCGGCTCAAAAATCCCGGAGCGGGGGAAAGATTACAACCATTCAACCTATTGCGATCTGGTCATCACAGGCCTTGTCGGATTGCGTCCGAATGCCACTGACACAGTCGAAATCAATCCGCTAATTCCCGACAACCGATGGGAATTCTTCTGTCTGGATAACGTGCATTACCACGACCACCGGTTGACGATTCTGTATGACAAGTCGGGCCGCCGGTATAACCGTGGAAGCGGGCTGCGAATATTCGCCGATGGGAAAGAAATTGCAGCATCGGAAAAGCTGGAACGCTTAACAGGCAAATTGAATTGATGAAATTCGAGACGGCGCCGATATTCCAATTTTAAGGCCGCCGTTGACCCTGGCCGGGCTCGTGAAACGGTATGGCACGCCTGGCCGACCTCAAATAAAAAGTCCCTGACAAACTTCCGCCGCATTGAACCGAGAGGCGCGTCACCGAAGCCATCGGCAGATTGACACTGCCGTCGCCGCAAGCTAAATATCTTTCGATGCCCCTTGTCCGCCAGCCGAACACTGATTGCCTTCGACGTTTCGCTGCGGCACTTTTGATTGCGCTGGCAACTTCGGGATCATTCTCCGCGGAATCTGAAAAGGGGCAAAATCATTGGGCGTGGGAACCGATTCAGCATCCTGCGCCTCCTGCCCTGACCAAAACTCCGGCGAAAACTCGGATCGATCAATTCATCTTTGCAAAGTTGGAACAGAAAGGTCTCGCGGCTGCGCGCCCGGCACCGCCGCTGAAATTATTGCGCCGAGTCACCATTGATTTAACAGGGCTCCCGCCCGCTCCTGCTGACGTTGAAGCTTTAGGAGATTCCGCTGAAGAGTACGCGAAACTGATCGATCGCCTTCTTGACTCTCCGCAATACGGCGAACGATGGGCGCGACATTGGCTTGATCTGGTTCGGTTTGCTGACACCGGCGGGTTCGAAAAGGATTTGCTGTATCGCAATGCGTGGGCTTATCGCGATTACGTCATTCGCGCTTTTAATTCAAACAAGCCATTCGATCGATTTATTGAGGAACAAATCGCCGGCGACGAATTGTGGCCGGACGATCCCGACGCGGTCGCGGCTACTGGTCTGTACGCGGTTGGACCCGCTTCGCAGGATTCAGCGCTCAATTCGACGCAGCTTGAATATGAGTGGCTCACGGATTGCGTTGATACAACAGGCGCTGCCTTTCTGGGCATAACGCTCGGGTGCGCGCGTTGCCACAATCACAAATACGATCCAATCACGCAGCAGGATTATTTCGCCATGCAAGCGATCTTTGCTGGCAGTGACCGGCCATATCCCGCCGGAATTCGCGAAAATCGCATTAAAGGCCTCAACGGGATTTTGGCTGACGTGCCGATTCCAAAAGAAGCTCAAAACGATCCTCGCTGCACGATCGTCACTGATGAGAAAGTGGGCGCGCATCTTTTTCATCGTGACGCGCCTATGGAGATTCGGCGGCTCGCGCGGGGTGAGTTGAGCAAACCCAAAGAGGTTGTGGGGCCTGCCATTCCGGCGCTCTTTCACGCGGAGAAGGTTCGTTTCGAAGGCGCCGAATCCACGAAACGACGCCGTGCCACTTTCGCGAAATGGGTGGTTTCACGCGACAATCCGTTGACGGCGCGCGTGATTGTGAATCGCGTTTGGACGTGGCATTTCGGGCAGGGACTCGTTCGCACTCCAAACGATTTTGGCGCGCAGGGAGAGGCTCCGACGCATCCGGAATTGCTCGACTGGCTTGCGAACGATTTCGTTGAACACGGTTGGGATTTGAAGCGGCTGCATCGAATGATTCTTACTTCAGCCACCTACCAAATGGACAGTGTGGCTGCGTCCAATCGCGAAGTGGAACGCGACGCCGAAAATCGGCTTTTGTCGCGCTTTCCGCGGCGCCGACTTTCCGCCGAAGCGATTTGGGATAGCCTGCATGCTTGCGCCGGGACGTTGAATTTGAAAACCGGCGGCCCGCCAATTGTTCCCGCCCTTTCCAAAGATGAATTGAGCGGGTTGTTTGGCGACGAGAAGTGGAAAGTCAGCAAAGACGAAACCGAACATAATCGGCGCGCAATTTATTTGTTGGAGCGACGCACGTTTCTAGTGCCGATGATCGACGCGTTCGATCCGCCTGACGTGATGGCGAGCTGTCCGCAACGTTTTCAAACGACCGTGCCGACACAGGCGCTCGCGTTACTCAACAGTTCAGTTGCTTTGGAGCAAGCCCGCCAATTTGCGCAACGTCTTTTGAAAGAATGCGCGCATGCGCCCGAACAAATTCCCAGTCGCGCATGGCTCATTGCTTTCTGCCGCCCGATAACCAAAGACGAAGCGGATAAAGCCGCAAAATTCCTGGCGAGCCGTCAAAACCCTCCCGAAGGGCTGCAGGCCGTGCCGGCGAACGTGGCGCCCGAATCAGGCGCGCTTACGGAATTCTGCCTGGCGCTGTTCAACACCAACGAATTTGTTTTTATCGATTAACGGAATGAACCCGCTGCACCATTTTGGTTTGAATCCGCGACTCATTTCACGCCGTGAGATGCTTCGCCGCGCGGGCATGGGATTTGGCGCATGGGCGCTGCTCGATTTACTTTCACGCGATACGTCTGGGGGTGTCATAGCGCCCCCCACAAATCCCCTTGCGACCAAAGCGCCTCATTTTCCCGGCACCGCGAAAAGTGTGATTTTTCTTTTCATGCAGGGCGGACCGAGCCACATCGATACTTTCGATCCAAAACCGACCCTTGCGAAACTTCATGGACAGCCCTTGCCGCCGAGCGCCACGGATGGTTTGCAATTGCGGTTCACGAAAATGGATGCGCTTATCCATGGTTGCAAACTCAACTTCAGCAAGTGCGGCCAATCCGGAATCGAAATTGCCGATAGTTATCCGCACTTGCAAAAATGCGCGGACGACCTGGCGATTGTGCGCTCGTGCTATCATGACGCGTTCAATCACTCGCCCGCGCAATACATGATGAACACGGGTTCCTCGCGCATGGGCCGGCCGTGCGTTGGATCTTGGGTCACTTATGGACTGGGCAGCGTGTCGGAAAATCTTCCCGCCTTCGTCGTCATGGCGACGACGAATAACACCAAAGGCGGGCCGCCGGTTTATGGGAACGGGTTTCTTCCGGCCACTTTTGGGCCGACCGTCCTTCGCAATTCCGGTTCGCCCGTGCTCTATCTCGATACACCGAAAGATGCGCGCGCCCATGATCAGCGCGAGATGCTGGATTTCGTGCAATGGCTGAATCAAAAACACCAAGCCGAACGCGGGCCAGATACGCAGGATTTGGCATCGCGAATCGCCTCCTATGAACTCGCCTTCCGAATGCAATCGGCTGTGCCGGACGCTGTGGACGTCGAAAAGGAATCCGCTCTTTCCAGCACAGTGGGATCCGAAGCTTGGAATTCACGTGACTTGAAGTCGCGGC
>JADMIO011006342.1_pt1 | contig 103398 bp, 82 predicted proteins | sample 8958161 | NCBI WGS metagenome assembly JADMIO01 (sample SAMN16585339, study PRJNA669376) | soil metagenome | isolation source: Crop rotation soil | place: USA: Cullars Rotation, Alabama | collected 2011
AGGTGAGCCAGTGTGATTACATTTGCGGCCTAACTGTGGCCAGTCCAGTTACGCTGGAGTCACTAGTATTTAGGTGACACTATAGAAGCGGCCGCGACAACTTGTCCACGTGGAATTCTAAGCTTAGGATCCCAATGTGCTGGAAAGCCGAGCCGACCGGCGGCGCGCACACCAACCACGACCTGGCGGCGTCGCTGCTCGACGCGGCACTCGAACGCGCGCTCGCGGAAGTCTCGGCCATGCGTTCCGACGTCAGGCTCGATGCCCGCTACCGGAAGTGGCGCGCCATGGGAAACGTGGGCATTGCCGAAAGCTGATCGCATCTGGGCGCCGCTCGCCTGCGATGAAACGGCGATCGACCGCCTGGCCAGCGAGCTGCGGGTCTCGCCGATCACCGCGCGGCTGCTGAGCATCCGCGGGCTCTGCGATCTGGATGTGGCCAACCGCTTCCTGTCGCCCGCGCTCGAGCACCTCCACGACCCGTTCCTGCTCGCCGACATGGGCGTCGCGGTCGACCGTGTCCTCGGGGCGATCGCGCGCAAGGAGCGGATCGCGATCCACGGCGACTACGACGTCGACGGCGTGACATCCACCGTGATCCTGCGCCGCGCGCTCGAGTTGCTCGGCGCCGACGTCACGCACTTCCTGCCCGAGCGCCTGCGCGACGGCTACGGCCTGCAGCCTGCCGCGCTCGAGCGCCTGCACGCCGACGGTGTGCAGCTGGTGATCTCGGTGGACTGCGGCATTCGCGGCGTCGAGGCCGCCCTCCGCGCCCGGGAACTCGGGATGGACCTGATCATTACGGACCATCACGAGCCGGACACCGCGCTGCCGCAGGCGCTGGCGGTCATCAACCCGAAGCGACACGACTGCAGCTACCCTGACAAGAACCTCGCCGGCGTCGGCGTCGCGCTGAAGCTCGTACAGGCGCTCTGCGCTCGCAGCGGCAAACTCAACTGGCTGCCGGCGTTCGTCAAGGTCGCCGCCATCGGCACGCTGGCCGACGTGGTGCCGCTGGTGGGCGAGAACCGCGTCATCGCCAAGCTCGGGCTCGGCATGCTGTCGAAGGGGCCGCACAAGGTCGGCCTGCGCTCGCTGCTCGACGTCTGCGGCCTCACCGGCAAGGACATCGACAGCTATCACATCGGCTTCGTGCTGGCGCCTCGCGTCAATGCAGCCGGCCGCATGAGCACGCCCGACATCGCCGCGCGGCTGCTGCTGGCCGCCGACGAGGGGATGGCGGCGGAAGCGCGCGAGCTCGCCGAGCAGCTCAATACCGAGAACATCCGGCGGCAACAGGAAGAAGCCGAGATCGTCACGCAGGCGAAGAAGCTCGTCGAGACCGACCTCGAGATCGGTTCCCGCACGGTCATCGTGGTCGGCGGGGAAGGCTGGCATCGCGGCGTCATCGGCATCGTCGCCTCGAAGCTGGTGGATGCGTTCCACCGACCGGCGATCGTGCTGTCGATCGACGGCGATGTCGCGCACGGCTCGTGCCGCAGCATCCCGTCGTTCAACATGCTCGGCGCGCTCGAATCGTGCGGCGAGCTGATGATCAAGTTCGGCGGCCACAAGCAGGCGGCCGGCCTGACCATCGAGACCGGCCGCATCCGCGAGCTGCGCGCGCGGGTGAACGATCATGCGGATGGCCGCCTCGAACCCGACGACCTGCGTCCGCGCCTGTGGATCGACGGCGCGCTGGGATTCAAGTCGATCAACGAGCAGATCGCCGCCGAGCTGCTGGCCCTGGCGCCGTTCGGCGCCGGCAACCCGAACCCGGTCTTCCGCGCCAGTCGCGTCGAGATCGTCGACGGTCCGCGCCGGGTCAAGGAGCGCCATCTCAAGATGGCCTTCCGGCAGGACGGCCGGGTGATGCGCGGTATCGCCTGGCGGGCCTCCGAACGCGAGACGTTCGTCACCGAGCATCGCGCGGCGATCGACCTCGCCTTCTCGCTCGAGCAGGACACCTGGAACGGCGAGCGCTACCTGCAGCTCTCGGTGGCCGATTTCAAGGCGCCCGAGAACGGGTGAGCTCGGGCCGGGTCGCCCCGGCGTCTCCTGCTATCCTGTACGCGACTGATGGGCTCCTGGCAGAAACGCGCCCGCCTCGGCGTCGCCGTCGTCGGCGTCGTCACTGCGGGAGTGGTGTATCTGGCGATGCGCGTGCGGCCGGAAGCGGCCGCGCCGGCCGCGGTCGTCAGGATGGATCCGAAGTCGGTGGTCGAGGTGGCCGGGGCGGTCCTGCAGGGGATCACCGGGATCGAGAAGAACTTCGAGATCGACTCCAAGCGGAACCATATCTACCCGGACGGCTCGACCAAGTTCGTCGACGGTGTGACCATCAAGGTCAAGAAGGGTGACAACCGTACCTTCACCGTGCGCGCCACCGAGGCGTTGACGGACAAGGATCGCGTCAGCATCGAGCTGATGGGCGCCGTCAGGCTCGAAGACAGCGACGGCTTCTTTCTGACGACCGATCGAGCCACCTACGACCGCGCCAAGTCCATTGCCCGCACGACGGGCGCCGTGGCCTTCGGCAAGGGACGCATGAGCGGCACCGGCGTCGGCATCACCTACGACCAGGCGAACAACGTGCTGCAGGTCGCCGACCAGGCACAGGTCACCACCCGTGACGAAGCCGGGATGCCGGTCATGGAGTTCACCGGCGGTGCCGCCACGCTCGACCGCATGCAGCATCGTTTGACGGTGGAAGAAACCGTCCACGTCGTGCGCAGCGAACAGATCATCGACTCGGACCGCGCCGTCGCGAGCCTCTCCGCCAACGACGATGTGATCCAGTTCCTCGAGCTCCGGGGCAACGCCCGCGTTCAAGGCGGCGGGGGCGGCATCGACGCGATGAGCGCGCGCGACATCAACCTCGACTACACCGACGATGGCGTCCGCCTCGAAGCCGTGGCGCTGACCGGGACGGCGGCCGTGGCGCGAGCGGGCCAAAACGGCGCGAGCCAGCAGCTGCTCGGCGAGATGATCGACGTGCAGCTGGCGCAGGATGGCGCGAGCCATATGCGGCTCAAGGGCAACGGTTCCATCACCATGATCGGGGAGCAGGGGAAGGACGGCCGTAAGATCGCCGGCCAGTCCCTCGACCTGAACCTCGCGACCGATGGCACGTTGACCAGAGCGATCGGCCGCGACGATGTCCGCCTCGAGTTTCCGGCAGCGGCGGATTCGCCGAAGCGGAGCATCGGCGCCAACAGTCTCAACGGCACCGGCGAAGCCGGGAAGGGGCTGACCGAGACGACGTTCGACGGGAACGTCGTGTTCACCGAAGAAGAGCGGAAACCCGATGCGACGTCCAAGGGCGCCGCGACTGCCACGCGTACCGCGCGCTCGCAACGCCTCCACGCGTCACTCGCCAGCGACGCGGTGACCAGCGCCACGTTCACCATCGACGTGACCTTCGAGGAGATCGGCCTCAAGGCCTGTGCCGGGCGCGCCGATTACCAGCCCGGGAAGAGCGCGCTGGCGTTGTCCGGCGTGACCGCTGGCGGCAAGCCGATCGTCGCCGAAGAACAGGTGGCAATCGAGGCCGACGCCATCGACGTGGCGCTCGAGAGGCGGCGGATCACGGCCAAAAGCAACGTGATGACGCAGGTGCGGACCGCGAACCGGTGCAAGCCCGCGACGGCGCGTGCCGCGGCCAACCAGGGGCCGAACCGGATGCCCGGCCTGCTCAAGCAGGATGTCGGGGCCACCATCAGGGCCGGCTCGCTCGATTACGAAGGAGACGTAGGGAAGGCGTTGTACTCGGGCCGGGCATTGATGTCCCAGGGCGACACGTCGATCACTGGCGACACCCTGGAACTCGATCTGAGCAAAGGCGACATGGTCGCCACCGGCAACGCCATTTCGACGATGGCGATGGACAACGCGCAGTCCACGGGTCGCGCGCACCAGATCCGTTACATCGACGCCCAACGCGTCATCCGCTACGCGGCCGCGCCGCCGCCTCCTCCAGGGACGGTGCCAGCGCCGGTTCCAGTCGCGCCGGTGGTTCCCGGCGCTCGCGGGCGGGGCGCTGCTCCGCCCGCCAACGAGCCGCAGTTGAACGTGCCGCAGGGCGAGCTCCGCGCCGACGGAAAGATCGACCTGGTACTCGCGGAGGGCGGCGGGAAGGCCGAACGGATCGAGGCGCAGACGAACGTACGGATGCAGCAGCCGGGGCAGCGGACCGCGTCGGACGCAGCGACGCTGACGTATCACGCCGACGAACAGAAGTATGTGATGACCGCCGGCGCCACCGCCCCCGTGAAGCTGGTTGCCGAGTGCCGCGAGTTTCGCGGCAGGACCGTGACCTTCTTCGGGTCGGATGATAGGATCCTCATCGACGGTCAGGACGTTCGGCGCACCCAGACCACCAAGGTCACCGGACCGTGCCAGCCTCCCGCGCCACGATGAGCGCCTCCCAGGACTCGCGCTCAGGACCGCCGACCCCACAGATGCCGTCGACACTCCACACCAGCGAGCTCACGAAGTCCTATAGCGGCCGCACCGTCGTCCGCGGCGTGAGCATCCAGGTCGCATCGGGGGAGATCGTCGGCCTGCTCGGCCCGAACGGCGCCGGGAAGACCACGACGTTCTACATGACCGTCGGCCTGACGGCGCCGGATTCCGGACGCGTCGTGCTCGACGGGGAAGACGTGACCGACGCGCCGATGTACGTGCGCGCGCGCAAGGGGATCGGCTACCTGCCGCAGGAGCCCTCGATCTTTCGTGGGCTCACCGTCGAACAGAACATCATGGCGATCCTCGAGACGATCGGCGTCGACGGGGCCACGCGGAAGCAGCGGTTACAGGAACTGCTCGCGGAGTTGAACCTGACGCCACTGGCGAAGTCACCCGCTTACACACTCTCGGGCGGCGAGCGGCGCCGCGCCGAGATCACGCGCGCGCTGGTGATCTCGCCGCGATTCATGCTGCTCGACGAGCCGTTCGCCGGAATCGATCCGATTGCCGTCTCCGATATTCAGAAGATCATCTTTCATCTGAAGGAGCGCGGCATCGGCGTGTTGATAACCGATCACAACGTCCGCGAGACGCTCAAGATCACCGACCGGGCATACATCGTGCACGATGGGGTGATCTTCAGGAGCGGGACGCCCGACTCGCTCGCGGCCGACGAGGACGTGCGCCGGATTTATCTCGGACACGACTTCAGGCTGGATTAAGATGACCTACGGAGTGAGGGTGCGAAGGCGCATGCGCGAAGGGAGCAGGGACCGGAACTGAGCTATGGCGATTTCGCAGAAACTGCACACCAAGCTCGTCCAGAAGCTCATTCTGACGCCGTCGCTCCAGCAGGCGATCAAGCTCCTGCCGATGTCGACGCTCGAGCTGTCGGAGTTGCTCAACCAGGAGATGGTCGAGAACCCGATGCTCGAAGAAGTTCCCACGGAAGAGCTCCAGCCGATCGAGGCCGCTCCCGAGAAGCAGGAAGAAAAGAAAGAGACCAAGGAGAAATCGGATACCTGGGACGACCAGGATTACGAGTACTTCTTCGGCGACTATCTCGACGACGGCTACCGCCCGAAAACGCCCACCGAGGTCAAGGAGCTCCCGCCGATCGAGAACACGCTCTCGACCGCCGGCTCGCTCTCCGATCACCTGTTGTGGCAACTGTCGATGCAGACCGACGATTCGGCGCTGCGCGAGATCGGCGAAGCCATCGTCGGCAACCTGGATGACGACGGATACCTCGTGGCGACGGTCGAGGAGTTGTCAGGGATGGGCCCGTGGCCGACGGAAGAGGTCGAGCGGGCGCTGCGGCTCGTGCACGGCTTCGATCCGATCGGTGTGGCCGCGCGGGATCTGCAGGAGTGCCTGCTGCTGCAGCTGCGTCACCTCGGTCTGACCGGGACACCCGCCGAGCGGATCGTCACCGAGCACATGCGGCTGCTCCAGAACCATCAGGTGCCGGAGCTCGCGCGCAAGCTGGGGATGTCGATCGACGACCTCAAGCAGCACATCGAGCTGATCCGCCATCTCGACCCGAAGCCCGGCAGCCGTCACAACCCCTCACAGTCGCAGTACGTCATCCCCGACGTCTACATCGTCAAGGTCGAGGATCAGTACGTCGCGGTCCTGAACGAGGAAGGGCTGCCGCAGTTGCGCATCAGCCCGGTGTACCGGCGTTTGCTCGACAAGAGCGCCAGTGAGAACACCGACGAGACGCGCGCCTACGTGAAGGACAAGTTCCGCTCGGCGCTCTGGCTGATCAAGTCGGTCGAGCAGCGGCAGAAGACGATCCACAAGGTGGCGACGAGCATCATCAACTTCCAGCGCGACTTCCTCGATCACGGGATCGAGTACCTGCGGCCGCTGGTGCTGCGCGACGTCGCCAACGACATCGGGATGCACGAATCGACCGTCAGCCGCGTGGTGACGAACAAGTACATGCACACGCCGCAAGGCGTGTTCGAAATGAAGTACTTCTTCCACAGCGGCATCGCCAGCTCGTACGGCGAGGCGGTCTCCTCGGTCACCATCAAGCAGCGGATCCGCAAGATCATCGAGCAGGAAGATCCGCGGAAGCCCTTGAGCGATTCGAAGATCGTGCAGATTCTCCAGCGCGAAGGTCTCGAGCTCGCGCGGCGCACGATTGCCAAGTACCGCGAGGAGCTGAAGATACCCACGTCCAATCAACGCAAGGTTCTGTACTAGGCCCAGGGGCGCGGCACCGGGCTTTCGCAGCCGGCGGCCGAATCACCTGGCCACAGCGAAGAGCCGATATCTCATGCGTCTCGAACTCACCGGCCGACACGTCACCATCACCCCCGCGATCCGAAGAATGGTCGAAGACCGGCTTGCGCCGACCCTGCGCATGCTCAACGAGAGCGCCGTCTCTTCGCAGGTCGTGCTGACCAAGGAAAAGGCGCGGGTGCACGCAGAGATCACCCTGCACGCCCGCGGCGAGCACTTCCTGCACAGCGAGGCATCGGGCCGCGATCTGCAAACCGCGCTGGCGTCGGCGGTCGACAAGATCGACCGGCAGGCGCAGCGGCTGAAGAGCAAGTGGAGCAAGCGGAAGCGCCAGGGGGTCTCCGCCGCCAAAGCGGGTTCGGCCGTCCCACGGCCGGAGCGCGCCGGACGGGCGTTCGGCGAGTCGGACGCCGCTCCACCGGAGAGCGCGCCAGGCCCGGCGAAGCGGGCTGCCACCGGCGCCGCACGCGTTCGCGTCATCCGCGCCCGGCGCTACGAAGTGAAGCCGATGTCGATCGACCAGGCGGCACTCGAGGTGGGGAACGGCGGCGATGCGTTCCTGGTGTTCCGTAACGCCGAGACGGACGCCATCAGCGTGCTCTTCCGGCGTCCCGACGGCAACCTCGGGTTGATCGAACCGGAAGCCTGAACGGTCAGCCGATGACCACGCCGACGTTGAGTGTGGCGGGCCTGCTGGGAAGCCGGCCCGACGCCATCGGCCTGCCGCTCGAACTGCTGAGCGGGAAGGGCGGCGTCGAGCGGACGATTGGCAGTCCCCACATCCAGAAGACCGGCCTCGCTCTGGCCGGCTTCCACGAGTACCTGCAGCCCGGCCGCGTACTCGTCTTCGGCGAGAGCGAGGTCCGCTACCTCGAGAGCCTCGACGGCGACACCCGCATCAGCATGCTGGCCGCCGCCTTCGCCCACGACATTCCGTGCGTGCTCATCACCGGCGGATGGCAGCCGCCAATGGAGCTGCTGGCCGCGTGCGAGCACTTCCACGTGCCGCTGATCCGCACCTCGACCGCAACCCCCGTGGCCATCGCCAAGATCGGCGCGCTGCTCGAGAACGCGCTCGCGATCCGACAGGTCGTACACGGCGTCTTAATGGATATCCTGAGCCTCGGTGTGCTCATGACCGGCGACAGCGGGATCGGCAAGAGCGAGTGCGCCCTGGACCTCGTGGTTCGCGGCCACCGTTTGGTGGCCGACGACGCCGTCGAGGTCAGGCTGCGCGGTGAACGGGACCTGATCGGGACCTGCCCGGAACTGACGAGGCACCACATGGAGGTGCGCGGCCTCGGCATCATCAACGTCCGGGATCTCTTCGGCGTCGCCTCCACGCGGACCTCGAAGCGAATGGAGCTGGTGGTGCAACTGGAGCGGTGGGACCCCGCCCGGGAGTACGATCGGCTGGGAATCGAAGAAAACGCGTGGGAGCTGTTCGGGGTGAAGATCCCGTTGATCCACATGCCAGTGGCGCCCGGACGCAACCTCGCGATTCTCGTCGAGGTCGCGGCTCGCAACCAGCTGCTGCGGTCGCGTGGTCATCACGCTGCGCGCGACATCGTGTCCAAGCTCGAACAGCAGTTGCGCGACGCCGAGAGCGAGGGAAGCGTGGACGACGACGTGGAGCACGGAGGGTCGCGGTGAAGGCGCGGGTCGCTGCGTCAACGCCAGCCGGACGTCGCCGGTCCCCATCGACGAGGAAAGCATCGACGCGGAAAGCCGCCGTCCGCAAGAGCGGCGGCACGCGGTCGAAGATCACCGCACCACATCCCACGGCACCGCCGGCCGCGGCGGCGGCGAAGCCGGGCGCCCGTCCGATCCGCGGGACGCGCCGGTTCGTCATCCTGACCGGCCTGTCCGGAGCCGGCAAGACGCAGGCGATCCGCGCGCTCGAGGATCTCGGATACTTCTGCGTCGACAACCTGCCGACCACGCTCATTCCAATGATGGCCGAGCTCGCCGGCCGGGCCGACTCCGGTCTGGACAAGGTGGCGATCGTGGCCGACGTCCGCGAGGGCGGCTTCCTTCGCGAGTTCGCCCGCGTGTTCCGGCGCCTGAAGACGATGCCGGGGATCGAGCCGCGGCTCATTTATCTGGAAGCCAGCCATGCCGCGCTCGTGCGGCGCTTCAGCGAATCGCGCCGGCCGCATCCGCTCGCGCCGGATCGTTCGGTTGCCGAAGGGCTCGAGGAAGAGCGCGGCAAGATGAACGCGATCCGCAAGATGGCGGATCTGATCATCGACACGTCGAACCTCACGGTCCACGAGCTGCGCGACGTCTTCATGCGCATGTCGCGTGACGAGGGCGGCCGCTCGCAGATGGTCGTCAACCTGGTGAGCTTCGGTTTCAAGCACGGCGTGCCGGTGGACGCCGACCTCGTGTTCGATGTCCGCTGCCTCCCGAACCCGCACTTCGTCGACTCGCTGCGTCCGCTGACGGGCCGCGACGCACCGGTCATCCGCTACATGCGCCGGCACGCGGCGACCAGGGAATTCATCGAGCGGCTGACGTCGTTCCTGAAGTTCGCGCTGCCGCAGTACGTGGACGAAGGCAAGAGCTACCTGACGGTGGCCATCGGCTGCACCGGCGGGCGTCATCGTTCGGTCATGCTGGCGGAAACGTTGAAGAAGACGCTGGCCGACGTGACCAGTGTAAAGCTTCGCGTGAAGCATCGGGACAGCTAACTGATGGCGTTCACTCTTCTGCGTTCCCGGTGCCGGGTTCGTGTTCAGGGTTCGGGGTTCGGCTGGGCGAAGGCCGAACGAACGATTAGAACGTCGAACCAGGAACCAGGCTCCTGGAACCTGAACGCCTCGAACATGAACACGAACGGAGCAGTGAGCACACAGAAGGGTGAACGGCAGGCTCCATGATCGGCGTTGTTGTCGTCACGCACGGACAGCTCGCCACCGAGCTGGTGAACGCCACCGAAACGATTGTCGGCGACGTGCCGCGGATTGCCGCGGTGTCGATCGGCTGGCACGAGGACACGCAGGACGCCCGGGCCGAGATCGAGCAGGCGGTGGCGCGCGTGGACCAGGGCACGGGCGTGCTGATCCTCACGGACATGTTCGGCGGGACGCCCTCGAACCTGGCGATGACCTTCCTCGCGGAACACAAGGTCGAGGTCATCACCGGGGTGAACCTGCCGATGCTCATCAAGCTGGCCGGGCTCATCGGGCAGCCGGACCTGCTGGCGGTCGCGCGGGAGATGCGTGACCAGGGGAAGAATGCCATCTGGGTGGCGTCGGACCTCCTCCGTGGAGAGAAGGCATGAGCAGCCAGGCGCAGTTCGGTGAACCAGGCGCCCGAGCGATCCCGCGGGGATTGATCCTTGGGCCGCCAGGTGACGATTGACGTTCCGTCGGTCATGGTCGAAGCATCCGTGATCGTCGTCAACGAGCTCGGCCTGCACGCGCGGGCGGCGGCGCGGTTCGTCAACCTGGCCACGAAGTTCGAGTCCCAGATCCGCGTGGGCCGGAACTCGAAGGTGATGGACGGCAAGAGCATCCTGGGCATCCTGTTGCTGGCGGCATCGCGCGGCACCACGCTCAGGATCTCGGCCGATGGGGCGGACGAGCAGGCCGCGGTCAGTGCGCTGGTGCAGCTCGTCGAGTCGGGATTTGGCGAGGCGGCGACGCCAGCCGGAAGGGATTCGTCCGGGACGCCGTCGGCGCCTCCGGGCACAGGGGACTAATGGAACGGCTCACCGGAATCGGCGTGTCGCCCGGCATCGCAGTCGGGCCGGCACTCGTGGCCATCCAGCGGACGCAGGTGATCCGCTTTCCGATCGCACCGGACCGCGTCTCGCGCGAGTTGTCGGCGCTCGACCGGGCGCGGGCCCGCTCGCACGAACAGGTCGAACAGATTCGCCGCCGCGTCCAGGCACTCAAAGGCAACGAGCTCGCCGCCATCTTCGACGCGCAGCTGCTGATGCTCGACGATCCGATGCTGGTCGGCCGCGCCGCCTCCATCGTCTGCGAAGAGCGGGTGAACGCCGAGTGGGCCGTGCAGCGGGCACTCGACGAGATCGCCGCGGTCTTCAACGACGTCGACGATCCATACCTGCGCGAGCGCAAGGGTGACCTGCACGACGTGGCCGGCCGCCTGCGCATGAACCTGCGCGACGAGAAGGGCGGCGCCCGGGACCTGCTGCAGGACCTCGATACGCCCTGCGTGCTGATCGCCGACGAGCTGACGCCGTCGGTGGTGGCGCAACTCGACTGGACCAAGATCCGCGGCTTCGCGACGGACGCCGGCAGCCGTACGTATCACACGGCCATCCTCGCGCGTTCGCTCGGCGTGCCGGCCATCGTCGGCTTGCATGACGCGAGCCTGCGCGTGCCGCCCGGCGCGTCGGTGATCGTCGACGGTGAGACCGGCGAGCTGACCATCGATCCGACGCCGGCCAACCGGATGGACGCCGAGACCAAGGTGCGCGAAGCGCGCGTCTACACCGGGGCGCTGCGCGGGCCGCACGGTCCCGTGCGCACGCGCGACGGCATCCGCATCGTCCTGCAGGCCAACGTCGAACGGTCGGACGACGTGGCGCCGGCGATCAGTGCCGGCGCGGAAGGCATCGGGCTTTACCGCTCGGAGTTCATGCTGGTCGGCGGGCCACCCGACATGGCGGCCGAGGACGAGCAGTACCACGTCTACCGCCAGCTGGTCGAACGAATGACGCCGCTGCCGGTCACCATCCGGACGTTCGACATCGACGAGAAGCAGCTGGCGCGGCCGCTGGTCGATGCGGCACTCGACGCCCGCTGGTTCCCGGAGCACGAGCGGATCGGCCACGCCGGCCTGCGCGGCATCCGCTTCGGACTGGCGCAGCCGGCGATCTTCAAGACCCAGCTGCGCGCGGTGCTGCGCGCCGCCGCGCACGCCACGGGAGGAGCACCAGGGGAGCCGGGGACGGTGCGGATCATGTTCCCGTTCGTCTCGTCGGTCCACGAGGTGCGCACCGCTCGAGCGCTGCTGGCGGAAGCGAGAGCCGAGCTGCGCGCCCGCTCGATCGAGACACCCGACGTCCCGGTCGGCATCATGATCGAAGTGCCGTCCGCCGCCTTCACCGCGTCGCTCCTGGCGCGGGAGGTCGATTTCTTCACGATCGGCACCAACGATCTGATCCAGTACACGTTGGCCGTCGATCGCACCGACGACCGGGTCTCGAACCGCTACGAGCCGCTGCACCCCGCGGTGCTGCGGCTGCTGCGCCAGGTTCGACGTGGCGCGATGCGGCAGGGCATACCAGTGTCGGTGTGCGGGGAGATGGCCTCCGATCCGCTGTTGCTCCGGCTGTTGATCGGCTGCGGCCTCACGGATTTCAGCATGACACCAGGTGCCATTCCGATGGCGCGCCGTGTCGTCGAGGAAACGGACGCCGGTGAAATGGCGCGCGTCGCCGCCAGAGTGCTGACGCTCGGCACGGTCGACGAGATCGAGCTGTATCTGCGCGAAGCCTTTGCCGACCCGGTGGGGCCGCGTGAGATGAACGCGCGCTGAGCACGCACGTGCTGTATCCCCTCACGTTCCAGCCGACGTTCAAGGAACGGGTGTGGGGCGGGCGCACGCTTCAGCACCTCTACGGCAAGTCACTGCCGCCCGACATTCCGATCGGCGAGTCGTGGGAGATCGCCGATCGTCCTGAAGACGAAAGCCGAATCGCCAACGGCCCGCTGGCCGGGCGTACGTTGCGCTGGCTGATGCAGGAGCATCAGGCTGACGTGCTCGGCGGCGCGGCGCCGGCGGCCGGCGAACGGTTTCCGATCCTCTGCAAGATCCTCGATGCGCGGGAGAAGCTGTCGCTGCAGGTGCATCCGCCGGCGACGGAGCTGGGGGAGCCCAAGACGGAGATGTGGTACATCGCGGCAGCGGAGCCAGGTGCCCAGCTTTACGTCGGACTCAAGCGCGGCATCAGCCGCGAACAGTTCGAACGGGACCTGCAGGGCGGCACCGTCGCGGATTGCTTTCACACCATCCCCGTTCGTGCCGGCGACGTGATGTTCCTGCCCAGCGGGCGGGTGCACGCGATCGGCGCCGGCCTCGTCATCTTCGAGATCCAGCAGAACTCCGATACGACGTTCCGCGTCTTCGATTGGAACCGCCTCGGGCTCGACGGCAAGCCGCGCGACCTGCACATCGATCAGTCGCTCCAAAGCATCGACTTCGGCGACTTCGAACCGCCGCTGGCGGACGGGGCGCTGGCGGGCGACGGTGCATTCGAGGGCCGGCCGCTCGTGCGCCATCCGCTGTTCGACGCCGACCTGGTGCGGGCGGAATCGGCAGGCATGCTGACCTTCGACGATGCGCGCCTCCGCATCCTGGCCGTCGTCAGTGGACGCCTCACCGCCACGGGCGGCGGCGTCGCGGAGCCGCTCGTCGCCGGGCAGTTCTGTCTGTTGCCGGCCAGCGTTCCCGAGGTCCAGCTCGACATCGAGCCTGACTCCAGCTTCCTGGTGGTCGAGCCCGGCGCCTGATGCCGACGCGGCAGCACGTCCGGGCATCGCTGCGTCTTCGCCTCGAGCCGCTGTGAACCCATGGCCGCGTAGTCCGAACTTCGGACTACGCGCCTTACCCAAACGCGGCTCATAGCTCCACTGCAGCGGCCACGGCCCACGGCCTGACCCACCCCGGCGGAGCGGTCTATCATTGGCCCCGGAGTGAGTCTGTGACGATGCAGGTAGCCCGGATAGCCATCGCGACCGCGATCATCTTCAGTGCGCTGTGTGCCGCCGATACCCTGGCCCAGGCGCCGACGGGACCTGAGCTCGACCCGCGCATCGAGAAGCTGGTCGCCGCGATCTCTCAGCCACGGCTCGAGCGGTTGATGAACACGCTGGTCGCGTTCGGGACGCGGAACACGCTCTCGGACACGACGTCCGCGACGCGGGGCATCGGCGCCGCCCGGCAGTGGCTCCTCGACGAACTGACGCGAACCAGCAGCCGGCTGCAGGTCAGCTTCGACACGCACCAGATTCCGATGGGCGGACGCATCACGCGTGACGTCGAATTGCGGAACGTGATCGCCGTGCTGCCGGGACGCTCGCCGCGCCGCATCTACGTGAGCGCGCACTACGACACTGTCAACCTGGGAGCGGCGGGGCAGGGCGCCCTCAACACCGGCGCCGCCACGGCGGACCGCGCCGACGAGAACATCGACGCACCGGGCGCCAACGACGATGGCAGCGGCGTCGTGCTGGTGATGGAGCTGGCCCGGGTGTTTGCGGAGAGCGGAATCGAGTTCGACGCGACGCTGGTCTTCATGACGGTGGCGGGGGAAGAACAGGGGCTGATCGGGTCGCGGGCGCACGCGCGCCGGATGATCGAGATGGACATCCCCGTTCAAGCACTGTTCAACAACGACATCATCGGCGGCGCCGTCGGCGGCGACGGCATCGTCGACGGCGCCACGGTCCGCCTTTACTCGGATGGCCCGGAGGACTCGGACTCGCGCGCGCTCGCACAGTTCACGAAGCGCGTGGCCGCTCGCTACGTGCCGTCGCATCGCATCCGCCTGATGGCCCGGCGCGATCGATTCAATCGCGGTGGCGATCACACCGGCTTCAACCTGGAGGGACTGGCCGCCGTCGGCTTCCGGGAGTCGCGCGAGAACTACGACAGGCAGCACGGGGCCGCCGACACCATCGACGGCGTGTCGTTCCCGTATTTACTGCAGAACGCGCGGGTCAACGCGGCGGCCATGGCCGCCCTGGCACTGGCGCCACCCCCGCCGGTCGTCAACAACGAGCGCGGCCAGCCGCTGCTCGATCGCCGTCCGTCCGGCTACGATGCGCGTTTGCGGTGGACGGCGTCGCCCGGCGCGGCGGGATACCGGATCTTCTGGCGCGACGCCTGGGGTCCCGACTGGCAGCACGAGCTGTTCGTCGGCAACGTGACCGAGTTCGTCCTGCCGCGGCTCAACATCGACGACCTGGTGTTTGGCGTCGCGGCCGTGGGGCCCGGCGGTCACGAGAGCACGGTCAGCGTATACGTAGCACCGCCGCCCAATTACTAGCTGGTAGCTCGTAGCCGCTAGCTCGTAGCGGGTAGCTCGTAGCGGGTAGCCGGTGGCCAGTAGCTCGTAGCGGGTAGCAGGTAGCCGGTAGTGGGTCGCTCGTCGACGCAGGGCCGGTAGCTGGCGGAGAGACCGTAGGGGAGAGACCGTAGGGGCCGCCTTCAGGCGGCCCGGCAAATCGAAGAGGGTAGGGGCCACCTGAAGGTGGCCCCTACGAGGGACGGTTAGAACTACCAGCTAGCTAGAAGGGGATGTCGTCGTCGGTGATCGGCTCCATCGGCGGCTCGTCCATCCCGCCGCTGTGCGACGAGCTGCGTTCCATGCCTCCACCGCCGCTGCGTCCGCCACCGCCACCGCCGGCGCCACCAAGCAGCGTGATCCGATCGGCCTTGATCTCGGTGGTGTACCGCTTGTTGCCGTCCTTGTCGTCCCACTGACGCGTCTGCAGGCGGCCTTCGACGTAGATCTGCTTGCCCTTGGTGAGGTACTCCTGCAGGCTCTCCGCCTGCTTGCCCCACAGCACCACGCGGTGCCACTCGGTCTTTTCCTGGCGCTGCGAATTCTTGTCGTTCCAGACCTCGGTCGTCGCCAGATTCAGCGTTGCGACGGCGGCGCCGCCCGGCGTGTAGCGCAGCTCGGCGTCGCGGCCGAGATTCCCGACGAGGATCACTTTGTTTACGCTGCCCACGGTCATCTCTCCCTTCGGGCTTGCCACAGCAAGCCCCTGCGGCCGCAGTTGCTGCGGCCGCGCCTTCGTGCTTCACCGGCCGACTCGCACGAGTGCCGGTGCCGGAAGAATCGTATCGCTCCTCCGGCGTGGTGATGAGGTGAATGTGCTACACCGGTGTGACAGCGCAGGTCACTTCCGCGGCGGCGCGGCGGGCGTCTTGCTCAGGCCGCCGAGGATCTGGGTGGCGAGCACCGACACCTGGCTCTCGGATCCCGGTGCGGTCTTGATCGCCATTTCCAGCGAGGCGCGTGCTTCGTCATTGCGTTCGAGCCGGCGCTGGACGAGCGCGCGCTTGTAGTACGCCCACGGCACCTGGTCGCCCTTCGGATAGTTCTGGATGACGCGGTTGTACGCGGCGATCGCTTCCTCGAACCGCATCTGCGCCTGCTCGGCATCGCCGATCGCCTGCTGGGCGTCGTCGGCCCGATCCGTGTCCGGGAACGCGCGGATGTATTGCTCGAAGCCGCCAATCGCGAGCGAGAACTGTCCGGCACCGTAATCCGACTGCGCCGTGGAAAACAGCCGCTCGGGTGACAGCCCTACGGTAGAAACCGGCGGTGCGGCCGGATCGACGGGCGGCGGGGCGAGCGGCGGAGGCGCGTTCGGATCGAGCGGGTCGACGGGCGCGGGTGCCGCCAGGCGCGTGAGCATCGACGGGAGCGACGTGCGCAGCGCCTCGATCTCCTCGCGCAGCCGGCCGATCTGCGTGGCCGTGGTCTGCGTCCCTTCGCGAATCACGCGGATGTCGTCGCCCATCTGGCGGACGGCCAGGTTCGAATCGGCGAGTCCCTTGCGCAGGGTCTCGTTCGTCTGATCGAGACGCCCGTTGAGCGCCTTCATCGAATCGGTGAGCGCCTGCGCGAGCTGCGCGATCGACAGCGCCAGCTGGGCCTGCTGCTCCTGCAGTATCCGCAGCTCCGCTGCCATCTGCACGTGCTCGCGATTCTGCGCGGACGCCGGCGGCGCAGCCGCCGCGAGCAGGAGGACGATCGAGCCAGCGAGGATGGTGTGCTTCATGGTCAGTTCGAGGTGATGACGAAGTGGCCGCGGCGGTTCTTCGAATACGCCTCCTCGTTCCGGGCCGGATCGAACGGGAACTCGTTGCCGTAGCTCACCGTGCGAATGCGGTCCGGCGCGATCCCCAGCGAGACGAGGAACGACTTGACCGCCACCGCCCGCCGCTCGCCGAGCGCCAGGTTGTACTCGGGCGTGCCGCGTTCGTCACAGTGTCCTTCGATCGTCACGATCCAGCGGGCGTTCTTCCGCAGGATGTCGGCGTTCGCCGACGCGGTCGACCGCGCGGTCTCGTCGAGCTCGGCGCTGTCGACGGTGAAGAACACCGGCGTCAGCGGTGAATTGCGATTGAGCTCGTCGAGCGATCGGTTCGCCAGCGCGTCATCGGCAAGAGCCGGCTGCTGCGGGACGGGCAGCGCCTCCTCGACCCGTTGCGGCGGCGGGGGAACGGCCGGGGCGATCCCGGGAGGCTGGCCGCCGCCCTGCGCGGGCGGAGGCATCGGGGCCGCGACCGGGGGCTTGCGGCGATTGCAGCCGCTGACGACCACGGTCAGCAACACCAGGAGGATGAACGACAGTTTGCGCGCAGTGCTCATTGGGCTCTCGATGAGAATCTGAACTTACCACTCGGACGGCCGCTGGCGAGCAGCGCGTCCACATGTCGACGGGTCATGGCCATGGATCAGTTCGACCAGTCGGGAGTCTGATTGGCCCCGGTGCGCGTAATCTGGCGCACGCCGTTGCCGTCGCGGGCGATGGTGAACACCTGGACGTTACCGGCACGCGTCGACGTGAATGCCAGATGGCGGCCATTGGGCGAATACGCCGGGCTCTCGTTGGTCCCCTCGCCGAACGTCAACTGCCGCGTCGTCCCGGTGGTCAACTCGTGAACCTTGATGTCGTAGCCCGGTCCGGTGCGCGCCGTGTAGGCGATCTCGTTGTACGGCGCCGGCGCCCACGTCGGCCGATCCACCTGGTTGTCGGGAATCGGCAGCCGGTAGAGACCCGAGCCGTCGACGTTCATGATGAAGATCTGCTCCCGGCCAACACCGAGCCGATCGGAGACGAAGGCGATCTGCGTCCCACTCGGCGACCACGTCGGTGAGGTCTCGCTGTCAGGATGAGTCGTCAGGCGGCGGAGATTTGAGCCGTCCACATTCATGACCCACAGATCATGCGCACTCCCGTTCGGCGGCGTCGCCGCGAAGAGCGCCTGCTTGCCATCCGGAGAGAAGACGGGCATCGCCACGCCGCTTGCGAACTGTCCCTTGCTCAGGTTCTGCAGGACACCGGTGTAGATGAATGAGAGGAACAGCTCGGCACCGCGATCGTTGCGAAAGCCGGCATACGCCACGGCCTTGGCGTCGGCGGACCAGCTCGGATTGAGGTTCAGCTGGCGCGTCGTCGTGATCCGCTGCTGATTGGCGCCGTCGTAGTCGGCGACGTAAACCTCTTTCACGTTCCGCTTGTTGTAGGTTCCGAGAATCGACTCGTTGTTTCGATCCGAGACGAAGGCGAGCCGCGTCCGGGCGACCCCCTTGAATCCAGCCTGCTGCTCGTGGATCGCATCGGAGACCGTGTGCGGAATCTGCCGCGCACTGCGCGCCCGTACCGTGTACTCCTGGGCGAAGACCGCCTGACGCGTCGCCACGTTGAACAGACGCACCTGCACGAGCAGGTCCTCGCCCTTCTGGGCGACGGTGCCGAAGAACACGGCATCGGCACCGAGCTCACGCCAGGAGTCGAAGTTCACCCGCTCGGGCGCGGACGGCGTCGGAATCGACGAGGCCGTGTCGCGCGGAATCATGTAGAACTCACGCTCGAAGTTCAGGTCGTCCCACAGGACCTGGCCGATCATCTTGGCAGCCTCGGCCGCATTGGGTGTCAGGGCGAGAAACTCCGGGACCGCGTAGCGCGGCGCCACGCCGACGTCGCCGGTGATCCGCACACCGATGGCCGCCGGCTGCTGCGGCGCCGGTGCCGCCGGGGGATTCTGCGCTCCGGCCAGGCCGGGCATCTCGACACTCGCCGCCACCACCGCAGTCAGCACTGCCAGCGCCAGTGGGCGCCATCCGGGTCTGGGTATGTGCATCGTCATCACCGTAAATACTCGAACTCCATATAAATGGTCAGCGTCGGGTTGGTGAATTGCCCCGGGAGCGGGGGCAGGCGGCCGGTCAACCGCAGCGCGCGATCCGACTGTGCATCCAGCACCTCGAAGCCGCTCGACTTGTCCCGTTGAATGTCGGTGATCGTCCCATCGCGCTGAATCGTGAACCGCATCGTCGTGACACCGACGACGCCCTGCCGCTGGTTCCAACTACGACGCACGCGCTCCGTCATGTCGAGGATGTACTCCGGACAGCAGAAGTTGGCGACGTCCGTCCTCACGCCGCCACCGGCTCCGCCCGCGCTGCTCAAGCCAAAGCCTTGCCCTCTATTCTGCGTGTCCGCCTTCGCGCTCCCCTCGGTCGGCTCCGGTCCGGTCGTCGGCGTTCTGCCCGTTGCCTCCCGTGGCGCCTGCTGCGGCTTGGCCTGCGGCGGACGCGATCGCGGATCGGGGAGCGCCATCGGCGGCGGCTTCGGCGCCGGCGCCGTCTCGGCTCGGCGGACCGGTTCGGGCGGCGGGGGAGCCTGCACCGGCCGACCGCCGATCTGCGTCAGACCCCCGGTCTTCGGACCGACGGCGCCACCAAGGCTGATCGTCATGATCGTGCGCGGTGGCGGCTCGGGCTGCGTGCTCTGGAACAGCAGCAAGGCGGTGACGACCACGATGTGCGCGGCGATCGACCACACGACCATCGCCGGCAGACGCTCCACGCTGCGCGAGCGAGCGATGATGACGTCGGTGACGGCCTGCTCCATCGTCATCACGAGGCCGCACCCCGCTCCGCCACGTCCGGGCACATCACGCGAATCATCGACGGCCGATCTCCGGCGGTTCGGTGACGAACCCCATCGACTGAACGCCGGCGGCGTTCAACTGCTCGACGACATCGATCTGATGTTGAACGGTGAGGTTGCGGTCGATACGGAAGAACACCTGCTTGTCGCTGCGGCTGAGCAGCGCCTGCCGCAGCCGCTCGGCGAGAGCGGCCAGGCCGACCGACTCCTTGCCGAGGAACACACGACGGTCCTCGCGGAACGAGAGCGGGACGTCGACGAACAGGCGCTCGCTGGAGATCTCCTGCGCCCGGCTCGCCTGCGGCAGGTTCACTTCGACGCCGCGTTGCAGCATCGGCGCCGTCACCATGAAGATGATCAGCAGCACGAGCATCACGTCGACCAGCGGGATCACGTTGATCTCGGCGAGCGTCGTCGACACACGCCGACCGCGGCCACGGCCGCTGCCTCCGGTTGGTATCGGCTGGACTTTCGGCATCGCTCCTCCTCAGGTGAAGTTCCGCTCCGCGATGTTCAGGAACTCCAGCGAAAAGTCGTCCAGGTCCGAGGCGTATACCTTCACCTTGGTGGTGAAGTGGTTGTAGGCCATCACGGCGGGAATCGCCGCGAACAGGCCCGCGGCCGTCGCAATCAGCGCATCGGCAATGCCGGGACCAACCGTCGCGAGGTTGGTCGCGCCCGTCAGGCCGATCCGTTGAAAGGTGATCAGAATCCCCCATACCGTACCGAACAGCCCGATGTACGGCGCCGAGCTCGCGATGGTCGCAAGGAACGGAATCCGTTTCTCGAGCTTGTTGACCTCCACCGCCGACGCGCGCAACAGTGCGCGATCCACGGCGGCCAGGCTCTTGAGGGTAGGACGTGCCGCAGCCGCGCCTGGATTGGGTGGAGCGGCAGGAGCGGTCAAACGGAATTGCGCGTTCAGTTCGGCATAGCCGGCCTGGAAAACGCCCACGAGGGGGCTCGCCGGGAGCGAGGGGCAGACGGACTGCACCTCTGAAAACTTGCTGCTGCGCCGAAACACGTCTAGAAACGTCGCCGTCTGCCGTTCGATCGCCCGGTAAGCGATGACCTTCTGCAGGATGATCGCCCACGACAGTACGGACAGGAGAACGAGAATAGCGAGAACAACCTGGTTGACGAGGCCCGTCTCGCGGAGGAGTTCAATTACATTGACGTCTCCGAGAGGGGCAGCGCCCTCCTGCACCTGCAGTGCAAGGATGAGGGTGCCAAGCGTGTGCAACAAAGCCTCCGAGTCATAGGCAGCGCGCTGGTGGGATCAGCGCAGACAGGGCAGGGTAGCACGCGTCATAAAAGCTGTCAAACGTATGATACGATGGGAGTTCCGTCTACATGCTGCGCTTCCTCCGCATCCGGAACCTGGCGGTCATCGAGGCCGTCGAGGTCGAGTTCGAGCGGGGCTTCAACGTCCTGACCGGTGAGACCGGGGCCGGCAAGTCGATCCTCGTCGAGGCGGTCGGCCTGCTGCTGGGCGCCCGGGCGTCGGCTGACCTGGTTCGCACCGGTGAGCCCCAGGCAACCATCGAAGCCATCTTCGAGGAGCCGGACGGCCCCGAGCTGGTCGTCCGCCGCGATCTCACCAGCCAGGGGCGCAGCCGCTCCTTTATCAACGGCGCGCTCGCAACGGCCGGCGCGCTCAGGGAGCTGTCGCTCCGGCTGGTCGAACTGCACGGGCAACACGAGCACCAGGCCCTCCTCGACCCGCTGACACACCTGCCGCTTCTCGACAGCTACGCCGACCTGGGACGTGACGCCGCGACGGTCGCTACCACCTGGACCGCTGTGAAAAGCCTGCGCGACCAGCTCGATCGCTCGAAGATGGACTCCCGTGAAAAGGCGGCCCGCCTCGAGCTGATCAACTTCCAGCTTGGCGAGATCGAGAAGGCCGCGCCCAAGCCGGGGGAAGACGACGAGCTCGCGGCAACCAAGCAGGTCATGGCCAGCGCCGAGCGCGTTCAACGCCTGTGCGAGGAGAGCTACGCCTCACTCTATGAGAGCGATGCCGCGGTCCTCGCCGGGCTGGGCGGAGTCTGGAAGCGGGTTGCGGAGCTCGCCACCATCGACCCGCAGTTCTCGCCGTACGTCGATGCCCGGGACGGCATCAAGTCACAGCTTGAAGACCTCGCATTCTTCCTCCGCACCTACGCCGACGGCGTCGACGCGTCCCCCGGCCGCCTTCAGTCCGTCGAGGACCGCCTGGCGCTGCTCGAACGCCTGAAGCGAAAGCACGGCCCGGCGCTGCAGGATGTCATCGAGACGGGGGAGACGCTGCGCCGCGAGCGCGAACTGCTGACCAACGCCGGAGGGAAGGCCGAGGATCTCGAAGGGCGGCTTGCCGACGCAGGCCGTGTGTTCCTTGCTGCCGCCCGGGACCTTTCCGCCAAACGCCGGCGTGCCGCAGTGACGTTCGCCAAGGAGCTCGAGGCGCTGCTGGCGGAGCTGGCCATGGCACGGACGCGCTTCGAGGTCCGCTTCAACGACGGCGAGCTCCCCGAGGAATCGTGGGGGGAGCGCGGCATCGACGACGCGGAGTTCTTCATCTCGCCGAATCCGGGCGAGGATGTCCGGCCGCTGGCGCGCATCGTATCGGGCGGGGAGTTGTCCCGGGTGATGCTCGCCCTCAAGACCCTCGCCGTCGGGGCCGAGCGCGGGAAGACCTTGATCTTCGACGAGGTCGACGCCGGCATCGGCGGCCGGGTCGCCGACGTCGTCGGGGCCAAGCTTGGCGGACTGGGCCGCGACTTCCAGGTCCTGTGCATCACGCATCTGCCCCAGATCGCGGCGCGGGCCACGACCCAGTTCCGCATCGAGAAGCACGTGCGGGGAAGCCGCACGATGACCACGGTCGAGCGGCTCGACGACGACGGCCGCATCGAGGAGGTCGCGCGGATGATCGGCGGCGCCTCCGTCAGCGACAGCGTGCGGGCGAGCGCGCGCGAACTGGTCGCCGGACGCGAGGCGAAAGGGAAACAAAGGGCGAAAGGCGAAAGCGAAAGCCGGAAGCGGCTCTAGGGATATGGCGAAGAAGTACCTGATCGAGACGTTCGGCTGTCAGATGAATTTCCACGACTCGGAACGCATGGCTGGCCTGCTCGACCAGGCGGGCTACGAACCGACCCAGGACGAGCTCGCCGCCGACGTCATCGTCATCAACACCTGCAGCGTGCGGGAGCACGCCGAGGAAAAGCTCTACACCCGGCTTGGCGAGCTACGCGTCCTGCAGCAGGAGAGCGGGCGCCAGCCGGTCGTCGCGGTGGCCGGCTGCGTGGCGCAGCAGGAAGGGCAGGCGCTGCTCAAGAAGTCGACCGGCCACGTCATCGACGTGGTCATGGGCACGCAGCAGATCAAGAGCCTGCCGATGCTGGTCGACAGGGCGAGCCGCTCGACCCTCGCCGAGATCAACATCGACCCGTTCGACGACGTGAGCTTTCCGCTGGGAATCACCCGCCGCGGGGACGCCATCCGGGCCTACGTGACGATCATCGAGGGGTGCAACGACTACTGCGCCTTCTGCGTGGTCCCCTATACCCGCGGCCACGAGCGCATGCGCCGCAAGGCCGACATCGTCGCCGACGTCCGCGAGGCGGTCGCCACCGGCCGGACCGAGATTCACCTGCTCGGGCAGATCGTGAATCACTACCAGGCGCCGGACGATTCGGCCTGCGACTTCGCGGACCTGCTCGCCAGCGTCAACGATGTCCCTGGCGTCGAGCGGATCCGCTTCGCGAGCCCGCATCCACGGCACACCGGCGATCGGCTGATCGAGGCTGTGCGCGATCTGTCCAAGGTCTGCAAGCATCTGCACCTGCCAGTGCAATCGGGATCGACGCGCGTGCTCGCGGCCATGCGCCGCCGCCATACCCGCGAGGAATATCTCGACCTGGTCGCCAGAATCCGGGACACCATTCCTGGCGTCACACTTTCCACCGACGTGATTGTGGGCTTCCCGGGCGAGACCGCCGACGACTTCGACGAGACCCTGTCACTGACGGCGGCTGTTCGCTACGAGAGCATGTTCTCGTTCAAGTACTCGCCACGGCCGAACACCCTGGCCTCGAAGCGGATGCCGGATGATGTGACCGCCGAGGAGAAGACGAAACGGATCGTGGCGCTGCAGGCGCTGCAGCGGGATATCCAGACCACGCTCCACGAAGGGGCGGTCGGCACATGCGTCGAGGTCCTGGTGGACTCGGTCAATCGGCACCGCGGTTCGGAGCTGTCCGGGCGTACGATGGGGAACACGGTAGTGAAGTTCACCGCCCCTGCCGATACACCCGGCGACGGGTCATCCTGGATGGGGAAGACGGTTCGCGTGCGGGTCACCCGCGGCGGACCTCACAGCCTGACCGGCGAGGCGGCCGGCTCCGGCACCACTTCTGCGTAACGAGAGCGCGCCATGCTGATTGAAATGACCATCAAGGGGCTGATGGTGGATCCGATCACCAACATGCCTATCGTCATCCTGAAGGACAAGGATGGGGATCGCGTGCTGCCGATCTGGGTGGGGATCTTCGAAGCCAACGCCATCGCTCTCCAGATCGAGAACATCGCCACGCCCAGACCGATGACCCACGACCTGCTGCGCAACATCATCACGGACCTGGACGGCCGCGTCGATCGCGTGGTGGTCAGCGACCTCAAGGAAAACACCTTCTACGCCATCGTCCATCTGACGGTCCGGGGGGAACGCATTGCCGTGGACGCCCGGCCCAGCGATGCCATTGCCCTGGCGCTCCGGACTCGCGCACCGATCCTGGTGGAGGAGACGGTCATAGAAAATGCCAAGACGGTCGACTTCGCGGCGGAGCGCACGGATAATGACCGCCTGCAGAAGTGGCTGGAAAGCCTTGATCCACAGGAACTTGGCAAATATAAGATGTGATTGTCGGCCGGCCGACGGGCCGCGGCAGCCCCCTCCAGTGCCTGATTTCCAGCCACTCCCGGGTTTGGGAGTTTGACTGATCGTCACCCCGTCCCTACAATGGGCCTCACTTCTTCCCCCTCACAGTACAACCGGCTTGATGATCGTTTCGATCGCCAATCAGAAGGGCGGGGTTGGCAAGACCACAACTGCCGTCAACCTCGCCGCCGCGCTCGCCATGCGCGGACGACGAACGCTGCTCATCGATCTCGACCCGCAGGCAAATAGCAGCATCTCGTTCCTCGAGCACACCGCCATCACCAGGAGCACCTACGACGCGATCGCCGATCCGGCGGTCGAGCTCAAAGACATCATCCTGCCGTCGACCCTGGAGAACCTGTCGGTCGCGCCCGCGCGGATCGCCCTCGCCAAGCTCGAAGCCAGGCTCGTGGGCGAGATGGACGCGCACTTCCGGCTCAAGGACAAGATCGACAAGCTGGCGGGTGAGTTCTCCCACATCGTCATCGACTGCCCGCCGGCGCTCGGACTGCTCACGGTCAACGCGCTCGTCGCGTCGACCCACCTGCTGATTCCGATTCAGTCGTCCTACTTCGCGCTCGAGGGAACCGACGACCTGCTCGAGACGATCGAGAAGGTGAGACAGCGCCCGAATCCCGGTCTGCGGATTCTGGGCGTCGTCATCACCATGCACGATCGGCGGACCTCCCTGGGACGGGACATCCGCGAGCAGATCCAGAAGGTGTTCGGCAGCAAGGTGTTCCGCACCGTCATCAACAAGAGCGTGCGGCTCGAGGAGAGCCCGGCGTACAAGGAATCGATTTTTACGTTCGCGCCCGAGTCGAGCGGCGCGACGGACTATTACAGCCTGTGTGAGGAGGTCATCGAGCGTGCCGAAGCGCGGACTGCCTGAAACGCTGCGGATGCGGCATGACGAGCACTACGTCGAGGCGCTGGCGGCGTCAGCGGGCGAGCCGGTCGGCCGCCTGGTGCCGATCGAGCTGCTCGACCCGAACCCCAACCAGCCGCGGCAAGTCATGGGCGACCTCTCCGAGCTCATGGCTTCTGTCGCCGAGAAGGGCATCATCGAACCGCTGATCGTCCGGCAGCGCGCGGGCCGTTACCAGATCATCGCCGGTGAGCGCCGTTACCATGCGGCCGTCCAGGTCGGCATGCGCGAGGTTCCGGTCATCGTCCGCGAGGTGGACGATGCGGAAGTGATGGAACTGGCGCTGGTGGAGAACCTCCAGCGGAAGGATCTGACGCCATTCGAAGAGGCCGAAGCACTGCACCAGCTGGCGCAGAAGTGTGGCTACACGCACGAAGACATGGCGCGGAAGCTGGGGAAGTCCCGGACGGCAATTACGGAGTCACTTTCCCTCCAGAACATGCCCGACGAGGTCCGCAACCTTTGTCGGCTCGCCGACATTAACGCTAAGTCCACGCTATTACAGATAGTTAGGCAATCAGACCCGCAGAAAATGCTCGCCCTGGTCGAGAAACTCACGACTCAGGGAGCAACCACGCGTCAGGACGCCCGAAAAGAGACCGCAAAGCCCAAGGCTGGCCGGCCGCGATTCTTTGTCTTCAGCTTCAAGCCGGAGACGAAAGCCTTCGATCTCCGCCTGAGCTTCAAGAAGACCCGCGTCGAGAACGACGAGATCATCACCGCGCTCGAGAACATCATTCGCGAGCTGCGAACGAATCAGTAGCTTCCAGGGCGCTCACAGCGCCATCACCGCCGACCGCCGGCCTCAGCTCGAGGCTGGCGGCACTTCGCAAGACCCAAGGCAAACCCCACGCACGAACCGGCGAACGCCGGGACCCACAGACCCATAGAACCGCGGGAGGCGCGGAGGCGCGGAGGCGCGGAGTTATTGATGGCGTGCGGAGGCGCACACCCGGTCGACCCAGCGTGGCCCCGAGCGGCGGGCCCACAGCGTCAGGTCCGGGCTAAAAGATCCGCGTCTCCGCGGTGACTGGGGGGACGAATCGCAGACCCGAGGGTCATAGACGCAGACGAGGGCAAAGCCCAGGCACTGCAACGGGCCCGGACTCCAGCGTTCCAGATCCCATTTCCAGGCATTAGTTAACATAACGTGTCTTATGCGACCTTGCAGAAAGGCCCAATAAAACAGGGCTGTTGATGGATTGTGGATTGCGATTCCGGCGGCTGACCCAATCCGGCGGGGTCCGAGGTCGGTCCACACGGTTCGCGGAAACTCCCTCGATTCAGGATTGGATTCGGCTCGGTTTTGGGGAGACCCTGGGTCCGGTTCGGCGCTGGGCCGGGGCGCCCCGGAGGGCGTGAACGCCTGCGCCGAGGCGTCGTCCAGCCGGCAGCCGGATGTTGAAGGGGCCGGGAGCGTGCCTGGCTGGGGGGCCGGTCGAGGATGGCTGGGACGACCGCGACCGGCAAACCCGGTCGCGGTCTGGATGAGAGCAGGCTCACCCGCCGACCGCCGTTGGAGGAACAGGGGTGGACGGGGCGTCGACTAACCCGGGCTGGTGGTGCGAATCGGGGTGCTCAGGCCGTCCAGTTCCGCGCCGCGAATCGGCGATCGGGGACCTCGAACTCGATCGGCAAATGGCGCGGATGGTGTTCGAGCTCGGCAGTATCCTTGGTCAGGACCACGAAGAACGCCACCGGGTCCAGCGTCTTGACGCCCAGCGCCGCGAACGGAATCTGAAACTCGGCGACCCGACCGACGACCGCGTCGAGCCCGGTCCCTTCCGCCGGGCGCCACTGACCGTCGGCTGAACGGATCTGCAGAGACGCGGTCGAGCCGCTGCGGGTGACCTGGACACCCGCCCGGACCCCGACCGGCTTGAGGAACCGCACGGTCAACGCCAGCCCGGCGCCAAGCAGCTCGCTCATCGGACGCGCGCCGTCGACGCGGACATAGAGGTTCTCGAGATCGAACCCATACTCGACCAGGCTGATCCCGGCCCGCTGTTCCGAAACCTGGTGCATGGCACCCGCCGTGGTGCCGGCGTCGACGCACCCGGCGCCGACCCACTCGAAGTAGTTCGTGACCTCGCCGTCGATGACCGGTTGGATGAACCCGGTTGGACGATGAATGACGGCGTCCGGGGGCTGGGTGGAAATGTTGGTGACGAACAGCTCTTCGGGGATCGGCTTCTCGAGGGCCCGGTAGACGTTGCGGACGTGCCGCCGGAAGAGCTCGTCGAACTCCAGGTCGTGGTCCGACGAGTGGTCGTCGCCGTACCACCAGAACCAGTCGCTCCCTTCGGCGATCAGCATCTCCTCACGCGCCCGGACCAGCGCCGCTTCGCTCAGCCCCGGCGGCGGCGTCTCGAGCGCCCGCCGTGCATCGACCAGCTGGCCCCAGGCCCGATGATCGTCCTGGTGGCCGATCCAGATGTAGAAATCGCCGTTGATCCAGGATCCCGGGAAGACCGACGGCAGCGACTCCCTCGCCGTCGCGCACGCCTCCCCCATCGTCACCGTCCGCAGTTGCGGATGGGAACCGAGCCGCCCGTACAGGGCACGCAGGAACGGCCGCCCCTGTCCCGGGTAGTGTTCCCAGGCGTTTTCCCCGTCGAGGATGATGAAGATGGTGGCGTCTTCCCCACCGGTCCGCGACCGGTAGCGTGCGCCGGCTTCCGCAATCCGGCGGACGAAATCGTCGGCCGCGGCGTCGGCATGCCACCCGGCGTAGCTGAAGCCAATCAGGTCAGACAGGGCATGGTCCCGGAAACCGCACGCGACCGACTGCCCCGGCTGACCGACACGATAGGGGCGGTAGAGAAACTCCGGCTGCTCCACGTTGCCGTGGCCATCACGCGTGATTCCGCGACCGGCCGTGCGAGCCAGGATTTCTTCGTCGGTCGCCATCCACTTGAAGCCGGCCCGGGTCACCAACGGCACCATCGCGTCGGATACCGAACCCTCGGACGGCCAGAGCCCGTCGGGCCGGCGGCCGAACAGCCGCTCGTGATACACCACCGCCTGCTCGAGCTGGGCGATGGCATCCTCGGGATGCCGGAACGGCTCGCGCGGCATCCGCGAATGCGGATGGGTCCGCAGGTAGATGTCCGTGTCGCAGAGCAGCGGCAGGATCGGGTGATAGAACGGCGACGTGGAGAGCTCCACCTGCCCCCGTTCCGCTGCGGCGCGATACTCCGGGACGACGCGGCGCAACAGCTCGAGCTCCACTTCACGGAGCGTGGCCTTGTCCTGCTCGGTGTAGCCTCGCCCCTTGTCGACCAGGGCCTTGATGCGGGGATCCGCGTCGAAATAGAACGGGTCGATCCAGGTCAGCTTGTGCCACACCTGCAGGTCGCGCAGGTCGTCGGTCGTGAACTGCGCGGCCTGCCCGCGGGCGCTCAGGCCGCGGCCGGCCGCTTCGCGCTTCGCCAGCAGTTCCGCGTAACGCGGATATGGAGCGATCATCCGCGGGGCATGGGCGTGGAAGAAGTTCTCGACGCAGAAGCCGCGTTCCTCCTCCGTCAGCCGGTCCGCCGGTTTCAGCCCGATCTCCAGATGCCGGTCGCGGGCCTCCTCGCGCGCGAACGCCTCGAGCTGCACGAGCATCGACGGCACCAGGTTGAAGGTGATGCGGACGTTCGGGAACTCGCGCAGCAGCGCGACCATGCCCCAGTAGTCCTTGAGGGCATGCAGCCGGACCCAGGGCAATATGTGCTCGCCCGTCGCCAGGTCCTGATACAACGGTTGGTGCATGTGCCACAGCAGCGCGACGCGCGTCATAATTGGTCCACCAGCGGATAGATGAGCATCATCGATCGTTACGTGATTCGGCAGGTCCTGACGCCCTTCCTTCTGGGCCTGCTCGTCTTCACTTTCATCTTCATTATTCCCGTGATGATGGACTCCGCGGAGGTCCTCGTCTCGAAGGGCGTCCCCGCGTCCATCGTCGCCAGCCTGATGGTACGCCTCATTCCGCAGGCGCTTGCACTGACGCTGCCGATGTCGCTGCTGCTGGCGCTGCTCGTGGCGTTCGGCCGGCTGTCGGCGGACCGCGAGTTCGTGGCCTTGCAGGCATGCGGCGTCAGCCTGTTGCGACTGCTCCGCCCGGTCGGCCTCATCGCCGTCGCCGCCTGGGCTGCAACGTCATACGTCCTGATCGTCTCCGTGCCGGCGGCCAACCAGAGTTATCGGCAGATCCTGTTCGAGGTCGCGGCCCAGCGCGCCGAGGGCGAGGTCAAGCCGCGGATCTTCTTCGACCAGTTCAACGATCTCGTCCTCTACGTCCGCGAGGTTCCGCAGTCGGGTGCGGGCTGGGACGGCGTCTTCCTGGCCGACCTGCGCCAGGGTCAGCGTTCGGCCGTCTACCTGGCGCGACGCGGCCACGTCACGGTCGACCGCGACACTCGCACGGTCGACATGGTCCTCGAGGACGGCACGCAGCACACGAACGAAGCCGACGGACGCTACGACGTCCTGAACTTCAAGCAGGTCGTGCTCAAAGTGGATGCGACGCAGTTGTTCGCCGGGGCCGTGCCGAAGGGCCTCCGCGAGATGACAATCGCGGAGCTCCAGTCGCAGATTGCCTACAACGAAGGGCGGATCGAGCCGGGGACGGGACGTCCGTATTCCACTCACAACGAGTGGATGGCGATCCACACGAAGTTCTCGATCCCGGTCGCCTGTCTCGTTTTCGGCCTGATCGGCCTGGCGCTCGGCGCTACCCATCGCCGCGACGGTACGCTCGGCAGCTTCGTGCTCGGGATCCTCGTCGTCTTCGCCTACTACGTGCCGCTCTACGTCGGCCCGTCGCTGGTGAAGGGCAACGTGCTGCCGCCGTGGCTCGGTGTCTGGCTCGCCAACATCGTGCTTGGCGCGCTCGGCATTGCGATGTTCTTCTGGCGCGATCGCGTCGCCGACCAGCCGATCGCCATTCCCATCCCGGCCTGGCTGAAGCGCCGAAACGCGACCGGCCTGCTGTTCGGTACTGGTCCGCTGCGGATCCTCGACAGCTACGTCTCGTCGGCCTACCTGCGCTATCTGATGTTGGCGGCGGCGGCCTTGATCGGCATCTTCTACGTCGCCACGTTCATCGATCTGTCCGACAAGGTCTTCAAGGGAACCGCGACGTGGACGACGCTGGTGGAGTACTTCCGCTATGCGACGCCACAGTGGATCTACTGGACGCTGCCGGTCTCGGCGCTGCTCGCGACGCTCGTGACCATCGCGGTCCTGACGAAGAACAGCGAGCTGATCGTGATGAAGGCCTGCGGCGTCAGCCTGTACCGCGTCGCGGTGCCGATGCTGATCACCGCAACCATCGTCGGCGGCATGCTCTTCGCGCTCGAGGAAACGGTTCTGGGACCGTCGAATCGCCGCGCCGAGGAACTGCGCCACCTGATTCGCGGCAATCCGTCCGAGACGTTCGACGTCGTACATCGGCGGTGGCTCGTGGGTACCGAGGGCGAGATTTACCACTACGAGTGGTTCGACCCGCGCAACCACCTGCTGAGCGGTCTGTCCGTTTACGAGTTCTCGCCCGGGATGGAGCGGATCACCAGCCGGACCTACGCGCACCTGGCCACCTACATGGAGACGGGCGAAGAGGATCCGCTCGACGTGTGGAAGGTCGAAACCGGCTGGACGCGCACGTTCGACGACGCGGGCGAGGTGCGCACGTTCGCGCCGTTCGGTCCGGCGGAAACCCGCCGGCTCGAAACCGCCAACTACTTCGGTGCTGAAGAGCCTCGTCCAGAGTTCATGGGCTATTCAGACCTGCGCGAACACACCAGGGGGATGGCGGCCAGCGGTGTCGATGTGACGGCGCAGAATGTCGCGATCGCCCGGAAGCTGGCCTTCCCGTTCGTCACGCTGGTGATGACACTGATCGCGGTACCGTTCGCGACGACGATCGGCCGCGGCGGTGCGATGGGCGGCATCGGCATCGGCATCAGCCTGGCGATCACCTACTGGACGGTGATCAGCGTCTTCGCCGCGCTCGGGACCGGCGGCGCGCTGCCGCCGATACTGGCGGCGTGGGCCCCGAATCTCCTGTTCGCGTCCGGAGCAGCGTACCTGCTGCTGACCGTGAAGACCTGATAGCCCGAACGGCGTGGGCGACCTGAAGGTGCCCGCCCACGTCCGCCCCCGCGGTCGAACCCGCTGGGCAAGCGGATGTGGGGACCGCCTTTTCAGCCGGCCGGTGCGTCAGCTCGCATTGCCACTACCGGCCCAGGCGTACGTCGTCGATCCAGATCTGACCGGATGTACCCGGGCTGGCGTTGACCGTGTCGATCACGAAGAGCACCGTGTTCACGGTCGCGAGATTCGGCCGCTCCTGCCCGGTGGGCCCGCGCGGACGCATGTCGTCAAAGAACACGGTGACGTCGCGCGCGTTCTCGTCGAGATAGATCGAACGGTGCCAGCGCTCGCCGTCGCCGGTGTTCGGACTGCGCAGCTGCACTGACACCCGCGTCGGGTGATCGGCACGCGCCGTGAACTGGAGCCGATCGGATTCACCCAACGCGGACCCTGCGGGCATCACGAGCGCCACATAGGGACCCTCCGACAGGGTGCCACCGAGTCCCCATCTGAGGGACAACTGCGTGCCGCCGGGTCCGGGGGTCACCTCGAACGCCGACTTCGACCGCGGACTCGCTTCCACCGTCCATCCGGACGCGGGCCCGTTCTCATACTGCGACGTGAATCGCGTCGCCGCCGGACGCCCGGGCGCTGGCGGCGTCGCGCGATTTTGGCCCACGTAGATCGGGTTCGACACCATCCACGGCACCGGCGGCTCCCCCGGCGCACCGGGCAGTTGGACCTCGGTGCGGTAAGCACCCCAGTTCGCCGCGACGGTGTGCCGCAGACTCGCGCCGGTGACGGAGGTCACCTCCGCCCCGTTCTTGAACAGCACGATCCGCGCGGTGTCGGGCGCGCTCGTCTCGACGACGAGCTCGATCTCGCCGCCCGGGGAGCCGACCCAGTCGCCCATGCGTGAGAGTGGCAGCTTGGCGCCGGATGCGCTGAACGTCATCGCGGCCGGTGCGGCCAGCGCGTCGACCGACGAATACACGTGGCCACGGCGAATCGCCTCGATCACCGCGCGGCCGTCCGCGACGGCATCGCCACTCAGCGTCACCGGCTGGACGCTGATCGAGAACGTGCGGAACATCGCATCGTAGGACGGCAGGTGGACGCCGAGCGCGGTGTCATCGGGCTCGCCGCTGCGCAATCCGATCCGGGCGTGCGCATCGGCGCCGGCAACCGCCACGACCTGGCGCCGCTGCGTCAGTTCATCCCAGCGGCGCATGACCGCTTCGGGACGATCGAGCAGCCTCGCCAGCGTCTCGGGCTGCCGGAACGGATACCTCGCGAGCAGTCCCAACAGCGTTACGCTGCTCTCGTCTCGCCACTCGCTGTCGCCGTTGAGCCACTCGAGGCCGTCGAGCGCGGTCGTCCACTCCGACCATCGCAATTCCGGCTTGCGGGACTCCGGGTGTGCGGCGATCGAGATTCCGCCCAGCCGGCGGATGTCCTCGAGCACATCGCGTGCTTCCCCGGCCAGCGGATACGGAGCGCGCGGCAGACCGAGCGCAATCACATGGCCCTGGTCGGTGCTGATCTCGATGCCTTCGATCATCAGCACGCCAAATCGGTAGTACGGTTTCCCTGGTTCGGTTGCACCGGTATCGTGATCGGTAACGATCACGAATCGCAGCCCGGCCCGCGAGGCGGCGGCAGCGACCTCGTCGGCCGTCCCGCTTCCGTCCGATCGCTCCGTGTGCACATGCATGACGCCGCGCACCGTTGGCGGCACGCCCGGCGGTGACATCAGCGCCTGCGCCTTCGGCGGGAGCGTCAGCAGCACGAATGCCGCCGCGCAAACGAGCAGGCCGAGCAGGATGACGGCGACTCGCTTCATGCGCGGGGGTGGAACCGATCGTAAATGCTGCGCATGCGCTGCTCCAGCACGTGCGTGTAGATCTGCGTCGTCGACAGGTCGGCGTGTCCCAGCATCATCTGGATGGCGCGGAGATCGGCGCCGCGCTCGAGCAGGTGCGTCGCGAACGAGTGGCGTAGCGTGTGCGGACTGAGCGCCGCGCTCAACCCGGCCTGCCGCGCGTAGCCCTTGAGGATCTTCCAGAAGCCGATGCGCGTGAGACCGGAGCCGCCCCCCCGGGCATTGACGAACAACCGGGGACTCGTGCGCTTGCCGAGCAGCACCGGCCGCGCCTCTCGCAGATATCGCGTCACCCAGGCGCCGGCCTCATCGCCGAACGGGACGATGCGTTCCTTGTCGCCTTTGCCGGTACACGTGAGATACGAGGCGTCGACGTTGACGTGTGCGGGCCGCAATGTGAGCAGTTCCGACACCCGCATTCCGGTCGCGTAAAGCAGCTCGATCAGCGCGCGATCGCGCAGCCCTCGCGGCGTGGACACATCCGGCTGCGACATGAGCCGATCAACGTCGTCGACGGAGAGATACCGCGGCAGCACCTTCCACGCCCGCGGCGGGTGCAGATCATCCGCCGGACTGGCTTTGAGCCGCCCGTCGACGACAAGGAAACGGTAGAAGCCCCGGAAGCAGGCCACGGCGCGGGCGACCGAGCGCGGCGACCGTCCCTCCGACATCAGATCCCGGACCAACCCCTCGAGATCGGGACGGCTGAGCGCGTCGACGCTGCGCCCCTGGCCCGCCGCAAACGCGGCCAGCAGGCTCAGGTCACGCCCGTAGCTCTCCACAGAATTCGTGGCGAGCCGGCGCTCGACCGTCAGATGCGTGAGGTAGCCGTCGATCAGCGTGGTGGTGGACAGACCGCACCCTCAGACCGCGCAGAACAGCGCATGGCGCAAGTATAGCGACCCGCCGTCGCCCGCCGGCTGCCTCGATCCGCTTCTGCTTCCAGTTTTCACTCGGTAGAATGGGTTCATGCGGTCCAAGTGGCAGTCCCTTCCCACCGAAGCGATCAATCCGTCCAGTCTCGGCATCGACAAGCTCGCCGCCGACGACATCGTCGACCTCATGATCAACGAGGATCGAAAGATGCTCGAGGCCGTGAAGCGCGAGCGGGAGCGGATTGCGGTCGGGGTTGAGATGATTGCCAACGCCTTGCGGAAGGGCGGGCGGATCATCTTCGTGGGCGCCGGTACCAGCGGACGGCTGGGCATTCTCGAGTCCGCCGAGATGCCGCCGACCTTCAGCACCGACCCCGATCTGGTGCAGGCCATCATGGCCGGGGGCCGTGAAGCGATCTTCGCCGCCAAGGAAGGCGTCGAGGACAACTACGAGGAAGGCGCCAGGTCGATCACCCGTCTGCGTCCGACCAAGAAGGACATCGTCGTCGGCGTCTCGGCCAGTGGCATGACGCAGTTCGTACGCGGCGCCTTGACCCGGGCGCGCAAGGCCGGCGCACGCATCATCTTCGTCACCTGCGATCCCGGAACTGAGCTGCAGACGTTCGTCGATCTGACCGTCTCCCCTGCCGTCGGCGCCGAGGTGATCGCCGGGTCCACCCGCCTGAAGGCGGGCACCGCGACCAAGCTCGTATTGAACATGCTCACCACCGGCGCGATGGTGCGTATCGGCAAGACCTACGGCAACCTGATGGTGGACGTCCACACCGGGTCCGAGAAACTCAAGGACCGCGCCCGCCGGATCGTGAACATCGTCACCGGAATCGAATACGACGAAGCCGACCGGCTCCTGAAGAAGGCGCACTGGAACGTCAAGGCGGCGATCGTCATGCAGAAGACGTCGCTGCCCTATCCCAAGGCGTTGACGCGCCTGCGCAAGGCCCACGATCTGATGCGCGACGCCATCGGCGAGGACATCGAGCCGCGGCTCCGCGGCATGCTCCAGGGTCATGCGGAAGCCGCGTGGAACTCCCCGTCGCCAGTCGTCATCAGCGTGCCAGGCGTGCCGGGCACGCTGGTCAGCCCGGCGCCACGGCGTGCGCCGCGTCCCCAGAAGGCCGTGCCCAAAGCCACACCCAAGGCCACGACGTAGCGCGCTACAGCAACGCTGCCGCCGCCCGGTCGAGGAACAGCTCGACGCGGCCGTGTGTCTGCAGGAACGACGCGGGCAGGCGTGTCGTCAGGAAACCGCGTACCGCCCGCTCGATGCAGCGCGCCTTGCGCTCGCCCGTGGCAATGAGCGCAACCTCGCGAGCCCGGAGAATCGTCCCCATCCCCATCGACAGCGCCTCTCGCGGCACGTTGTCGATGTTGCCGCCGAACAGCGCGGCATTGTCACGGCGCGTGACTTCGTGCAGGCGCACGCGGTGCGTGCGCGCCACGAGTTGGTCGCCCGGCTCGTTGAAGCCGATGTGCCCGTTCGAACCGATCCCCAGGATCAGCAGGTCCATGCCGCCGGCGGCGTCGAGCTCGCACTCGTAGCGCTCGCACTCCGCGTCCAGATCGGTTGCGACGCCATTGAGGAAGTGGATGCGCGCCGGCTCGAGGGCCACGCCATCGAACAAGTGCTCCTTCATGAACCGCCGGAAGCTCCCGGGATGCGCGGCATCGACGCCGGCGAATTCGTCCAGATTGAAAGTGCTGGCCCTCGAGAAGTCCACCTGCCCGGCAGCGCTCATGCGCCTGAGCTCGGCGTACGCAGCGACGGGACTTCGCCCCGTCGCCAGGCCAAGGACGGCCTCGGGCCGGCGGACGACCGTATCCGCCACGCGCTGCGCGAGCGCCAGCGCCGCGTCGTCTGGACCGTCGAAGATCCTGAGGTCCACACTCCCCTCTCAGATGTACGACGGCAGCGCGACGGGTCCGCGCGCCGCAGCGAGCGCCAGTGTTACGGCTCCGCAGGCAGGTTCGATCGCCAGCTGCCGAACCTCACTGCGCGGGGCGACTTCGGCAACCCGCGCGGCTACCGTCTCCGCGAGCGAGGGCACACCCCGAAACACTCCCCCCGAGAGCACGGTCGGGAACGCGTCACCGCGCATCTCCAGCCGCGTGATGACGGACGCCGCGGCAGCGGCGAGCTCAGATCCGGCGCGGTCGATGATGTCGGCGGCCACCGCGTCGCCCTGATCGGCGGCTCGCTGAACGACGCCGGCGATGGCAGCGATCACCGGACGGTGCAAACCACGCTCATAGATCGCATGAACGAGATCAGCCGGCCGGGCGAGATGCATCTCGGCGAGCACCGCCTCGGTGAGCGCCGTCCACGGGCCACGTCCGTCGACCTGACGGACGACGGCCATCAGGGCCGCGCGGCCGATCCAGAAGCCGCCCCCTTCGTCGCCGAGCAGATAGCCCCAGCCGCCGGACCTGGCCGCGCGTCCATGGCCATCTCGCCCATAGGCGATCGATCCCGTCCCGGCGACGACGACCACACCCGGCCGGTCACCGGCGCCGGCCACCAGCGCGACCAGGGCGTCGTTGACGACGAGCGTCCTGGACTTGAAACCGATGCGGCGCATGATGCCGCGCACCGCCGCGGCATCGTCGTCCCGGTCCACGCCGGCAATGCCGAGGCAGATGGCCTCGGGACGGACGTCACGCTCGCCGAGCGCGTCGTCCATCACCCGGTGCAGCACCTTCTCGACCTCCAGCTCACCCGAAGCCTGGAGGTTGGCGCCGCCGCCGCGCGACTCCGCCACTACGTGTCCGCGCTCGTCGGCCAGGAGACACACGGTCTTCGTGCCGCCCGCGTCGATTCCCAGAACGTGCATCAAGAACGCCTCAGCAGTTCTATGCTACATTCTGAATTTTCCATGTCCTTCTTCGGGGCGAGCAAGAGAAGCGCCATGGCGCATGCCATCCGCGCCGGCGGAGTTCTGCTCGTCGTGCTGATTCTTCAGCCTGCCAGCGTGGCTCACGCTGAGGTTTCGTCGCTGCCGCTCCGGGCGGTAACGGTGACGGCCGCTCAGCTCGGTTCCGCGGATGCGCCCCGGCGCATCCTGGCGGCGGCAATAGCCGACGGATTCGACACGGTGTTCGTGCCGATCGCGCTGGACGGCGCCACCGGCGCAGTGGCCGACGCGCTCGACGCCGTGATCAAGGAAGCGCGCGAGCGCGGCCTTCGTGTGCACGCGTCGATTCAGGTGCTGAAGGCGGCCCGGGCCGACGAACTGCCGTCGTCGCGCGATCACGTGATTTACCGGAATCCGCAATGGCTGATGGTGCCGCGCGATCTCGGCATCGAGATGCTCGGCCTGGATCCCCGGAGCCCCGACTACATCGGCCGGCTCGCCCGATGGACGCGCGCGAACAGCGACCGTGCCGACGGGCTTTATCTCTCCGCGCTGCAACCCGACGCCGCCGACTACATCGTCACCGCGGTGAAGGGATTGCTCGCGCGGTACCCGGTCGACGGCGTCCACCTCGAAGGTCTCCGTTTCCCTGGACCGGAGTTCGACTACAACCGGCGATCCCAGGACGCGTTCCGGCACGATCGTCGTCGGTCCCTGGACACCGCGGCCCGTGCCCGTCTCGACGAGGTCGAAGCGCTCGATCCGTTCGGCTACGCCGAGGAATCGCCTGACGAATGGCGGCGGTTCCGTACTACTCGCCTCACGGCGCTGGTGGCGCAGATCCGGACCGCCGTGCGAACGATCCGGCCGGACGCTGTCGTCAGCGCGAGTGTGCTCCGCGGAGCCGAACGCGCGCTCAACGAGCGCCTGCAGGACTGGCAGACCTGGCTCGACAACGGCTTCGTCGATGCGCTCGCCGACGAGAGTTCGGCGACGACGCTGCTCTCGTCGTACGAAACGCTCGTCAACGGGGCGCCGCCTCCTGCACCCGGCCCAGTCGCCGACGCGCCGTCCTCGGCGGGATCGCAGTAACCTTCGAGGGATGTCGTCCGAATTCGGCGGCGCGCGCGAGGTCCTCGAGCGCGCGGTGGCCGCTCGCGCCTTTCCCGCCGCGGTCGTCGAGATTGGCACCGCGAGCCGGATGCTCTGGCGTCAGCCATTCGGGCGCCTGACGTTCGACCCGCACGCCGTGGCGACGGCGGACGACACGATCTTCGATCTCGCCTCCCTGACCAAGGTCCTCGCAACGACACCCCTGGTCATGCGACAGGTCGAGCGCGGCGGCATCGCCCTCGACGATCCGGTCGGCCGTTACATCGAGCGGTGGCGAGGGACCGATCGCGACTCCGTCACCGTGCGCGATCTCCTCGCACACTGCAGCGGACTCCCGGCCCATCGCCACTTCTACCGCGATCACCTCGGGCGTGAAGCCTTCGAGGCCGCCATCTGCGACACGCCCCTCGAGTACTCGCCACGCGCGAATTCGATCTACAGCGATCTCGGGTTCATGCTGCTCGGATTCATGCTCGAGGACGTCGCGACCCTTCCCACACAGTTCGATGCGCTCCGCGTACAGATGGGCGGCATTCAGGAGTTGCAGTTTCATCCACCGTCCATCTGGATGAAGCGCACTGCGCCGACGCAGCAAAGCGCCGTGCGGGGCCGCCTGCTCGTCGGCGAGGTGGACGACGACAACACCTGGGCGCTCGGCGGTGCGGCGGGCCAGGCGGGTCTCTTCGGGACGGCGGCGTCGGTTGGTGAATGCGCGCGTCATCTCCTGCAGGTCCTGGACGGTCGCGTGGGAGCGTTCCGTCAGGACACGCTCGCGAACTTCATCAGCAGGCGCGAGGAGGTCGCCGGCAGCTCGCGCGCGCTCGGCTGGGACACGATGTTGCCGACATCGTCGTGCGGGACGCGGATGTCGCCACGATCATTCGGACACACCGGGTTCACCGGCACGTCGCTCTGGATCGATCCCGAGCGGGAACTCTACGTGGTGCTGTTGACGAATCGCGTACACCCGACACCGGCGAACAACGCGATCCAGGACGTGCGGCGTGCGCTGCACGATGCCGTCATCGACGAATGGGATCGAGGGGCGTAGAACGGGGAGCTCAGTTGCCGAAGAGTCCGCGCCCACCCCGGCCGAGCGGCGGCTGCGTCCCACCGCGCCCACCACCGGGAGGCTGCGTCTGCTGACCGCGTCCGGGCCCCTGCAGCGGCGGTAGGCCGCCTCGCCCATCGCGACCGCCCCGGCCATCGCGGCCTCCGACACCGGGCGGCAGCCCGCCTGGGCCTCCAGCGCGATTGCTCTGCTGCACGCCCATGAACACCCATTGGTTGTAGGTATCGCGGCCGTTGTACAGGCGAAACGCCTTCTGGGTGCTCTTGCTGACGACGCCGACGATGCCGCCGCGTCCAGTGCCGCCAACGCCCTGACTGGGACCGGCGCCCTGGCCTGGCTGCCCGCCTCGCCCGCCGGACGGACTGAGGTCGAGACCACGCCCGCGCCCTGCGGACGGATTCGCGCCACCAGGATTCTGCGGCTGCTGGCCTTCACCGGGCAGCGTAGCGCCGACGCCGACCAACTGGAAGTCTTCGCCGGTGATCGGATCCTTGTACTTCTTGCGCAGCAGCTTCTCGTTGATGAGAACGTCGAGATTCGGCACCGGGGAGTTGGCGTACTTGCGCTGGAAGAGGGCGATGGCGCGGGAGTACTGCTCGCCGCGGAAGATCAGCTCGGCTTCCTTCTCGCGCTGCGACCAGGTGCGCCACGTCGGCAGCGCCACGCTCATGAGGATGGCCATCACCGACATCGCGACGAGGAGCGCGGCCATGAGATAGCCGCGCTCGTCGCCGAGAGCCCGGGTCACCCTACTGACAGCTCGGGCTCGTCGGAACTTCTCGCACCGCGACTTGTGTCTGCCCATTCCCCGTCCTGCCGTCTGTCGTCGTGGCCGTCACCGAAATCGTCTTCCTTCCGGAGTATTGCCACACGCGGACCAAGACATTACCGCTCGTTGTCACAGTCTCGTTCTCCGACGGCGCGCTGCTTTCGATCGTCCAGCGATATTCCCTGATCGACGCCGTCGTGTCGCCAGTCGTGGTCGCGGTCAGGCTCACCGCGTCGCATTGATTCGGACTCGCGGGAGTCGCCGCCACCGTGATCCCGAACGCCGGCTGTGAGGCAACCAGCACAGCAACCGACGTCGTAAACGTCTCACCATCGGCTGAGGCCGTCGCCGTAATCGTGAACGCCCCCGCGGATCGATAGATATGCGCCGCTGTTCGCACGGCAGGCACCACACCCAGATCCTCCGTGGACCCATCGCCCCAATTCACGATGACTCGAGGCGAAGTGTTGGCCACTGGCGTCACCGTCAACGTGACCGGAGAATTCACTTGCGGCGCGGCTGGCGCAACCAGTAACCCGACCGTCGCCGCCGTCGCGACCGTCACGGTGACTGTCGCGTTCTGCCCGCCGGAGCGTGCGGTCACGACCGCCTGGCGATCGGTGGTGAGCGTCACACGCGCCTCGCCGGAGCCATCAGTCAAAGCCGAACTCGCAGACAGCCGGCCCACGTCAGCCGAGAACGAGATCGGAACTCCGACGAGGCGATTACCGGCGGCATCGAGCGCCGAGCCGACGATGGTGACGGTCCCGCCACTGGGAGGGACTCTCGAGGGGCTCGCGCTGACCGTGACCGCGGTCGTCGCGGCGCCGCCGATGGCGATCTGGACGATGTTGCCGGCGGTCTGGTTCTCCCCCGTGCCTCCTGACGCTGTCGCCGCACCCGACATTGCCCGAACCTGCGCCGTGCCAGAGGTGGAGCCGGCCACGAACGTCGTGGTCGCCGTGCCGCCTCGCGTTTCGACTTCGGCCGGCTCGACGCGGCCAAGGGTCGCCGAGAAACTGACGCGCGTGCCGTCATGGACGGCGTTGCCGCCGGACTCCATCACCAGCGCCGTGACCGTCGTCGTGCCTCCCGGAGGAAGCGACAGCGACTGCGAGGTCACGCTGATGGAGGACTCCCGCGGCGCCAGCAACGGCACCTTGTCGCACGCCGCCAGCATGGCCGCGGCGATGAGCACGGTTCCAAGCGCCACACGACTCTTCATGCTTCGTCCCGCTACCATTCTGAGTACGGACTCCCTGTCAGCGGCGACGTCTGATCCGAGCCGCTGTGCACGTTGCTGATCCCGGGCTCCGACGAAGGGTTTCCCGGATCCGGCTCGCCATAGGTTGTCTGCCAGGTCGTCGCCGAATTGGTGATCGGATCGACCGGCACCATGCGGATGTACTTCTCGTCGACCAGCGCCTCGAGCGACTGCGGCCACTTGTTCTTGTCCGCGTAGTACTTGTCCATCGCCTCGCGCAGCTGGAACAGGTCTTCCTTCAACACCGCTTCCTTCGCCCGGACGATGCTGTTGCTGTAGATGGCGAGGCTGATCCCGGCCAGGATCGTGATGATCGACATCACGATCAGCAGCTCGATGAGCGTGAAGCCCCGCGTCGCGGAACCCGCCCGGCGCCGTCCCCGAATGCTGAGTGCGGCCTTCACTTACCAGTCCTTGTACTTGGTGCCGTCGAGCGCCGTTGCACCGCTCTTGGTGTAGACGTCGAACACGCTGCGGCCACCCCACGAGGTCGAATCCGGCCGGTCCGCATAGGAGCGCATGCCCCATTCGGTACTGTTCGTCATCGGGTCGATCGGCACGCGCCGGAGGAACTTCAGCTTCGTGCCCGACTGATCGTTCTGAATCGGCACCCCTTCGACCAGTGTGTCGAGATCCGGCGGGTAGCCTTCACTCCCCGGTTCGACTTCGGTCGAGGCGATGCGCTGCTGGTCGACCGCGTCCTTGAAGCGATCGATCGCCGTCCGCATCTGGCGCAACGCGGCCCGCAGTTCAACCTCGCGCTGACGCTGCGCGGTCACCTGCGCCAACGGCATCACGGCCGAGGCGAGGATGAACAGGATGGCCGTGACCACCAGCAGCTCGACGAAGCTGTAGCCGCGCTGATCGCGCATTTACCTCACCGTCACGACTTGCACCGGCGCGTACTGCAGCTGGACCGGCATGCCGCCCGGTCCCGTTGCCGAGGCCGTCACGGACAGATTGGCGCCCCCCGCTCCCACCGCATCGAACAGCAGGGCTGCCAGCAGACCAGTTCCGGCCACGCCGGTCACATCTCCGGTCCGTGTGATTGCAATATCGATGCGTCCGGCAACCGGATCCGCCTGTTGCGTAAATGTGGCTGCCACGCCGCCAGTACGCATGAAGCTTCCCTCGGTGGCCGCTCGCAGGCGCAATACGGCCGGGTTGAACGTGACCGTCAGCGACAGCGACGAAATCTGTGAGGCCCCGGTGATTGAGAGCGGGACGGTGTATGGTCCCGCTCCGACGCGGAAGTCGGCCGAGGGGGGTGACACGACAATCTGCCCGCCTCCGCTTCCCTGACCCGCCACAGCCGCCGCGGGCACCGCAGTCGTCCCCGGCACAGCTGAACTGCCCGGAGGAAGCACCGGCACTCCTGGCGGCGGGGTGTTGAGGGCCCCCGCGACACCAGGCGCGGGACCAGGCGCAGCCGTGACCGGCGCGGGGGTCGGCACCGCCGTCGGCCCGGGCACCACACCCGGACCAGGAGCCGGAACCGCTGCCGGCGTCTCGACCGGCACCACGTCCGGGTTCGCAATGAGCGGCGGCGGTCCACTCAGCCCGAGGTTGGTCTGCGTGCCGATGTAGATCGGCGCAACGTCCTGGGCCGACAACTCGTGCGTCCGGACGATGCGCGGAGTCAGCAGCATCACGATGTCCGTCTGATCGATCCGCTCATCGTTCGACGAGAACAGCTGCTGAATCACCGGCAGGCGGAGGATCCCGGGAAAGCCGCGAAGCGTCTTGCGCTCCTGATCCTGCAGGAGCCCGGCGAGCAGCGTGGACTCACCCTCGCGCAGCCTCAGGCGGGTGGTCACGTTGCGCGTCGGGAACGATGGCACCGTCACCCCGCCCACGTCCCGGTCCTGACCCAGTGTGCTGGCCTCGACGTACAGGTCCAGAACGATTTCCGATTCGTACGTCACGCGCGGCGTCATCTCGATCTTCACGCCGACCGTTCGATAGGTGTACGACGTGAGCGGGTTGAAGTTCGCACCACCCTGCGCGATCGGCGTGAACGACGTGGACAGCACCGGAATGTCCTCGCCGAGATTCAGCTTCAGCGCCACCCCCTCCGCGCCGCGCAACTGTGGCTTCGCCACGACCCGCGTCTGGCCGTCGGACTCGAGAAACCTGACGACCGCCGTCGGCACCGACAGATAGAAGTCGGACGTGCTGACACCGCGCGAGACGGTATTGGCGTTGAACGGCGTGGACGACAGCGCCGCGTCGCCTGCCGGCGCGCGCTCCGGAGAGAAGGCGGCGGTCAGGGAGTACGACCCCAGATCCAGCCCGAACTGCTTCGTACGGCTGCGACTGACCTCCAGGATCTGGACGTCGACGAGCACTTCGGCGCGCGGCGTGTCGTTGGACTGAATCAGCCGCTCGATGATCTCCATCACGCTGGCGGTCGAACGGGCGGTCACCGTATTCGCCGTCTTGTTGCCGACCACGGTCGGGGCGGTCGTCTGTGCGCCCGGCAGGCGGACGATCGTGTTGATGAACTGCGCCAGCTCCAGTGCGTCGACGTGCGAAATGTAGAACGTCTGCACGACCTGGTCTTCGTACTGCGCGCGTTTCTGCGGATTGTCGGGAATGACCAGGATCGTCTTCTGGTTGACCACCTTGTAGAACAGCTGGTTGGCCGACATGATCTGCTGCAGCGCCTCGCCCAGCGTGACGTTCTCGAGCTGCACCGAGTAGCTGCGGTCGCTGAACGTGCTCTCGAAGGTGACGTTGATGCCGGTGAACTGCCCGATCGTCGTCAGGATCTCGCGCAGGCTGGCCTGGTTGAACCGGATCGGATCGACGACCGTGTTCAGGTTGGCCAGCGGCGCCGGCGCGGCGCCCTGGCGTGCCGTCTCACGCAGCTGCTGAATCGACGGCCGCGGGCGCGCCGCCTCCGCCAGGTCACGAAGGCGCCGCTCGATCTCCTGCACCTTGGCGGCAACCTGACGATTCGACGCGTCGAACTCACCCGCGCGCCGGTACTCACGCAGCGCTTCTTCGAGCTGACCGCGGGCCTCGAGCACGCGCGCCATGTCGAGATGGACGACCGAGGCGCTGATCAGCGCGCGCTCGTACGCGATCCGGTAGGCCGCGTTGTCCGGATCCTCCTGCACCGCCAGGCGATAGTGCTCGACCGCGGTGTCCCAGTCGCCGACACGTGCCGCCGACTGGCCGCGGCCGAATGACCGCCCGGCGCAGCCGGCGAGCAGCGCGACGAGGACGAGAAGCGCGGCGACTCTGATGTATGACTGTTTCATTGTCCTGTCAGTCGAATCGTCTGGCGACCGCGGCCATCGACGTAGGCGAGCTCCACCGAATCGGCGTCGATGCGAAGCACCCGGTAGCGGCCCTCGATGATATCCCCTTCTTTTCCGTAGAACGTGTTGCCGCGGGTGTCGGTGAACGTCGCCACGCGCTCCCCTCGCAACACCACGATCCCGAAGAACTTCACCGCAATCGGCGGCGGCGGCGGCGGACCCGCGGGCGCCGACGGCAGCCCGAACTCCGGGAGGCGCGGCGGCGGCGTCGTGACCACCCGTGGCGCCTGCTGCTGCGGCGGCGGCGCTGCCACCACCTTCGGGCGGAACCGGAAGGGATCGCGGTTCACCTCGGGGAGGACCGCCGGTTCGCCCTGCAATCGATCGAGCCGGAGGTCCACCACCGGCGCATCGGGCAACGCGGCTGTCCCCTGGCCCTGACGATTGGACGGCGGCGCGGCGGTTCCGGCCGGAACGGCTGGTCCTGACTGGAGCATGTAGGCAGCCACGGCCACCAAGGCGAGGACGGCGACCAGGACCAGCTGGCGCCGAGGCAGCGGCGTCATGAGGCCGGTGTCCGGTAGTACGTCGACAGGTCGATCCGCAGCTGCAGCAGCCCGGTGTCTTCTTCTTCCTCGGACAACGTGATGTTGTCGATCACCACGAACTCGGGCGACGACTCGAGCTCGTGGATGAAGGTCCGCACGTCGCTGTAGCGGCCGGCGAGCTCCACCTGCGTCCGCAGTGGAATCAGGTCGCTGCCGATGCGCGTCGCCGGAATCTCGGTCGTGCGCCGGTCGAAGACGACGTCGAACTGGCCGGCCAGCTGGGGCAGCCGCACATAGGACAGGCGTCGCGCCGATTGGAGATCGCGCGGCAACACGTCCTGATAGAAGCGCGACAGCTCCTGCGCCGCGCGATCCTTGCCGCCCAGCGTGCCCGCCGCCTGCCCGTGCTCCTGCTTCGCGGCCGCCAGCTCCTGCGCCGCCGCCTGCTCGCGCTGCTCGATGTTCGCCACGCTCTGCGACAGCGGATAGACGATGAAGATGTAGGCGATGACGTTGACCACCAGCGCGATGGCCAGCGGCACGAGCACACGGCGGTGCTCGCGCAGGACGCGACGGGCGAGATCGGAGCCGGCGATCACGGCTGCACCCCGGCGCGGTCCAGCGGCTGCGCGTAACGCGCTTCGATCGACGCCTCGATGAGATCGTTGTCCATGGCGACCTCCGACGTCGCCAGCACGTCATGAAACGCGCCGGTCGTTTCGAGTCCCTCGATGAACTCGTCCAGGTCCTCGACGCTGCGCGCCTCGACCACCAGACCGACGGCCTTCTCGGAGGGCCGCGGCGAAATCGCCTTGATGCGAACGTCCGGCGGCAGCGTCGCCTCGAGATGCGTCAGCAGGTTCGTCCACGAGAAGGTGCGCTGGTCGATGATGCCGTTCGCCTCGGCCGCGGCCTTGGCCACCACCTCGAGCTCCTTCGGGTCGATACGCTGGCGGATCCGCTGCGCGTCGGTCCGCAGCCTCACGGCCTCCTGTTCGGACGCCGACGCCTGCGCGCCGAGCGTCCGCTGGCTCGCGGTCAGGCGAACGATCTGCACGACGTTGAAGAGCGTGGCGGCGAACACCACGAGGGCGAGCAGGCCGATCGTGACCTGCACGATCCGCACGTTGTAAAACGGGCGTGTCGAAAGATTCGTCCGAATCATCAGGCGGCCATCCCTGCGCGGGCGCGCAGCAGCATGCCGACGAGGGGCGCCAGCGCGGCGCGCGGCTCGTCACCGGTCGGGACCCGGTTCGCCAGCGCCACGACCGGCGCCGGGTCGAGCGGCTCCACCGGCCGCCCGAGGCGCGACTCGAGATCGCGGCGCTCCAGCTCGACACCGCCGGGCGCGCGCGTCGCGCCGCCGGCCAGCACCCGCGTGAAGCCTTGTCCGTTGAGACGATCCTGGTAATACATCGCCGTCTGATGCACCACGTCCGGCAGGCTGTCTTCCTCGCCTTCCGGCCGGGTACGGAAGAAGATCAGCTCGGCGCCGCGCACGATGGCGATCGACGTGTACTCGGGGCGCATGTGCACGATCAACGAATCGCCGCGGCCGCCCGGGTCGCCGCCGGCCAGATAGAGATTCACCAGGCTCAGCGTGGACAGATCGACGATGCCCGCGTAGATGCCGGCCGCATCGCACACCCCTTCGTACTCGCGCACGGTGTCCTTGCGCGCCGCGACGGTGATGAATTCCCCGCCGGCGCCGAGGCGCACGCCGGCTGACTGCGTGACACAGGCGTCCTCGAGGGCGAACGGCAGCGACTTCTTGACCTGCCAGCGAATCAGCTGTTCGAGATCCTCGCGCCGTGCCGGCAACTGCTCGAAGCGCACCAGCGACACCCGCGCCGCCAGGTCCGGAATGAGCAGGGCCGCCCGGCGCGGGCGCTGTCCGAGGCTGTCGCACGCGGTGCGCAGCGCGGCAGCCACCGCCGCCCCGTCCACGACGTTGGGCTGGGAAAGTGAGGGCACGACGGCGCCGGCCGGCAGTGGCGCCGCGGCAAATGCGTCGACGACCACGTCGGCGCCGCGCGAGCCGAGGACGGCCACCGACACCATGTCGGGAGCAATCTCGATGGCCGTATCCGGAGCCGAGCTCGCGAGCCAGGAAGCCAGGCGACTCATTCGACGAACGTCACCCTTCTCATTCGACGAACGTAACCTTGTTGATCTCACGCAGCGTCGTCAGGCCGGTCAGCACCTTCTCGACCGCCGACTCGCGGAGGAACCGCATGCCGTCCTCGTGCGCGGCCTTCTTGATCTCCGATGTCGGCCTCCGGTCCAGGATCATCTCACGGATGCGATCGGAGAGATTCAGCAGCTCGCAGATCGCCGTGCGCCCCTTGAAGCCGGTGCCACCGCACTCGATGCAGCCCGCACCCTGAAAGAACTGGTGCGTGTCGGCCAGCGACGGCGACATCGCCGATTCCTCGAGCAGCTTCTTCTCGACCTTCACCGGCCGCTTGCAGTGGCTGCAGATCAGGCGCACGAGGCGTTGCGCCATCACGCAGTTGAGCGCCGACACGAACTGATACGGTTCGACTCCCATGTTCAGGAAGCGCCCGAGCACGTCGACGACGTTGTTGGCGTGGACCGTCGTGAACACCAGGTGGCCGGTCAGCGCCGACTGGATGGCGATCTGCGCCGTTTCCGGATCGCGGATCTCGCCGACCATGATCTTGTCCGGGTCGTGACGCAGAATCGAGCGCAGGCCGCGCGCGAACGTCAGCCCCTTCTTCTCGTTAATCGGGATCTGCGTGATCCCGCGCAGCTGATATTCGACCGGATCCTCGATGGTGATGATCTTGTCTTCGATGGACCGGATCTCCGACAGGCCGGCGTAGAGCGTCGTCGTCTTGCCGGAGCCGGTCGGTCCGGTCACCAGCACCATGCCGTACGGCTCGCGGATGTACTTGCGGAAGCGCGCCAGCTCCAGCGCCGGGAAGCCGAGGATGTCGAGCGTCAGCTCGGTGAACTGCTCGCTGATCGACTCCTTGTCGAGAATACGGATGACGGCGTCCTCGCCGTGGACGCTCGGCATGATCGACACGCGGAAGTCGATCGTCTTGCCGGGCATCCGCACTTTGAAGCGCCCGTCCTGCGGAATGCGCTTCTCGGCGATGTCCAGCTCCGCCATGACCTTGATGCGCGAGATGACCGAGCTGTGGAACTGTCGCGCGATCGGCCGCATCGCCGGCTGCAGCACGCCATCGATCCGGTACTTCACGTGCACCGCGTCGGCGCCGGTTTCGATGTGGATGTCGCTCGCCCGCCGCTGGATGGCCGTGTAGATCGTCGAATCCACCAGGCGGATGATCGGGTTCATGTCGCCGGCGGTCAGCCGCTCGACGGTCAGGTTCTCGTCGTTGATCTCCTCGTCCTTGAGCACCTGCAGCTGGAAGCCGTCGACGGCATCCTCGAGCACGCGCTGCGAGCTCTCGCTCTTCTTGAGGATCGACTGGATCGCGGACGGCGTCCCGACGGTGACCTTGATCGGCGTCCGCAGCACGGCGGCGAGCTCGTCGATCATCGGCAGGTCGGCCGGGTCGGAGACGATGATCACCAGCGCATTGCCGTCGCGCCGCAGCGGCACGAAGCCGTAGCGGAGCATCAGATCGGCCGGAATCGATCGAAAGAGCTCCTGGTCGATCCGGAACTCGGCCATGTCGACGAACTCGCGGCGATAACGCTCCGCCAGCTGACGCGCACGTGCCGTTTCGTCGGAGAGATCCTCCGGCGCCTTGACGAGATCGGTTGAATCCGCAGTTGCCATAGTTACCCCGTCCGGCCGAGGCCGGACAGTTCCCGGTTACCGTTCGACGTCGCTGCCGCCATGATGCCCGTCGCGTCGCTCACGTTACTGCGAGACCACCGAGCTCAGCTCGAACAGCGGCATGTAGAGTGCCAGGACGACCACCGCGATCACGACGCCCATGATGACGAGCAGCACCGGCTCGACCAGCGTGATGAACCGCGAGACCTCGGTATCAATCTCCTCATCGTAAAAGTCGGCGAGGCTGTTGAGCATCTCCTGCAGGGCGCCGGTCGACTCCCCCACCTCCACCATCTTGACCGCGACGTCCGGGAACGCCGCATGATCGCGCAGCGACGCGGCGAAGCTCTGCCCTTCCTGCACCCGCCGTCGCACGTCGTCGAGCTGCTCCGCCAGATAACGGTTCGACATCGAACGGACGGCAATCTCGATGGCATTGACCAGCGGGATACCGCCGCCGAGGAGCGTGGCCAGCGTGCGGGCGAGCTGCGCCGTCCCGAACTTGCGAATCGAGTCGCCGGCCCACGGCAGCTGGAGCAGCAGCCGATGGAAACGCGCCTTCTGCGCCGGCTGCCTGATCCACATCATCGCGGCGAACCCGCCACCGCCGACCGCCACGAGAATCAGCCAGATGTTGGCGACGAAGAAGTTCGAGACGGCGACGACCACCTGCGTCGACATCGGCAGCTCGCGGCCGAAGTTGCCGTAGAAGTCAGAGAACGACGGCACGACCTTCAAGACGATGATGCCGATGAGCACGATCATCATCGTGATGAGAATGCCCGGGTAGATCAGCGCCGAGATCGTCCGCCGGCGGACGGTCCCGATCACCTTCTCGTACGCCACGTACCGCCTGATGACGGCGTCGAGGTTGCCGCTGCGCTCGCCGGCCAGCAGCGACGCGGCATAGACCGGGGGAAACAGCGTCCCGTGCTCGGAAAACGCGTCCGACAGCGCCGTGCCGGCCTTCACCTTCTCATGAATGGTGTCGAGCACCGCCTTGAAGGTGGTATTGGCCACGCGCTGGCGCAGGATGTCGAGCGACTGCACGAGCGGCATCCCGGCCTTCAACAGCGTGGCCAGTTCCTGGTTGAAGACGAGGAACTCCTGCGTGCCGATGTGGCCGCGCCGGCCGCCGCGCAGACTGACGCCCGACATCGCGCCGCGCCGCTGGAGGGAGAGGATATAGAGCCCCTTCTCTTCCAGCTCGTGGCGCAGCCGATCCTCGCTCTCGGCGACATAGACCCCTTCCAGGATCTCGCCGCCGGGCGTGCCGAGTCTGCATCGAAATTCCATCGTTTCAGTGTGGCACAGGGGCCCCGCCGGCCCGCTCTTTCAGGTTAGACCCTGCAGAGCCGTTCCCGGCCGTAGCCCGCGCCGCGCCGATCCGCGGGCCTTCCCGTCTCTTCTTATTTCGGCTCTACGTAGGCGCGGAATACCCGGATTCCCAGTTCGCGGGCATCCGTGCTCCTCAAGGCAGGCAGGTCGGCGGGGACGAACGTGCGATCGACGGCCACCGTCATCTCGACCGTGTCGCCACGGCCGAGCAGCGTCGCAGGAAGCGCGATCCGGCGGAGCTCACGGACCCCGGCCGGCAGACTGAAGGTATCGACCACGCTGCCGCCCAGCCTGACTTCCACCCGTTGAGGCTCGGTCAACCCGTTCACCGCCTGATCCACCTGCAGGAACAGCTGCGCGTCACGCTTCGGATTGCGGAACGCCAGCGTCCCTTCCTTCCGTGACCACTGCCACTCGAGCCCGCCGTCATCCGAGACCTCCGTCTCGTGCCAGCCATCCTTGAAGATGACGAACAGGTTGTCGGCCTGCAGGCTCATGTTGAACGACGCCACCTGGTAGGCGCGCATCCCCGAATCCTGACCCGCCATCGGGAGCCGCTCTCCCGTTTGCCGCGAATACAAGCCGAGCTCGACCGTCGTCGCGCCGACGTACGGGAACTTGGGAATGAAGATGGTCCGCGTGTATTCCACGGTCTCGCCGGGCTTCCACTGCCGCGTCGGCGTCGGCGGCTCGTGATCGTCGGTCCACATCCGCTCGCGGTCGGCATCGAGGAAGTGCACGAACACGAGATAGTCCTCGGCGAACCGGGGTGCGTCGGCCGCGACGGCGAACCGGTAGGTGATATCGACAGGACTCCCCACCGCGGCGTCGGTGCGGCTCAAGGTCGCCGACGGCGTCGCCACCGGCGGCGCATCGTCGGGCTTGCGCGAGCACGCGGTCGCGACGCTGGAGATGAGGAGCGCGATCAGAACGGCAATGAATCGCCCGGGCATTCGATACGAGATGATACTATCCTCCTCACTTACGCGTGGACTGTACAGATGGCATCTGAAGCGCTCGGCATGGTGGAAACGCGCGGCTTGATCGGCTCGGTCGAAGCGGCCGACGCGATGGTCAAGACCGCGAACGTCGTCCTGGTCGGCAAGGAATACATCGGCGCCGGCTACGTCACGGTGCTGGTGCGTGGCGACGTCGGCGCGGTCAAGGCGGCCACCGATGCGGGCGCCGCGGCCGCGCGGCGGGTCGGCGAGCTCATCTCGGTGCATGTCATCCCGCGCCCCCACGCGGAAGTCGAGCGAATCCTCCCCAAGCCCTGAGCGGCATCTGACGCATGGCCGTTCAGGACACGACCGCCCCGTCCGACAAGGACCTGGCGTCCATCTCCGAAGCCCGAACGCTTGCCCGCGCCGCCAAGGCGGCGCAGCCACTGCTCGCCGAACTCTCACAGGATCAGATCGATCGCATTGTCACGGCGATGGCCGAGGCGGTGACGCCGCACGCCGAGGCGCTCGCCCGCCTGGCGGTCGAGGAAACGGGCTACGGCGTCGTCGCCGACAAGGTCCAGAAAAACCTCTTCGGTTCGCAGCGGGTGTACGAGTTCATCCGCCCGATGAAGACGGTCGGGGTGATCGGGCGCATCGAGGATCGCAAGATCGTCGAGATCGCCGAGCCCTTCGGCGTGGTGGCGGCGATCGTTCCGTCCACGAACCCGACGTCGACGGCTATATATAAGGTGCTGATCGCGCTCAAGGCGCGCTGTCCGATCGTCATCAGCCCTCATCCGTCGGCCGCGCGCTGCATCACCCGGACGGTGGAAATCATGGCCGAGGCCGCGACCCGCGCGGGCGCGCCGGCCGGCAGCATCGGCTGGATGAAGACCGTCAGCCTCGAGGGGACGCAGGAGCTGATGAAGGCGCGCGAGGTCGCGGTGATCCTGGCGACCGGCGGCATGGGCCTGGTCCGGGCGGCTTACAGCGCCGGCAAGCCGGCTTACGGCGTCGGGCCCGGCAACGCCCCGTGTTACATCGAGCGCTCCGCCGACCTGAAGAAGGCCGCGCGCGACATCATGACCGGCAAGACCTTCGACAACGGCGTCCTGTGCTCGTCGCCCAACTCGGTCGTCGTCGACGAGTCGGTCTCCGAGGAGGCACGCCGGGAGTTTCAGGCGCTCGGCGGCTACTTCATGAACCAGGCGGAAATGGAGCTGCTCGCCCGCGGTCTCGTGACCGCCCAGCGGCTTCCCAATCCCGCGCTGGTCGGCAAATCGGCTGCGGTCATCGCCGAGAAGGTCGGCCTGAAGGTGCCGGACGGCACCAGGGCACTGATCGCGCCGCTCACCGGCGTCGGCCGCGACTTTCCGCTGTCAATCGAGAAGCTCGCCCCGGTCCTGTCCTGGTATGTCGTCAAGGACTGGCGCGAGGGCTGCGAACGCTGCATCCAGATCCTCCGCTACGGGGGCATGGGCCACACGATGTCGGTCCACTCCCGGAACGAGGAAGTCATCCTGCAGTTCGGGCTCAAGAAACCGGCATTCCGCATCTGCGTGAACACCCCGACGACCCACGGCTCGATTGGACTGACGACCGGCCTCGACCCGGCCATGACGCTCGGCTGCGGCGGCTGGGGCGGCAACATCACGTCCGACAACATCTCGCCTCGCCACCTGCTGAACGTGAAGCGCCTGGCCTACGAAGTCCGGCCGGCTCCCCCGTCGGCGACCATGGCGGGCGTACTTCCGGCTTCGACCACGGTGCCAGCCATGTCCAAGGACCTCCCGAAGGCTCCGGAGATTCCGCTTCAGAAGGGAATACCGGCTCAGGCCCTCGCTGCACGAATCGACTCGTTTCTCGCTTCCCGGGGATACCGTCCCCCCGACGCCCAGAATCCCCCCGGGTCGTCCCTGGCCCCGACCGTCGAGCCGAAACCGGCCTCCTCGACCGCACCCGACGTGAAGCGGGATGCTGCGCCTGCGGAGTTCGTCTGCGAAGACGATGTGCGAGCCGCGATCCGGGCGGGGCAGAAGCTGCTCATCGGAGAGAAAACGATCATCACGCCGTCGGCCCGGGATCTCGGCGAGTCGGCCAAGGTCTTCGTCCAGGCCGCCTGGCCCCGCTGAGACGGCTCCCCGACTTCAGCTCGGCGGTCCACTCCGGGGCTCAACCTATCCGCGAGACCTCGTCCAGCCGATACAAGGTTTTTCGGCCACAATCTCACAAGATTACCCGCAACTGCTGAGCCGACTGGACTTATTGTTGACCCGTCGATCAGCCGAATGGTAGAGTACGCCGCGATGCTGACCCTTCGAGACAGTCAGGGTCACCCCGAGCCGGGTCTGGGGGTGAGACCGCGTCACGGACTGATGGCGACCATCGTCGCGATCGGTTTGATCTCGGCGGCCTGCTCGGCTCGTGCACCGGTGTCGGTGCTCCAGGCGAAGCCTCTGCCGGCGTCGGTCGCCGTGGCGGCCCCGCCAGCCGCGCCGGCGCAGCCGCAGTCTGATGTGGCCCAACTGATTGCGGAATCGAACCGCCTGTTCGAGCTCGGCAAGAAGCAGCTCGAAGACGGTCACCTCGATACCGCCAAGACCGAATTCAACCGTGCGATCGAAGTGCTCCTCGAGTCGCCCTACGGCGCACGGACCGAACCACGGATACGCGAGCACTTCGACCGCCTCGTCGAGCGCATCAGCGCGTACGAGGTGACCGCCCTGGCGCAGGGCGACGGGTTCGCGGAAAAGAAATACGAGCCTGCCAGCATCGACGCACTGCTGGCCCTGTCTGCGGATCAGCCCACGCCGAGCTCCGAGACCAAGCAGACCGTCTCGGACGACCTGGAGGCGACGGCCCACGACATCGACATCCCGCTCAACGCCCGTGTGCTGCAGTACGTGCAGCTCTTCAGCGGACGGCTGAAGGGGTATCTCGAAGACGGCCTCGCCCGAGGTGCGCAGTACCTGCCGATGATTCAGTCGGTCTTCCGCGCCGAGGGGCTCCCGCTCGACCTGGCCTACGTGCCGCTGATCGAAAGCGCGTTCAAGCCGAGCGCCGTGTCGCGAGCCAAGGCCAAGGGCATCTGGCAGTTCATGCAGGGCACGGGCATCGAGAACGGGCTGCAGCACGACTGGTATATCGACGAACGGTCGGATCCCGAAAAGGCGACCCGCGCCGCCGCCAAGTACCTGAAGACCCTGAACGGCATGTTCGACGACTGGCACCTCGCACTCGCCTCCTACAACGGCGGGCCGGGCCGCGTGCAGCGCGCGATGAAACGGTCCGGGCGAGAGGACTTCTGGAATCTGAGTGCGACCACCCGCTTCCTGCCCCGCGAGACCCGCGACTACGTCCCGCTGATCCTTGCCGCCATCGTCATCGCCAGGAACCCCGCGCAGTACGGGCTGCAGATCGCGCCCGCCGACGCGCCGGGCGTCGAGACCGTGGCCCTGTTCAGCCCGGTCGATCTCCGTCGGGTCGCCGAATGGGCCGGCGTGCCGGTCCAGGTGATCCAGGATCTCAACCCCGAGCTTCGTCGCTGGACGACGCCCGTGCGGGCCACCGACTACGAGCTGAACGTTCCGCAGGGAACCGCGGAGCTCGTGATGGCCGGGATGGCCGCCTCGGCTCCCGAGGATCTCGTCTCCTTCAACCGACACACGGTCAAGAAGGGCGAAACCATTGCGACGATCGCGAAGAAGCTTTCGGTCAGCCGCGCCGACCTGGCGGAAGCCAACTACCTGACGACGAAGGCAAAGCTCACCACCGGTCAGCAGCTCATCATCCCGCGCGCGCCGACCACGCTGCTCGCCGCCCGGACCGACAAGCCAGCGCCGGTGACCGAGTCGAAGACCGTGGACGCCGTGCTCGCCAGCAACGCCGCCCCGGCGCCCAGGCAGGATCTGGTCCCGGCGACCCGGGAAGTCCGCGAGACGAAGGTCACCCACCGCGTGAAGCGCGGCGAGACGCTCTTCTCGATCGCCAAGCTCTATCGGACGACGGTCGAATCGCTGAAGCAGTGGAACCGGATCAAGGGAAACGGGATCCAGGCGGGTCAGCGGCTCACGATCCTGCGTCCGCGCACGGTCGCCACCAACTAGATCAGCAGGCCGCCTGACGGCGGCCTCCACGTACAGATTTCCGCAGCGGCACCGACCACCGCGTTGGCTGCACGGATAGCCGCGGCTGCGGGGCCGCCTTCAGGCGGCCCGTTGTCCAGTCAGGCGCTCTGTGCCGACTTGTCCGGCCCGCTCCGCGAGCGGAGCTGCCTGATGTTCTGCTCGATGCGCTCCGCCAGCTCGCGTTCGTGCTGGAGCGTCCGCATCGTGTTCTGCGCCTCCTGAACCAGGAAGTCCAGCCGCGCCAGCTTCTCGGCGACGTGGTCGATTACCGCCTTCTGCTCCCCCAGGGTCTCGAGATTCACGCGGACGTCCTCGAGCAGGTTCGCGATCAGGCTCGTCTTCGCCTGGACCTCGTCCACCATCTTCCGGCGTGCCTCGATCGCCGTCATCTTGGCCTCGGCCTCGCCGGCCCTGGTCAGGAGCTCGTTGAGGTGACCGCGAACGACCGTCAGGTCGTCGCGGTGCCCGGCGATGAACTCCAGGTCGGCACGGCTCCTGGCGCCGATCTCATGGATGTTCTCGAGCTCACGCCTGACGGCGGCGACCACGGCCTCGCGTTCGGCCAGCGCCGCGATCCGCCGTTCGAGATCCGACGATCGGTTCAACACCTCGGCGACGCGAGACTCGACGCCGGCAATCTTCTTTTCTGAAAACGCGAGCTGCGACCGCCGCTGGTCGAGCGCCTTGTACATCTCCTCCGCCCGCTTCATCTGCTCGTCCGCCGCCTCGGCGTGAGCAAGCGCCTCCCGCTGGCGCTGCTGGACGCGCGTCAGCTCCTCGAGCAGTTCGTCGCGCGCGGCCGACGACCGCCGCACCTCCTCGCCGAAGGCTTGCGTCTGCCGCATGCGCTCGGCCGTCTCGACGGCCAGGCTCCGACCTTGTTCGACCAGCTCCGTAAGCCGGGCGCGCTGCTCGCCAACCGTCGCTTGCTCCACCTGAATCGTGCGGAACGCCGTCGCGGCCTCGTCAAGGCGCTGCTGCAACGTCTCGACGCGGCCAATCAGCGGACGTAGCGTCCGTTGCGTCGCGTCCACGGCCTCGAGCTTCACGTGTGCGTCCGCCACCTGCGCAACGACGCCGTCGCATTGCGTCTTCAGCCGGTCGAGCTCGGCACACCGAGCCAGCTGCTCGGTCGCCTGCACGTCGACGTGCCCCGCCAGGGCGTGCAAGGCATTGAGGCGCTCCTCCAACCCGTCGACGAACTGGAGGCGGCCCGACACGCGTGCGAGCTGCGCGTCCAGTTCGGCGGTCACTTCGCCCAGCTTCGTCGCGGCGGCTGTTCCCTGCTCGACCTGACCCAGCTTCGCCTGGATTGCATCCAGCGTGGCCTCGAGCTCGGGGGTGCGCGCCTTGAACGACGCGACTCGCTCGGCGAACGCCTCGAGCGCCGTGCGATCGGCGATCAGGCGGTCGCGCACGCTCGCGACGTCGGAATAGGACGAGTGAATGGCGGCGATCTCCGCGCGCAACACGGCCAGTTCGGCGCGGCTCTGCTTCAGCCCGTCGTATTGAGCCGTGGCGCGGCGGGCCATCCCGTCCACGTCACCGAGGGCGTCGTGCAGCGCCTGGATGGTCGCCTGCTTGGTCGCGAGGTCGTCGGCCTGGGCAGTCAGTCCATGGACGTCCTTGCTCAAGGCCGCAATGGACTGGCCGAGCTGATCGAGATGCCGTTGCTTGCCGGCCAGCGTCTCCAGCCTCGTCTCGGCATCGGCGATCGACGTGCCGAGGGCGCGCAGACGCTGCGTGAACCCTTCGAACTCCTTCTTGTCGAGCCCCAGTCGATCGACGTAGCCGCGCATCGAATCCAGCAGCGTGCGTCCATCGTGCTCGAGGCGCGCGCTCTCCCGCGCGAACTGGTCCCGCGTGCGCGTTGCGGCCTCGACGCCCGCCAGCGCGTCCGCCACGAGCCTCTCGATTCGCGCGATCGCCTCCTCGCCGCGTCCGACCTGTTTCAGTCCCTCGTTCAGCTTGCCGATCTGGACGTCCATGCCCCAGACCATCTCGTTCAGGCGCCCGGCTTCGAGGACGGCCCGCTCGACGGTGTGCTTCTGCGAATCGAGCGCTTTCGTCTTCTGACTGACATGCTCGGCCAGCGAGTTCAGGGCGGTGAGCTTCTCCTCGGTCGTCCTGCTCATCTCCTGCAGCTGCGTCAGCGGGGCCAACCGCCTCTCGACCTGCTTGACCCGTTCGACGGCGGCGAGCGAATCGTCCTGCGCCGCACGAGTCGTTTCGCGGAGCCGGCCGTAGTCCTGCGTCAGCTGTGACGACGTGCTGCGCAACTGCGTCAGCTCCCCTTTCAGTACTGACGCGCCATCGATCGCTTCCTTCATCACCGCCTGCGACTGATGCAGCTGCGCGCGAAACTCCTCGAGGGTGGCGCGCTCCTTCCGGAGCGCGTCGAAGCTCGCCTGCGTTTCCAGGGTCTGGGACGACAGCTGCTGCAGCTGCCGGCGATGGGCGTCCAGCTCCCCGCCCGGAGCGATGACCTTTTCCGCCGCGTGGTGCGCCTGCGTCACGCTCTCGATCAGCGCCTGGACGCGCTGCTCGACCTCGGCGAACGCCTGCGCCCGCTGGTTCAGGCCATCGACCCGCCGCGTCAGTTCCTCGACCTTGGCCAGGCCCGCCTCGGCTTTTCGATCGACATCGTCCAGCGACTGACCGACTTGCGCCAGCCCGGCGCTGCGCATCGAGACCGCGTCGAGGAGGGCGGTCAACGCGCTGCGCTCCTCCCTCGCGGCTGCGACGAGGCTCTCGAGCTCCTCCGTCTGCTTCTGCGCCCGGCCGCCGCCGAGCCCCTTCAGTGCATCGAGCATATGGACACCCTCTCGAACGGAGGTGAACGCTTCGCAGATTCTGCCATCCCGCCGGAGGCGTTGGATCGCGGAATCTGCACCGGTCGCGCCGGCAAACGGCGTTTGTCCGAACGAATTCGCACGAGTCGTCCGGAGTTCACCGGAACATGGGTCTTGCAGGCCACACCCTGTGCTCGCCACCCTTCGCAGCGCGGCGGTGTTCGGCGTCGAGGCCTACCCGGTCCACATCGAGGTGGACGTCTCGTTCGGCCTGCCCCATTTCTCGATGGTGGGCCTGCCCGACGCGACCGTCCGCGAAAGCCGGGACCGCGTCCGCTCGGCAATCCGCAATTCCGGGTTCGAGTTTCCGCAGCACCGGATCACCGTCAACCTCGCCCCTGCCGACGTCCGCAAGGCCGGGTCCTCGTTCGACCTGCCGATCGCGCTCGGCCTGCTCGCGACGTCGGGTCCGCTGACGCGGCAATCCGCTCCCGACACGGTGATCGTCGGCGAGCTGTCTCTCGACGGCGCGATCAACGGCATCCGAGGTGTCCTTCCGATCGCCATCGCCGCGCGCCGCCTGGGATTGAAGCGCCTGCTCCTCCCGCCGCAGAACGCCGCCGAAGCGTGCGTCGTGGACGGTCTCGAGATCTGCCTCGTCCGGTCGCTGGTCGAGGCGGTGGACGCGCTCAACTATCCGGACCGCGCGAGCCTCGCCGGTCCCGCGGCGCCGGCGGCTCGCCAGGCGCCGACCGTCGACGGCGATCTCGCGGACGTCCGCGGACAACTGTTCGCCCGCCGCGCGCTCGAGGTCGCCGCGGCCGGAGGCCACAACCTGCTGCTCAGCGGTCCGCCGGGTGCGGGCAAGACAATGCTGGCGCGGCGGCTGCCAACCATCCTGCCGCCGCTGACGTTCGACGAGGCGCTGGAGTGCACGGCGATTCATTCCGTCGCCGGGACGTTGCCGGTGGGGACCGGCCTGCTTGCCGAGCGCCCATTCCGCGCCCCTCATCACACGGTGTCCAACGTCGCGCTCGTCGGCGGCGGCGCCATTCCGCGGCCGGGCGAGATCTCCCTCGCGCACAACGGCGTGCTGTTCCTCGACGAGATGCCGGAGTTCGACCGCCGCGTGCTCGAAGTCCTGCGGCAGCCGCTCGAAGAAGGCCGGGTCACGATCGCCCGCGCCGCGCGGACGACGCTCTTCCCCGCCCGCTTCGTGCTGGTGGCGGCCATGAATCCGTGCCCGTGTGGGTTCCTCGGCGACGACCGGCGGGCCTGCCGCTGCACGCCGGTGCAGGTCGCCAAGTATCGCGGACGTCTCTCCGGTCCGCTGCGCGATCGCATCGACCTCATCGTCGACGTGCCGGCGGTGCCGGTCAGCGCGATCGCCGACGGCATCGCGGGCGAACCGTCGGCGGCGGTTCGAGAACGGGTCTGCGCCGCACGGACCGTCCAGCACGAGCGGTTCGGGTCCGCCGGGCCGCGGACGAACTCGGGGCTGCGCGGTCGAGCGGTGGCGCACACCTGCCGCCCCGACGCCGATGGACGCGAGCTGCTGCGGAGCGCCGTGGACCAGATCGGGCTCACCGCGCGCGGCTACGACCGCGTGCTGAAAGTGGCGCGCACGATCGCCGACCTCGCCGGCGCCCCGCAGGTGGTCTCGGAACACGTCGCCGAGGCGCTGCAATACCGGCTGGTGGAATGAGGGCGGCCCCGGCCCTGTTCAGTCGCCGGCGCTCCGCGAGTCGACGATCACCTTCAGGGCGGTCGCGCCGAGGATCACGCTGCCGCCGAAGATCGTCCACGAGCCCGGGTCCTCGCCGTGAATCAGCCAGGTCCACACCGGGTTCAACACCGGCTCGAGCAGGAGCAGCAGCGACGTCTCGAGCGCAGGCAGCCGGCCGACCGCGGAGGACAGCAGGAGATACGACAGTCCAATCTGGAAGACGCCGAGGTAGACGAGCGTCGCCCAGGCCGCGGGCGACGCCTCGGGCAGCGGGACGGCCCACGGCATCGCAACGGCGCACGCCAGCAGGTTCCCGAGCACGACGGCGCTCACCGGGGCCGCACCCGTCCGATCGTCGCGCCCCAGATACCGAAGCGCCATCAGCGTCAGCGCCCAGACGAATCCCGAGGCCGCGCCGAGGGTGTTGCCGAGCGCAGGGTTCGGCGCCGTCGCCGACTCGGGCGGCCGGCCGGCAACGCAGAGGACGAGGCCAAGGAACAGCGCGCCAATGAACGCCATGTCGCGACGACGGAAGCGCTCGTGGAGGACCAGGGGTCCGAGGACCAGCAGATACAGCGGCGCAGTGGCTTGCAGCAGGATGGCGTTCGCCGCCGTCGTCAACTTGGTTGCGGTCACGAACAGCGTCAGGATGCCGGCATAGGCCACGGCCGCGGCCCCGATGGTCCACGACCATTGGAACCGGCCGCGCAGCCAGAGCAGCAACGTCACCGCCGCGATACCTGAGCGGAGACAGGACGTCTGGGCGGCCGTGAACGCGTCCATCTTGATCGCCGCCCCGCCGGTCGAAAACAGGACGGCGGCGGCGAGGACCTGCAGCCGGGCGGTTCCCGCACTCACGAGTTCAGTCTCACGTCAGGTTTCGCCCCTTGATCGCCGGATGGTCAGTCGCGTTTGAAGACTCGAGCGGCCGTGTGCTAACCTCTCGAAAGTCGATTCCCCAGGTCGACAGTTTCCCGATACTACAGGCTCGAACCCGGCGATAGTCGGGGTTTGTATTGATGCGCTCAAGGCGTTACACGATTCTTGTCGCTGACCGCACCTCCGGCGTTGTCCGCCGCGTGACGGTCCCGGTCGGGCCCGTCGTGGCTGCGGCCTGCGTCGTCGTGTCGCTGCCGGTGCTCATCGGCATTGGTGCAGCCTGGAAGGCCAAGAGCGACGTTTCGCAGGTGTACGCGAGCCAGCGGACGCTCGAGGCCGAGAACTCGAACTACCGTGGCGCCACCCAGGCGCTCGCCGACCAGATCGCGTCGCTGCAGGCGGTCATCGAGGATCTGGGTGCCCGGGCGACGCTCGACCCCACGCTGTCGAAGGCCATGGACAAGCTGCCGGCCATCGTCAAGCAGCGCGCGATGGGTGGCGGCGCCGATGCACCAGCCTCGTCCAACCAGGACAGCGCCTACGCCAGGACGCTCTCGGCGCTGGCCAGTCCCGACGACACGTTCGGACTACTGCGGACGGTGCTCGAAGGCCTCGAGTCGAGACTGCACGACGTCGGCGCCAGCGTCGACAAGCGCAACGCGCTGGCGGCAGCCACGCCGTCGATCTGGCCGGCACATGGCTGGCTGTCGTCGAGCATGGGCGCCCGGCGCGATCCGCTGACCGGCGGCGCGGATTTCCATCCCGGCCTCGACATCGTCGGCGACAAGGGACAGCCGGTCTACGCCACGGCCGCGGGCCGGGTGGTGCATGCGGGCTACCAGGGCGCCTACGGAAACCTGATCGTTATCGACCACGGCTTCGGCCTCGAGACGCGCTACGGTCACCTGTCGAAGTTCCAGGTGAAGGAAGGAAGTCGCGTCAAGCGCGGCGACGTCATCGGCAGCGTCGGCGCGACCGGCCGGGCAACGGGCAACCACCTCCACTACGAAGTCCACGCGAACGGCCGCCTCCTCAACCCGCTTCAGCTGCTGACGCAGCAGAAGCCCCGCGCTCAGTAACCTCCTCATCCTGCGCGTTCCTTGCCGATTGTGTAGCGCTCGGCTACGATCGGTAGATATTCCTTCGGCGTCGCTCCGTCCCGTGACGGATGGAAGCTCCCTTCTATTTTCATGATCGGCCAAATTCTCGCCAAGGTCATCGGCACCCAGAACGAGCGCGAAATCAAGCGTCTTCGTCCGTCGGTCGCCGAAATCAACGCGCTCGAGCCTCAGATCAAGCAGCTCACCGACGAGCAACTCCGCCAGAAGACGACGGAATTCCGGGAGCGCATCGCCGCCGGTGAGACCGTCGACGACCTGCTCGTCGAGGCGTTCGCCGTCGTCCGCGAGGGCGGACGCCGCGTGCTCAACATGCGGCACTTCGACGTCCAGTTGATGGGCGGCATGGTGCTGCACGGCGGCAAGATTGCCGAGATGAAGACCGGCGAAGGCAAGACGCTGGTCGCCACGCTGCCGACCTATCTGAACGCGCTCGAAGGCAAGGGCGTTCATGTCGTCACCGTGAACGACTACCTGGCGCGGCGCGACTCGGAGTGGATGGGACGGCTCTACCGGTTCCTCGGCATGAGCGTCGGCGTCATCCAGCACGAGCTCACCGACCAGCAGCGGCAGGTCGCCTACGGCGCCGACATCACCTACGGCACCAACAACGAGTTCGGCTTCGACTACCTCCGCGACAACATGAAGTTCGACTTCGCGTCGATGGTGCAGCGTGGACACCACTTCGCGGTCGTGGACGAAGTCGACAGCATCCTGATCGACGAAGCGCGAACGCCGCTGATCATCTCGGGCCCGGCGGAAGAGTCGACCGACCTCTACTACGAAGTCGATCGCATCATTCCCAGGCTGAAGGCCGGCGCGGTCACGCAGGGGAACACGAAGGCCGAGGATCGTGAGGAGCTCGAGAAGACCGGCGACTACATCGTCGACGAGAAGCACAAGACCGTCACGCTGACCGAGAGCGGGATGGCCAAGGCCGAGGAGCTGCTCGCGCACCGCCTGGTGCCGGACTCGAACGGGATGTACGACCCGGCCAACATGCCCCTGCTCCACCACATCCACCAGGGGCTCCGGGCGCACACGCTCTTCAAGCTCGACGTCGACTACATGATCAAGGACGGCGGCGTCGTGATCGTCGACGAGTTCACCGGGCGCCTGATGCCGGGACGGCGCTGGAGCGACGGCCTGCACCAGGCGGTGGAAGCGAAGGAGAAGGTGAAGATCGAGCGCGAGAACCAGACGCTCGCCACCATCACCTTCCAGAACTACTTCCGCAAGTACAAGAAGCTCTCGGGCATGACCGGCACGGCCGAAACCGAGGCGCCGGAATTCGCGAAGATCTACAACCTCGATGTGGTCGTCGTCCCCACCAACCGCGTGATGCAGCGCGTCGAGGAACCGGATCTCGTCTACCGCACGGGCAAGGAAAAGTACGAGGCGATCGTCAGCGACATCCTCGCGCAACAGGAGGCGGGACGGCCGACGCTCGTCGGCACCGTCTCGATCGAGAAGTCCGAGCAGCTGTCGGGCCATCTGCGCCGGCGCGGAATCAAGCACGTCGTCCTCAACGCCAAGTACCACGCGCAGGAAGCGGAGATCGTCGCCCAGGCCGGCCGCCGCGCCAACGTGACCATCGCCACCAACATGGCCGGCCGCGGCACGGACATTCTGCTGGGCGGCAACGCCGAGTACATGGCCCGGCAGCAGGCGCTCTCCGAGGAAGTCGCGGAGAAGCTGCCGAAGGGTGAAGAGAAATTCGTCGACGACGACGAGTTCATCTACTTCTTCCACATCGACGGCTTCTACCGCGTGCCGCGCCCCGACTGGGAACGGATCTTCACGCACTTCAAGCGGCAGACCGAGGCCGACCACGACGAAGTGGTGAAGCTGGGCGGCCTGCACATCCTCGGCACCGAGCGTCACGAAGCGCGGCGCATCGACAACCAGCTGCGCGGACGTGCCGGGCGCCAGGGCGACCCCGGCTCGTCGCGGTTCTACCTCTCGCTCGAAGACGACCTGATGCGCATCTTCGGGTCGGACCGCATCTCCGGCCTGATGCAGCGCCTGGGCATGGAAGAAGGCGTCCCGATCGAGCACGGGATGGTCTCGCGCGCCATCGAGCGCGCGCAGAAGCAGGTCGAGGCGCAGAACTTCGGCGTCCGCAAGCACCTGCTCGAGTACGACGACGTGATGAACAAGCAGCGTGAGAGTGTTTACACGCTGCGCCGCGAGATTCTCGAGGGCAAGGTTCACCTGACGGAGGATGAGGTCGTCGACACCCGCGAGTACGCGCTGGCACTGGCGGAGGACCTGCTCGAGGATCAGGTCGAGCGCTACGCGGGTGAAAAGCTCGACGTCGACGAGTGGGACATCCCGGCGCTGATCCGCGAAGTGTCCCGCATCTTCGGTCTCGATCCCGAGATGCTCGAGCAGCTGGAGCTCGACTCGAAGAGCAGCGGCGAGATCACCGACGCGATCTGGGACCTGGCCAAGACCAGCTACGACGAGAAGGACCAGATGGTCGGCGGCGAACTGCTGCGGCGCGTCGAGCGCGACATCATGCTGCAGATCGTCGACCAGCAGTGGAAGGACCACCTCTACTCGCTCGATCACCTGAAGGAAGGGATCGGCCTGCGCGGCTACGGCCAGCGCGATCCGCTCGTCGAGTACAAGAAAGAAAGCTACACCCTCTTCCAGGACATGAAGGCGCGGATCGAGGAAGAGATCGTGCGCTACCTGTTCTGGCTGCGGCCGGTGATGAACGAAGAGACGCCGGCGGCACCGCGCCCGGCGCCCCGCCGCGCCACGCCGATGATCATGAACAACCCGAGCGCCGAGCGCGTGCCCGCCTTCGCCGGCGCACGGGCCTCGGCGCCGGCGGAAGAAGAACCGTTCGACGGTGGCGCTGCCAGCCCGCGTCCGGCGCGAACCGGCGGCGACGACGTCGTGAAGACGGTCCGTCGTGACGAGCCGAAGGTCGGACGGAACGATCCGTGCCCGTGCGGCAGCGGCAAGAAGTACAAGAAGTGCCACGGAGCAGCCGCCTGACTGCCGGGCCGCCTGACGGCGGTCGCCACGAGCCGGGGGCCGGCGGCTGACAGCGAGGTACGTTGAGGACTCGATGGAACTGAAAACGCCGACGCTCACCCTCTCCGACACCCTGGCCGGCATTGCGACCGCGCTGACCTTCGACGACGTGCTGCTGGTCCCGCAGCATTCAACCGTCCTGCCGACGCAGGTGGACGTGTCGACGCGGCTGACGCGCAACATTCGCCTCAACGTGCCGCTGGTGAGCGCGGCCATGGATACGGTGACCGAGTCGTCCCTGGCCATTGCCATGGCGCAGCTGGGCGGGCTCGGCATCATCCACAAGAACCTCTCCGTCCAGGAGCAGGCGTCGGAAGTCGATCGCGTCAAGCGCTCCGAGAGCGGGATGATCGTCAACCCGATCACCCTGGCGCCCACGAACCGGATCTTCGAAGCGCTCGAGTTGATGCAGAAGTACCGCATCTCCGGCGTGCCGATCACCGAGGACGGCAGCAAGGAAGGGCGCCTCGTCGGCATTCTCACCAACCGCGATCTCCGGTTCGAGACGAACGTCAGCCGGCCGATCGACGAGATCATGACCAAGGATCCGCTCTTCACCGTTCCCGTCGGCACGACGCTCGACGAAGCGAGAGCGTTCCTCCATCAGCACAAGGTCGAGAAGCTGCTCGTCGTCGACCGCGACTTCCGGCTGAAGGGGCTGATCACCGTCAAGGACATCCAGAAAGCGATCAAGTACCCGGCAGCCTGCAAGGACGCGCTCGGACGCCTGCGCTGCGGCGCAGCGGTCGGCGTCGCCAAGGACGCCATGGAACGGGCGCACGCCCTGGTGGCCGCCGGCGTCGACGTGCTCGTCATCGACACCGCGCACGGGCATTCCCAGGGGGTCATCGACATGGTCGCCCGCGTCCGGCGCGAGTTCCCCAACACCGACCTGATCGCCGGCAACATCGCGACGGCCGACGCCGCGGAGGCGCTCATCGCCGCCGGCGTCGACGCGGTGAAGGTCGGCATCGGCGCCGGCTCGATCTGCACCACCCGCGTCGTCGCCGGCATCGGCGTGCCGATGATCAGCTCGATCATGGAGTGCGCGCAGGCGGCGTCGGCGCGCAACGTGCCGGTGATCGCCGACGGCGGCATCCGCTACTCCGGCGACATCGTCAAGGCGCTGGCCGTCGGCGCCAACTGCGTGATGACCGGCAACCTGTTCGCCGGCACCGACGAGAGTCCCGGCGAGCTGATCCTGTTCCAGGGGCGCACCTACAAGGAGTACCGCGGCATGGGCTCCATCGGCGCCATGCGCCGCGGCAGCCGCGATCGCTACTTCCAGGACGAGTTCGACATCGAGGGGCCGAAGGGCGCGGACAAGCTGGTCCCCGAGGGTATCGAGGGCCGCGTCGCGCACAAGGGCTCGGCCGCGGCGGTCATCCATCAGCTGATGGGCGGCCTGCGCGCCGGCATGGGTTACTGCGGCAGCGCCACGATCCCGGAACTGCAGCGCAAGGCGAAGTTGATTCGCATCACGCCGGCCGGCGCCCGCGAAAGCCACGTGCACGACGTGACCATCACCAAGGAAGCGCCGAACTACCGGATGGAGTAGTACCGGCGGGGCGCCCCTTTACGGGGCGCCATCCTCAACCGCAATCCGCCGCGTTGTCTCGTCGACGATGGCGATACTGACCGCGGTGGCCTCCGGCAGCGTGTGCGTCAGGCGGTCCGGCCACTCGATCGCGAGCACGCCGTCTCCTACCCCCATCTCCTCGAGACCCAGATCCTCGGCCGCGGCGCGATCGAGTCGGTAAAGGTCGACGTGGTAGAGCACGAGCCGGCCGCCACCGTATTCGTGGACCAGTGTGAACGTGGGACTGCTGACCTCGGCGGTGTCGATTCCCAGCCCCGCCGCCAGCCCCCGGACGAACGCGGTCTTGCCTGCTCCGAGGTCACCCGCCAGGAGCACCACCGATCCTGGAGCGAGCGTCGCCGCCAGCGTCCGGGCGACGGCCGCCGTTTCGTCTTCAGACCTGGTGAGGTGCTCTGTCCGCACTCCGTCAGGCCGACTCGGAGGCCTTGCGCGTCATCAGCCCGGTCAGAGCGTCGCCGACCTCGTCGAGCAGATCGGTGGCCGTCATGGCCGCCTGTCCGTGCTGCGCCTCGGCCAGGTCGCCCGCCGCGCCGTGGAGGAAGACCGCCAGCCTGCACGCCGCTTCGGCATCGAGCAGTTGCGCCACCCAGGCGGCAATCATGCCGGTCAGGACGTCGCCGGTTCCGCCGGTCGCCATCCCGGGATTGCCGGTCGGGTTGATGTACACCCGGCCTTCGGGCGTCGCCAGCACGGTGCGATGCCCCTTCAGCACGACATACACGCGGTGCGTGGTGGCAAAGTTGGACGCCACCTCGATCCGGTTGGACTGCACGTCTTCGATCGAGGCGCCGATCAACCGCGCCATTTCACCGGGATGCGGCGTGATGATGACGTCACGATCGTCCCGGCCGAGCATGCGGCCGGGATCGTCGGACATCACCGTGATCGCATCGGCGTCGAGCACCAGCGGCACCGTCGCCCGTTCGAGCAGGGCCCGCACGAACTCCCCCACCTCCGGACCGCGCCCGAGCCCGGGTCCACAGGCGATCACGTCCTGCGTCAGCTCCAGCACCCGCTCGATAGCCGCCAGCGTGACCGTCCTGGCGTCGGCGTCGCCCAGCGGCTCGGTCATATATTCCGGCGCCATCGACGCGACGATCGGCAGGCACGTCGCCGGCGTCGCCACCGTGACCAGCCCGGCGCCGGACCGGAACGCGCCCATCGCCGAGAGATACGCCGCTCCCGTCTTGCCGAGCGAGCCGGCGACGACGGTCACCCGGCCGAAGTCGCCCTTGTGCGAGTCGGCGGTCCGCGGCTCGACGATCTCGCGCAGCTGCTCGGGCGTCAACAGCTCGATGTGCGGACCGTCCAGTCCCTCGATCACCTCGTACGGGATGCCGATGTCGGCGATGACGACGTCGCCCGCATAGGCTTCGCCAGGCGGCAGCACGAGCGGGACCTTCGGGCTGGCCAGGGTGACCGTCATCGCGGCGTTGATGCAGTCGCCGATCAGGTGCGGCGTATCGGCCGACAACCCGCTCGGCAGGTCGATGGAGACGATCGGAATGTCCGACGCATTGACGTCGGCGAACACCGTCTCGAGCATGCCGGTCACCGGGGCTTTCAAACCGGTGCCGAAGATCGCGTCGACGATCAGCGTGCACTGCGAGATCTCGGAGAAGTGCAGCTCCCAGCTCTGCTCGTCGGCGATCTCGACGACAGTGACGCCGAGCCGGCCGAGAATGTCGAGGTTGGTCCTGGCGTCGCCGCGGACGTCGGTCAGCGGGCCGATGACGAACACCGCGGCATCGATGCCGCGCTGCAGCAGCGTCCGCGCCACGACGAACCCGTCGCCGCCGTTGTTGCCGCGGCCGCACAGCACGCCGACACGCCCGGTCAGGCGGTCTTCGTAGCTCGCCTCCATCGCCGCCACGACCTGGCGGCCGGCGTTTTCCATGAGCACGAGAGAGGGGATGCCGACGTCTTCGATGGTGAACCGGTCGGCCTCGCGCATCTGCGCGGCGGTGAGTATTCGCATCAGGCGGGAATCGACTCCAACAACAGGCGATCCGCGGAGTCGCGCGTCAGCGGTCCAGCGCTGCGCACGTTCAGCGCCTCGCCATCACGCGGCTCGTGACGTCGGTATTGCGCGAAGTGTACCACACGGACTATGGTGCCATTCGTATGGCGGCCACGGTCAATGTGAACGGCAGAATCACCAGCGACCGCGACGCGGTCGTGTCGGTCTTCGATCACGGGTTCCTCTACGGCGAGGGTGTGTACGAGACCCTGCGCACCTACAATCGCCGGCTCTTCCTGTTCGATCGTCACACGCGCCGGCTGCGCCGCTCGGCCGCGATGATCGCGCTCGACGTGCCGGTCACCGACGAGGCGCTGGCTGCGGAGATCGAGCGGACGATGGCCGCCGCGCCCGCCACCGGCGAGGCGTACGTCCGCGTGCTCGTCACCCGTGGCGTCGGCGAGCTCACCTATGACCCCGCCGCCACTCCGGCGCCGACGATCGTCATCATCGTCAAGCCGCAGATCGATCCGCCGCCGGAGGCCTACAGCCAGGGCGTGACCGTGGCCATCGTCGATATCATCCGCAATCACCCGCGCTCGGTAAACCCGCTGATCAAGAGCAATAACCTGATGAACAGCGCACTGGCGATGCAGGAAGCGCTGCGGCACGGCGCCTTCGAGGGCGTCATGCGGAACTATCTCGGCGAGCTGAGCGAGTGCACCACCGCCAACCTCTTCATCGTCAAGGACGGCGTCGCGCTGACGCCGCCGATCGAAGCCGGCCTGCTCCCGGGGATCACGCGCGAGTTCCTGTTCGAAATCGGGCGCGACATCGGCGTCGAGGTCCGGGAGGCCGTCCTGCGCGATGCGGATCTCTTCGATGCCGACGAGGCGTTCCTCACGAGCACGACACGCGAGGCGGTGCCGATCGTGAAAGTGGACGGCCGGACGATCGGCCCTGGCGCCCCGGGTACGGTGACGCGTGCCCTGCTCGACGCGTTTCGCGCCGCGGCCTGGCGCTCGTGAGTCGCTGGCAGGCAAACACGCCGGGTACGAAGACCACGCGTCCTAATCGTAGGTCTCGACCGGCGGGCACATGCAGAACAGGTTGCGATCGCCGTACGGGTTGTCGATGCGGCCGACGCTCGGCCAGAACTTGTTCGCCCTGACGAACGGCAGCGGGTACGCCGCCTCTTCTCGCGAGTACGGATGCGCCCACGTGGAGGCGGTCACGGCTGACGCGGTGTGCGGCGCATGCTTGAGGACGTTGTCCTTCGGGTCGCGGCTGCCGGACACGACTTCCTCGATCTCCCGGCGGATCTGAATCATCGCGTCGCAGAAGCGATCCAGCTCGCCCTGATCCTCGCTCTCGGTCGGCTCGACCATCAGCGTGCCGGCGACCGGAAATGACACCGTCGGCGCGTGGAACCCGTAGTCGATCAGCCGCTTCGCGACATCCATCTCCTCGATGCCGGCCGCCTTGAATCCCCGCAGGTCGAAGATCAGCTCGTGAGCCACCCGTCCATTGGCACGCGAATAAAGAACCGGATAGTGCGGCTCGAGACGCGCCTTGATGTAGTTGGCGTTCAGGATGGCGTAGCGCGTCGCGTCGGTCAGCCCGTCGGCGCCGAGCAGGCGGATGTAGGCGTAGGAGATCAGCAGGATGCTCGCGCTTCCCCACGGCGCGGCCGACACGGCATGAATCCCCCGCTCACCGCCGACCTCCACGATTGCATGGCCCGGCAGGTAGGGCGCGAGGTGAGCCGCCACCCCGATCGGCCCCATGCCCGGACCGCCGCCACCATGCGGAATCGCGAACGTCTTGTGCAGGTTCAGATGACAGACGTCGGCGCCGATCGAGGCCGGGCTGGTCAGCCCGACCTGCGCGTTCATGTTCGCGCCGTCCATGTACACCTGACCGCCGTGCTCGTGGACGATGTCGCAGATGGTGCGGATGCCGTCCTCGAACACGCCGTGCGTGGACGGATACGTGATCATCAGGCACGACAGACGCTCGCGGTGCTCGCCGGCCTTGCGCCGCAGGTCGTCGATGTCGACGTCGCCGTTCGCGGCGCTGGCGACGACCACGACCCGCATGCCGGCCATGGCGCCGCTGGCCGGATTCGTCCCGTGCGCCGACGCGGGAATCAGGACGACGTCGCGGTGCGTGTCGCCGCGCTCGCGATGGTAGGCACGAATCACCATCAACCCGGCGAATTCACCCTGGGCTCCCGAGTTCGGCTGCAGCGAGACGGCGGCAAACCCGGTGATCTCGCGCAACGCCGCCTCGAGATCGCGAAACACCTCGGCATAGCCATCGGCCTGATCGGCGGGGGCGAACGGATGCAGGCGGCTGAAATGCTCCCACGTCACCGGCAGCATCTCGGTCGCGGCGTTCAGCTTCATCGTGCACGAGCCGAGCGGAATCATCGCCGTGTCCAGGCCGATGTCCTTCCGCTCGAGAGCGCGGATGTACCGCATCATCTGCGTCTCGGAGCGATGACTGTTGAACACCGGATGGGTGAGGAACGGCGTCGTCCGCCGAAGCCCCTCTGGGGCGACCTCACCCGTCTGCGCCCACTCGACGTCCTTGTCCGTCGGCAACTCCCGCGGCGAGGGCTTGTCGAGCGCGCGGCCGAACACGGTCAGGATGTCCAGCAGGTCGGCCATCGTCACCGTCTCGTTGAGCGCGATGACGACCTCGTCGGCGCCGGCGTAACGGAAGTTGATGCCCTGCTCGACGGCTCGCGCGCGGAGGTTCCCGGTGCCGCCAGGCACGGTGACGCTGAGCGTGTCGAAGAACGCGCTGCTGTTCTGTTCGAGCCCGTAGAACTGGTGGAGTCCATCCGCGAGGATGCGCGCCAGCAGATGGACCCGGGTCGCGATGGCCCGCAGCCCGTCGGGGCCGTGATAGACGGCGTACATCGCGGCCATGTTCGCGAGCAGCGCCTGCGCCGTGCAGATGTTCGAGGTCGCCTTCTCGCGCCGGATGTGCTGTTCCCGCGTCGCCAGCGCCATGCGATAGGCCCGCTGGCCGTGAGCATCGACCGATACGCCGATGATGCGCCCGGGTGCGTGACGGACGAAGGCGTTCCGGGTGGCGAAGAACGCCGCGTGCGGACCGCCATAACCAAGCGGCACGCCGAACCGCTGCGAGTTGCCAAAGACGACGTCCGCCCCCATTTCGCCGGGGGGCGTGACGAGCGCCAGCGCCAGGAGATCGGTGGCGACGGCCACCAGCGCTCCGGCCTCGTGGGCCGCGGTCACGAACGGCGCCAGATCGCGCAGCGCGCCGCGCTCGTCCGGATACTGCAGCAGCGCCCCATAGACGCGCGGCTCGAACGTCATCGCGTCCATCGGTCCGATGCGCAGCTCGATGCCGAGCGGCTCCGCGCGCGACCGCAGCACGTCCAGCGTCTGCGGGAAGCAGCGGTTGCTGACGAGGAAGACGTTCCGATCGGTGGCCGTCTTGCCTGGCCGCACCCGGTGCAGCAGCGTCATCGCTTCCGCCGCGGCCGTCGCCTCGTCCAGCAGCGACGCGTTGGCCACCTCCATCCCCGTCAGGTCGGCCACCATCGTCTGGAAGTTGATGAGCGATTCGAGCCGTCCCTGGGCGATCTCCGCCTGGTAGGGTGTGTACGGGGTGTACCAGCCGGGATTCTCGAAGACCATCCGGCGGATCACGCTCGGCGTGAACGTGTCGTGATACCCGAGACCGATGTAGGAGCGGAAGACGCGGTTGCCGCGGGCGACCCGGGTGAGGCGATCGAGATACGCCTGCTCGCTTTCCGGCGGAGGCAGGTCGAGCGGCGAGGTCAGCCGGATCGAAGACGGGATCGCTTCGTCGACGAGCGCGTCGAGTGAGGCGGCCCCGATGGTGCGGAGCATCTCGTCGCGCTGCTGTGCCGAAGGCCCGATGTGCCGGCGGGCGAACCAGTCCGAGGCGTCGAGCGTGTGCATCTACCCAATGAGCTGTTCGTATTGCGCGCTGTCGAGCAGCGTGCTCACGGCGCCAGCGTCCGACAGCTTGACCTTGATCATCCAGGTGGCGTGCGGTTCGGTGTTGATGGACTCCGGGTGGTCCTTGAGCCCCGCGTTGACCTCGACCACCGCGCCGCTCATGGGCGCGAAGAGCTCCGACACCGCCTTGACGGACTCGATCGTGCCGAACGACTCCCCCGCCTGGAGTGCGCGCCCGACCTCGGGCAACTCGACGAAGACCACGTCGCCGAGCTGCTGCTGCGCGTAGTCGGTGATTCCGATCTCGGCGACGTCGCCGGCGACGCGGATCCACTCGTGGTCCTTCGTGTATTTCAGCTCTGTCGGATACGCCATGTCATCTCCGGGCCGACCTGAAGGTCGGCCTCTACACCTGTCGTGCCGGGCGCCTCACGGAGGCGGCCCGCCCGCGCTACCTGCTAGAGGCACCTTGCCGCGGCCCTCGTGGAGGCGGTCGCGGCCACGGACCTCGTAGAGGCCGACCTTCAGGTCGGCCTGTCCTTCCGTTTGTAGAACGGCAGCGGCACGATCCGCGCCTTGGATCCACGCCCGCGAATGTCGATGAGGATCTCCGTTCCCGGCGCCGCCATGTCTGCGGGGACGTAGGCCATGCCGATCGCCTTCTTGAGAAACGGCGTCTGGGTCCCACTCGTCACGACACCAACGGGACGATCGCCGTCCATGATCTGGTGTCCGTGCCGGGCGATGCCCCGATCGAGCATCTCGAAGCCGACCAGCTTCCGGCTCGTCCCCTTGTCCTTCTGGGCCTTCAGCGGTGCTCGCCCGATGAAGTCGTCCTTGTTCCAGCCGACGATCCAACCCATGCCCGCCTCGAGGACGGACGTCGACTCGTCGATGTCGTTGCCGAACAGGCGCATCGCCGCCTCGAGCCGCAACGTATCGCGCGCGCCAAGGCCGCACGGGATCACGTCCGCCGAGCGGCCGGACTCGAGCAGCGCCTGCCAGACGCGGTCGGCGACGTTCGGCGGCACGAAGACCTCGAAGCCATCCTCGCCGGTGTATCCGGTGCGCGAGACGATGGCCCGCGCCGACGCCACCTCACCATGGCCGAAGCGGTAGTAGCGCAGGTCACCGAGGTCGAGACCGGTGAGCGGCTGGAGCACCTCGGCCGACGCCGGCCCCTGCAGCGCAATCAACGCGTAGCGGCTGCTGCTGTCCACGGCCGCGGCGTCACCGACGGCTTTGATCTGCTCGCTGATCCAGGCGTAGTCCTTCCGCACGTTCGCCGCGTTGGCCACGACCATGAAATGGCTCGTCGCCATCCGATAGACCAGCACGTCGTCCACGAACGTGCCGTCCGGCGTCAGCAGGGCGGAATACTGGACCTGGCCCACATCCAGTGCACTGGCATCATTGCAGGAGATGCGCTGGACGGCGGCCAACGCATTCTTCCCGGCAATCTCGATCTCACCCATATGGCTGACATCGAACACGCCGGCGCGGGTGCGGACGGCGAGATGCTCGGCGGTGATGCCTGAGTATTCGACCGGCATGTCCCAGCCTGCATACGGGACCATGCGGGCCTTCGATGCGCGATGCCGGGCGTCGAGCGGGGTCTTCTTGAGGTCGGCGACGGGAGTGTCGGTCATGAGGGTGGTCGCGACGGGTGCGCCGCTTCGACGGTACTACTTGGCCGTGGGGCGGTCAAGAAAGCGGCATGTCACGACACCGGCGGACGGATGAGATCGAAGCTGGTTCGTCCCGGGCCAGCGCTGGGATCTCAGCGGCGCAGCCGCAGCAACGGCAACTCGAGCACCGGCGCTTCGTTCCTGGAGAGCGTCACGCGGCGGGCCAGCCCAGCCAGGTCGTCGAGGAACCCGGGGTCCTGCAGCCAGCGTGCGTCGAGTGCATCGACCGCGGCAATACAGAACTCACCGGGAGGCAACATCGGCAGCGTGAACTGTGCCCGTTCGTCAGGCTGCGCCAGCCGGATGTACCGCGAGCCGTTGTACCTCAGCTCCCGCGAGACCGGGAATGCGACGACGACGTAGCTGGCGACGGGTTCCTTCCGCCCGTTCACCACGCGACCCGTGACCAGCCCGCCGTCACCCGCCAGTACCACCTCGACGTAGGTGTTCAGTTCATCCCGGCGATTGATCAGCGCCGGTTCATCGGCGATGTTCTGACCGCTCATGTCCGCGGACTTCAGCCACAGCCTCGGCGTCAGATCGGTCGTCGTGGTGAACCTGACCGGCCCGGTGAGTCCGCTGATCTGGAACGTCAGATCCGGATTGATGGTCGTTGTCCATGGTCGCGGCAACGTCGATGCGGGCTCGAAGTCGGGGTCGGAGACCGCGATGTCGAGCCAGTTGCCAGCGACAGACGGACGGCCAGCGCCCTGTTGCACGACGCGCCCGCGGACGGTCGATCCGGGATTCGTATAGAGCGTGATGCCCCCGACCTCTTCCTCGGCGATGGTAATGATCTGGGTAGTGAACTCGGTCGGCAGCGGCGTTTCGGGGTCCTCCCCCCAGTCGTGCATCGCCTGGATCGCGTACTCCCCTGGCGCAACGCTCGGAAACTCGAATCGTGCCGCGGTCATCACCGCCATCTGTGGCGCGACCGCCGGCATGCCGGAGCGCGTGCTGCCAACCAGCGCGACCCCGCGGCTCACCGGACGACCCCGCGAGTTGAACGCCTCGCCCGACACCCGAACGGTTCGTGGCGGGGTGTAGACAATGTCGATTCCCGCGGCATCGGCGCCCGCGTCCACGAACACAGGCGTAGCGAGGGCCAGGCTGTGCGTCCCCGGGTGAAACGAGCGCGGCGCGCGCATCACCGTTTCGACGCTGTCGGATGCCGTCGGCTCCTCCGATGCCACCACGTAGTAGGTGCCTGGCTCCAGGCCGGGGATCCGGTAGCGGCCGCGATCGTCGGTGCGGCGAACGCGTCCCACGCTCTCGGTGGTCGGCCGGCCGCCTCGATATTCGAGCCGCCAGGCGTGTACGGCCGCGCCCTCCATCACCTCTCCGTCCGAGTCGGTGACGATGCCGCTGAGCACCGCGGCGTGGCGGAGACCGACGTCGACGGCGTCGCGGCGCTGGCGGTCGCGTAGCGTCACAATCGTGCCGGGCTGCCCGAGACGCTCCTGGCCATGCTCGGCGGCGAGCAGACCGCTCCTGCTGGCCGATACGCGATAGGCGCCGGCGGGCAGCGAGAAGAACCGGTAGAAGCCGCCGGCATCGGATGCAGTGATCTTCAGCATGCCGGCCGACACCGGCGTCAGCCGCACGATCGCCCCGACGACCGCGCGACCGTCTGGATCCGTAATCCGTCCGCTCATCGTGGCCGTTCCACGCGCGAGCGGGCCTGAGAAGGTCACCAATGGCCGGGTGGCCTCTTCGAACTCCGCCACGAAGGACGAGGCCGCGCGATAGTCAGCCGCCGCACGGTTGCTCGAGATCGTTACGTCCACTTCCTCGCCGCCACGAACCTGGATAACGGACCCCTCGGGCGCCTTGGTGCCATTCGACTGCGTGCGCGCAGCACCCGCATCAGTGGCGTCGCGAGCCGCCGGCGGCGACGACGCGGCGGGACGGCTGGCTGCCGAAGGCCCTGGCACCGTGCCGGGCCGCGCAGGATAGCCCGCCGGCGCCGGGTTGGTCACGGGAGGAGGCGTCGCAACGAACGCCTGGAACGACGGCATCGACTCGATGGCGAGCCGATACGCACTGCCCGGCAGGCTGCCCGCCCGGAACTCGCCACGATCGTCGGTGGTGACGAACACGGTCACCGGCACCGTGCCGCGCGGCGGGGGACCCGAGGTCCGCACCGACACTCGAACGTCGGCCACCGGCATTCCCTGCTCGTCCATCACGCGGCCGTTGATGGCCGCTCCGCGAGGCATGCGAACCTGAATCGGAGGCGGCTCAGCGTCCGTCGCCGCCCCCTGCACCTGCTGTGGCGCAAAGCCGGGCTTGGTGATGCGAACGGTGTAGCTGCGTGCCGGGACGCGGATGGCGAACCGGCCCTCCTGGTCGGTGAACACCGCTGCGGTGGTGCCGCCAAGCACGCTGACTCGCGCCCGGCGCAGCATCACCGCACTGTCATCATCCGAGCGGACCTGCCCCTGCAGGAGGCGCGTCTCGAGTGCGGCGGCGTCCCGCGCGGCCGGGCGCTGCCCGCGAACGACGACCGTCGTGGCGGCGAATGCCACCGCCACCAGCGCCAGTCCACAGGTGCCAGTCCGGGCCGAAGGGCGAGTCGCGAATCGCCGCATCGCTGGCGAGTATACAGGCGGCGCGCACAGGCGGTCAGCCACCGCCACCGGTACTCCATGAAGCGTCGCGCCGGGTCGTCAGAGCAGACGCATTACCGGCCGGCTCATCGCGAACGGCCGTCGCGGGCCGGCTGCGAAGACGGTCGAAAACGTCCGTGAGCAGCGCGGCGGTCACCGGTCCCACCCGGGCAATCTCGTGCGCCTTGAGGAGGATCGCCTGGCCCGGCAGCAGGAACAGATACGCATCACAGAGACCCGCCAGATCGTGCAGCCGATGCGACGACACGACGATCGCGGCACCTCGATCGCGCTTCGCCTCGAGCGTCGACGACAGCCAGCGTGCGCCTTCCGCGTCGAGACCCTCCCACGGTTCGTCGAGCACCGCCAGATGCAGCGGCTGGCAACTGAGAACGGTCCGCAGACCGAGCAGTTGCCTCAGCCCATACGACAGCACCCGAATCGGCCGACGATCGGGCGTCACGGCATCCCCGTTCCCGAGAGCGCCCCAGGCGGTCGCGCGCACGGACGGCGGCAACGTCAACGCCCCGGCGAAGTACGCGACCCCCACCCTCGACAGCGCCGCTCGCGGCGAGAATCCCGCGACCTTCACTTCGCCGCTGGTCGGCGTGACACCCCCGACCAGCATCCGCAGCAGCGTGGTCTTCCCGGCCCCATTCGGACCGAGGACGCCAAGCGAGTGACCGGCGCGCACGTCGAAGGACACGGAGCGGAAGACCTGGCGCTTTCCGTATCGCGCGCTCACCTGCTGAACGTCGAGCAGGACCGGGCTCACTGAGACGCCTCCAGCGGCATGTCCCGGTCCCGGACCCAGGCGAGCGCGACGGCCATCGAAAGAAGCGCGATCGCCGCGGCCGTCACGAGCAGCACACCTGGCGAGCCCCTGACGCGCTGCCCGACCATCATCGGTGGGTACAACGTCACCGCAACGATCGCCTCGACCCAGCCCACCCCCGACCCGACGGCGACGGCGGCAGCCGCGCCTGGCTCTCCGTCCGGCACCCTCATCGTCATCAGCAGCGCCAGGGTCACCAGCCATCCGACGGCGCCGGCAAAACGCGGCAGCGCGACCGTGACCGCCCACGGTATCGTCGAGACGACGAGAACCGCTGACAGCGTGCCTGCGTGAACGAGTGACCAGCTGCTGCCACCGGTCACCACCATCTCTGCCAGCGCCACCGCCGCCCAGGACACGATACCTGGCAGCGCACAGACCGCCCAGTGCACGGCGGCGATTCGCAAGCGGCTGTGTCCTCTCGTCAGCAGCAGGTCGTAGTGACCGCGGCGAGCCGACAGCAGGAACCCCGAGGAAGTGGCGAACAGTTGCAGGGCGAGGATCGGCGTCAGGGCGACGGCCGCCCGGGACGGGTCCCACGCCACGACCGAGACCGCACAGGCACTGACGCCCCAGAAGGTCGTCTTCATCAACCGGGGCACCGGGCTGACGATCGCGAAGAAGTGAACGACCTGCCTCCAGCCAGCCATAGCGTCACTCCCCAGCGCCGTCCGCTGGATCGCTCATCGACCTGACCCAGGCGGGCATGTGGGCCAGCGGGCGGCTGCGGCGATGGTCCGTGTGCCGCAGGTACGCGGTCAGCGTGTGATAGCTGATGTCGAGCACTCGACAGGCGGTGCGCTTGTTGCGCCCGCACCGCTCGAAGACGAGCCGCGCATACCGGCTGCCCCACGTGCGCAGCGAGTCCCCCGCGAGAACCGACGGCCACAGCACCTCGGCGAACTGGCCGTGAACCTGGGGCGGCAGGTCGTCCATCTCGATGCACTCGGACTCTGCCAGCGCCACCGCACGCTCGATCACGCGTTCGAGTTCGCGAACGTTACCGGGCCACTCGTAGGCACAGAGCGCCTCCTCTGCCGGCTGCGACAACGCCAGCGTCCGCGTCTGGCGGTGACGCTGGAGAAAATACTGCGCGAGCTCAGGAATGTCTGACCGGCGGTGCCTCAACGGGGGCACCGTGATCTCGACCCCGCTCAACCGGTAGTAGAGGTCGGCGCGAAACAGCTCGCGTGACACCAACTCCGACAACGGCCGATTGGTTGCGGCGACAATCCGCGTGTTGACGCGGCGAGTGCCGTGACCGCCAACGCGCTCGACGGCAAGGTCCTGAATCGCCCGCAGCAGCTTCGCCTGGCCGGACGCCGACAGGTCAGACACCTCGTCGAGGAACAGCGTCCCGCCCTCGGCGTGCTCGAACTTGCCCCGCCGCCCGCGAACGCCGGTGGCCGTGCGTTCCTCGATGCCGAACAACTCCGCCTCGAGCAGCGATTCGACGACCGCCGCGCAATTCACCGCCACGAATGGACCGCTACGACGACGACTGAGCTCGTGCACCTGTCGCGCGACGAGCTCCTTGCCGGTGCCGGACTCGCCTTCAATCAGAATGGTGAAGTCCGTCAGCGCCACGCGTTCGACTCTGGCGCGCAGTTGCTGCATCGCCGCTGTCGACCCGATCAACGGCGCGGCGCCATCGGCTGTGCCGGCTCGCACCGTCGTCCGTCCGCGCGCCGCCTCGAGCACCAGCCCGCCCAGCTGCGCCGCGGCGACCAGCGCCTGGTACTCGCGATCGTCGAGCGGGCGCTCCGGATCGCACGATGCCTCGAGCACCGCCTGCGTCCGCGGGTCGGCGGTCGGAACACCCAGGACGATCGATTCGGCCGTGCGTGTCGGCGTGACGAGCCTGGCTTGATAGCGCGCCGGAATCTCCCGCAGCCGGACTGCCCTCACCGATACGAGCCGCTGCACCTCGTGCTCGAATACGGTTGCCAGGTCCCGCTCCGAGGCGTTCCTCACGATCGCACTGCCCAGTGCAGCAAGCATTTGCTGGACGTCCAGACGCATGGAAACAGAATTGACCGGCGATGCGCCAGGCGCACCGTGTGAAGCACTCGTCAGCTCGTGGCGGCTCGACATCAACACCTCCGAAGGAACTGTCGTCGACCGGCCGCGCTCTTCCAATCCCGTGCCATGGTGTCGACTGCGACGAATCATTCGGCAGACCGCCAGATTCCATTGACAGGCGCTGGCACCGACGTCTGATCAGGGTAGGTGCTGCCCTGCTCCGCGGCGACCGCGGCGAGCGCCTCGGGAACCGCATACCCTGCGGCGGCCGTGTGCACCTGACGATCGAATGCCACGGCACCGCGATACTGCAGGCGATCCGCCTCCACGTGCGACACGTAAGCGCGCACGATCCGGCTCCTCACCAACATCCGGCCCTCGGCGGTGACGATGTGGATGTCGATGTGGGTGCCGGGGAGAAAGCGGGATACGCCCTCGAGGAGAGCGCCGGCGTTCGACAGGTCGACGACGGCCAGCTGGCTTCCCGCCCGCATCCGCACCCGCGACAGCGGCTCGTCCTCCCCCGGCACTCTCCTCACCGACCGTCGTCTGTCGACGTGCATGAGTGAGTCAACGCTCAGTACGGGTCGAGCCACGCCAGCGTGCGCGGATCGTGTCGAAGGACGCGCGTCCGCCCGGTGGCACCGAGCACGCGAACGGCCCATTGGGTACCGTCGCGTCCAAGGACGTGAATCGTTCCGGACGTGGCGGTGCCGAGCGGCGAGAACGACAACAGACTCGAGGCGCCGAGCTGCACGGGGGCCGCCCCCCGCAGTCCGGGCTGCACGCCGATCTCGACCCCGGGGAACTGCTCGAACAGGCGAACGGGTGATTCGACCTGCCTGTCGACTCCGGCCTGGATATCGGCCGTCCTGACGCCGTTCCGATTCCCGTCCTCGTAGACGCTGAAGCTGTAGCCACGCCCGTCACGGTCGAACCGCAACGCGACGAACGTGCCCCGTGAGACCGCTTGTGTTCGTGCGAGCACCACGCGTGACCAGAGGTATCGCGCGGCCATCCACCCACGGGAGCGATCGTGCGAGGCGAGCACCTGCGGCACCGCCATCGCCGACAGCACGGCGACGAGAGCGACGACGAAGATGACCTCGATCAAGCTGTAGCCGCGCGCGTCAGTTGGACCCGGCCGCGGACACCAGCGATGTCCGTGACCGGGCCCGGCCGGGGAGAGAGCACGGACCCCGGCGACGCTCGCTAGGGTGCCTTCGGCGGCGTGACGGCCACGAGCGGCTTCAGCTTCAGGAAGCTCTTCTCGCCGATGCCGCGGACGTTCATCAAGTCTTCCGTCTCCTTTCAGACGATAGTTGGCTCAATGTTTATGGGGGTGAACGGGAGGTGCGCCCACCATGTGCGCCCACCACCCGCCGCCCGAGGCCAACGGGTGCGAAATCAGGAATGCTTGAGGTGGAGGTTTTGCAGATTTCGCTAGGTTCTCCATCCTGTTGATTCGTCTTGCTCTCTGGTCTCTTGTGTTCCTCGGTTTTGGGTGGTGTTCGGGCGTTAATGGCCCGAAGTTTGGCCCGAAGTTCGGTCATCGCTTGCCGGGCCTGCGCATCCTCTCCGTACGAGGCGAGCCCGGCGTCCGCGGCTTCGTCGGCCGTTTCTTCGCCGTGGCCGCCGGCGCAGCCATCGGCCGGTCGGCCCCCTCTCCGTAGAACCTGATCAGGAACATCGTCGCCGGCACGCTGCCGTCGTTGCGGATCCGGTGGCGCCGCCGGCTGTTGTAATGCGCAATGCTGGTCTGCGCGCTGAGCGTGCACATCACCACGGGATGATCGCGATCGTCGTAGTACTCGACGACGACGGTGCCTTCGGTCGGAATGAGCAGCTCGTAGCCGGGATGCGTGTTGTCGGTGGTGTGAAAGCCAGCCTGCAGCCTGAGCCGGGAAATGGCGACATCGGCGCAGGCGAGACTGCGTTTGGGAATGTCGTACTCGACGCCCTTCTGCAGCAGCAGCGCGGCCCCACGATCGGTCCCGATGCCGGCGTCGAGCAGATCATCGAGCTTGCGCACGACGGTGCTCATATCGACCCAGTCGCCGGTGGCCCCGTCCTCCGGCGCATGCACGACGACGTGGCGCGGCACGCTGGGAAAAAGGAACTCGCAGGCCAGCAGGTCGAACACGCCGTACAGCTTCACCAGCGACGGAATGAGCTTCCGCGGCAGTCGCGCCTGGCTGCTCTCCAATTCCCACAGCCATTCGTCGACGGTCGCATACCGCTTCCGGTGCTGTCCCCGGCCGCGGTGTTCCAGTCCGCTTTCGGCGGCGGCGGCATCCAGAAACTGCGTCAGCGCCGCCGCCTTCAGCGGGCCTCCGGAGCGCTTGAGAAACCGCGCTAATCCGAATCCGTTCGAGACGGCGTCCGGCACTTCGTCCCGCAGCGGCTTCTTGATGGACCGATCGGCCGCCGAATTCATGATCCAGCCCCAGGTCAGATCGTCGAGCTTCGGCGCCACCTGCGGGCGTGGCTGGCGGAGCTGCTTCCACAGCTCCTCCCGCATCGACTGGCGCGTCTGCGGAATGTTGAATTGATAAAAGCGGATGATGAAGAGATGCGCCTCGTCCCCCGACGAATTCCTGATCGAATGGTTCTGCTCGGCGTAGAAGTGCGCGAACGACCCCTTGCGCATCTCACACGTCAGGCCGCTGTCTTCGAACAGGACGCTGATCGTCCCGTGCAGCACCAGCACCAGTTCGTCGCCGGGATGATGATGAGTCGTCGAGTAGCCTCCGGGCGCGACCGACAGAAAGACGAACGCCGAGTCGCTTTCGGCAATCTTCCGCGACGGCACGCCATAGACCGTCCCGTGTCCGTAATGCGATTCGCCGTGAACGTAGGTCCGCTGATTCGCCTGGTCGAGGAGGGCGGTCGTGCCGAATTCGCCAGCGGCCCCGCGCACGGAGTCGGCGAGACGATCCCGGTATGGCTCCGCTGAGCTCGGCAACCGGAGCAGGAGCACGTCCGCAGGGGTGGTTTCAGAAAAGAGGGGATCGAGCATCAGGCGATGAATGCCGATCGCCTCGACCAGGCTCCGCATCTCCCTGAAGATCAACGATCGGTTGTGGACCCGCAGATACTCGAAGAAGGAGTCAAGCCCGGTGACCCCCGCATCATCGAACGGATGCTGCCCCTTCGCCCAGATGACCAGCCGATCGTCCCGCTCGGCTGCCGTCGTGCCCTCGGCTGTCGAATGTTCCTCGAGATACCGCTTGAATTCGAGCATCTTCGACGGCGACGTCTTCTCGGTGTCGGCGAACTGCCGGCGCCACGTCAACTCGGGTGCGTGAGCCGGCCGCTGCTCCCACCCCACGTAGCAGAAGTTCTGCGAGAGCCGAAGCATGACCGGCTCCGCCCGGCCGCTTTCGAGGTAGTAGCGGTCGAGCCTCTTCTTCAGTCGCGACTTCTGCACGCCGAAGCGGCTCACGGCATTGACGTACTTGGGTCCGAAATAGTCAAGAGCCACCTGCTCGACGTGCCTCTGCTCGAATCCCTCCTTCAGCGTTTCCTTCACGAGGTAATCGAACAGCACGCGGTGCGTGCTGCCGGCCGGGAACAGTGGATCGGCGAGGACTTTATCGACGTAAGGCTTCTGACCGGGGCCAATCTTTGGAAGTGTCGTCGGCATGAGCATCAGTCGTCGCCTCAAACGGCGGTCATGTCCGGCTGAAGCCGGACTCCACGGGGAGCGGTCGGCCGCTGACGCGCGGCGACCGCAGGTGCACGACCTGAATGGCTATACCGACTAATGAAATGTGTATGGAAATGTCGCCAGACATTACATAAGGAACAAGCTCGACGTCAATACAGCTGACTGCCCTCCGCAACCTCAAGGTTCTCCCTTACTTGGCGCAAAAAGGTCATCAGCGGGCGAAATTAGTCTGGCTAATGGATGACCTCGCATGATTCTCGACAGTAGAAGCCGAACGGTGACCGCGGAGATCGTCGATCTGCAAACCGTGACGTGCATCCTGACGTTCCTGTTCGCCACCGGGGCGATCGAGTCCGACTGCCAGGATCCCGAGGACTGTGAGGCGCTCGCATACGGATTCATTCACGGGCTCGTCTGGAGCATGAACGGGATGTCCGCGGAGCTCGTTCGCAAACGGTTCGGCCGTTTCTCGGTGCCCTTCTATCACCGTGGCGTTCTCAAGGGGCAGGCAGTTCGCGTCGCCCGCAATTAGATCGGGACGCCGCACGCTCCGCTCGGGGAAACCCGCTGGAGGTTGCATGACCCGGTATCGCATCGTCTCTTCGGTCCTGTTCATCGGCGCCGTCGCTCTCGTCGGCGCGACCGCCACGCGTGGTCCCGCCGCGCGTCCACTGGCGCGCATCGCTCCATCTTCATCGCCGACGGCTAGGGCGGCCGGCGCGCTGCCGGCGCCCGTCGCGGCGGCGGAACTCGGGACGGTGCGCGTCCGGGTGGCGACGCGCGCGCGCTCGACCGACATCCTGGCCTTCTCGATTGCTGTCGCGGGTGTTCAGAAAGACGACGGCCTGCTGCTCACCGTCGTCGGATACGAGCGGTGCAGCGATACGGCGCCGATGCGCGCCGATGACCACGCCGAGGTGTTCGCCCACCCCATTGCCGCCGGCACGCTCGAGCGCTCCCTGCGCGTGCCACGCGCCTCACGCTACGAGATCACGACCGGGCTGACGTCGAGCCGCGACGAATTCGCGCCGGCGGGACATGTCTCCACGTTCACGTCCATTGAGGAGGACTGCCCATGACCTCTCGACTGTGGCCGCTGCTGGCGGCGCTGTGTGTGCTCGGGTCGGCCCAGGCTCGCACGGCCGCCGACAAACCGCCGTTCACCCAGGTGTCGCTGTCGCATCTCGACGAGCGCGCCATACACGATGGCGCCGTGACGGTCGGCGCCGCCGTCTCCATTCCCGCGCGGGGCACGGCAAAGCTGCCGGCGAACGGAGCGGCGCTGGACGTGCAGCTCGTCGCGCGGCGCGTCTACGACGGCCTGATCGTCGTCAGCGAGCCCGGCCACGTGGCGCTCCCTCAGCGCGGCGGCGCGACGTCGACGTGGACGATCCCGGCGATGTCGCTGGTGAAGCCGGACCTCGGACGCGGGTGGACCGTGACGGCGGTGGTCACACAGGGAGGTACCCTTGCCGCCGGCATTGCCGACGACGAGGCGGTTCGCCGCGCCGCGCTGTCGCGGAGCGCCGACATTCGTGTGGCGTACAGCACCGACCCGGCCCCCTCGCCGCCCGCCGGCGCCTGCGCCATCGAGCTCACCACCGTGCGCGATGTGTCGGGCCAGGCCATTTCCGCGTCGCGCGGCGACATCGAGGTCGGGCTCTCGAGCGAGGTCTCCGGCACCGTCGACAACCCTCCCGGCGTCTACATGGTGCTCTCCGTCAAGCCGGCAGGCAGCCCCAACCTCTGGCTCATGTCGTCGAACCGGACGCGCCACGAACGGCAGTGGCGCGGCATCTCGTATCTCGGACGGCCGGGAATGGACTTTGGCGAAACGTTCGTCATCCAGGCGTGGCTGCTGCAGCGGCCTGTCGCCGAGGACCGCGAGTACAGCGATAACGAGTGGCGCGCGATTGCCGAGAGCGCCTGCGCCCGCTCCGCGGGTGTCCTGGTGCGACGACGGGTCGGACCGGGCGATTTGAAGATCACGCGCGTCGACACGTCGTTCGTCGGCTCCGCTCCGACGCCGATTGCCACCAACACCGAACCGGACATCGAAGGCCAGATCGAGGACATGCAGCCGGCGTACGCGCTGCGGCCCGGGGAAACGGTTTGGATTCTGACCCGGTTGGCCGGGACGGAAGGCTGGAGAGTCGCGGCCATGGCGGTCGTGCAAGCGGATCGGCTCTCGTGGAGGGCGCCCGCCGTCCGCTTCGTCCAGCCCGGCGAGCATCAGGTGCTGGCGATCGCCGCGCTGACGAGGATGCGCATCGGCCGCGTGCTGTCGTCGGACGATTGGTTCGCGCTGGCCCGCGCCAATCTCGTGCGCCGTCTCTCCCGGAGTGTCACCGTGCTCCCCGTTCGCCAGACGCAGCAGTCGCTCGAGAGCCGCGTGCCGGCTCGTTAGGAGAAAACGTCATGCAGCGCGTTCTGATACTTTTCGCCGTCGCATTCGGACTGCTCGGCGCCAGCGGCGCGGCGCAGGCGCCGCGGGCCGGTCTGCTGACGGACGGGCCGCGCCCGGCAAGCGTCACAACCCTCCAGGTCGCGTCCGTTGCCGGCAAGCCGGTCGACGCGAGAAACGGCGCCGTCATTGAGCTCCTTCGCGAAGGCGAAGCTTTCGATCTCGAGATTGCCGGCTACGGCGTGCCCGGCGAGTACGACGTCTGGGCATTGATCAAGGCGCAGGATGGCGACGCCTACCTGCCGTTCGGTCCGGCGCTCCGCCAGCGCCGGCCCGATGGTGACGTCTGGATCCTCCCTGACGTCGAGTTCTCCTGGAGCAAGGGACAACAGCGCCTCGGCGTCATTCGTGCGGTTGCCCTTCGCCGCGGGCAACCGCCGCCCTCGACCCTGCAGTCACTGGACGCGGGGACCGTGGTCTCGACACCTGGCGTGAGCATCGCCGTCCTTCGTGCCGTGGCCGACCTCGGGGGAGCACCCATCACGACGATCGGCGAGCAGACGGTCGAGCCCGGCCGCGAGATCGCGGTTGCCGCCAGCGGCGACATCTCCGGCCGAACCACGGAGCCGGGCGACGTCTATGTGATCATCCATCCGGTCAGCAGCGACCAGTACACCCTCGTCGGGCCCGCTGAAATCCGGGACGGCACCTGGTACCTCCGCGACGTGCGCTTCGCGCAGGCCGGCTCGCCGCACTGGCGACGCGTGGATCTTTTTGCGGTGACGGCGCGGGAGCCGCTGCGAACGGGGCGCGTCGACTACATGTCGATGCGCCGCCGGTTCGTCTCGACCTCGCCGACGGTCCGCCTGTGGGTGAAGGAGGAGGTGGCGCCGGCGGCGGTACGCGGGCCCACGCTCGCGTTCACGCGCTACAGCGTCCCGGCCGGTCCGGTGGAGCGCATCGCCGGCGCCATCGTCGAGGTCGAAGGCTGCCAGCTGTCACTCGAAGGCACGTTCGATACACTGCCGCAGGGACGGGCCGTGTATGCCATCGTGAGTTCCACCGATACGGAGCGCTGGACCGTCGCCGGCGGCCCCGCGCTGCTGTCGGGAAATCGATGGCTGTTTCCCCAATTGACGCTCGCATCGCCGGGGACGCGCCGTGACGCTCGGCACTCCGTGTACGTCGTTGCCGCATCGGCGATTCCGGAAGGGACGGTCGACTACGACACCTGGCGGTCGCGCGCGGTCGGCGTCTCGCCGCGGCTGTCCGTTCGAACGCGCGGCCGCTGCACCGATGTCGCGGCCGACATCGCGCTCTCGATCGCCGAGGTCAACGGCGCTCGCGTCCCGGCGGACGGGAAGCTGATCAGGCCGACGATGGGCCGCGTCACGGTCCGCGCCGAGGTGCCGAATCTGCATGTGTACGTCGGTCGCAACGTCGCCGGCTCCGGCATCTGGGAGTTCGAGGAAACGATGACGCAGCCGGATGGCCTGCGCACGACCCGGGTGCTGGCGGGTCGGGCGCACGATGGAGCGGGCGCCTGGCCGGAAGAAACGCTGGTGGCGATCGCGGTGGCCGCGCCGCTGCCGGCATTGGAGCTGCCGTTATCGGACTGGCACCCGCGCGCGGTGGCGATCTCGCCGGTCGTCAGCATTGTCGACGACGAGGCCGCATCATCGACGGCGGGCATTTCCCGGATGCGCGGGGCGTGGACCCTGCTGATCGCGCTGGCTGCCGTCGCCTTCGCGATCCACTATTTCTTCGGAGTCCTGTCGCCTCTCCTCCGAGATCTCGGCGACGCCGCATCGGCCTGTCGTCGGTACCTGCTCACGCAGCTCAGCGACATCCCCAGGCCCAGGGCCACCGAATCCGCCTTCGGTCTGCTGCTCCTGGCCGCGGGCGCGTTCACGATCGTCGGCTACTTCCCCATCTACGCGCATGTCGTCGCCAGCGCGCTGAACCTTCCACCCGGGCCGAGCCGCAGCCTCGCGGTGCTGGTCATTGCGTCCATCGTGCTGACCGGCATCGTAGCTGAAGTCACCACGCGCTACGGCCGCGGACGCGGTGAGGGCGGCGGCCGCGGCGGCGGCGGGTTCGCCTTCGCGTTCTCGAGCTCGCTGCTCGCGCTGATCGCAGCGGCGTTGCTGATCTATCAGGGCATTCTGTATTTCGAGTTCTACGAGGCGCATGCGGCCGACGGCTCCCTTCTGCCGTTTGCGCTCGGCTCCGGGGCCGTCTTCATTGGCGCGATCGAGGCGATGAACGCCTTCTGGGCCACCCGGCTCAGCACGGATCTCTTCGCCTGGCTGCTTCCCCACGTCGCCGCCACGCCGGTGTGGATTCTCGAGCGCCTCGCGCGAATGGCGGAGCGGCTGTGCGATGCACTGCCGCGGCGCCAGTACGTGCGTCATGTGAATGAGGAGGTTGTCGATGCAGTTTCAACCGTTCGTTAGCGCTCTTCGGGCCATCGCGGCGGCGCTGTGCGCGCTGGCCGTCGTCTCTGGCGTCCTCCTCGGGGCGAAGGCCCTCAAGGATCGGCCGATCGATCTCGGTCCGATGATCGAGACGCGCGACGTCTACGCTCTCGTCGACGCGACCCGGACGATGGATCCCGAGGCGCGCGGCGCCTCGGGTGGCATCAACTTCACGAAGGCGAAATCCATCGTGACGTCCGGAATCCTTCCACGCCTGGGGCCGGGCGACCGGTTCGGCGCCTACCGCGTCGGTACGGCGTTCACCGAGCGTGGGAACGCGATCGTCAACGGCAGTCTCGGTGCCTTTCCAGCACGTCTGCGCGACGCAGCGGTGGCGAAGCGGCATCCAGAGACGGTCGACACATGGCTGCAACAGGCGCAGGCGGCGAAGCAAGAGGGACAGTGGGTCGAACGAGTGGAGTCGCTCGGCATCGAGCCGCCGGGACGCAGCGACTACTTTTCAGCGCTCGAGTACATCGCCCGGCGCTGCCGTGCGGCCGCGGCCGGCCGCCGCACGTGCACCCTGGTCGTGATTGGCGACCTCGAGCAGAATCCAGCGCCTGTGCCGTTCGTCCCGCCTGCGCCGGAGGAGGATGAAGCGGCGTGGTTCGAGGGCGTGGACGTCCGCCTCGTCTCTCCGTTTCGCGTCGCCACCGGCCGAGCGGGGCGCGCACGGGATCTCGAGGCCTTCTGGAGCACATACTTCCGCGAGCGCGGCGCAGCCGAAATCGCGTTCGCGACCTTCGACGATCAGGATCCGCCCATTGGCCTCAACGTCCTCGACGGCGCGCGCGCGTCGCATGAGTCCGGGCGGTGACACTCGCCGTCGACGTCGTCCTCGGCTTCGTGGTGGGAATCGCGGCAAACTTTGCCACTGACTGGATCAGGATGCGCCTGGAGCCGAATCCTCCAGGCGCATCGTCCGGGCGCTCGGCCGGCGGCGATCTCCTGTGGACGCTGCCGTCAATCGCTATTCCCGTGTTCGTCCTTTCGCTGACCCGGTATCGGTGGGTGGTGACGCCGCTGGCGAGTGCCGTGCTGGTGGCGGCCTCCTTCTGCGCCGTCGTCGGACTTCTCTGGTGCGTCAGCGGCCTGTCGCGGGCGGCGTCTCAGCAGCGAGCCGTGACGTGGAGTCTCTGGATCGTCGCCCTACTGGCCATGGGTGTGACGCTGGACGCAGTTCTTCCCAGGGACATCGCCATCGACTGCCCTGCGTCGCCAGTACCGCAGCTGGCCGCCTTCAGCGGACGCGTGCTCGGCGGCCGGTCGAGCATCGAGCTGTGGTATGGGCCGCCGGGCAGTTCGATGCCTCACAGGTTCCAGGTGCCGGTGCTGAGCGCTGACGGGACCTGGAGGGCAGATTTGTCGCTCAATGGTGACAGCGACGTCTGGAACGTTGCAGCCGCGGCCGACAACGGTCGCGTGAGGAGCCGCCTTTGTACGGTGGCACTGGAATAAAACGCCCCGGCGGGGTGAGAACTACCAATGCGACTCCCGCGGGCTGGCCGGTTCGAGCGCTTCGCGGCGGAGTGTTCGACTGGTTCGTTCTTGACGAACTCGCCGCCCCGCTGACCGCAGCCTTGCGCATCCCGTGACGCGCAAATTTTCTCCTTCGCTATGAAATGACGCCGTCGCAGCGGGTGACGCGCATTCAGGCGCCAAAGCGGCCGGCCAGGTCGCTTCAGTCCGGCGAGCCATAAGGCGCCGAGGCTTGGTGCAGCGGTGAGCGCGCGTCAGGCCGAGGCTGGAACGTCCCTGCGCGGCTCATCCCGCCAGTCGACAAACGCTCCCTCAAACACGTAGTAGGGATCGCCCTTCACGGCGGCGATTCCGTAGCGGTTCAACTCGCCTGACTGGAGGCAAGACTGTTCGTTCTGCGCCGCAGCATTACCGGCACGGGCGGCGCAAGCTTAGGCAGTTGCAAGTGGCGGTGGACGCTGTTCATCAGGTGTTGAAGGTCGTGTTCTTTGGACCTCCACCCCAAACTTCGGGCCAGAACGGTGCGGAAGCGAATACGCTGCCAAATGCGGCGTCGGCGTAAATGACTGACGCGGAGTGTGTGTAAGGTCCTAGGACGCTGGTGACGTCGCCGCCCTCGTCTTGGCGATCAATCGTTCATACGGGGTCTGGCCGTCCAAGGCCCCGTGGGGACGATGGCAATTGTAGTGGTCCTCCCACTCGCGCAGTTTCTCGTTGAACAAGTGGACGTCCGTCGTGATGCCGTCCTTGGCCAGGAGCTGATAAAACTCCTGGTCGTCGACGCGGTGTGAGCGTTCGACCTTGCCGTTGAGATGCGGCGTGCGTGGGCGAATGTAGACGTGGCGAATGTCCAGGGCCTCCAGCCGCCAATGAAATTGGGACTGGAACTCCGCCCCGTTGTCTGTCTGGACGACGTGCACGCGGAACGGGAGACGGCGGAGCACTTCGTCGAGGAACTGGATGGCCGTGCCCTGATTGCAGGCGTCGTAGACCTTCAGCACCCGCAGCCGGGTGCAGTCGTCAATTGCCGTGAACTGGTACAGCCGCTTGCGCGTGCCAGGAATGCGCTCGAGAAACTTGACGTCCATCTGCAGTCGATGGCCCGGCTGCGCCTTCTCGTAGCGCTGCCACCGCGTGGTCCGTGCGCGGTGCTTCTGACTCGCTGGGAGCCGGTTCATGCCGTGTCGCACGAGGATGCGATGCACCGAGGACACGGCCATCCCGATCTCGTGGAACCGCCGCAGGTAGTCGACGATGCGGCGGGGGCCGAAGTGGTAGTGCTGCCGCAGGTACAGCACCTTGCTGATGACGTCGTGCGTGAACGCTCGCGGCGACCGGTGGGGCCGCCGATGCCGCTCGCAGAGACCCATCGGGCCGTCCGCGTCGTAGCGTTGCTTCCACTTGTAGAACGTCTTGCGGGAGATGCCGAACCGCCGACAGGTATCCGACACCCGCCGTGTCCCTTGCGAGGCGTCTTGAAAGATCCGCTGTCGCCACGCCAGTAACCGTGCTTGCTCTGCCTTCGTCATCGCGCCTCCACTGTAGGGCCGATGCCCTGTGGAGAGCGGATCTGTCACCAGTGCCTAGGGATTTCACACTGTGTCCTTCCTGAGACATAGGTAACACCGTATTCCGGAGACATGGGTGACACTTCGCCCCTTCAGCAGGAGGGGGCATGCCCTGGAAGGAGTGTCACGTCGTGGATGAACGTCTCCGCTTGTGGCCCGTCTACTCGACGGCGAGAAGATGGCGGTGGTCTGCGAGGATTTCGGGATCTCGCGCAAGACCGGCTACAAGATCTTCGAGCGGTACCAGGATGCCGGCCTGGTCGGGTTGACGGACCGCAGCCGCCGCCCGCATCGCCATGCCAATCAGCTCCCGATGGCGGTCGAGAAGCTGATCGTGCGGCTGAAGAAAGAGTATCCGCACTGGGGGGCGCCCAAGCTACGCGAGCGGCTGAAGCAGCGGTGGCCGGAGGTCGCCTGTCCCGCCATCAGCACGGTGCACGCGGTGCTCGATCGCCACGGGCTGGTGCGGCGCCGGCGGCGCGTCAGACGTCCGCGCCTGACCGGCACGGCGCTCACGCGCCCGCCAGCCCCCAATGCGCTCTGGTGCGCCGACTACAAAGGCGAATTCCTGCTGGCCAATCGGCGGTACTGCTATCCCCTGACGATCACGGACTTCGCCAGTCGATACCTGCTCGCCTGTGAAGCCCAGTCGACCACCAAGGAGCGCTACGCGTTTGCCGTCTTCGAGCGCGCCTTTCAGGATTTCGGCTTGCCCGACGCCATCCGGACCGACAACGGCGTGCCCTTGCCTCCGCGCACGCGCTCTACGGGCTCAGTAAACTCGCCGTCTGGTGGCTCCGGCTCGGGATCGGTGTTGCCGCCCGTCCAAGTCTGACCAGGAGCGCGTCGTTCTGCTCGCCGAGCGTTGACCAGGGCGTAGCCTCGCCCGCTGTCGGCAGGCATGCCACCAGCTTCCAGCAATCCTGGTCAACGTTCAGTGAGCCGAGATGGTCAATCCTCGGCGAGCCCCAACAGGCGAACGTTTCTCGCGAACCACGCGAGCCAGATCGCAGCCGCCGACCTTCGTCGTACCGACGCCCACGTTCCGGTTGCTGTTTGTGCTGGTCATCCTGGCCCATGACCGGCGACGGATCCTTCATGCGGACGTCACGGCCCATCCGAGCGCTGGCTGGATCGCGCAGCAACTCCGGAACGCCTTCCCGGAAGACGAGGCGCCACAGTATCTCGTGCATGACCGGGATAGCGTGTTCACCGGAGTCGCGACCACCCTTGGAGGCATGCGCATCGAAGCCGTCCGGACCGCCCCGCGTTCCCCTTGGCAGAACGGGTACGTCGAGCGCCTGATCGGGTCGATCCGCCGCGAGTGCCTCGATCACGTGATCGTCATCAACGAGGCCGGCTTGCGACGCGTGCTCACCTCGTACGTCGCGTACTACATGCGCTCGCGTACGCATCTTGCGCTGGCGAAGGACAGCCTGTGCCTACCAGAAACACCGTACAAGCCGTATTCATTTAGGTTGCGCGCGCGCTCCGGTAGGCTCGAGAGCGTGGCGTCACTCCTCATCGCGCTACTCCACTCGCTTCGGTTCCTCGTCCGATCGCGGGCGTCGCTGCACTTGGAGATCGTGGCGCTCCGTCATCAGCTCGCCGTGGTCAACCGATCGCGGCGTCCACGCCTTCGATTGACGGCGATAGACCGGGTGCTCTGGGCGTCCCTCTCGCGCACGTGGCGCGGCTGGCGGGCGGTCCTGCACATCGTCACGCCGGAGACTGTCGTCGGCTGGCACCGCCGTGGCTTCCGCCTGTTCTGGACTTGGAAGAGCCGGCACCGCACCGGCCGGCCTGGCGTGCCGGCGACGTGCGAGCCTTGATTCGCGAGCTGTCAACGGCGAATCCACTCTGGGGTGCGCCGCGGATCCACGGCGAGCTGCAGAAGTTGGGCCTCGTCGTGAGCCAGTCGACCGTCGCGAAGTACATGCGACGGCATCCGCGCCCGTCGTCACAGCCATGGCGAACATTTCTCGCGAACCACGCGAACCAGATCATGGCCGCCGACCTCTTCGTCGTGCCGACGATCACGTTCCGATTGCTATTCGTGCTGGTCATCCTCGCCCATGACCGTCGGCGCATCATCCATGCGGGCGTCACGGCCCACCCGACGTCCGGCTGGATCGCGCAGCAACTCCGAAACGCTTTTCCTGAAGACCATGCACCACGGTATCTCGTGCATGATCGAGATAGCGCGTTCACCGAGGTCGCGACCACCCTGGCTGGGATGCACGTCGAAGCCGTCCGGACAGCACCGCGCTCGCCCTGGCAGAACGCGTATGTCGAGCGACTGATCGGATCGATCCGCCGTGAGTGCCTCGATCACGTGATCATCGTCAACGAGGTCGGCTTACGCCGAGTGCTCGCGTCACACATCGCGTACTACCTGCGCTCGCGCACGCATCTCGCCTTGGCGAAAGACTGCCCGGCGCCGCGCCCCGTCCAACCAGTCGCGACCGGCCGGATCGTGGCGACGTCGGAAGTGGGCGACCTGCACCACCGCTACGATCGCGTCGCCGCGTAGCCGCGTAGCGTTTCCGCCAGGGACAATCGGTTTACCTTCTGCCCTCATCTCACGTCCGATCGACCCACCGCTGACTGCACCAGCCTAATCCGCCCCGGTCGCGGTTGGTCGTGCCGTCGATGACGGCGCGAGCGGCCGGCCACGGCGCGTCAACGACGTGAAACTGCGTGAGAGGCTTTGCGCTCAGCCGATGATGACTGCCGGATCGAATTTTCGACAGGGACACCTGAAAGCCGTAGCGATCTCGATGAGTCCTGATGAACTCGCACGTTGACCGGACACGTCCGGCCACCCCTGCATGGGACATGGGCCTCCTACTGCTCGAAGGCTATGTTCACTGAATCCTGGTAACTCCAGTACGCCCTTCGCCGAACCCGGATGGTCAGTTCCCGGCGAGCGGCAACAACTTGCGACGTCGTTCCACACAATCGCGGCGGGTTAGAGGCTCTTCCTGTATCATTCCTTTGCCAACGTTGACTACCACGAGGGATTGCGATGGCCGATAAATGGCTCGATCTTGCGCCGATGCCAGAGCCGCTGCAGCCAGGAAAAGACTGGCACGTCTTTCTGAGCTACCGTTCGGTGAACCGCCCGTGGGTACTGGCGCTCTACGACATCCTGAACGATCTCGGATACAAGGTTTTTTTGGATCAGTATGTCCTGACATCGGCTTCGTCGCTCGCGGTTTCGCTCGGCGAGGCGCTGGACGCCAGCCAAGGCGCAGTGATGATCTGGTCAGGCGCGTTCGATGACTCAGCGTGGTGCAAGCAGGAATTCGCCAAGCTCGAGACCATGCAGAATGCTATGGCAGGGTTCCGGTATGTGATCGCGCGCGTTGATCAATCCCAGCTCACGGGTCTCGCTGCGGCCAAGCTCTGGATCGACTTCACTAGTCAGCCCGATGGGCCCTCGGGAAGCGGTCTGCTGTCGCTGCTCTTTGGACTCCGCCAGCAGCCCCTTTCTCCTGCAGCGGTCAAGCTGGCGGCCAAGGTCGACGAGCAGATGAGGGACGGGCTACTGATGATTAAGGCATCCCGTGATGCCGGAGATGCTGACACCGTCGTCGCTCTTGCGGAAACCGATGATCTGGCGTGGACCGGATCGCCGATGTTATTGTGTGCGGCTGCTGATGCCTTGATCGCTCTCAAGACGGAGGCCGCTGCACAGAGGGTCATCGATCGCGCGACTGAGCTGTTCCCGAGGGCTCTTAGACCGAAACAGCTTCAAGGTCTGGTCCTGGCGAGATTCGGTCACACAATGAAAGCTCAACTCCTCCTCGGCAAGCTGTATGCAGCCGGCGAGATCGATCCAGAGACCCTCGGAATCCTCGGCAGAACCTGGATGGATCGTTATCAGGCCACAGGTCAAAGGACCTTCCTGCTCAAGTCCAGAGACCTGTATCGCCAGGCATTCGAGGCGTTTCCAAACGACTACTACACCGGCATCAATGCAGCATCGAAGAGTATGTTTGCGGCAGAGAAGGAAACGGCAGCGCAGCTTGCCCAGCGCGTGCAGAAATTGGTTGGTGACAAGCCAGTCGCCGGTGACTACTGGAAGACAGCGACGGTCGCTGAAGTGCAATTGCTGCAGGGCAGAATCGATGTTGCCGCCTCGTTGTATGAGAAGGCGGTGCTCATTGCACCGCTCGAATATGGCAACCACGAATCAACTCTGAAGCAGGCAACCCTACTACTAAATGCCATGGGCGCCACCGACGAACAGAAGGCGTTGATCGCGTCGAAGTTCCCCGGGACGGCCGGCGCCGGACATGCAGTGGTCTGACATGCGCTTTACACCGTTCACGCCAAGTTCTATCCCACCCTTTCGACGCAGCACTCTGCCCCGCTGAGCGAGCAGGAATGGAATCGTCGGTGAACGGTCGATAAGACCCTCAATCGCATCGAATTGCCTCTCTGCAATCGCGCTCGACTGTCCGGATCTAGTTTCTCGCGTTTGGTGGCCTTGGCGTTTCGGTTCCGCGCATAACTGGCCGGGTATCGTCGCATCGTGGCAATCGCTTGCACCGCCAGTTGGGCCCGTGCGCCTAGAATAGGCGCCTCAGGACAACTCCATGTCGATCAAGCTCCGTATCCCAGGTCAGCCGGAGGCGGCGCCTCGTGCCGCAGTGCGCGGTGGCGAATCCGCAGCAACAGCGAAGCCGGTCACGCATCTGCTGGACGACGTGGAAGTCGTCCATGCGTTTTCACTGTCGCCCGCCGCCAGGGCCCGTGGCACCGCAGAACCCGCGGAGGTGGAAGTCCCCGACGACGCGATCGTCGAGATCGAGGTCGACGGTTTCCAACTGTGGACCTCAGCGAAGAAGTACGAAGAGACCGTCCGCGCCGTGCGCCCTGAGGCGGCACGGCTGGATGCGGTGACGGTCGATGCCCTGCCGGCCCCGGCCGGTGCGACGCGCGGCGAGGCAGACCGCAGCGCCAGCGCCGTGCGGGTGCTGAACCTGCGATCGCGACTAGAAGAACAGCTCAAGGATCCGAAGATCCTCAAGGAGTTCGCCGAGGAGTTCGGCGTGGGGCTCGCCGACCGCGCCGGCTCGTGGATGCTCGCCAAGGCGCTGATCTGGCTAGTCGAGCGGCAGCTCAAGCCGCGGGAAGGGCTGTATCACTGGGACCAAGCGATCCGCGCCGCGGGTTCCGAGACGCCGAATCCTGCGCCGGCCACCTTCGACGATGTCGATCCAGCCCAGCCGATACTGCTGTTCCTCCACGGAACAGGGTCCAGCACGCGCGGCAGCTTCGGCGAATTCTTGCAGCCCGGCGCCAAGGAACAGTGGGACGAGCTGACCAACTACTTCGGCGGCCGCATCTATGCCTACGAGCACAAGACGCTGAGCCGCAGCCCGATCGAGAACGCCATCGCCGTCGCCGGCGGCCTGCCGGCCGGCTCCAACCTGCATCTCGTGTCCCACTCGCGCGGCGGGATGATCGGCGATCTGCTGTCGCTCCGCGCCATCGACAGCCGCCAGATCGCCGCCTTCACCCGCCACGGCGAGTTCGATGCCGCGGACAAATACGATCGCGACCGGCTCACGCAGCTGTCGGACCTCCTGGCAAAGAAGAAGTTCAAGGTGCAGCGCTTCGCCCGCGCCGCCGCGCCGGCCCGCGGAACGCTACTTGCCTCCGAGAACATCGACCAGTTCCTCTCGGTCATCACCTATCTGGTCGGGCTGATCCCGTTCCTGAAGGCTTCCCCGCTCTACGAGATAGTCAAGCGGATCACTCTCGAGACCGTCAAGCGGCGGTGGGAGCCTGGCATGCTCCCCGGCGTCGAAGCGATGATTCCCACTTCACCGCTCGTCCGCCTGTTGAACGCCGCGAAGGATCAGTCCCCGGCGGCTCTCGGCGTGATCGCCGGCGATATCCAGGGCGGCAGCTGGCTGAAGCGATTCGGCACCTTCGTCTCCGATCGCGCCATCTACGAGAATCGCGACAACGATCTCGTCGTCAATACTGACTCCATGTTCTGCGGCCTCGCCCGGCAGGGGGCGCGCTACGTCTTCGATCAGGGCGCCGACGTCTCGCATTTCAACTACTTCAAGAACGAACGGACGCGGGCGCAGGTCTCGCAGTGGCTGACCGTGGGGAACATCGACGCGCTCGCCGACTTCCGCAAGCTCGAAGAAGCGCTCGAGCAGCCGAAGCCGATGAAGCGCGGCGCGGCGAGCCGCTCGGCAACCGCCCGGCCCGCCGTCATCCTGGTGCCGGATCTGATGGGATCCGACCTGCACACCGGGGAGACGCGCATCTGGCTGAACTTCGATGCCCTGTCCGATGGCGCCGTCGCGCAGCTCGGCGATCTAAGCCAGCGGGTCCGCACCGAATCGGTGCTCAGCGAACACTACCAGACACTTTCGGACGCGCTCGCGAAGACGCACGAAGTGATTCCCTGCGCGTATGACTGGCGCCAGTCGACCAGCGTCGCGTCCGAGGCCGTCACCGAGATCATCCGGGGACTGCTCGATCAACCGAACCGCACCATCCGGATCGTCGCGCATGGCATGGGCGGCCTCATCGTCGAGCAGATGGCCCGGCTGAAGCCGGACGTGTGGAAAGCGCTGACCACACGCGACGGCGCCCGCGTCGTCTTGCTGGGGACACCGCATGCCGGCACCTACGACGCCGTCGAGCTCCTGCTGGGCACGCATCCGGTGGCGCAGCAGTTGGCGATGCTCGACCCGACGGCCGGCCCGCGCGGCGTCATCGAGATGTTCCAGGATTTCCCCGGCGTCCTCGAGCTTCTGCCGAAAAACGTTTCGGCCTTCGCCACGCGCCAGGGATGGCGAACGTTCGCGGCAGTCCGTCACGGCGCGAAGGAGCCGGATGCGACGCTGCTGAAGAATGCCCGCGCCGCCAGGGGGACGCTCGACGACGGCCTAATTCAGCTGGACGTGATCTGCAACGTGGCGGGCACCTCGCCCCGCACCGTCGTCGACGTCGGGCTGCAGGACGGCCGCGTCGTGCTCGCGCTCACCACCGAAGGCGACGGGCGGGTGACGCATCAGTCGGCCGGGATCAGGAACGTCGCGACCTGGTACGCCGACGCCGCGCACGGCGAGCTCACCTCCGATCCGGTCGCGCTCGCGGCGATCCAGAATCTGCTCGAATCGGGCCGCTCGAAGCAGCTCTCGACTACTCCGCCGAGCGCCAGCCGCGGCGGCGAGCGCCTCAGGCGCACGGTCCCCGAACGGGTCCTCTATCCGACGCAGCGTGATCTGCTCGTCGGCGCCTTCGGCAAGGCGCCGCGACGCACCTACGAGGACAAGCCGAGCGACGCGGCCAAAGGCTTTCGCGTCACGGTCGTGCACGGCGACCTCAGTTTTGCTCGCTTCCCCATCGTCGTCGGGCACTACGAGGGCGACACGATCATCGGCGCCGAGTCGGTGATCGATCGGCTCTTCGACGGGGCGCTCAAGACGCGTTACAACCTCGGCCTCTACCCGGGACCGCTGGGCAGCCATACCGTCGTCGTCCGCGAACCCACGCCGCTGCAGAAAGCGCTGCAGCTGCCGCCGGGCGCGGTCGTCGTCGGTCTCGGACGATGGGGCGAGCTGACCGCCGGGCAGATCGCCAACATCATCCGCCGCGGCGCAATCGAATACGTGCTGCAGGTCGACAACCAGCAGCGCCGGGGCAATGCGCCCGACGCGAAGAATGTCGGGCTGAGCGTGCTGTTGATTGGGGCGACGGCGTCGAACCTGTCGACCGAGGATTCGGTGGCCGCCATCCTGCGCGGCATTGCCCAGGCGAACTTGGAGTTGCAGGCGTTCGTCCAGCGGGCGCGCACCCGTATCTCCGAAATCGAGATCATCGAGCTGTACGTCGACAGCGCGATCGAGGCGGCGCGCGCCGCCAAGCGCCTGGCTGGGCCGCTGAGCGAAGAGCTGCGGATCCCGATCGAGGCGTCTCCCATGCTGCAGCGTGGCCGCTACGGGCGGACCCGGTGGGGCAGCGCCCGCAATCTCGACGCCTGGCGGCGTTGGCAGGTCACGATGGTGGAGTCCGAGAAGAAGACGGAACTGCCCCGTGCGCTGCGCACGTGGCTGGCGGCCGCGGCGCGCAAGAGTCCCGCCGACGCCGCGCTGCTGACGGCGCTGGCGGAGATCGCGGTTGCCGAAGTCGAGCCGCCCCCCTCCGATCGCCTGCGCTTCGTCTCGCTGTCTGATCGCGCCCGCGCCGAGGTGACCCTCGATCAGCATCAGCCCGAATTGATCGATCGGCTCATCCAGGCGTCGATCACCGACACGTCATACAAAGCCGAAGACGCGCGCGTGATGTTCGAGTTGATGGTCCCGAACGACCTGAAGGACGGTCTCGGCCAGCTGTCGAACGTGGTCTTCGTCCTCGACGGAGAGACCTCCGCATATCCGTGGGAGCTGATGACCGACGCCGGCGAGAGTCCGCTGTGCACGCGGCTGCGCATGGTGCGGCAGCTACAGAGCGCCACATTCCGGCAGCACATTCGCGTGACGACGTCCAGGAATGCCCTCATCGTCGGCGACCCGAAGGTAACGCCACCGTTCCAGCAGCTGCAGGGCGCCATGCTCGAGGCAGATGTGGTCGAACGGAAGCTCGCGGCCACCAAGGGCAACCGCAACGACACCGCCGAGAGAGACGCCTTCCAGCCGTTTCGCGTGCCGCCGGGAGCGACGGCGCGCGATGTTTTCGCGGCGCTCTTCGCCCGCCCCTATCGCATCATCCACCTCGCCGGACATGGCGACTATCGTGCGGCGACCGTCACCACCCGGGAGCGCAGCGGCATGGTGCTCGACAACGGCGTGTTCCTCACCGCCGCCGAAGTGCGGAAGATGGCGCAGGTTCCGGAGCTCGTCTTCCTGAACTGCTGCTGGATCGGACAGACCGGTCCCGAGTTGGTCGACACGCCCTACCGTCCCTACAACCGCCTGGCGGCCAGCATCTCGCGCGAATTGATCGAGATGGGCGTGCGCGCCGTCGTCGCGGCGGGGTGGGCGGTGCGCGACGATGCGGCGCTGGTCTTCGCCGAGAAGTTCTACGACGAGATGCTGAACGGCGCGACCTTCGGCCGCGCGTTGATGGAGGCGCGGACGGCGACCTGGCGGCGTTTTCCAGACTCGAATACCTGGGGCGCGTACCAGGCGTACGGCGATCCGGACTTCCGGCTGGTGCTCGACGGGGCGCCGCCGCGCGCCGATGGCCGGGTGGCGCACGAAGAGCTGCTTGAGCAGATCGATCGGATCTGGCAACGCGCCCGCACGCTCGGCGTGCAGGACGAGTACAGCGCCGACCAGGACGCGCAGGCGAAACGCAAGTCGGAGCAGGTGCACCAGTTGGAGAAACTGCTGGCGGACGTGCCGCAGGCGTGGCTCGATCGCAGCGACGTGCGCGTCGCCATCGCGGAAGCGTACGGCGAGCTGCGCGAATTCGCCAGCGCGATCGAGCACTACGAGTTCGCGCTCGATACCGGTGAGCTCGACAGCAAGACGACGCTGAAAGCCGCCGAGCAGCTGTTCAACTTCATGGCACGGAAGGCCCAGTCCGACAACGATGCGAAGCGGTTGCGTGAGGCGATCGTCCGGCTGCGCGCAATGCAGGACGTCGGACAAACCTCCGAGCGCTTCAATCTGCTCGGCAGCGCGCAGAAGCGGCTGGCGAGCATCGTCACCGACCCGGCGGAGGTGCGTCGGGCGATCGCCGACGCGGCGACATCCTACGGCGAGTCGGCGCGTCGCCATGCCGAGCGCGGGACCTTCGACCACTACCCGGTGGTGAACCGCCTGGCGCTGCTCGCGGTCCTCGACGATCTTCCCCGTGACTGGCAGTCGCTCCTGAACGAATCGGCACTGAACGCCCGCGAACGATTCCAGCGCGATCGCGGCACCAAGGACGCGGCGTTCCACGCCATTGCGTCGGCCGACATCGCGGTGGTGCGCGCGCTCGCCGACAAGACGCTGTCAACGGCCGGTGCGAAGCGCACCACGGCGATCGACGACATCGTCGGCGAGTTCCGTGGGACGCTCGACGCAGTGAAGGCGACCCCACGCCAGGCCGACTCTGTCGTACAACAGATCGACACGCTCGCGGCGCTGATCAAGAAACTCGCAGGGGCGCGACTCACGGGCGCGGCGAAACTACGGCGTGAGGCGCTGCTGAAGATCGCGGAGGCTATCGTTTGACGTCCGCGGAGGCCTCGCCACAGCGACTCTGCATCAGAGGCCACACGAATGTCCCCTCTCGTCGACTCGGTCTTGCACCTCGCCGCACCTACGGCTCTGCCGCTCCACCCTCGCCTCTTTGAACGATTGGTGCTATTGACAACGGAGCTGAAGCGCTTGATTGTGGCCGCCCGGTGAATTCTGACCAGGACACCTCGGATCTGCTCACCGAGGAGTGACCAGTGCTTCCAGCGATTGGGGAGGCCATGGCGACGTGAGGTTCCACATGGCCCCGATCAGTCTTCACTGAGCACGGATGGTCAGTTCCGGGCGAACGTCGACACAGCCGGGCTTTCAGCACGCGATTCTCCTCGCGTAGGCACGCGATCACCTGGGTTTGCTCGGAGTCGAGCCAAGCGCCCACGACCGCGAGCAGAAGGTGGAACGGCAGCACGGTGGCAGTATACGCGCAGTGCCCTCGATCCACATGTGGGACACTACGCGGTCACTTGTCGGTCGGATCGGCCCGTTTGTAGTAGACGAGTGCGGATGCCTCGCCTTGGGCAACTCTCGCCACCATTCGATATTCGAGCCGTCCGTCCGACAGCACGGTGAGTGACTTCTCGACTTGCGCGCCGCTCAGCGCGAGGAAGTTCAGCGTAGGCGTGATCTTGAGACATTCGGCGTACTCGTCGCAGCCCGTTGCGGCCAGCTCGCCTTGGATGGTTTGGATGTAGAGCGCACGCGAAGGAGTTCCGATCACATTCCCCGAAAATCCGCCGGAGTCGTATCGCCAGTAGCCGAGTCTGGGGTCTGCCTTGGCGCCTCTCTGCGCGCGAGCGAGGCTGGCAACGGGCGCGACGGGTAGCGACATCAACGGCGCTGGTGTGCGGCTCGCGATGCTGAGCGCGCGCTTCGCCCAAGAGTGTGGATCGACATCCCAGACCTTCGTGATGCCGTTAGTGCGGCTATAGAGCTTCTTGCCATCCTGGCTGAAGGCCAGCTCTGCCTCGAAATATTGTTGCAGCGGCACACCGCTCGTTTCCTCGGTGGACCAGATCAATGTGCTGCTCTCGACATCCCACAACGAGAGCGGCCGATAGCGGCTACTTGACGCGAGTAGTTTTCCGTCCGGACGGAATGCGACCGACTCGACCTCCGGATACCGAAACCTGTTGATCGATCGTGAGACGACGGTGATCGGCGAGGTGAGTTCCGCAACTTCCTTCCTGGCGTTTACATCCCAGATGCCGATTCGCCCGTTCTGATAGCCAAGCGCCACACGGCCGTCGCGTCCGAACGCCACCGCGGTCGCATCTTCGGCGGCGTACAGGGCCGGCAACTGTTGTGGGTGGGCGAGATCCCTCAGGTCCCAGAGTTCGACACCGATATTCGTGCCATTGGCCCACGGGCGTTTGACCACCGCGAGGAGCGTAGCGTCGTCGTTGACGTCCGCGGCCCTGATGTTGAAGACACGGATCGGGATCGGTCGCGATCGGTTCCGCGGATTTCTGGGATCGTTGAGGAACAATTCATCAGGCTCGTAGGTGAAGCGAGACGATCGAATCGACACCTGAGGACGATGTGCCGGCGGTGCCGCGTACCTCGCGCTCTCGAGGAACGGATTCGCATCGAAGTTCCAGAATGAGACCGCGCCATCCGCGCCGCCGCTCAACACGGTGCCGGCGGAATCGTGCAGCGTCGTGAGCGAGGTGGTGCCAGGCGCATACTCCTCTTGCCAATGCTTGAGCAGTCGCTCGCCGCCGTAAGAACCTTTGGTGATTTCCCACGTGGTGATGCGACGGCTGTCCGAGGTGACCAGTAGTTGGAATGTCCTCTCGCTGTCCGTGAGGCTCGCAATTCCGGAGCTGGAATCCCTCAGCGGAACGAATGCGAACTCTGAATCGACATCCTTGACGAATCCGATGGTGGCATTTGTGGCGGCGTCGATCAGCCAGACGCCGCCGGTGCCGGCCGCCCCCAGAAACTTGCCGTCGCGGCTGTAGAGCAGGTTCCGGACGGCTTGTGTCGATTCAGGGAAGCGAGTGACGGGCGGATCGGTGCCGGCCGCGCCGAGCCGGCAATAGTCGATGCGCGCCGCAAATGAATCGGCCGAGCCGTCTTTCGACGGGATGCGTGTCGCCGTCGCGTACGCCAGCTTTCCAGCACAGTGGGATCCGAAGCTTGGAATTCACGTGACTTGAAGTCGCGGC